>Ga0160445_100046_pt1 | contig 146827 bp, 154 predicted proteins | sample HID1972M_E1MG_FD_108215 | JGI IMG/M metagenome (GOLD analysis project Ga0160445, IMG submission 108215) | Enriched pill bug-associated microbial communities from UW Madison campus, WI, USA - HID1972M_E1 MG | ecosystem: Host-associated > Arthropoda: Insects > Digestive system > Unclassified ... | reverse complement strand
GTCCAACGCGCTGCTCGCCGAGGAATTCCTCGACATCTTCGATGGCTTCTCGATCGGCTCCAACGACCTGACCCAGCTGACCCTCGGCCTGGATCGCGACTCTTCGATCGTCGCGCACCTGTTCGACGAGCGGAACCCGGCGGTGAAGAAGCTGCTGTCGATGGCGATCAAGTCGGCGCGCGCCAAGGGCAAGTACGTCGGCATCTGCGGCCAGGGCCCGTCCGATCACCCGGACCTGGCCGAATGGCTGATGCAGGAAGGGATCGAGTCGGTGTCGCTGAATCCGGACACCGTGGTGGATACCTGGCTGCGTCTGGCCAAGCTCAAAGCCAAGGGTTGATCCCCTCGGCGACGAGATGAAAAACAACACCCCGCGCAAGCGGGGTGTTGTTTTGTGCGGCATCGGTAGAGCCGACCGTTGGTCGGCTGCGCCGTTGGTCGGCTGTACCGTTGGTCGGCTGCGCCGTCGGTCGGCTGTACCCGCCCATCCCCCACACCCCAACGGCACATCGCCTGATGGCTGCCCTGCACACCGACGGGCACCCTGCAGGCATGCCCAGCCCACGCCTTCATTACGGTCGCCACTCGTGCATCGGCATCGTGTACGCGCTGACGACCATCACGCATGCGCGTGTACCCCACTTCCACCAGCCCGACCTGGCCGGGCCCGTCATGCAGGTGCTGCATGCCATGGAAGACGAGCATCGGGTCTGCAACCTTGCGTGGGTGGTCATGCCAGATCACGTCCACTGGTTGATGCAGCTCCGGCAGGGCGCACTGGGCACATGCATGCAGCGCTTCAAATCACGCAGCAGCCTGCTCATCAATCGGCAGTTGGGCCGCAGCGGGCCTGTCTGGCAACCCGGCTATTACGACCACGCACTGCGCAAGGACGAAGACCTGCGACGCCAAGCCACCTACATCCTCGCCAACCCGGTCCGTGCCGGCCTGGCAGAAGCGATCGGTGAGTATCCCTTCTCGTGGTGCAGATGGCCCACCGAAGACCATCCGCCCGGGTAGAGCCGACTGTTAGTCGGCTGCCGCGCATCGCGCGGCGGATCACGTATGCATGGCGTCGGAGAGGAGAGCAGCTGACCAACGGTCAGCTCTACCCACCATGGATCGGGGCCTAAGCACCGGTAGAGCCGACTGCTAGTCGGCTGGTAGAGCCGACCGTTGGTCGGCTGCCGCGCATCGCGCGGCAGATCACATATGCATGGCGTCGGAGGAGAGAGCAGCTGACCAACGGTCAGCTCTACCCACCATGGATCGGGGGCCTAAGCACCGGTAGAGCCGACTGTTAGTCGGCTGGTAGAGCCGACCGTTGGTCGGCTGCCGCGCATCGCGCGGCGGATCACGTATGCATGGCGTCGGATGGGAGAGCAGCTGACCAACGGTCAGCTCTACCCACCATGGATCGGGGGCCTAAGCACCGGTAGAGCCGACTGTTAGTCGGCTGGTAGAGCCGACCGTTGGTCGGCTGCTGCGCATCGCGCGGCGGATCACGTATGCATGGCGTCGGAGAGGAGAGCAGCCGACCAACGGTCGGCTCTACGCGGTGCGCGTTCAGGCCTCGGCGGTCTCGGCCACCGCGTAGTCGGTGAACCCTTCCGCCCCGCCCCCGAAGAACGTCGCTTTGTCCGACGGGTTCAACGGCAGGCCCTGCTGCAGCCGATCCGGCAGGTCCGGGTTGGCGATGAACGGCCGGCCGAAGGCGATCAGGTCGGCCCAGCCCTTCGCCAGCGCCTCCTCAGCGCGCTCCACGGTGTACTTGCCCGCGTAGATCAGCGTGCCACGGTAGATCATGCGCAGCGCTTCCTTGAAGGCGGCCGGCATCACCGGGGCATCTTCCCAGTCGGCTTCGGCGATATGCAGATAGCCCACGCCGATCTGATCGAGCAGGTGCGCGGCGGCCAGGTAGGTCGCCTGCGGCGTGTCGTCCACCGCGCCCTGCAGCGTGGTCAGCGGCGCCAGACGCACGCCGACGCGCTCGGCACCGATTTCCTCGGCCACCGCTTCGGCCACCTCGCGCAGGAAGCGCAGGCGGTTCTGCAGCGAGCCACCGTAGGCATCGGTGCGCTGGTTGGCCTGGGAATCGATGAACTGGTTGATCAGATAGCCATTCGCACCGTGCAGCTCAATACCATCGAATCCTGCCGCGATCGCGTTGCGCGCGGCCGCCGCGTAGTCGCCCACGATCCCGGCGATCTCGTCGATGGCCAGTGCCCGCGGCATCGAGTGCTGCACCATCTCACCGACGCCGCTCAATGGGCCACGGCCCTCGGGATCGACGAACACCTTGACGCCCTCGGCCAGCAGCGCCGACGAGGACACCGGGGCGGCGCCGCCCGGCTGCAGGGCGACATGCGAGACGCGACCGACGTGCCAGAGCTGGGCGACGATGCGGCCACCGGCCGCGTGCACAGCATCGGTGACGCCGCGCCAGCCGGCAATCTGGGCCTCGTCGTGGATGCCCGGGGTCCAGGCGTAGCCCTGGCCCTGCTGGCTGATCTGGGTGCCTTCGCTGACGATCAGGCCGGCCGAGGCCCGCTGGGCGTAGTACTCGGCCATCAACGGTGTGGCGACATTGCCCTCGCCGGCCCGTGAGCGGGTCATCGGCGGCATCACGATACGGTTGGGCAGCGTCAGGGTGCCGCGGGTATAGGGGGAGAACAACATGGGAAATCCTTGATCGGGAGCGCCGCCGCAGCGGGGATGCCAACAAGGATGGGGACAGGGCTGCCCGCTCAACAGACCTGCGACGGCAAAACAGTTGTGCCGCCGATGCAACGATCGATCAGGTACGCTCGGCCGCCAGCATCGAGTAGGCCGCCCGCACGGTCTCGTACCCGTAGGTCCGCTCCAGGCGGCGCACGATGAAATGGCCGCGCGCCACGTCCTGGTAGTAGTCGGTGAACATGGTGTTGAGCGTCGCGCCGGCCACCGCCCCGACAATCGGCACCGCCTGCGCGGCGAACTTCTCGGTGACCACCACACCGAAACGCGCGGCGACCTTCTCCACGAGCTTGGCCAGCCACTTGCCGGCTTCCTTCGGGGTCAGCCCGATCATCACCGGGCTGCCGCCGACCGCGCGGCCGGCCAACTCGGCCGACAGGTGACGCATCACCTCGGCAGTGAAGCCACGCGTGATGTAGTAGCCGGTCTCGCTGGCATCGTCCTTGCCGGAGTTGCCGCCCAGCGCAAACACTTCCAGGCAGGCATGCCGGGTGCTCATCTCGCGCAGGTCGAAGCCTTCGCTGCGGGCCACGTCAGCCACCGAGCGCATCATGATCGTGGTGGACACCGGCAGCTCGATGAACAGCGTGGTGAAACCGAACGCGCCGCCGACCGCACCGGAGGTGGCCGCGGCCAGCTTGTGCCAGCGGGTGGACGCCGCTTTGCCCGGCGTGTTGTCCATCGTCCACAACGCCGCCTGGGCCGATTTGAACAGCGCCGCTTCGACCGCGCCATGGATGCGGCGGGACACCGAATCGGGCAGGCGTTTGACCGCGAACTCCAGCGGCGAACCGATCAGATTGGCCATCTTGGCGGTCAGCGTGGGCGATTCCAGCAGGTCCACCGCACGCTGCAGGTCGCGCCAGTCCTGCGAGGTGGGCAGGATCGAGGACTCCAACGGCGGCGGTTGTGGCGAGGTCATGGCGTTCATGGCCGCGATCATAGCGCCGCCGATGTATACCGCTCGTTGCCTCGCCTGCCGGTGGCTGAACGCCCGCGCACAGGCCGCGTTGCCGGGCGACGCCCGGCGCTCGGGTCAGGCCGGCAGGCCCGACAGCGCGCCCATGAATTGACGGTAATGGCGCAGCTCTTCGATGGAATCATGCACGTCGCTCAGCGCGGTATGGCAGGCGGTCTTGCCGACGCCGGCGGCCACGCCCGGGGCCCAGCGCCTGGCCAGTTCCTTGATCGTGGAAACGTCCAGATTCCGGTAATGGAAGTACTTTTCCAGACGCGGCATTTCACGGTGCAGGAAGCGACGGTCCTGGCAGATCGAGTTGCCGCACATCGGCGAGGCGCCCGCCTTGATCCACTGCTGCAGGAAGGCGATCGTCTGCGCTTCGGCCTGCCCGGGCGTGATGGTGCTCTCGACCACGCGCTGCCACAGGCCGGAACGACGATGCTGGTTGCGGTTCCACTCGTCCATCGCTTCCAGCCGCTCGACCGGATGATGGATCGCGAGTTCCGGGCCTTCGGCCAGCACCTTCAACTGCGCATCGGTCACCACGGTGGCGATCTCGATGATCGCATCGTTGTCGGTGTCCAGACCGGTCATTTCCAGATCGATCCAGATCAGTCGCTCGCCTTCTGCGCCGTTGTCCGCCATGTGTTCGCCTTGTGCTGGGCCACCGCTTGCGCCGCGACCGGGAATGGATAAGGCGCCCATGATACCGCCAACCCGTCACGCCCCTGTCGCTGCGGGGACCTTATTCCAGCAGCAGTGGCGGCTTGCCGCGCTTGGCGCGGAAGTAGTTGGTCAGCCGGGTGCTGGCGTCCTTGGCGAGCACGCCACCATGGATCTCCACGCGGTGGTTGTGGCGCGCGTCGCCGATCAGATCGAACACGCTGCCGCAGGCACCGGTCTTGGGGTCTGTGGCCGCATACACCAGCCGCGCCACGCGTGCGTGCACGATGGCCATGGCACACATCGCACACGGCTCCAGCGTCACGTACAGCGTGCTGCCGATCAGCCGGTGGTTGGTGATCGCCCTGCCCGCCTGCCGCATCGCCACGATCTCGGCATGCGCGCTGGGATCATGGTCGGCGATGTTGAGGTTCCAGCCTTCGCCGAGCACGGTGCCATCGGCACCGACCAGCACCGCGCCGACCGGAATCTCATTGAATTCACGCTCGGCACGCTCCGCCAGGCCCAGCGCGTGGCGCATCCAATGCTCATCCTGGTCGTGCACCGGCACGCCCAGTGGTGGTGGCGGGGCGAGGCGCTCAACCATGACCGTTGGCCTTGCGCACGAAGGCCTCGAATGCGGCCAGGGTGGCCTCGCTGACGTGGTGCTCGATCCCTTCCGCGTCCCGGCGCGCCGAATCGGCGTCCACGCCCAGCGCCAGCAGGAACTGCTCCACCATCTGGTGGCGGGCGCGCATCTCCACCGCCAGCTGCTCGCCGGCCGGGGTCAGGAACACGCCGCGATACGGCCGCTGGATCGCCCAACCCTCCTTGACCAGCCGCTTGAGCGCCTTGGCCACCGTGGGCTGTGCAACCCCGAGCCGGGTGGCGATATCCACCTGGCGGGCTTCGCGGCCATCGGCGATCAGGTCCGCGATCAGCTCCACGTAATCCTCGACCAGCTCGGACCGGCGCGCTTCACGCACCTGCACAAAGCCCTCGACATGCACCTGGGCGTCGATCAGGGGCGAGGTGGCTTTACGGGTCGGGGACGGCATGGTGGCTCCAGCAATAGGCCGGTGGCGAAGGGCTGCGGCACCCGGACAGTTTACCTCACGGGGGTTTGCGACTGATCCGGGCGGGCCTCGCGTGGTCGGAGCGCCCCGGCTGGCAACAGATAGAGACCAGAATCAAACCGACGTCTCATTCACAGGATCTTTCGTTTGACAAATGATTTTTGGTGCCGGATATATACCCCACCTACTCAGCCATGGACCCGGCCGAAGGCCAAGGAGCAGCATGGACGCATCCGCGCTACGGAAGTACGGCAGCCTCGCTCTGATCATCGTGTTGGCCGCGCTGATGACCGCGCTGGCCGTGCAGAACCGGCAGCTCCGCCAGCAGCAGGCGCTGCTGGTGAGCAAGGTCGAACAGATCTCCAAGGCCGCTCACGGCCTTCCGGAAGGCGCCCAGCCTGAAGCACTCGGCACCACGGCACTGGACGGGCAGGCGGTCACCCTCGCCGGCCCGGCCAGCGGCCGCCAGGTCCTGTATTTCTTCTCTCCTGCCTGCAAGTTCTGCCTGGCCTCCGTGCCGCAGATCCAGGCGCTGGACGCCGCCGGACGGAACAACGGCCACCGTGCCTTCGAGATGATCGGCGTCAGCCTGCCGCCGCATGAAACCGCTGCGGACTACGCACGCCAGCATGGCTTCGCGTTTCCGGTGGTGAACGATACCGATGACCGGATCCGGCAACGCTACACCGCAACCATGGTGCCGATGGTGGTGGTGATCCAGGACGGCAAAGTGATCTATCGCCACGTCGGCCAACTCAAGGACAGCGCGGTCAATGCCATCACCGGCGCCTTCGTGGTGAACGCTGCGCGCAGTGCGGTGCCCGCTCCGGCAGGCTGATTCCCCCTGACGCCGCTCCCCGGCGGCGTACCCAAGGTCTGTCCGCGCCGGCTTATGGGGCGGATCGACAGTTCGTCGGTTTTCCTTCCCCTCCGAGGAGTTGAACGATGACACCGAACCACACGCTGTCCCTGCTTGGCGGCCTCGCCGTTGCCGGCATGCTCGCCTTCGCTTCAGCCCAGGCCTTCGCCACGTCCGCCACGCCCGCCGCGTTGTCCGGCTGCAAGGCGGCACCCCACTGCGACTACGGCGCCAATCCGGACGGCACCTGCTGCCCGCTGACGGATCCGCCTGCCCGGTAAACCGCATCGCGCACCACCCGCTGCATCCGCATGATCCACAACAGGAGAAACACCATGAAGTCCAAGAAACTCGTCTCGGTCTTTGGCGGTATCGCTGTTGTCTGTGCCCTGGCGTTTGCTTCGAGCCAGGCGGTGGCAACCTCCAGCCAACCCAAACAGCTGGAGGGCTGTCCCTACAAGCCCGGCTGCACCTATGGCGGGCATAGCGAAATCCGGTGCTGCCAGCCGGTGTAACGCCCTCTTCCGTGCGAGCACGTTCGACCGTCAACATCATCCACAAAGGGAAAGATAGACCATGAAGTCGAAGAAGCTGTTGTTGTCGTCCCTGAGCGCCGTCACGATGATCTGCGCACTGGCCTTCGCATCGAGCCAGGCGCTGGCGACCTCAAGCCAGCCCAAGCCCCTGGCAGGCTGCGAAGATCAGCCCGGCTGCACCTACGGCGGCCATGGCCTGTATCTGTGCTGCGAGCCGCTGTAAGCACCACGACCATCCCGGCACAATGCCGGGATGGTTCTATCGGCATCAGCGTGGTCGACGCTGAAGCGTAGTCTCAAACAGCACCGTGCCATCGTGATTCTGCGCCACCAGCGTGCCGCCATGCGCACGCGCGAACTCGCTGGCGATGAACAGGCCCAGCCCCAGCCCGCGGCTATCGTGGAAACTGGCCTTGAACGGTTCGAACAACCGCGGCAGCAACGCCTCGGGAATCTGCCCGGCATTGCGCACCTGCAACCGCAGCGGCGCGCTGCGCTCGCCTTCCAGACGCACCACCACCGGCGCATCGCCACCGTGCAGCACGGCGTTGCCGATCAGGTTGGACAGCAGCTGCGCCAGGCGGTCCGGATCGCCCTGCAGGTGGGCATCGCCCTGGACCTGCAGCTCGATCGTCGCCTGCGGATGCGCACGCCCGATCTCGGCCACCACCGAGGCGGCCACGTCCGCCAGATCGCATTCGGTGCTGTGCAGGCGCAGGCCACCGGTGCGGATCTTCGAGAAATCCAGCAACTGATCCACCATCCGCGCCATCCGCTGCGCACTGTTCTCAAGGTGGCCAAGCGTGCGCTGCACCGCGCCATCGTCGGGCAGATCCAGCGACAGCTTATCGGCGCACAGCAGGATCGATGCCAGCGGCGTGCGCAGATCGTGCGTCAACACAGCCATCATCGTCTCATTGAGCTTGAGCGCATGCTCCAGCGCATCGTTGCGCGTCTTCAGCATCTGCTTCTGCTGGTAAAGCTCGATGAACACATTGACCTTGCTCATGATCACCTGCGGCTCGATCGGCTTGTGCAGGAAATCCACGGCGCCGGATTCGTAGCCCTTGAAGGCCCGCACGGGGTCGTTCGGTGAGGCGGTCAGGAAGATGATGGGTACATCGCGGCTGCGCTGCGAGCCACGCATCAGCTCGGCCAACGAAAACCCGTCGATTTCCGGCATGTGCACATCCAGCAGCGCGAGCGCGACTTCATGCTCCAGCAGCAGCTCGAGCGCTTCGGCACCGGACAACGCGCACAGGATCTCCAGGCCGGGGCGGCGCAGCAGCGCCTCCATCGCGACCAGGTTCTGCGGAATGTCATCGACAATCAGCAGCTTCACGCAATCGGTGGTGGCAGTCGACCCGGCGGGTTCGATCAGGTTCATCGGGTAAGACCTTTCATACGCGTGCAGATGGAGGTGAGCGGGAGCACCGCATCGGCACCGGCGTGCGCCAGGGCGGATGCGGGCATCATCGAGGAATACGCCTCCTCAGGGCATTGGATCCAGGCTTCGCCGCCGGCCTGGCGGACAGCGGCGACGCCATCACTGCCATCGGCGCTGGCGCCGGTCAGCAGGATCGCCAGCACGCCATCGCCGAACACATCAGCGGCGCTTTCAAACAGCGGATCGATGGCAGGACGCGAGAACAGCACCGGCGGGTCCACCGACAGCGCCAGCGTGGCACGGTCCTCGACCAGCAGATGGTAATCCGGCGGCGCGAAGGTGACGGTGCCCGGCTGCAGGGGCTGCTTGTCCTCGGCCTCGCGCACCGGCAGCGGGCAGCCGGCGTCGAGCAGGCCGGCAATGCGGCTCGGTCGATCACGTGGCAGATGCAGCACCACCAGCACGGGCAGCGCCAGCGTCGTCGGCAGCGATGACAGCAGCGCCTGCAGCGCACTGACCCCCCCGGCCGACGCGCCGATGACCACCAGATCGAACCGGCTGCGTTGCGAGGCGCCGCTCATCAGGCCAGCTTCCGATACAGGCGCTGGTCGCGCGCGCAGGCTTCGAACAGATCGGCGTGTGCGCCGAACTGCAGCGATTCCTTGCTGCCCAGCCCCAGGAAGCCGCGATGGACCAGCGCCTCGTGGAACAGGCCGATGGCGCGGTCCTGCAGGGGCCGCTGGAAATAGATCAGCACGTTGCGGCAGGACACCAGGTGGACTTCGGAGAACACGGTATCGGTGGCCAGGCTGTGGTCGGCGAACACGATGTTGCGCTTCAGGCGGCGATCAAACACCACGCTGCCGTAGCCGCTGCTGTAGTAATCCGAGAGCGACCCGGTGCCGCCGGCGGCCAGATAGTTGCGGCTGAACTGCGCCAGCCGGTCCAGCGCGAACGCCCCGGATTCGGCCGCCTGCAGTGCTTCGGGATTGATGTCGGTGGCGTAGATGATCGCGCGGTCGAGCAGGCCTTCCTCATGCAGCAGGATCGCCAGCGACCATACCTCTTCGCCGGTACTGCACCCGGCGATCCACAGCTTGATCGACGGATAGGTGCGCAGCACCGGCACGGCGTGCTCACGCAGCATCCGGAAATACGGCGGGTCGCGGAACATCTCCGAGACCTGCACGGTGAAGTACTGCATCGCCTGGGCGAAGGTCTCCGGTTCGTGCAGCAGCCGGTGCTGCAGCGCTCCCATGGTCGGGCAGTCGAAGCGCGCCATGGCATGCCGCATGCGCCGCCGCAGCGATGCCAGCGCATAGTCACGGAAGTCGTAGTGGTAGCGCTGGTAGACCGCCTCCAGCAACAGCTTCAACTCCAGGTCGAACAGCTCCGTTTCATTCATCGGCGCGAGCACCACACCCGGCACAGCGAGACCAGCTTGTCCACGTCGATCGGCTTGGCGATGTAGTCATTGGCACCGGCCTGCAGGCAGTGCTCGCGGTCGTCCGGCATCGCCTTGGCGGTCAGCGCGATGATCGGCAGGTCGCGCCAGCGGTTGTCGGCACGGATCTCGCGCATGGCGGTCAGCCCGTCCATCTCCGGCATCATGATGTCCATCAGCACCAGGTCGATCTCAGGGCGCAGCTTCTCCAGCGCCTCGCGGCCGTTGCGGGCGATATCCAGGGTCACGCCCAGCGGCTCGAGCACGCTGGACAGCGCGAAGATGTTGCGCACATCGTCCTCGGCCAGTAGCACGGTGCGACCATCGAGCACTGCATCGCGGCGGCGGGCCTCGCGCAGCAGGCGCTGCTGGTCGGTCGGCAGGGAGGCCTCGACACTGTGCAGGAACAGGGTCACCTCATCGAGCAGGCGCTCGGGCGAACGCGCGCCCTTGATGATGATGCTCTTGGAATAGCGGCGCAGGCGCTGCTCTTCATCGCGGGTCAGCGCGCGGCCGGTATAGACGATCACCGGCGGGAACGCGACGGCATCATTGCCGGCCATGCGCTCGAGCAGGTCATAGCCGGTGCCGTCGGGCAGCGCCAGGTCGGTGACCATGCAATCGAAGGTGGAGCCGGCCAGTTCGGCCATCGCCTCGGTGATGGTGCCTACCCCAGTGATCTCGAGCTGGTCGCGGCCGAGCAGCAACTGCAGATTGGAGCGCAGCTCGCTGTCGTCCTCGACGATCAGCAGGCGGCGCATGTCGCGCTCGCTGGTGGCCTCCAGCTGCTGGATCGCGCCGAGCAGGCGCTCGCGCGTGGCCGGCTTGATCACATAGCCGATCGCGCCCAGCTCCATCGCCACCTGCGAACGCTCCAGCCCGGACACCACGTGCACCGGGATGTGACGCGTGGCCGGGTCGCGCTTGAGGCGCTCCAGCACGCTCAGCCCGGAGACATCGGGCAGGCCGATATCGAGCAGGATGCCATTGGGGCGCAACTCGGCAGCCAGACTCAGCGCTTCCTCGGCAGTGCCGGCGACCACGCAATCAAAGTCCAGTTCGTGCGCCATCGAGACCAGCGCGCTGGCGAACGCCGTATCGTCCTCCACCACCAGGATCATCCGGCCCGCGCGGCTGCGGCGGCCCCGGTCATCCATCACCCTGGCCGCGGGCGCGGGTGCAGGGGTGGATTCGGCGTGGGCACGGCCCAGCGAAGCAGCGGTAGGCACGGCCGGTGCTGCCACGGCGGCGGGACGTACGTCGTGCACGACGTTGTGAGGGCTGCCGGTACCACCACCGGCCAGCAGCGGCAGCTCCAGCGTGAAGCAGCTGCCCCGGCCCGGCTCGCTGGAGACGGTGATGCTGCCGCCCATGCGTGCCGCCAGATCGCGCGAGATCGACAGCCCAAGCCCGGTGCCACCGTAACGGCGGCGGGTGCTGCCATCGGCCTGGCGGAAAGCTTCAAAGATGACCGCGGTCTGTTCTTCGGGAATGCCGATGCCGGTATCGGACACGGCGAACTGGATCCGTCCTGCCCCGGCACTGCGCACCTTCAACGACACGCCGCCGTGTTCGGTGAACTTGACCGCATTGGCCAGCAGATTCTTCAGGATCTGCTGCAGGCGCTGGCTGTCGGCCAGCAGTTGGGCCGGCGCGTCCGGCGCGGCGCTGATCTCCAGGCTCAACCCCTTCTGCACCGCCATCGGCTCGAAGGTTTCCTTCAGGCGCTGCAGGACGCTGGAAACCGCGAGGTTTTCTTCGACCAGCTCGACATGGCCAGCCTCGATCCGCGACAGGTCCAGAATGTCGTTGATCAGCGCCAGCAGGTCGTTGTTGGAGGAATGGATCGCCTGGGCGTACTTGACCTGTTCGGCGGTCAGCGTGCCGTCCTTGTTGTCGGCCAGCAGCTTGGCCAGGATCAGCGAGCTGTTGAGCGGCGTGCGCAGCTCGTGGGACATGTTGGCCAGGAATTCGGATTTGTAGCGCGAACTGGCCTCCAGTTCGGCGCTGTTCTGGACCAGCTGCGCCTGGGCCAGCAGCAGCGCCTGCTGGCGCGACTCCAGCTCGTGGGTGCGCTCTTCGAGCTGCACATTGGTCTGTTCCAGCTCGGCCTGCTGCTGCTCCAGGTTGGCCTGGGAATGCAGCAGGCTGCGGCTCTGCTCTTCCAGTTCCTCGTTGGCCACGCGCAGCTCTTCCTGCTGCGTCTGCAGCTCTTCGCTCTGGCGCTGGGTTTCCTCCAGCAGTTCCACCAGCTGCGCATTGAGCAGCGCCGCGCGCAGCGCGATGCCGATCGGCTCGGCGCACTGCAGCAGCAGCGCCATTTCCAGGCCACGCGCAGGCGAGACGCCGGCCCGGCCCAGCTCGATCACGCCGATCACCACGCCATCGGCGGTGATCGGCCCGAGCAGGCGCTGGTGCACGGTAGTGCGGCCCAGGGGGGTATCGATATCCAGCGGGCTGTCGCTGTCCTCCAGCCGACGCGCGCGGCCCTCCCGGATGATCTCGCCCCACTGCCCGGTATGGGCGGGCAGCGTCTCCGGCAGCTGCGAAGGCAGCGCCGCACCACCGACCAGCACCAGCCGCTCGCCCTGCAGGCGATACATGGCCCCCACATCCGCATTGAGCTGCGCGCACAGCGCGCGCATGGCCGCATCGGCCAGTTCACGCGGGGTGGGATCACCCTGCAGGCTGGTACCCACCACGTTTTCGCCGGCCTGCAGCCACAGCGCATCGGCCGCTTCACGGCGCGCACCGATGGCCTTCATCACGGTCAGCGCCATCATCAGGAAAGCAACGCCGCCGATGCTGCGGTTGACGAAGGAGAACGCCGAGTTGCTGCTGGACGGCGCCACGTTGTAGCCCACCGCAAGCAGGATGCAGGACCCGATCGCCACCAGCAGAGGTACTTCCATCCGGCGCTGGAACAGCGTGATGCCGACCGCCATGAAGTAGGTCAACCAGACCGCGTAGCCCAGCGGCACCACCATCTCCGTGCCCAGCGTGGCGGCCATCAAGGCGGCCGACGCAAGCCAGATCCAACGGTCACGGGAGGTAGGCGCAGAATTCATGCCGTGTTCCAGCTTAAAAGGGGCCTGATGGTACCCGAAGCGGTAAACGGGTGTTAAGCGCCGGAAGTCAGCGTGTTTGCCGCACGTTCTTGACACTTTCTTCACATCGTCGCCCCTACGGTTCGGTCCCTTATCGGGGGAGTCGATAACCGTCGTGGTCCAGGCCGTATCCAGCGTTGCACCGCTCGCCGACGAAAGCCGGCAGCTGAAGCTGTTGATCGACAACGTGAGCGATCACGCGATCTATCTGCTCGATACGCAGGGCAGTATCTGCAGCTGGAACCGTGGCTGCGAACGGGTCAAGGGCTATGCCGCCGAGGCCGTCATCGGCAAGCACGTCAGCCTGTTCTATACCCCCGAAGACCAGCAGCTGGGCGTCCCGGAGCAGGCGCTGGCGCACGCGCGGGACCATGGCCGCTTCGTCGGTGAAGGGTGGCGGGTGCGCTGCAATGGCGAGCGGTTCCGCGCCGGCGAGGTGATCGAGCCTGTCCGCGAAGACGGCTGCCTGCTCGGTTTCGTCAAGGTCACCCAGGATGTCACCGAACGCTACCAGGCCCAGCGCCTGCTGCAGGATGCGCAGCGCGCGCACGTGCAGCAGCGCCAACTGGACAATGTCGGCCGGCTGACCCGCGGCCTGGCCCATGAATTCAACAACCTACTGACCACCATCGGCAACGCCCTGGACCTGATCGCCCTGCGCCCCGGCGCCGACGGGCGCACCCAGGCGCTGGTGGACCTGGCCCATGCCGCCGCCGACCGCGGCTCGCTGCTGACCCGCCAACTACTGGCGTTCTCCGCTGATCAGACGCTGGTGCGCGAGCCGGTCCTGGTACAGGATTTCCTGCTCGATGCCCTGCCCGTACTGCGCCGCGCCTGCCCGGCGGGCATCGAGGTGCAGCTGGATCTGACCTCGGATCTGCCCCCGATCGTCACCGATGGCGTACAGTTGCACAGCGCCGTGTTGAATCTGGTGCTCAATAGTGGCGAAGCGATGCCCCAAGGCGGCACGGTCACGATCACGGCCGAGGTCGAACAGCGGCTGGCGCCGGATCTGTCCCAGCCCATGCGCCGCCACTATGTCGCCATCGCGGTGACCGATCAGGGCAATGGCATGCCCCCGGACATCGCCGAGCGCGCCAGCGAGCCGTTCTTCACCACCAAGGAAATCGGCAAAGGCAGCGGACTGGGGCTGAGCCAGGTGTTCGGCTTCGTTTCCCAGTGCGACGGCTTCGTCGACGTACAAACCGCCCCCGGACGCGGGACCACCGTCCGTCTGTTGTTACCTGTCATTGAGGAAGTCGAGCATGTCTGAGCCCCTACGCGTATTGATGGTCGAAGACCAGCAGGACCTGCGTGAACTGATCGGCCAGGCGCTGCAGGACTTCGGCATTGAAATCCACACCGCCGACGACGGCCCGGCCGCGCTGCGGCTGATGCAGGACCCGGGCGGTTTCGATGTGGTGTTCAGCGATATCAGCATGCCCAACGGCATGAGTGGGGTTGAGTTGAGCGAGCATGTGGCCGATGTGCTGCCCAATGCGCGCATCATCCTGGCCTCCGGTTACGCCCGCTCGCAGCTGCCGCCGCTGCCCGAACATGTCGAATTCCTGCCCAAACCGTATCGTCTGCGCCAGCTGGTGACGTTGCTGCAGTCACCGGTCGCGCCCTGCTGAGCGAGCGCACTGCCGCCAGCGTGAACGCTTCATCCGCGCCGCTCGTGCTTCACATCGGTTCTGCATTCCACTGGGGATAGTAGTGGTGTAGTCGGAACAGGGTGCGGTAGATGCTGGACAGAAGTGATGATGTAGATCGGATGGCGTTGATCGAAGCGCTCAACGTGATGGACCCTGCGTTGGGTACTGCGCTGGACCCGATCACCGAACTGGCGGCGTTTACCTTCGGCGTTCCAATTGCGCTGGTGTCCATCTTCGATGCCGAGCACCAGCACATCATCTCGCGCGTCGGGCTGACGCTCACCCGCAACGAACGGCACGCATCGATCTGCGCATGGGCGTTGGGCGCCAGCGCCGTGCTGCAGGTGACGGACCTGCGCCTGGATGCGCGTTTTGCCGACAATGCCCTGGTGACCGGCCCGCAGCAGCTGCGCTTCTACGCTGGTGCCCCGCTGATCACCAAGGCCGGCATCGCACTCGGCACGCTGTGCATCATGGGCCGTGAGCCCCGTCAGTTGTCGGCCGAAGAACAGCTGCAGCTGCAGACGCTGTCACGGGTGGTGGTCGCGCAGATGGAGCTGAAGATGTCGCTGGGCCGGCGCGAGCAGATCAGCGGCCTGCCCAACCGGCAGCAGTTCCAGGCCGACCTCAATGTCCTGTCCCGCCGTGGCCAGTCGCATGCATTCACCGCAGTGCTGCTGGATGTATTCGATCTGCAAAGTGCCAACGAGGCCGGCCAGGCGCTGGGCATGAAGCCGGTGGAAACCTTGCTGCGCCAAGCGGCGCTGCGGGTGCAGGACGTGCTGCGCGATATCGCACAGGTCTATCACGTGGGCGTGACCCGCTTCGCCTTCCTGCTGCCGGACCACTCGCACCACCAGACCGAGGCACTGCTTGAGCGCCTGCGCATCCGTATGCGCCGGCCGCTGATGGCCGGCCGCATTCCGATGTCGCCGCAGTTCCACGCCGGTGTATGCGACTTCCGCCCCGTCCCGGGCCAGACCGCGGATCTGGTCCGCAAATGCCTGGTCGCCATGCACCACGCGATCCAGACCGATGCCTGCCTGTGCTGGTACTCGCAGGAACGCGACGATGCCCTTCGCCGGCGTTACCGCTTGGCCTCCGACGCCGGGCGCGGGCTGGCCCAGCACCAGTTCAGCCTGGTGTACCAACCACGCTTCGATCTGCGCGACGGGCTGCCGGTATCGGCCGAGGCACTGCTGCGCTGGACCCACCCGATGCTGGGTCCGGTCAGCCCCGGCGAATTCATCCCGGTGCTCGAGCGCACCGCGCTGATGCCGGCGATCAGCCGCTGGGTCATCGATCACGCCCTGGCCCAGGCCGCGCAATGGCAGGAGCGCGTGCCCGGCTTCAGCCTCTCCATCAATCTTTCGCCACGCGACTTCGATGATCAGTGTGTATGGAGCGTCCTGTCGGAGCGACTGCACGCGTACGGTCTCGCCCCCGGCGTGATCGAAATCGAAATCACCGAAGGCCAATGGCTCAACCATCATCCTGCGGCGTTGCCGCAGTTGCGCGACATGGCGGCTGCCGGCGTGCGCATCGCGATTGACGACTTCGGCAGCGGCTACAGCAATTTCGGTTACCTCAGCGAGGTGCCGATCAGCCACATCAAGATCGACCAGACGCTGGTCACCGGGCTGGCGCGCTCGCGCACCGCGCGGCTCAAGGTGGAGGCCATCATCAAGCTCGCGCGGCAGCTCGGGTATCGCACGGTAGCCGAAGGCGTGGAGAACGAAGCCGAGCTCTCGCTGTTGCGGCTGTGGGGCTGCGACGAAGCACAGGGCTATCACCTCGCGCGGCCCATGCACCCTGACGCGGTGCTGCAGCTGGTCAGTGCCTGCCGCGCCGGTCCGTTGCCGGATGCCGGCTGAGACCCCGCGACGCCATCGGCAGCCCGGGCGATAATGGCCAGCCCGCCTGCCTCGCTGCCAGACCATGACCGATCTCACCCCGCTGCCCGCCCTGCCGCTCGGCCATTACCGCCATTTCAAAGGCGGCAACTACGAAGTGATCGGCGTTGTCCGCCACAGCGAAACGCTGGCGCCGATGGTGCTGTACCGGCCGCTGGATTCGGAGATCGGGCTGTGGGTGCGTCCGTTCGAGATGTTCGTCGCGCAGGTGGAGGTGGACGGGCAGTGGCGTGCGCGTTTTGCGCGGGTCGAGGTAGACGGCTGAGGGGACAAAGACCTGCGCAGCGCTGCCCAGCGGCGCGATCAGCCCAGGACCGCCCCTCGCGCGTCCACCAGCTCACGCAACCGCGCAGTCACCATGCGGAACTGCTCCGGGAGCATCGCCGCCTCCAGTGCGTCGACCTGACCGGACAGCACCGACAGTGCATCGCTCATGCTGGCCACCTTCTGGCCCGCCTCGGCGGATACCTCCGGCACCTCCAGCTGCGCGCCGATGACGCCGGCCAGGATCTCGAATGCCTTCACCGTGGCGGCATCGAGCCTGGAGGGATTCGGATCCAGCGCGCACAAGGTGCCGTGGAACCCGCCATCGCGGCGGAACATCGGAACCGAGATGTAACTCTCGAACCCGTACAACGCCGGCGTGGGGTGGCTGGAAAATACCGGGTGGCTGCTGGCCTGATCGAACTGCACCAGATGGCGATGTTCACGGATTTCATCGCAGATGGTGGTTTCCAGCACCAGGTCTTCGCCCGGCCGCAGACCAAAATCGAGGCCGTCATGGACGGCGCACGCCGTCCATCGATCCGCCGTGACGCGTGCCACGGCGACGAAACGCATGCCGGTCATCGCACTGGCCAGTTCCAGCATGCCCGGCACGGCAGGCATCGCCAGCAACGCCGCGACATCGTCCAGACGTGGATCCGCCGAGATCGCAGGATCCGCCAGGGGCGCCGCGCCGGGACCGTCGTCGTCGAGCGGGTTCTCCATCGCGGCCAAGCGGCGATCCAGCACCTTCGCGTTGATCTCGTTGAAGAGACCGCGCACCGACGCGGACAACGCGCGCGGGTCCTTGATGGCGCCCACGAAATGGATGCCCTGCCCGACCAGCCGGATCTGCTCGACGCCGTGATCCAGGCGCAGCGATGGCCACGCCAGACGGTGCAGGATGCGCATCCAGTCACTGGGGGGCGTGCCATCCACAAGCGCGGTGACGATCACGCGTGACGCGCCAGCCCCATCCTGCAGACCGGGCAGATCAAAGCCGATGAGCGCTGGAAAGCCCGTACTGATAGACATCACAACCCCTATGGCCACATGGCGCAGCCATCGACAGGTGGTGGCTTTGAAGGCAAATTGTCGCACGAATGAGCGAGACTGGCCTTGACCGAAGCCGCCCGAACGGTGCAGCGGCCATCATGCGCGCACGGACATCTCTGCCACTGACAAAGGAATGCACATGCTGGACGGTGTCTCGCTGTTGATTGGCCTCGGCTGGGCGCTGTTCGGGCTGCTGTGGATCTTCGTTCCCTTCGCCATCTTCGGCATCAAGGGGCTGCTGCGGGAGATCCTGGCCGAACAGAAGCGGACCAACGAGATTCTCAGCCGTGCGCATGGGGTCAGCCCCCCGCTGGACACGCCGGAGGGACTGCCGTTCAGGCCCGAGCGCTATCCGTGAAGACGCGACAACAGCCCATCAGGACGGGCGTCCCGGGCTGACCCGGATGCCCTTGCCGCAGGTGCGCAGTGTCCCGCGGATCCAGCGTTCTACCCAAGGGCCTGATTAATGTTGCGCCGCAGCAGTACAATGCCGCGCTCCCCCGATCGACGCCGCCGCCTGCATGAGCTCCTCCTCCGTCCCTCTGGCCGCCCGGCTCTCGCCGCGCGAGCGCACTCTGATCCTGCTGGCCTTGTCGCTGGGCGGCTTCGCCATCGGCACCAGCGAGTTCGCCAGCATGGGGCTGATGCTTGAGATCAGCCGTGGTCTGTCCATCAGCGAAACACAGGTCGGCCACCTGATCAGTGCCTACGCCGTCGGCGTGGTGGTCGGCGCACCAGTACTGGCCTTTGCCGGTGCCGGCTTCGCTCGCCGCAACCTGCTGCTGGCGCTGATGGGGTTCTATGCCATCGGCAACCTGGCCAGCGCGCTGGCGCCGAACTACGGCACGATGTTGCTGGCCCGCTTCGTCGCCGGTCTGCCGCATGGCGCGTATTTCGGCGTGGCAATGCTGGTGGCCGCCGCGATCAGTCCCCCGGCCCAGCGCGGCGCGGCGGTCTCGAAGGTGCTGCTCGGCCTGTCCGTTGCCATCCTGGTCGGCAACCCACTGACCACCTGGCTCGGCCAGCAGCTCAGCTGGCGCACTGCTTTCGCGGTGGTCAGTGTGTTGGCGATTGCCACCGTGGCCATGATCGCGCGCTTCCTGCTGCCCGATCCGGATGAAGTCCGCACCTCGCCGATGCGCGAGCTGCGCGCCTTCAACCGCACCCAGGTGTGGCTGGCGCTGGCGATCGGTTCGGTCGGTTTTGCCGGCATGTTCTGCGTGTTCACCTACCTCGCCCCGACCCTGGTGCAGGTCACCGGCCTGGCCGAATCGTGGATGCCGCTGGCGGTGGGCATTTTCGGCATCGGCGCGATCATCGGCAACGTGGCCGGGGGCTGGCTGGTGGACCGCTTCCAGTTCCGCGCCGCGGCCGTGGTGCTGGTCTGGTCGATCCTGGTGCTGCTCGCCTTCCCGCTGGCCGCGCAGTCGGTGTGGAGCGTGTTCCCGATGATCATTGCCGTCGGCACCATGGGCGCCCTGGCGGCCGTACTGCAGACCCGCCTGATGGATGTGGCGGGCGAAGCGCAGACGCTGGCGGCCGCCTCCAACCACGCGGCGTTCAACACCGCCAACGCACTGGGGCCGTGGTTCGGCGGCATGGCGATCGGCGCCGGCTTCAGCCCGGCGGTGACCGGTTACGTGGGCGCCGCCACCGCGCTGGGCGGCCTGCTGCTCTGGGGCGTGGCGATGCTGGTGGATCGCCGCTCGCGCAGCGTGCCGGTGCTGCAGCAGTAAGCGCACCGCCAGCCCCGTCGGCCAATTCAACTCCCTGCCCAGGCAGGGATTTTTTTTGGTTTCCCCTATCATGGGCATCCGATCAAACCGCGCCACCCGTGCTGTTCCGGCCACGGCCGCAACGATGGCCGCACCTGGATACACCGATGACGTACGAATGGGCCCCGAGCGACTGGGGTCAACGCCTCACGCGATCACCGCACTGGCGCCTGCGCCTGGAAGGCGACCAGCTGGTGCTGACCGTGGACGGCCGCCCCTGCCCCGCGCCGCTGGAGGCACTGCAGGTGCACCCGCGCCTGCCGTGGGCACGGCTTACCCTGCACCGCGACGGGCAGGCCCCGCTGACGCTCGGCGGCCTGAACGCCGCTTCGGCTCGACAGTTGGCCTCCACCTTGGCCGAGCTGCGCGGTGAACAGCGCCAGCGCGACCATGTCGCCCTGTTCCAGCAGGCCTACGCCGCGATCGAGCGCTGGCTTGGCCAGGTGCAGACCGCCACCGAACGGGCCGACGAGGAAGCGCTGTGGCTGACCCACGAGCAACAACAGGCGCTGCTGCAGGCGCGCCGCGCCCTGCCACTGGAGGAAGAGGCGCTGTGGGCGGTGTTCGACAACGCCGCGCTGCGCAGCCAACTCGAGGGTGATCCCGCTGCGATCGAAGCAACCTTGATGCTGTGGCTGGCCGACTGGCCAGCGATGTGGGCACGCCGCAATGAGGCCCATCAGGCGCGCGAGCGGATGGCCAGCCGTGCGTTGCTGGATCACGTGGAAAGCCGCCCGCTCACCGATGAGCAGGCCCGGGCAGTGATCTGCTTCGACAACCGCGTCCAGGTGGTGGCCGCCGCGGGTTCGGGCAAGACCTCGACGATGGTGGCCAAGGCGGCGTACGCGATCGAACGCGGCCTCGTCGCGCCAGAGCGCATCGTCATGCTCGCCTTCAACAAGGAGGCCGCCACGGAACTGCAGGCACGCGCCGATCGCGCGTTCCATCGCATTGGCCTGGGCGAGGTCCGGGTGGAGGCGCGTACTTTCCACGCGCTGGGCCGGCACATCATCGCCCAGGCCACGGGGCGGATGCCGCAGGTGCCGGAGTGGGCCGTGGATGCCACGCAGGGCTTTCACCGGCTGGCCGAGATCATCGACCAGCTCAAGGACCGCTCTCTCCATTTCCGTACCCAGTGGGACCTGTTCCGGCTGGTGTTCGGTCGTGATCTGCCCGTCACCGGCGGGCCGCTGGATGCCGAGGAATGGGACAAGGATGGGCAGGGCTACGTGCGTACGCTGCAGGGTGAGCGCGTGCGCAGCATCGAAGAATGCGTGATCGCGGACTGGCTGTTCTACAACGGCGTGGACTATGCGTACGCCCGGCGGCACGCCTTCGATGCCGGCACGGACGAGTACCGCCAGTACCGGCCGGATTTCTGCTACCCGGGCATCGGGCTGAACCACGACCACCTCGCCCCGGATGGACACGGCCCGTCGCCGGCGCCGCCGGATGGCCACCCGCGCTCCCACGGCGCCGAGCGGATCGAGACCTCCTCGCACGAACTGCGCACGGGCGAACTGTTCCTGCGGCTGGGCGATGCACTGTCACAGCGCGGTCTCGAGCTCGACCCGAATCCCGACCGCGAACTGCCCGCGGGCGGCGCGACACCGATGCCGGATACCGACCTGATCGGCCTGGTCCGGACCTTCATCAGCCACGCCAAGAGCAACGGCCTGCACGTGCAGGACATGGTCGAGCGGCTGCGCGGGCTGCCGGACGATCACTTCAAACACCGTTACCGCCTGTTCCTCGAGCTCATCATTCCGATCCTGGACGGCTGGGACGATGCGCTGGTCGCGGAAGGTGGGATCGACTTCGAGGACATGCTCAACCAGGCTGCCGAGCACCTGGAACAGGGTCGCTGTGTCGCGCCGTTCGACCTGGTGATGGCCGACGAATTCCAGGATGCCTCGCGCGCCCGGGCGCGTCTGTGCCGCGCGCTGGTGCAGGCGCCGGGCAAACATCTGTTCGCGGTCGGTGACGACTGGCAGTCGATCAACCGGTTCGCCGGCGCGGACATTTCGGTGATGACCGGCTTCCTGGATTGGTTCGGCCCGGGCCAGGTGCTCAAGCTTGAACAGACGTTCCGCTGCCCGCAGGCGCTGTGCGATGTCTCCAGTGCGTTCGTGTCACGCAATCCAACCCAGATACCCAAGCAGGTCCACTCGCTCACCCCGGCGTATGGCGCGGTGCTGCAGGCCTTCCAGGTGGCCTCGCGCGACCGGCTGGCCGGCGCGGTCGAGCAGTACCTCGAACGACTGCACCAGCAGCTGCTGACCGGCCAGGTACCGCCAGGCCGGGACGGCAAGGTCACCGTCTTCGTGCTGGGCCGCTACAACGCCGAGCGCGCGATGCTTCCGGCCAGCTGGAACGCGCGTTACGGGCAGCACATGCAGGTCAGCTTCCTCACCGCACACCGGTCCAAGGGCATGGAAGCGGACTACGTGATCCTGCCCGGCATGCTGGATCGCCGCTTCCCCAACGCGCGCGCGGATGACCCCGTACTGGCGCTGGCGATGCCCGACGGCGATGCGTACCCGCTCGGTGAGGAACGCCGGTTGTTTTACGTCGCGCTGACGCGCGCGCGCCGTTCGGTGGCGATGTTCACCGTGCAGGGCCGACGTTCGGCGTTCCTCACCGAACTGGTCAACGACGGCGCGGTACGCGTGACCTCGATGGCCGGAGACACGATCCACGAGCAGGCCTGTCCCGCCTGCAAGGTGGGGGTGATCGTGCCGCGCACCGGGCCGTATGGCGCGTTCCAGTCATGCTCGGCGTATCCACGCTGCGAGTACAAGCCGCCGAAGGCAGGGGGCCATGCCGGCGTGCGTACGGTCGCGGGGGCCTGAGGGATACGCTTGCCTTGCTCAGCCGAGCGCAGCGGCCAGTGCGGCATCGATCTGCGCAAGCAAGCCACGCCGTTCCGGCACGCCCGGCATCACCCGCACCAGGTTGCGGACCATCCGCAGGTCCTGTTGCCTGCCAAGCTGATCACCCAGCGCATGCAGCGCGCGCGCCTGGTGGCCCGGCCCTTTCCGTTTGATCGAGGCCGCAAGCGCACTGTCCAGCGCGGGCATCGCCTCCAGCTGCATCCGCAGGCGACGCACTCTGCGCCGCCAGCGATGCAGGTCCTGCGGATCTCCGGTGCGGGCAGCGCGCTTCTCCGCCTTGGCAGTACGGCGTTCACTGCGGGCCAGACCCCTGCGGAGATCGCGCCCGCTCAGCGCGTCCCATGGCTGCGCCTGGAGTTCTCCGGCGATACGCAGCAGCGCCGCGTGACGACGCGCAAACGCCGGGTCGCGCGCCAGCGCCCGGGCGAGCACTACGTCGCGCCGCGCCATCAACCGCCTGCACACCTCCGTCCACGGTGGGGCGGGCTGCTGCGCGGCGAGGTGCTGGCAGGTCTCCACCACCACATGGGCATCGCGCAAGGCCGACAACCCTTGCCCGAGCCGGCGCAGGCTCGCGTCGGTCCGGGCGGTCTCAAGGTCGCTGCTCTCCAGCACGGCGAGCAGCGCGCGAAGGCGGCGGATCGTCTTGCGCGCCCGATGCACGGCATCGTGGACATCGGGCTGGAGCGCCAGCGCAGCGGCGATGGCCCTGCACTCACGGTCTGCCAGTGCGCGGGCGGCAGGGCCGATGGCGGGTGGCGACATGGCGGTTTCCCCCGGAGGCGTCGGGGATTGTACCCATGCCGGCGGTCCGCCAGCTCAGCCCGGGTTGAACATCTGCCGCACGCCCCGAAGCAGCTCGTTCACGCTGAACGGCTTGGGCAGCAATGACATGCCCTGCCCCAGGAATTCATTGCGGACGGCTGCACTCTCCGTGTAACCGGTGACGAACAGCACCGGCAAATGCGGGCGCAACACCCGAGCCGCATCGGCAAGCTCACGGCCGTTCATGCCCGGCAGACCCACATCGGACAGCAGCAGGTCCAGGTCACGGTCCGAATGCAGTTCCAACAGGGCCTGCTGTGCGTTGATGGCTTCCACGACCTGGTAACCGGCCTCGACCAGCATCTCCCGGACCATCATGCGTACCGAATCGGTATCGTCGACCAGCAGAATCCGCTCGGCGCTGCCACGGGTCAGCTGTGCGGGTGCCAATGTGTCGTGGGCCGCAGACTGGAGCTGCCCCTCGGGCAGCAGCAGCTCGATCTCGGTGCCCTCGCCACGTTCGCTGGCAATGCGCGCACTGCCACCGGACTGCCGCGCGAACCCGTAGGTCATCGACAACCCCAGCCCGGTGCCCTCGCCCTGCGGCTTGGTGGTGAAGAAGGGCTCGAATACCTTGGTCAACAGCTCCGCGGGTATGCCGACGCCATTGTCGAGCACCGTCACGGTGATGTAGTGGCCAGGCGCCAGCTCATGGTCGCGCTCGATCCGGGCACGCCCGGCGCGGATGCGGATCAGCCCCTGGCCCGCCAGTGCATCGCGGGCGTTGATGACCAGGTTGAGGATCACGTTCTCGAACTGGTTCGGGTCGGCGACCGCGATCAGCGGTTCAACGCCCAGTTCCAGCTCGAGTTCGATGTTCTCACCGATCGATCGCTGCAGCATGTCTTCCAGCGAGCGCACCCGCGCGACCACATCGAAGGTCTGCGGATCGAGCGGCTGCTTGCGGGCAAACGCCAGCATGCGCTGGGTCAGCGCAGCGGCACGGTGTGCCGAGCCCGTGGCGATCTCGACGTAGCGCGAAGCTTTGTCCCATTTACCGCTGGAGGCGGCGATCTCGATCATGTCCAGCCCGGAGATGATCGTGGTCAGCAGGTTGTTGAAATCGTGCGCGATGCCGCCGGTGAGCTGGCCCAGCGCGTCCATCTTCTGCGCCTGCATCAACTCGATCTCGGTGCGCTCGCGCTCGGCGATCTGGAACGCCAGTTCGGACGTGGCGCTTTCCAGTTCCTGGCGCTGCTCGTTGGCGCGCGCATGGTGTTCGGTGGTGTCTTCGATCAGCACCAGGCCCTGCCCGGCGGCCTGGTACGGGGTCACCCGCCATTCGGTCATGCGCAGGACCCCGCCGACCCGAAGGCTGAAGGTACCCTGCCAGCGCTCGCCTTCGGCCAACGCCACTTTCAATGCACTGAGCGGGGCGAGCTGATCCTGCAGCAGCTGATCGAGTTGGCCTGGTCCTGCCTGCTGACCCAGCAGACGGGTAAAGGCATCGTTGGCATCATGGGCGTTGAGCGACGCATCCAATACCGCGATCGGGGCATTGATGTGACGGAAGATTTCGCGGAACCGCGCCTCGGTATCGCGCAGGGCTTCCTCGGCACGACGGGCGCGCAGCAGGCTGCGCAGCGTCGCCAACAACACATCCGGATCGACCGGATGGATCAGATAGGCATCGGCGCCGGCGTTGAGGCCAGTGATCATGTCACCGGTCGCGATGGATGCGGCCGAGACGTGCACCACGGGAAGCAACTGCAGCCGCGCGTCCTCACGCAACTGGCGCACCACATCGAAGCCGCTCATGTCCGGCAGATTCACATCCAGCACCAGCGCGCCGAAATCATGCTCGGCCAGGCGCGCGAGCCCCTCACCGCCGGTGCCCGCTTCCTCGACATGGAACCCGTGGTGCTCTAGTACGCGGCGCACCGCGTAACGGGTCGCCACATTGTCATCCACCACCAGGATGCGATCAGGGCTGGGCATGCGTGGCCTCCGTGGCCAGTGTCAGCGGCAGTACGACATAGAAGTCCGAGCCTTTGCCGACGTCACTCTCGACCCCGGCATGCCCACCCAGCAGCTCGGCAAATCGCTTGCACAGGGACAAACCAAGACCGGTTCCGCGCAGGCGCTTCTGAAGCGGGGTGTCCACCTGCACGAAATCCTCGAACAGGGTCGACTGGAGTTCGGCGGGGATACCGATGCCGGTATCGCGCACGCTGAAGCGCACGGCGTTCTCACCTTCCAGCCGGGTTGATACCACCACCTGGCCATTGGGCGTGAACTTCAATGCGTTGGAAATGAAATTGCGCAGGATCTGCGCCAGCTTCTTGTCGTCGGTATAGAGCAGCGGCATGACCGGCGGGTCTTCGAATACCAGGTCCACCTGGTTGCCCTCCACCAGCGGGCGGAACATGCCACGCAGCGCAGAGAACAGGTCCATCAGGTCGAACCAGGCCGGTGAAATGGTGATGCGCCCCGCCTCGATCTTGGCCAGATCCAACAGGTCGTCCACCATCTCGCGCAGTTCACTGGTCGAGGCGCTGATGAAACGCACCTGCCGGCGCTGCTCCTCGGTCAGCGGGCCATCCATGCCGTCCTCCAACAGCCGCGTCATGCTCAGGATCGAGCCCAGTGGCGTGCGGAACTCATGGCTCATGTAGGACAGGAACCGACTCTTCAGCTCGGACACCTCGCGCAGCTGCTCGGCCTGCTCGTCCAGCTCGGCATACAAGGCGAGCACCCCCTGATTGGTTTCATCCAACTCAGCGCGCAGCGCATCGGCTTCCAGGCGCAGCCGTTGCAGCTCCTGATCATCGGGTGAAGCGCTCAATGCAGATCTCCAAGACGCAGGGCAACAATGCCGGCGTCATCCCGGCCACGATCGAAATCACGCTGCAGCACCGCCACGATCAATGCCGGGTGGCGGTGCAGCAGACCGGGGTAGTCACGCAGGCTCCAGCGTGCCTGCAGGCCATCACTATGCATGACCAGCAGCGTGCCTGCGGCCGCGTGAAAATGGAATGGTTGTGCCTTGCGGTACTGCACGCCCACGATACCCGGGTGTGACGCCAACCCACGCGAACCGGTGGGCTCGCACAGGCTCGCGGCGATATTGCCGATACCGGCAAACTCCACCTGCAGGGTGGCCACGTCCACGCAGGCAACGGCCGCTGCACCGCCCCGGGTGCCGGACATGCCCGCGTGCAGGACGCCGATCAATGCCGGTGCGCCGCCCGCGGCCGTGTGCGCGACCGCCTCCACGCCGGCCCGCGAGGCATCGGCGGCGGGAAGTCCATGGCCGAGTCCATCGATCACGGTCACCGCCACGGTCTGTCCGTCGGCGCGGATATGCCAGGCATCGCCGCAGGCCAGCTCGTGCCGCATCGGAATGCGCAGCGCACCGTAGGCCACATCGATATCGCGTGGCGCACGACTGGCGTAGATCCGCGCCACCACCACCGCTCCCTTGGCATCGGACCAGGCATCCAGCACGGTGGCCTGACGCTGGATCGCACCCAGCCCCAACCCCTGGGTGCCCCCGGTCGAGTAGCCGTCTGGAAGACACTCCGCCAGGGAAAAGCCCGGACCGGTGTCCACGGTGCACAGCTCCACGCCGTTACCGCCGCGGCCACAGACCACGGACAGGTACATGCGTCCGCCGCGCCCATGCTTGAGCACGTTGGTCGCCATCTCCGTGGCCACCAACGCCGCGCGGCCGGCGTCCATTTCATCCAGGCCGACATGATCGGCCAGCGCCAGCGCTTCGCGCCGGGCCTGTCCGACCTGGGAGGTTTCTTCGACCAGCACGACCCGCGTTACCTGGCCGGCGAAGTTCAGCTCCATTTGGTGATCGTGATGCGGGTGCCCTGCCCCGGCGCACTCTCCAGTTCGAATTCATCCACCAGGCGACGCGAACCGGACAGCCCCAAGCCCATGCCCGAGCCGGATGACCAGCCATCGGTCAGGGCCTGCGCGACATCGGGGATGCCGGGCCCGTTATCGGCGAAGACCAGCCGGACGCCTTTGCGCAGGCCTTTCTCCACGACCTCCCAGTCCATGGTCCCGCCGCCGCCGTAGATCACGGCGTTGCGGGCCAACTCGCTGGCGGCCGTGACCAGCTTGGTCTGGTCGATCAGACGCAGCTTGCATGCCACGCAGATCTGGCGTGCGGCCTGGCGGGCCAGCACGACGTCCTGCTCGATGCGGATCGGCAGCGAACCACTGGACGCACTCATGAGGCAGCTTCGTCTTCGTCGGTACGCTGCAGCAGCTTCATGCCACGCTCCACATTGAGCGCGGTGCGCACGCCACTGAGCGTAAGCCCCAGCTCCACCAGCGTGATTGCCACGGCCGGCTGCATGCCCACCACCACGGTGGTGGCATCCATGATCCGGGCCAGCGACGAAATGGTGGCGATCATGCGGCCGATGAACGAATCGACGATATCCAGTGCGGAAATGTCGATCAGCACACCGCGCGCGGAGGTGCTGCGGATCTTCTCGGTGAGGTCGTCCTGCAGCGTCAGCGCGAGCTGGTCATGCATGTCCACCTGGATCGTCACCAGCAGCAGATCGCCCATCTGCAGGATCGGGATGCGCTCCATCTCAGCGGGCGGTCCGGGTGACGGTCTGGCCGGTGCGCTTGAGCGCCAGCGCCAGTGCGTCGGCCAGATTGGCCTTGGTCACGATGCCCTGCAGGTCCAGCCCGAGGTGCACGATGGTCTGGGCGATCTGCGGCCGCACGCCGCTGATGATCGCATCGGCGCCCATCAGGCGGATGGCGGTGACAGTCTTCAGCAGATGCTGGGCCACCAGCGTATCCACGGTCGGCACGCCGGTGATATCGATGATGGCGATTTCAGAACCGGTATCCACGATGCGCTGCAGCAGCGACTCCATCACCACCTGGGTGCGCTGCGAATCCAGCGTGCCGATCATCGGCAGCGCCAGCACACCGTCCCACAGCTTCACCACGGGCGTGGACAGCTCAAGCATTTCTTCCTGCTGGCGCTGGATCACGTCTTCGCGGGTTTTCTGGAACACGCTGACCGTGTGCAGCCCGAGCTGATCGATCAGCTCGGAGATCGCCCACAGCTGGTCGCCCAGGTGCGCCGGGTCATTGGCATACCCCTGCTGGATCACGTCGAACAGCGGTCGCTTCAGCGAGAAGATGAAGCTGGCGGTCTCCGCGGAATTGAATCCCTTCAGGACGCGCTCGCGCGACAGTTCCTCCAGGAAACGCCGGATATCCTGCCACTCTGCCCGCGCGACGGCACTCACGTCGGTGGCCGACAGCGCATCCAGGAACAGGCGCCAGAACTCGCGGACCTGGACATCCAGCTCGCGGGAGGAAAGGCGGCCGTCCTGCGCCTGGCTGGTACCGGCCAGATTGCCGGCCCATGCGGCGAGCACAGGCTCCTGGTGGCTGCGGATGAGATCGATCGTGCGCTGCTGCAAAGCCGCCATGGAGAGGGTCCTGGAAAAAGGGGGTATACGGGGGTGACGCGCGACCCATCTCCGATATGAATGGGGGCCGCAATGGTGAAAGCTTAAATGAATTCAGGAAGATTGGGCACGAAGGCCGATGCCCGCAACGTGAAGGTTTTCTCCACCTCCCTGACTCGTTCAGACAGCCACGCCGCAGCGAGCGCCCAGCGCCTCTACAACATCGGGTCCCTACAACGCATCAGGCCGCCCGAAGGCGGCCTGATGGGTGAGCGGTCAGCGCAGCAGCGCGAACAACAGCAGCAGCGGAATCGGAATCCCGAGCATCCACAGCAGAATGTACTTCATGGTGTTTCCTCCCTTGAGGTGGTCAGGATCACAGGTCGCGGCGACGGCCGCCCCAGGTGGCGCTCAGGCTGGCGATGAACGCACCGATGAGCAGCGTGATGAACAGCCACAACGCGGCGTAGGCGGTTGCCTTGCGGGCATCGTCAGCCGCCTGCTTGGCCTGCACCTTGGCGTTGTCCAGCGCCGCACGCAGGCGGGTCTGCACATCGGTGACGCGGGCCTGTGCTTCGGCCTGGCTCATGCCAGTCTGCGCCGCCACCAGCTGCCCCAGATACTGGGTGTCGGCCGGGTCCATGGTGTCGGACTTCAGGCTGTTGAGGATGATGCGGTTGACCTCGGTACGCACTTCACGGCTGTCCGGACGACGGTCGGCACCCGGCATCGGGCGCGGCGGCGGCGGTGCACCGTTGGCGACCGGTGCCGGTGCCGACGCGTCGGCCGGGCCGGCCGGCGGCGCGGGCTGCGCAGCGGTCGGGTTGGCACGGAAGAGTGAATCCACCCAGTACTGCACGTCACCCTGGTCGCTGCCCATCGCAGCCGAGCCTGCACCGGCGGCAGCGATACCGCCTGCCGTCGAGGCGGCGGCACCGGCAGTGGCGCCGGCAACCTTGGCACCGGCGCCCAGGATGCCGCCGATGGCCGAGGTCAGCAGTGCGGCAGTGAGCAACGTGGCCACCGCCCAGGAGACGAACCCATGCGCGGTGTCGCGGAAGTAGGTCTCATCCCCGTGGATGTTGCTCCACTTCGTGCGCAGGCGGCCAGCCAGATAGCCACCCAGACCGGACGCGGCGATGGCGGTAAAGGTCAGCCACGCGATGCTGGACCAGCCAAACGTTTCTGCCGTCACGCCTTCAAACGACCACGGCGACACCGACGACAGGCCCAGGCCCACGCCGAGAATCACCAGAATCAGTGACAGCGCAGCGGCGGCAATGGCACCGGCCAGAATCGCGCCCCATGACACCGCGCTATCGCGCGGCAGGTCCACCACGGGCGGTGGGGTGACCACGGCGACGGTCGCCGCAGCGACGGGTTCGGGGTGGGCGTAATCGCCTCGGGTATTCATAGCGTATGGCACTCCTTTTCATGCGCTGCGGATGCAGCTCGCATCGGCAGGCTGCGCTTGAGCTCGTGAAATACGCGAGACGCTGAAAACAAGACCGTGTGGACGCGTTGCCCGGCTCAGACCCGTCGGCCGAGCAGCATGAACATCCCGAACAGCCCACCGAGCGCGCCAACGATCGCCAGCTCGATGGATGGCTCACGCAAGCGCAGCGCCATGACAATGCACACCGCTCCCAGCGCCATGATCACCGCACCGATGGCAGCGGCACGCGCGGAGCCGTAGAAGTGCGTGCGGCGGATCGGCTTACTCAGTGCCGGCTGTTTCCGCTGCCAGGCATCCAACGCCTGCTGGAACTCGCGCAGCAAGCGCTCCCGGCTCTGCAGATCGGCAGCGCTGACCATCAGCGTCGCCCGGCCGGGACGCACCAGCTTCAGATAATCATCGGTGCCCCAGCTGGAGAGCGCATCGAATGGCACCGCGTCGCGGCGCGAGAACATCAGGCCGTCGGGCATGATCATGACCTCGTTGCGGGTAGGGAATCCCTGGAAGGCCAGCAACGGAGGAATCACCAGGCACGCCATGGCGACCACGATCGCGACGCCTACCGGCCCACGATTGAGCACGATGAACATGAAACTGCCGGCAGCAAGTACGAATGCCAGCGGCACCGCCAACTGGTGCCAACGGGTGTAGACCGACACCTGGATACCTTCCCTGGGCTTCACGATGACTTGCTCCTCTATCGGCACGCGGCGGCGGCGCTACTCGGCCTGCCTGCGGCATTGCGCCCGGCCAGTGGGCGCTTCAGGCCGCCATGGTCTTCGATGTGGCGGGCGGCGGCAAATACGCAACCCGGCAGCACCGGCGCGTGCTGATATCAAAACGGTTATCAGCCTGCCATCGTCGCGCCGCTGAATATGCTGATGAACATGCGTACCAAGCGGCGATGAACTTTTACGACATTCACGTGGCAATAATCCAGTCACGCCAGGGATGGCACGTGACCGGCCAGGGATGGCCTTTCAGCGGATGCAGTGGAACGGGGGCTGCATCGCCGGCGACTTGGCGCGACCAAGGGGATTATCTGGAAGCACTCTCATGACACTGGCATTATCCGGTCGCGTCGTCGCGACCCTGTTGTTCGCTACAAGCCTGGCCTTCGCCCTGCCTGCCGCGGCCGCCGCCAAAGCACCGTTTCCTGCCGAAGGCGTGTGGCGTGGCGAATTCACCATCGATGGCGACCCCATCCCCTTCAACTTCGAAGTAAAGGGCAAGCGCGCGCAGGACGCGACCTTCACCCTGCTCAACGGCACGCGCACGGACAAATTCAAGGTCACCCCGCGCGATGACGGGACATTTTCGGTGCGGATGAACACCTACGATGCCGTCCTGGAAGGCAAGGTCTCCGAGGATGGCAGACACCTCGTTGGCCAGTACAAGGACCTGGTGCCCAGCCGCAACGGGGCGCGCAACCTTGCCTTCACCGCCGAACAGGGCGCGGCATGGCGCTTCGTCAAGCCAGGCCAGGACGAGGCGCCCGCGGCGGACCTCAGCGGCAAGTGGGCCGTGCAGACAATCGACAAGGCGGCCCGCCAGGACAAGCGCAACCAGGTGGCCCTGCTCAAGCAGGAAGGAAACCGCCTCTCCGGCGTGTTCATGACCGTCGTTGGCGACACCCGCGAGCTGGAAGGCACCGTACAGGGCAACCGCTTCTATCTGTCCGGCTTCAGCGGGCCGAGCCCGTTGCTGATCCGCGGCACGATCGATGAGGACGGCAACATCCAGGGCGCGTTCGGCAGCGGCATTTACAACGTGGTCAAGTTCGAGGCCGAGAAGAGCGACAAGGTGGAGCTGCCCGATCCGTACAAGCTCACCTTCCTCAAGGATGGCCAGGATCGCATTGATTTCAGCTTCCCCGATCTGCAGGGCAAGCCGGTCACGCTTCAGGACGACAAGTACCGCGGCAAGGTGGTGATCGTTGAAGTGATCGGCACCTGGTGCCCCAACTGCACCGACCAGACCTACTTCCTGGCGCCGTGGTTCAAGCAGAACCAGCACCGTGGGGTGGAAGCGGTGGCCGTGGCCTTCGAGCAGGAAGACAACTTCGATTATTTCCAGAAGACCCTGACCACCTTCAAGGATTATTTCGACATCCGTTACGACATCGTGTTCGGCGGTATCGCCGACAAGAAAGTGGCCACCGAGAAACTGAAGGGGCTCAATTACATGGCCGCCTTCCCGACCACGATCATCATCGGCCGCGACGGCAAGGTCCGCGAGATCTATACCGGCTACACCGGCACGGTCACCGGTGAGTATCACCAGGACTACGTGACCCGCTTCAACAGCCTGCTTGATGGGCTGATCGCCGAACCGGATCCGTACGCGGCCAGCGCCGCTGCTCCCGCCGCCCCGGCGACGACCACATCACTGGCGATCGCCCCGTAACCCGCTGCAGCGGCCGCGTCTGGCCGTTGCTCACCCGCTCCTGCGCTGCCTGCCCGGCACGGTCTCTTCGTGATGCCGCGGGCGGCTGCGCGCCACTGCCCAGAGAACCTCACATGCGTACTGCCCTCCTGTTGGCCCTGTTCACCGCGGCCGCCGTGCCCGCCGTGGCGACCGCCGCACCGGTGACCTATCAGCTCGACCCCACCCACACCGATGTGCTGTTCACCTGGAACCACAACGGCTTCTCCTTCCCGACCGGCCGCGCGGCGATCAGCAGCGGCACGCTCATCTACGATGCGGCCAAGCCCGCTGCGTCGCAGGTGCAGGTGGAGCTGCCGCTGGCCGAGCTGGCCACCCACGTCCCGAAACTGGACGAGATCGTCAAGGGCGACAAGCTGTTCGATGTCGCCAAGCACCCGCAGGCCAGCTTCCGCAGTACCTCGGTCGTGCCGCAAGGCACCGGCCGCCTGAAAATCACCGGTGATCTGACGCTGCATGGGGTGACCCATCCGGTCGTACTCGACGCCACCCTCAACAAGGTGGGTGAGCATCCCAGCCGCAAGGTGCCCACGATCGGCTTCAACGCCACCGCCGTCATCCGCCGCAGCGAGTTCGGCCTGACCGGGTTCCTGCCCAATATCGCCGACGAGGTGCAGCTGCGCATCACCACCGAGGGCCAGGGGGCGAAGGAGTGAGTCGCAGCCTTGCCCCGTGGGTTGCCGCGTTGCTGCTCATCCCGTTCGGCGCGGCCGCCGCCGATACCCCGAAAGTCGCACTCGATCCGCGCGTGGAAGCGCGCCCCGACGGCACCCGTGAGCTGGTGATCGACGCCCGCATCGAACCGGGTTGGATCCTGTATGCCTCCGATTTCGAGCAACCGCAGATCGGCCCGCGGGCGGCGCGGGTGACCCTGGCCGGTGGCGAACAGGCGCAGGGACCGCTGCACTCGGTCGCGCCGCGCGAAGGGCACGGCCGCAGTTTCGCCGGCGAGTATCGCTATACCTACTTCAGCGAACGCGGTCAGCTGCGCCTGCCGGTCGCCGCCGGCACCGGACCGGTAAACGGCACCCTGCGTGCCCAGGTGTGCTTCGAAGAGAGTGGGCTGTGCGAGCTGGTCCAGCAGGAGATCGCCGCGCGTTGAGCGCGGCGCCACCATGCCCCGCCCTGTCCGCTCCCTTGCCCTGCTGGCCGCGCTGATCGGCGTTGCGGTACTGGCGCCGGTGTTCTCCGCCGATGCCCCGACCTACGACGGCGATCTCTCCGACAACCCACGCGCCCAGCTGGGCCGCCAGTTGTTCTTCGATCCCATCCTGTCGCGCGACCGCACGGTGTCGTGCGCCAGCTGCCACCAGCCCGCCCGCGCATTCGCCGATGACCGTGCGCTCAGCCTGGGCGTGGAAGGCCGTGTGGGCACCCGCAATACCCCCAGCGTGATGAACAGTGCCGGGCGGACCCGCTTCTTCTGGGATGGCCGCAGCGAAACCCTGGAAGAGCAGGCCCTGGCGCCGATCGCCAATCCGCTGGAAATGGATCTGCCGGTGGATCAGGCAGTGGCCCGGCTGCTTGCAGACCCGGCGTGGGTCGCGCGCTTCCAGGCGACCTACAACGCCGCACCCAGCCCGCGGACGCTGGGCCGGGCGCTGGGCGCCTACCAGAAGACCCTCAATACCGTGGACAGTCCCTACGACCGCTATGCGCTCGGCCAGGAAGACGCGATCAGCAACGCGGCCAAGCGCGGCCGCCTGCTGTTCATCACCAAGGCCCAGTGCGTGAGCTGCCACGCCGGCGAGGATTTCACCTCGGACCGTTTCAAGAACATCGGCATCTACAACGGCCGCGAGTTCAATGACGAAGGCCGCGGCGGCATCACCGGCGAGCCCACGCAGAAGGGCGAGTTCAAGGTACCCGGCCTGCGCAACGTCGCACTGACCGCGCCGTACATGCACAACGGCATGTTCAAGACCCTGCGCGAGGTGATCGTGTACTACGACGACCCCGGCAAGGTGATCCCCGATTCGATCGGCCGTGATGCACAGCTGCGCGATCCGCTGCACCTGACCGAAGCGGAGATCGACGATATCGAACAGTTCCTGCACACCCTGACCGATGACCGCTTCGCGTCGCGTGCGACGTCTTCGACGGCCTCCCCTCCATGACTTCTCCTGCTTCGCATCTGCCGGCGCTGCTGGCCACCGCACTGATGCTCGCGCTGCCCCTGGCATCGCACGCCGCCCCGCCAACACCCCCCGCCCCTGCCGGCCAGGCGGCACCTGCCCTGCACTGGACCGATCTGGACGGCGCCCCGGCGGCGCTGGCGCAATGGCGCGGCCGCCCGGTGCTGCTCAATTACTGGGCCAGCTGGTGCGGGCCCTGCCTGAAGGAGCTGCCGGACCTGCAGCATTTCTCGCAGGCGCAGGCACCGCTGCCGAACGGCGTGCAGGTGGTCGGCATCGCACTGGACGACATCGAGGCTGCCAACGCCCTGCGCGACCAGCTTCAGCTCACCTATCCGCAACTGGTGGAGAGCGACGGCCCCCCCGGTACCGCCGCCTCGTTCGGCAACCGCATCGGCACGCTGCCCTTCTCGGTGTTGATCGATGCGCAGGGCACGGTGCTGCAGGTCCACAACGGACCGCTGCATCCGGCCGATCTCGAGCGCTGGGCCGCTGCCGCGAGGGGCGCGCCGTGATCCACGCCCGGCGCATCGCCGCCGCGGCCGAACGCTGTTGTCCGGGTGCGCTGCGTCACCGCACCTGCTGATCCGGCACTACCGCCGTAGCCTGCCCGCCGCATGTCCCTGCGCATCGGCCTTTCTTCTCCCTGGGGATCTTCCATGCTGTCCACGCACCATCGCCTGCCGTTGGCCCTCGCCATCGTTTCCGCGCTCTCCCTGCCGCTTGCCGCCCACGCAGCGCCGGAGACGAATGCCAGTGCCATCACCGCTACCAGCACCGCCACGCTCGATACCGTCACCGTGACCGGCACCCGCGCGCAAGGCCGCACCGTGCGCGAAAGCGCGTCACCGATCGACGTGCTGTCGGCCGACGACATCCGCGCGGCCAACGCGACGAGCCTGCTGGATGTGCTCAACACCACCGTGCCCAGCTTCAACCTGCCGCTGGAAACCGGCGATCTGAACAGCATGGTGCGCGCCGGACAGCTGCGCGGCCTCAACGCCAGCCACGTGCTGGTGCTGGTGGATGGCAAACGCCGCCACGCCACCGCACTGCTGGGCGCCGGTGGTTTCGGCGGCGCCGCACCGGCCGATCTCGCCCTGATCCCCACCGGGGCGATCGAACGCATCGAAGTGCTGCGCGATGGCGCCTCGGCGATCTATGGCTCGGACGCCATCGCCGGGGTGATCAATATCGTCACCAACAAGGCGGCGCGTGGCGGCAACGTCTCCTACCGCGATGGCACCTACTTCGCCGGCGAGGGTCGCTCCCGCGTGGTGCAGGCCGATGCCGGTTTCGGCATCGGCGACGGCGGCTATCTGCACCTGGCCGCCCAGCTGGACGACCAGCACGCCACCAACTACACCAGCCCCGCCCGCGACACCTTCCTGTACTACTTCCCCAGGGACGCCACCGGCAATGCGATCCGCCCGGGGGGCAACCAGGCCAGCAACCCGACGCTGCCCGCCGGTGCCACGCCCGATCCGCGCGAAGCGACCCGCGACAACAATGCCTGGCGCAATCGTGGCATCCGCGCGTTCCGCACCAAGACCGCCACCGCCAATGCCAGCCTGCCTCTGGCGGCGACGGTAGAGGCCTACGGGCTGCTGACGCTCGCCCAGCGCGATGCATGGGCACCGCAGAACTTCCGCCAGCCACTGCGCAACGAAGTGGTCCGGGCCATCGATCCGGATGGCTTCGCCCCCACCGAGCACATCGACGAGAACGATGGCGCGCTGACGCTGGGCGTGCGCGGCCAGTTCGGCGAGTGGGATTGGGACCTCAGCAGCGGCTACGGGCGCGATGCGATGGACATCAACCTGCACAACAGCATCAACCCCACTTATGGGCTGGACAGCCAGACCGACTTCTATATCGGCGACCTGCGCTACAGCGCCTGGACCCACAATCTGGATGTGCGCCGCCAGCTGCAGACCGCGTGGCTGGCCGCGCCACTGGAGCTCAGCGCGGGTGCGGAGTACCGCGACGAGCGCTACCGGATCGGCGCCGGTGACGTACAGTCCTATACCCATGGCGGGCAGCGGGTGCTGGATGGTCCGTATGCCGGCACCGTACTGGGCATCGGCCTGGGCGGCTCGCAGGCCCTGCCCGGCTATCGGCCGGAAGATGCGGTGGATGTCAGCCGCGACAGCGGCGCGGTGTACGTGGGCGTCGCTGCCGATCTGGGCACACGCTGGCGCGTGGACCTTGCCGGCCGGCATGAGCGCTACTCCGATTTCGGCAGCGAGAGCACCGGCCGCCTTTCGACCCGCTTTGCCCTGCACCCCCGGCTCGCCCTGCGCGGCACGATCAGCAACGGCTTCCAGGCTCCCTCCTTGGCCGCGCAGGCCTACCGCAACACCTCCAATGGCAATTTCTACACCGACCACATCCTGCAGGCCGGCTCGCCGCAGGCCATCGCCCTGGGCGCGCAGCCACTGCGCCCGGAAACCTCGCGCAGCCTCAGCCTGGGGATCGTGGCCGAGCCGTGGCAGGGCGCATCACTGACCGTGGATGCCTACCGCATCGATGTGGACGATCGCATTGCCCTGTCCACCACATTCCGCGATGGCCTGTATCCCGGCTCCGGTGCGCTGGTGACCTCGGTCGGGCTCGGTGCCCAGGACGGTGTGCGCTACTTCATCAATGCCGCTGACACCCGCACCGAAGGCGTGGAGGCGACGCTGGAAGGGCGCTGGGATCTTGGCCGCGCCGGTGCCCTGCGCTGGACCCTGGCCAGCAGCCATACCCGCGCGAAGATCACCGGCCTGGCCCCCACGCCCGCGGTGTTGGCGGCCTTCAATGTGCCGGTCTTCAGCACCGGCTCGCAGAACGAACTGCTGTACAAGGCGCCGAAGTCCCGCCAGGTGCTTGGCCTGGACTGGTCGCTCGGCCGCTACCGGGTCGGCCTGCGCCAGAGCCGTTATGGCGATATCCAGCGCTATGGCTCCCCCACCACGGTGGCCACCAGCGGGCCGTATGCCGGCCAGGCCGAGATCGCGTATGACATCGGCGGCCTGTGGATCACCGATCTGCAGCTGGGCGCCACCCTGCCCGGTGGCTGGGACGTGGCCTTGAACGCCAACAACGTCTTCGACCGCAAGGTCACGAAACTGCCTGAGCCGCTGCTCGCCGCGAACGAATACTACCGGTACGCCAATGGCGGCCCGGTCGATGGCTCGGGCGGGCTGTGGTCGGCGACGGTGCGTTACCGTTGGGACTAGCATTCCAGCAACGCAAGGAACCCTGTCTCATCCTCACAGATCAGGATGATCGCCTATGCAAAAATGAGGGAACTGTGGCACACCGCGTCGCAGTGGACGGTGTGAGCTCCTGACGACCAGGCGACGCCGTGCCATTCGCGCGGTGGTCACCACTGGCAACGAGCAGGAGTCAATGAATGTCCTCGAGGAATTCCGGCGCAAGCGCCTTGGATCTGTCCAGCTGCGCGCGTGAGCCGATCCGCACCCCTGGCGCGATCCAGCCCTACGGATTGATCCTGGTCCTCGATCACTTCACCTTGACCGTCAAGGCCCGCGCCGTCGCGCGACCGGAGCTCATCGAGGTGCTGGGCGATCCGCTGGGCCAGCCCCTGGAGGCAGTGCTCGGCGGTACGCTGGCCCACTGCAGGCCGCTGCTGGTAGCGCTGGAGCAAGGTGCCTCGCAATTCCTCGGCGCGCATCCGGTCGGCACGGCCGGCCACCACCCTACGGTGGCGCACCGCATCGGGGATGACGTCATCATCGAGCTGGAGGCCCCGGTGCCGGGCGAGCCAGGCTCGCTGGAAGACCTCTATCCCTCGATCCGCCGCTTCATGGCTGCGATCGAGCGGGCGCCCACCACGCAGGCCCTGTGTGAGATCGCCGCGGTGCATATCCGCGAGCTGACCGGCTTCGACCGCACGATGATCTACCAGTTCGACCCGGACTGGAACGGTGCGGTCGTGGCCGAGGACCGCAACAGCGTGTTGCCCTCCTACCTCGATCTGCGCTTCCCGGAATCGGACATTCCCGCACAGGCGCGTGAGCTGTACCGGCAGAACCGGATCCGACTGATCGCTGACAGCCACTACACCCCGGTGCCGCTGGTGCGCGTGCCCGCGATCGCCGAGGCGCCGCCCACCGACCTCGGCCCGGCCATGCTGCGCAGCGTCTCCCCGGTGCACCTGCAGTACATGCGCAACATGGGCACCGGTGCATCGATGTCGGTCTCGGTGCTGTGCGAGGGCGAACTGTGGGGCCTGATCTCCTGCCACAACCAGCTCGCGCGCCGCGTGCCGTACCACGTGCGCACGGCCTGCGAGTTCATCGGCCAGATCCTGTCGCTGCAGATTTCGCTGAAACAGCGCGCGGTGCTGGTCGAAGAACGCATTGCACGCCGCGCCATCCAGGTGCGGCTGCTCGGCCGGATGGCCGGCGATACCGACTTCATGGCCGCGCTCGGCCGCGATCAACGCAGCCTGCTCGCACTGACCCAATCGGCCGGTGCGGCGATCGTGCACCGTGGCGAATGCATCCTGCACGGCGACTGCCCGAGCCAGCCCCAGGTGATGCAGCTGGTCCAGTGGTTGACCGCCCAGCCGATCGATGGCGACATTTTCTGCACCGACACGCTCGCGCAGCAATGGCAGCACGCCGAAGCCTTCGCCGGCGTCGCCAGTGGCGTGCTGGCCATCTCCATCTCGCAGATCCACGACAGCTTCGTGATCTGGTTCCGGCCGGAGGTCGTCCGCACCGTTCGCTGGGGCGGTGACCCACGCAAGGTAGAGACCGATCAGCCACTGTCGCCACGCACCTCCTTCGAAGGCTGGAAGCAGACGGTGCGCGAGCAGTCGCTGCCCTGGAACGAGGTGGACCGTGATGCCGCGCTGGAGCTGCGCACCGCGATCGTGGACATCGTGCTGCGCAAGGCCGAGGAGATGGCGGCGTTGAATGAACAACTGCTCCGCAGCAACAAGGAGCTCGAAGCGTTCTCCTATTCGGTCAGCCATGACCTGCGGGCGCCGTTCCGCCACATCGTCGGTTACTCGGAACTGCTGTGGTCCTCGGCCGGCGAGCGATTGAACGATTCAGAAAAGAGATTCCTCGAGACCATCGTGGAGTCGGCAAAATCGGCAGGGACGCTGGTGGATGACCTGCTCAGCTTCTCGCAGATGGGCCGCTCGACGATGGGCCAGATCGCGATGGACATGACCGCCCTGGCCGACGACGTGCGCCGCAAGCTCGACATGGAGTACACCGGGCGCGCCATCGACTGGCAGATCGCCGCCCTGCCCAAGGTGCTGGCCGATCCCGGCATGCTGCGGCTGGTCTGGCAGAACCTGCTGTCCAATGCGATCAAGTTCACCCGCGACACGCCCGAGCCCCGCATCCTGATCGGGCACGAACGCAACGACACGGAGGACATCTTCTTCGTGAAAGACAACGGCTGCGGTTTCGACATGCGCTATGTGGACAAGCTGTTTGGCGTGTTCCAGCGGCTGCATCACGTCGATGAGTACGAAGGCACCGGCATCGGCCTGGCCAACGTGCACCGCATCATCACCCGCCATGGCGGCCGCACCTGGGCCGAAGGCCAGGTAGGCGCCGGCGCCACCTTCTATTTCACCATCCCCTTTGTTACTGGAGACCACCTATGAGAGATCTGCGACCGATCCTGCTCGTAGAAGACAACCCGAAAGACGCTGAGCTGACCATGGCGGCGCTTGCGCGCTGCCAGCTGCTCAACGACGTGACCCATGTGCGCGACGGCGTGGAAGCGCTGGAGTATCTCCGCTGCCAGGGTCCCTATGAAGGCGCCATGCACGGTGGCCCGGTGGTGGTGCTGCTGGATTTGAAACTGCCCAAGCTCAATGGCCTGGAAGTGCTCAAGGAAATCCGCAGCGACCGCGCCCTGAGCAGCACCCCGGTGGTGATGCTGACCTCCTCGCGCGAGGAGCAGGACCTGATCCGCAGCTACGAGCTGGGCGTCAACGCCTTCGTGGTCAAGCCGGTGGACTTCAAGGAATTCCTCGAGGCGATCCAGGGCCTGGGCATGTTCTGGGGCATCACCAACCAGCCGCCACCCCACGGCACATTGTTCGGCGGGAAGAGTAGAAACGATGGCTGAGGCCGCCACAACCAAGACCATCAGGATCCTGATGGTCGAAGACAGTGCACTGGATGCAGAGCTGATCACCGCGCAGCTGCGCCGCGCCGGGATCCCGTTCACGGCCCAACGCACCTGGTCGCGCCAGGGCATGCTCGATGCCCTGACCACCGCCTCGTTCGATGTGATCCTGGCCGACCACGTGCTGCCAGGCTTCGATGGCGACGCTGCCCTTGCCCTGGCCAGCGAGATCGCCCCCCAGATTCCCTTCCTCTTCGTTTCCGGCACGCTCACCGAAGAGCTCGCCGTGCAGGCGCTCAAGCGCGGCGCGCGCGACTATGTGGTCAAGTCGCGCCTGCAGCGCCTGCCCGATGCCGTTGTCCGGGCCATCCATGAAGCCCAGGAGCGCCGCCGGCTGCTGCGTATCGAGGCCGAACTGCACGACAGCCACCAGCGGCTGAAGCTGATCACCGATTCGCTGCCCGCGCTGATCGCCTACTTCGGTCACGACCATCGCTACCGCTTCGCCAACAATGCCTATGTCGAGTGGCACGGCCGCACGCCCGACAGCCTGATCGGCCGGCACACCCGCGAGGTCGTCGGCGAGGACACCTTCAACAGCATCCAGCAGCATCTCGACCGGGTGCTGCTGGGGGAGAAAGTCAGCTTCGACATGCTCTCCCTGCGCAGCAACGGTGCCGCCCGCCATGCCCAGGTGGACTGCGTACCCGAACTGGCACCGGATGGGTCGGTGCTGGGCTACTACGCCATGGCGCGCGATATCAGCGACCTCAAGCAAGCGCAGTCGTTGCTGAAGGCCAGCAACGAGTCCCTGGAGCGCCAGGTGGATGAGCGGACCTCGGCACTGCACCGGAGCGAAAGCCGGCTGCAGGCGCTGTTCGAATCCAGTTTCCAGCACCAGAACCTGCTGACCCTGGATGGCCACATCATCGACACCAATTCGGCCTCGCTGGCCGCCATCCTGGCGGACAAGCAGGACGTGCGCGGCAACCTGTACTGCGAATCGGCGTGGTTCGCCGACACGCCCGGCGTTCCCGGCGTGGTCTGCACCGCCATCCTGGAGGCTGCGGCGGGCACGGCGTCGCGCCACGAACTGGAACTGCGCCTGCCGACCGGCAAGCGCACGTTCGATTTCTCCTTCCGCCCCCTGTTCGATCATCAGGCACGGATCACCGCCGTCGTCTCCGAGGCCGTGGAAACCACCGCGCGGCGGCAGGCCGAAGAAGCGCTGCGGCACAGCCAGAAAATCGAGGCGGTGGGCCAGCTGACCGGTGGCATCGCGCATGATTTCAACAACATCCTGACCGTCATCGCCGGCAATATCGAGTACGCCAAGATGCTGACCGACCGGCTCGGCGACACGGCAGGCAATTCCTCACGCGCGCTCGACAACGCGATGAAAGGCGTGATGCGTGCGGCCAACGTCACCCAGCGCCTGCTCGCCTTCTCGCGCCGGCAGCCGCTGAAGAACATGCCGGTGGATCTGAACGAAGAGATGCGCGGCATGCGGGACATGCTCAAACGTTCGCTGGGCGAGCTGGTGCAGATCGACATGGTGCACAGCCCGGATATCTGGTGCGTGGAGATCGATCCGAGCCAGCTGGAAGCCTCGATCCTCAACCTGGCGGTGAATGCACGCGATGCCATGCCCGACGGCGGCCGCCTGACCATCGAGATGGACAACATCCACCTGGACAAGGATTACGCGGCGCAGCACCCGGATGTCCCGCCCGGCCAGTACGCCATGGTGCGCGTCCGTGACAGCGGCCAGGGCATGCCGCCGGAGGTCATGGCGCGGGTGTTCGAGCCGTTCTTCACCACCAAGGAGGTTGGCCGTGGCACCGGGCTGGGCCTGTCGATGGTGTATGGCTTCGCCAAGCAGTCCGGCGGGCACGTTCTGCTCGATTCCACCGAGGGCAGCGGCACCACGATCACGCTGTTGTTCCCGCGCTCGGCCGCCGCCCTGCCGAGCGTGCGCCCGGCCGATGCACAGACGCTGGACGCCTTCGAGGTCGAGGCGGAAACGACCGTACTGGTCGCCGAGGACAACGACGATGTGCGCGCCTACACCGTGGATACCCTGCGCCAGCTGGGCTATCGCGTGCTCGAAGCGCATGACGGCCCCTCGGCGCTGCGGTTGCTGGATCGCACCGACGTCAGCGTGGATCTGCTGTTCTCCGACATCGTGATGCCGGGCATGTCCGGCTGGGCCCTGGCCAAGCAGGCACTGGCCCACAAGCCCGGCCTGCGGGTGCTGTTCACCTCGGGCTATCCGCGCGATATCGACGCAAGCGGCACCGTTGGCCGCACCATCGCCCTGTTGGCCAAGCCCTTCACCCGCAGCGATCTGGCGCGGTCCATCCGCACCGCCCTGTTGGATGAAAGCCCCACCCAGAGCGGCACCGCCTTGAATTGAGGCCATCGCCAGCGGTGCCGTGACGGGCACCCGCCCCCGGTCATGACATGGGGCTGGCGCGCGATGCACGGCCGGCTAACACGCACGGGCGCTAAGGTGGAGATCCGCACAGGTGGCTGCACGCCACGAGGATCTCCGCCCGCAATGACTGCTGCACGAACCCACCCACGATGCCGCGTGCTTCTCGTCGAAGACGATGCGCCCATCCGGGAGATGACCAAGGACATCCTCAGCGACGATGGCTTCGATGTCCTCGACGTCGGCGATGCCGAGGCCGCGCTGGGATGCCTCAGGCACGACGGCCCGTTCGACCTGCTGGTCTCCGATGTCGGCCTGCCCGGCATGGACGGCCGCGATCTGGCCACGATCGCCACGACCCTGCATCCGGCCATGCCGATCCTGCTGGTCACCGGCTACGCGGGCCCCGCCGGAGCCCGGCCCGACTTCCGCGGCGAGGACATCAAGCTGCTGCGCAAGCCCTTCACGCTCAAGCAGCTGGTGACCTCGGTCAGGTCGCTGCTCTGACAGCAGCTGACCTGGTCACGACGGGTTCCTGATCGCCAGCAGCGCGCGGGCGCGTCGCTCCAGTTCCGCAGCCGTAAAGGGCTTGGTCAGCACTTCCATGCCGTCCTCCAGCTGGCCCGCGCCCACCGCTGCCGACGCCGCGTAGCCGGTGATGAACAACACCGGCAACGCAGGGCGCACCTGGCGGCCGGCATCAGCGACCTGACGACCATTGAGCCCACCGGTCAGCCCCACATCGGTGATCAACAGGTCGATCGTTTCGTCAGAGCGCAGCAGGTCGATGGCCTGGCCGCCTTCCGGTGCCTGCAACACCCTGTAACCCGCGCCGCCAAGCACCTCGGTCAGCAGCGCGCGGATCGCTTCCTCGTCTTCCACCACCAGAATCGTGCCGACGCTGGGCGCTGAACACGCCGGCAGGTCCTGTAAGGTTTCTTCGGCGGCGTCCGCGGGGGTCTCGCCGATGAAGCGCGGCAGATAGAGTTCCACCGTGGTGCCGTGGCCAACCTGGGAATCGATCCGCACCTGTCCGCCGGATTGGCGGGTGAACCCATAGATCATCGACAGCCCCAGGCCGGTTCCCTGCCCGATCGGCTTGGTGGTGAAGAACGGCTCGAACACCTTTTCGATCACCGCCGCGTCCATGCCGGTTCCTGCGTCCTTGACGGCCAGCCGGACGTAATCGCCGGGCGGCGTATCCAGCGCCGCCGCACTCTCGCCACGCAGGCTCACGTTGGCCGCGCTGATCCATAGCGGCCCCCCGTCGGGCATCGCGTCGCGGGCATTGATGCACAGATTCAGCAGCGCATTTTCCATCTGCGGCACATCCACCAGTACCGCCCAGGGATCGGACGCCAACTGCGTGGAGATCGCGATCGAAGGCCCCAGCGTGCGCGAGATGATATCCAGCATGCCGCGCACCATCGCATCGGCCACTACCGGCGTGGGTGCGAGCGTCTGCCGGCGGGAGAACGCCAGCAGGCGCTGGGTGAGCGCCGTGGCACGCGACGCGCTGGACTGCGCCATCTCCAGGTAGCGGCCGATGTCGTCATAGCGCCGCTGATCGATGCGCAGCTCCAGCAGCTCCAGCCCCACCGAGATGGCGGTCAGCAGGTTGTTGAAGTCATGCGCCAGGCCACCGGTCAACTGACCCACGGCCTCCATCTTCTGACTCTGCCGCAGCCGCTCCTCGGCCACCTGCAACGCGGCGCTGCGGGTCTGCACGCGCTCTTCCAGGGTCAAGGTCAATTCGCGCAGCTGCTCTTCGGCCTGGCGCCGCTCGGTCACATCCGAGGCGGTACCGAACCACTCGGTGATCTCACCGGCGCTGTCCAGCAAGGGCACCGCACGCATCTGCACCCAACGCACACTGCCATCGGCGAGCAGGGTGCGGTGCTCCAGTTCCAGCGGCAGCCGCTGCGCCATCGCACGCGCAATGGCCTGCTCGAGCAGGGCGAGATCATCGGGGTGTACGTAGCGTTCTCGCCAGTCGGTGACCGCAGGCAGGCTCTCGTCCTGTGCCACCGGCCCGGTCGCCAGAATCTGACGCATCTCGCGCCAGTCCGCGGTGACCGCATACAGTGACTGCGAGGAGGCGCTCACCAGCGCGCCGAGGCGGCGCTCGCTGTGGGCCAGTGCATCGCTGGCGCGGCGCTCCTGGGTGCGGTCGCCCAGTACCTTGACGAAGCCCAGCACGGCGCCATCTTCATCGCGCAGCACGGTCATCGCCCCGCTGGCCCAGAAGCGCTCGCCGGACCTGCGCGCCAGCCAGCGCTCACCACTGACCCCACCCGATGCAATCGAGACGCCCTGGTTGTGCCGCAAGCGCTGGGCCTGGATATCGTCAGCGGTGTAGATCACCTCCACGTTCTGACCCAGCATCTCCGCCTCGGTCCAGCCGAAGATGTGCTCGGCCCCGGCATTCCACAGGGTCACCCTGCCCTGCAGGTCCGAGGCGACGATCGCGTAATCGCTGGCGCTGTCGATGATCTGGCGATTGCGCGCCTCCACCTGCCGCATCGTGCGCTGCAGCTCGATGTGGGAGGTGACGTCCAGGCCCTGCACGAAGACGCCTGCCGTATTGCCATCCTCACCCGCCACCGGCTGGAAGACGATATCCAGCATGCGCCGGGCCGAGGACGGATCGCTCGGGAACGGCGCCTCGTACGCCACCTCGCTGCCGATATACGGCTTGCCGGTGCGGTACACCTCGTCCAGCAGCGGCAGGAAGCCCTGCTCGACGATTTCCGGCAGCGCGTCCCGGATCGACTTGCCGAGCACATGGCGATTGCCAACCAGCCGTTGGTAACCCGGATTGGCCAACTCGACCCGATGCTCGGGCCCACTGAGGAAGGCCATGAACATCGGCGACTTGTCGAACAGCGCGATGAGCCGCTCGTTCTCCTGGGCCAGGCGCTGCTGGGCCACGATGATGCTGGTCACCTCGTTGGTCACGCAGAACGCGCCGCCGACCCTGCCATCGTCGAGGAAGATCGGCGAAAACGAGAACGTCCACCAGGTCTCTTCAGGCACGCCCTGGCGGCTCATTGACACCGGCAGGTTCTCGTAACGGGAGGATTCACCGGCGAAGGCGTTCTCGATCGGCGCGCGTACAGCGTCCCAGGCATCGGCCCACAGCTCCCTCAACGGTGCGCCCAGCGCGCCCTCCAGGCGGGGCCCCAGAATCGGGCTGTAGGCATCGTTGAAGAAGAATGTCAGGTCATCGCCCCAGACCACGTACATGCTTTCGGGCGAGGCCAGGATCAGATTGACCGCATTGCGCAACGCGCCCGGCCAGGTCTCGATCGGCCCCACCGGTGTCGCCTGCCACGCCAGTGCACGGACCTGCTCGGCCATCGGCCCGGTGCTGCCGGGAAAGCGCCCCGCCACTGCGCTCATGCGCACCGCTCCAGCACCACCGGGGCGCGCGTGCCGCGCAGCTGCGCGGCAGACCAGGGAAGGATGGACATCATCGGGGCACCGAACCTTGAACTGAAGGCATTGCAGGAGCTGGGGGAACGGCAGGCAGCGGGGGCCAGCCGGAAGGCGGAAAGCAATGTAAGCCAAGCGGGGCAAATCCATGTCAAGGCCGGGAGCCGGTGCCAGCGTTTGGCGGGATGTGCACGCGCCCGGGACGCACCGTTGGCGATGATGCGCGCACCCTCCCCACCCCACGACTGCCATGGCCAAGCCAACCGGCTCCCGTCTCGTCATCTATGCCGCCCTTGCCGGCAACCTGGCCATCGCCATCGCCAAGTTTGTCGCCGCCGGCATCTCCGGCAGCTCGGCGATGCTCAGCGAGGGCGTCCACTCGCTGGTGGACACCATCAACGAGCTGCTGCTGTTGTACGGCCTGCGCCGTGCCGAGCAGAAGCCGGATACGCTCCATCCCTTCGGCTACGGGCGCGAGCTGTACTTCTGGAGTTTCATCGTGGCGCTGCTGGTGTTCGCAGCCGGTGCCGGTGTATCGGCCTATGAAGGCATCCAGCACATCCGCCACCCCGAGCCGGCCACCAACCACCTGATCAGTTACGTGGTGCTGGGCATCTCCTTTGTCTTCGAAGGCACCTCATGGTGGATCGCGCTGCGCGAGTTCCGCGCCACCAAGGGGGCGATGGGTTACTTCGAGGCGTTCCGCCGCAGCAAGGATCCCTCCACCTTCACCGTGCTGCTGGAAGACAGCGCCGCCCTGCTCGGCCTGGCTTTTGCGCTGGTCGGCCTGCTTGCCGCGCAGTTGCTGGACATGCCGATCCTGGATGGCGTGGCGTCGCTGTGCATCGCCGGCGTGCTGGCGGTCACCGCCTTCCTGCTTGCCCGCGAGACCAAGGGCCTGCTGGTCGGTGAGCCCGCGCACCCGAGTGTCGCCAAACGCATTCTGGCCGTCGCCACCCACGATGCGGACCTGCGCCGCGCCAATGGCGTGACCACGATGCAGATGGGCCCGGACCAGGTGGTCGCGATGCTGAGTGCGGAGTTCGAGGACGATCGCACCACCCCACAGATCGAGGCCTGCATCACGCGGATTGAAAAGACGGTGAAAGCCGAGTACCCCGAGCTGGTCGCGCTGTTCGTGAAGCCGCAGACGCCGGAAGTGTTCCAGGCGCGGCGGGCAGCGTTGGGGGAACCCCATCCCGACACGTGACCCCCGTGCAACGCGTGCAGCATCGCAGGCGGTGCGCACGACACCGTCACGGATGCCGTTGGATGCTCACCTGCCATGCGCCGTTTCGCACAAGCCATCGCTGATAGCGAGTCACTTCCCGCTGGCCTTCCTGCTGCGCTGGCGCGGACGCTGGCGGCCGCGCCGGACCACTACAACATCGCCAAGGGTGGCGTGGCCACGGTGCTCGCGCGCGACCATGACGGCTCCATCGCCGTGGCCGACATGGTGTGGGGCTTGGTGCCGCGTTGGTCCAAGGAGCCGGCCACGCCGTATACCACGGTGACCGCACGGCTTGACCGCGCGCCACGCAGCCGCATCTACGCGCAGGCCTGGGCGCAGCGCCCGTGCGTGCTGCCCATGACCGGCTACTACAAATGGGATCGCGAGCGCCGCCCCCCCTGGCCCCTGTTCGTGCAGCGCAAGGATGGCCTCGCCCTGCTCGCAGCGGGCTTGTGGGAGCACTGGGAAAGCGACGACGGCCAGCAGCTGGACAGCTTCACCGTATTGACCGGTCCCAACAGCGCGATCCCTTCCCCACTCACACCGGACGGGCCGATCTTCATCGCGCCGGCCACCGCCCTGGACTGGTTGAGTGGCGCCTTCCAGACGCCTGCGGCATTGCGTACCCACGCCTCCACCCCGGCGTTGGAAGCCTATCCGGTCAGCCGCGCGTTTCGTGATCCTTCGCGTGACGATTACACCCTGTTGGAGCCTGTCGATCCGGATACCACCGTAGCCAGCACCGAACCGCAGCCATGGGATGGCGATGGATGGGATGAACGCGATGCGGAGGAGTGACGTGCAGCGCACGTGAGCATCAACCTTTCCGGCGCTTGAACAGATTCAGCGCCAGCAGCGAATTTCACCTTCGCGCCACCGCTCGGCCGTCAAGGTGGAGATGCCCAGCAACACGGGCCCTCTCTCTAACCAATCCTGGAGTCAACCATGGACAAGAATCGCACTGAAGGCGCCAAGAACCAGGTCAAGGGCACCGTAAAGGAAGTCGTGGGCAAGGTCACCGGCGACAAGACGAAAGAAGTGGAAGGCAAGATCCAGAAGGGTGTTGGCGAAGTCCAAAGCGACGTGGGCAAGGCGCGCGACGACGCTCGCCGCTGAGTCTTGACCCCACCGCTCTCTGACCCACCTCGGGCAGAGAGCAGTGGGAGGTTAGCCGTGTGCATCGCCGGCGTACGCCACCCAACCTCTGAATGACAGCGCGGCATAGAACAGATCCGGCCGCTCGAATCCCGCCTCCTCCAGCATCGCGACCTCTTGCTCCGGCGGCAACGTGGGGAGCCGGTTGGCGATGCTATCGGCACGTGCAGCTGCCGTCTCTCCCACCAGACCGCGCGCCGCTACGAACGCAGCCCAGCGCTGGAACCACCTGTGTTTGTCCAACGGGTCGCTCGGCACGCTGTGGTGCGCGATGATCAACGGTGCACCTGGCTTGAGGCGGCGCCTTAGTGCGCACAGCGTCTCGAGACGGTCTTCCGCTGACAGGAAATGCAGCGTCAGCAAGCAGGTGGCACCATCGAACGCGGTATCCGGCGTGCTGTCGATATAGCCTTCGATCATCTCCACGCGGGCAGACAGTTCGACTCCCAAGACGCGCTTCGCCAATCCAAGCATCTCTGCGGACGGATCCACGCCGGTGAAGCGCCAGCTGGGACTCGCTTCCGCGAATGCCTTCAGCTCCATGCCACCGCCCGCCCCCAGGACCAATACGCGCCCCTGCGGTGGCACGTGTTCGGCCAGCAGGACGTGGGTCATCTGGTGCAGCGCGTGGACGCCGGGCACCTGACGGACCAGGTTGTCGGCGTACTGGGCGACGGCATCAGGATCAGAGAAGGACATCCGGACCACCTTGGTTGCAGCGAACCTTAATGTAACACACTTAGTTACATTAAGACTGCGTCACTCCAGCAGCCCCATCAGCGAGTGGTGCACCGCCACACCTGCCAGCGCGCCCTCGCCCACTGCCAACGCGATGCTGCCCGCCATCCGGGCCGCATCGCCGCAGGCAAACACGCCCGGCACGGTGGTCTGTTTGGCCGAATCGGTGGTGATGCAGCCGCCATCCTTCAATTCGCAGCCCAACTGCTCGGCGAGATCCGTAGACAGCCGCGAGTGCGGCGAGATGAACAGCGCATCCACCTCCACCCGCCGCCCATCGGCGAGCACCACGGTGGCGGTGTCCTCCACGCGCTGCACCTGGGCCGACTCGATCACGACGCCGCACGCCTCCAGCCGTGCATGCTGCTCCGCATCGATCCTGGCGGATGCCTGGCTGCAGAACAGCGTGATCCGACCCCAGTCGCAGAGCAACAGGGCCTGGGCCGCGCCGCCATCCTTCGCACAGCCAATCACCCCTATGCGCCCTTCGAACACCTCGTAGCCGTGGCAGTACGGGCAATGAAAAACGCTCCGGCCCCAGCGTTCGCCGATGCCGTCGATGTCGGGCAGGTCGTCGGTCACCCCGTGGGCCAGGATCACTCGATCCGCCACGAATGTCTGGCCGTCTTCGACCATGACCTGGAACCTTCCGCCGTCATCGATCGCCTGCGCCGACACCGCAGTACCGGTGAGCCACCACCTCAGGGTGGGATAGCGCAGCAGCTCGTCGCGGGCCTGGGAGGCGATGTCTGCCGGCGGCATGCCTTCCCTGCCGAGGAAGCCATGGGCGACGCGCGCATTCCGGTTGCGTGGCTTTCCCCCGTCGATGATCAGCACGTTGCGCCGGGCGCGGACCAGCTGCAGCGCTGCGGACATGCCGGCGTAGCTGCCGCCGATGATGACCACATCAAAACGATCAAGACGCAGATCGGCCATGGCGCTGTCCTGCGAGCTCGCAGAGTGACGAATGCGCCAGAGTGCGTGAGGCGGGATCAACGTCGCGCGTACAGCGTGTGAGCCCCTGCATCACAGCGCGCTATCGAGCCGGACACCGAGGTGCCTCTATCGCCGCAGGGCAGTTCAGCAGGCACTGGAATTCGCCATGCTATACAACCGAACAAGCACCGCCTCGGGCGTCGCACAACCCGTCCCCAAGGCAAGCGACAGCACGTATCTGCGCAATGCCGTGTCGCCAACAGGCCATTTGGATGAAGCCCGCATGACATCGATCTTTTCTACGACACCTCTCCGCTGGCCGGGCGTAACCCGCGGCATTGCACTGGCACTTCTCCCGATGAGGCGCTACAGCACGTTCTCCGGCCGCGCCAGCCGCAGGGAATTCTGGGCGTTCGCGCTGCTTGCCTTCGGCGTGCTTGGCGGTTGCTACGCCATGATGATGTGGACCTACAGTGCCGGATGGGTCATCACGGGCATGGTGCTGGCGGCGCTGCTGGCCCCTGTGCTCGTGATTCCCCTGATCGCCGTCACGATCCGGCGGCTTCACGATATCGACGAGTCCGGTTGGCTGGCGCTCCTCGTCCTCGTGCCGTTGGGCGTGTTCGTGTTCTTCCCGTTGATGCTGCTTCCCCCTACGCCGGGATCGAACCGCTTTGGCTCGCGTGAACCAGACCTCATGCAACCGGACGCATGACCCAAGCGGCGGGACGAGGGCTTGAATTCTCTGTCAGGTAGCGGCTACGTTTCCTGTACGCCCTTCATGGAAGAACTGCGATGCGTTCAAGGTCGATACGCTCTTACCCTGCGACCCGCGCGGCGACGCTCACCTTCGCCATCCTTGCAGCGACCACCGTCGCAGCTGAGCCGCCCAGCTTCTTCACGGCGCTGGACCAGTATGGAAACAACGACTATGCCGCGTGCAGCAGCACCTTGAGTGACCTGCACCGGCAAGGTATCCCGTTCCCCGAGGGCGGCGAACTGTTGCTGGTCGAGTGCACGGCGGCCGCGGGCGATCATGCAGCGGCTTTCGCGTACATCGATGCGCTGCTCGCCAGCGGTCGCCTGCCGCTGGACGATCTGCGCATGAAAGAACGCCCCGGCCTGGATGCGCTGCGTGCCGATCCCGCGTGGCCGGCGGTGCTGAAGCGGGTGATGGCCGAAGAGAAAAAACACGATGCGCTGCGCGATGCGCCACTGCGGCAGGCGTTGCTCGCACGCGAGGCGAAGGATCAGGCGGCGCAACATGCCGCCATCGCGGCAGGCGGCGGCGATGCATGGCGGCAAACAACTCCGGTGAGCGAAGCCAATGCAACTTGGCTGAAAGCCGTGATCGCCGAGAAGGGCTGGCCCGGCATGGCGCGCGTCGGCCGCGATGGCGCCAAGGCGGCGTGGCTGATCGTGCAGCATGCCGACCATGACCCTGCGTTCCAGGCGCACGCGTTGGCGTTGATGCAGAAGGCCAGCGAGGCGGGTGATGCCGACCCTGCGGACATGGCACTGCTGACCGATCGGGTGTTGCTGGCGCAGGGGAAGCCGCAGCGCTACGGGACCCAGTTCGCGGACGCCGGGCATGGGGTCATGGAGCTTCGGCCTACCGAGGATCTGACAACCTTGGATGCACGGCGGAGGGCGGTTGGGTTGCAGCCGTTGGACGCGTACAAGGCGATGCTGTCGGAGATGTACGGCAAGCAGGTCAGGTAGGCTGCCGCAGGATCAGCGGCGGTGACGAGCAACCGTCCCTACACCTCCCTACATGTTAATATTTCTCATTCGCACCTACCCCCTCCCCGCGCCCGATGACCCGCCCATCGCTTCGTCTCTCTGCCCTGGGCCTGGCCCTGACCGTGGCCTGCGCGTCGGCCCATGCGGCCCCGCCCTCCTCCCCCTCCTCGCCCGATGTGCGCCAGCTGGACGCCGTGCAGGTGCTCGGTCGCGCCCAGACGCTTTACCGGGTGGACGACGCCACGGTGGGCACGCGGACGGATACGCCGTTGGCGCTGGTGCCGCAGTCCATCCAGGTGGTGCCGCGTGAGCTGATTGAAGACCAGGCGGCCCGCCAGATCACCGACCTGTACCGCAGCATCAGCGGCATCAGTTTCTTCAGCTATGCCGGCGTGACCCTGCGCGGCTTCCGCCAGGAAAACGTGCTGTATGACGGCCTGCGCGGCGACCCCTATGCCGGCTTTTCGGTGCCGCAGCTGTTCAACATCGAGCGTGTGGAAGTCCTGAAGGGACCGGCCGGCGCCCTGTACGGCGGCGGTGACGCTGGCGGCGTCATCAACTACGTGACGCGCAAGCCCAAAGCCACACCCGAGCGCCGTATCGAACTGCAGGCCGGCAACAAGGATTTCCGGGCGGCATCGATCGAGGCCACCGGGCCGCTGAACACCGCGGGCAGCGTGCGTTACCGCGCCGGGCTGTATGGCGACACCGAACAGGGCGTGCGCTGGAACGCGGACAGCGAAAGCGTGATCGGTGATGCGTCGCTGGCCTTCGACGTGGGCGACACCGGCGAGTTGACCCTGCAGTTCACCGACATCACCCAGAACCTGGGCGGCAACCGCCTGCGTGGCGTGCCGGTGGACGACAACGGCAGTTTTCTGACCGACCGTCGTTGGAACCATAACGAAGCCACCGATTTTCTCGACATGCGCGCCAAGGTTGCGCTGGCGCAGTACCGCTTCTCACCCAGCGCTAATTTGGACGTTGATGTGGGTGCGCGCTGGTTCGAGAACAACGAGCATCAGATCTACCACGAGCCGATGGGGCTGATCGACCGAAACCGCGACGGCGTGCCCGAATGGATGACCCGCCAGCTGCGCAACCAGATCCGCGACAACGATGCATTTACCGCCAACGGCAACGCCGTGTGGCGCGTCAGCACCGGCAGCATCGAGCACAAGGTGCTGTTCGGTGCCGATGTGTACCAGCAGGATGCCGACTTCACCGCGCAGACCGCCAACAGCGCGGATCTGGCGCGGGGTGCCGGCCCAGTGCCGGGCATCGACCTGTTCAACCCGGTGTATGGCGCAAGTTCGTGGCGCGACTACACCCTGGCCGCCCTGCCCTGGCGCAGCACGAGCACGCGCAGCAAGCGCTATGGCGGCTACCTGCAGGACGAACTGACGCTGACCGAGCGCTGGCATGTGCTGGCCGGACTGCGTTGGGATGGCTTCAAGGACGATGACCGCATTGCCGGCACCGCCGTGGATGGCAACGACATCAGCTGGCGGCTGGGCAGCACGTACACCGTGCGGGAAGGCGTCAATGTCTACGCCAATATCGCCAGCGGTTTCATGCCCCAGAGCGCGGCCAACCAGAGCGCCGAAGCGGGCGGCCCATTCGATGCAGAGCGCAGCAGACAATGGGAAGTCGGTTTGAAATCCCTGCTGGCCGAGCGCGTCACCCTGAACCTGGCCGCGTACCGGATCGACCGCAGCAATATCGTGCAGGCCACCGGCGAGATCGTGGACGGCGTCAACCAGCTGGCCGCCCTGGGCCTGGTGCGCAGTACGGGCATGGAGCTGGATCTGCTGGCCGATGTCACCGACCGCTGGGTGCTCAACCTGACCTACGCCTACAACGATGCGCGGGTGAAGGATGCCGGCAGCAACGGCATCACCAATGCTTCGGGTGATCGCTTCGCCAATGCGCCGCAGAACAAGCTCGGCCTGTGGACGCGCTACGATCTGCCGGCGATCAACTCCGCCATCGGCTTCGGCGCGGATTACGTGGATGAGCGCGTCAGCCTGGATGGCCAACGGGTCAAGCCGTACACCGTGTTCGACATGAGCTGGAAGACGCAGTGGCAGCAGTGGCAGTTCCAGGCCAACGTCAAAAACCTGTTCGACAAGGTCTATGCCGCCAGTGGCTTCACCGAGCGCACCGGCCACTTCCCGGGTGAGCCACGCCGCGTATACGTGCAAGCGGCGTACGCCTTCTGAGCCTGCCCATGCGCCAGCCTACGCCAGCGCATCCTGACCGCCCTGCGCGCAGCGGGAGTGGGCGCCGCCTGTGGTTCGACCTGCACAGCTGGCTCGGCCTCAAGCTCTGCCTTTTCATGGGCTTTGTCTGCCTCACCGGCACGCTGGCGGTGTTCTCGCAGGAGATCGACTGGCTGCTGCAGGCCCCCATGCGCGTGGCCGATGGTGGTGAGCACGCCGGCTGGGGGCCGGTCATCCATGCCGCGCAGGCGGCACATCCGGACTGGGAGCTGGAAGGCATCTCCGCCGGCCACACGCGCCTGTTCGCGGCGCGCGCGCAGATGCGCCTGCCCGATGGCAAGCGACGCTTTGTCTGGATCAATCCCTACACCGCGCAGGTGACTGGCGACACGGGCTGGTTCAATACCCAACGGCTGCTGCGCAACACCCACCGCCACCTGATGCTGCCGGTGGCCTGGGGCGTGCCACTGGTGGCGGCGCTGTCCATCCCGTTGCTGCTGTCGCTGTTGAGCAGCCTCTACATCTACAAGAAATGGTGGCGCGGTTTCTTCAAGCGACCCGATCCCTCACGACCGCGCCGCCTGTGGGGCGATGTCCATCGCTTGGCCGGGGTGTGGTCGCTCTGGTTTCTGCTGCTGATCGGGCTGACCGGGGCGTGGTATCTGATCGAATCCCTCGGCGGCGATGCACCGGCCGCGCCGACCATGCGGCTGGCCAAGGGCGATGACCGCGCTGCCGCGGTCGACCCGGCCGCCGTCGACGCCGCTGTGCAGACCGTCCGCCAGCAATGGCCCCGCCTCGACATCCTCGGCGCCATCCCCGCACGCGATGGCGGGAGCATCCTGTTCATGGGGGAGGCCGACGCCTGGCTGGTGCGGGAACGGGCGAACAATATCGCCGTGGACCTGCGCACCGGGCACGTGATCGGCATGCATGACGGCCGTGCGCTGGGGATCCACCAGCGCATCGCCGAAATGGCTGACCCCCTGCACTTCGGCAGCTTCGGCGGTTGGTCCATCCGACTGCTGTGGTTGCTGGCCGGCACGCTGTTGACCGGCCTGTGCTTCACCGGCGTGTATCTCTACGGACTTCGCACAGTGGATTCGCTGCGATCAGCAGCCAAAAGGCGGCAGACATGAGTCATGAAAAGCTGCCCGGCCCCTGGCGCGCGGCGTGGCACGGCATGGGTCGCTGGCGCTGGCTGTGGCTGGCCCTGCTGCTGGTGTGGGCGTCGCTGGTGCCGCTTGAGGCAATGAAGTAGACGCGCTCGCCCGTCGAACAATGGCATGCTGGATGTTCGTGCAGGAGAGCAACGATGCGGATGACGGGAAATCTTCTTGCAGCCAGTGCTGTCACGCTGAAGGTCGGCGTGGTGTTCTGGGTGCTGGTGGCCTGGCGGACGCCCGGCGGTGAGCCTTGGGACGCGCCTGCGTTCTGGACCGTCGTCTATCCCATCGCACTGGGCATCGCTGCAGTGCTAGGCGCCTGTTTCCCCCGGAAGGCGTGGCTATGGGGACTGTTGCTCATGGCGCTGCAGGTGCCGGTGGTGGCCGTGATGTCCGGCGTTGGACCGTTGTTGCTCGCCGGCCTGGTGTACGCACTTGTACTGGCGGTGCCTGCGATGGCTATCGCGGCAGCAGCGGGCGCGCTGCGTCGCCGCCTGTATGGGAGGGTTTGAGACGCTCAGCGCTTCGCCGGCTGCCACCCCGCTCGCAGTGCATCCGACGCGCTGCAGAACATGCGCTCGCCGTGGCTCAGGTCGATGCTCGTGCGCGCGTAGTCCCGCTGGCCGGGCACGTGGTAGATCTTCCTGCCTTCGCGGGAGATGTTGCCCTTGATGCGGCATCCGCCCGGCGCCGGCTGCGCGGCCACCGGGGCTTGTCGTGCCGTCTGCTCACGTTTGCTGCGACGATAGTCAGCTGGCATCTGGAACGTCCCCTGCCAGAGGTTCCGCTGGTGCTGGCGCGCGTCGGCTTCGTCTGCGATGAATGCCGTCGCGTATTGGCGATACGCGACCGCCCAACCGGCGCGCACCATCCGCTGATTGACCGACTGCCCCTGTACAAAGCACTCCGCCACCACCCGACCGTAGCGGTCCGTGTCCTTGGGCTGGCAACGAACCGTCTTGTCCAGCACATAGCCGTCCAGCGCAGCAGCGGACCGTCGGCCACAGGGCCAAGCACGTCCGTCGTTGGTGGTGCATTGCTGGGCGCTTTCCGGCGCATCGATGCCCCACAGGCGGATGCGCTGCTTGGCCACGGTGAGGGTGTCCCCGTCCGTGACCGTCGCGCGGCCAACCAGCTCTGCTGCCACACCAGAAAACGACGCAGAAACCAAAAACACCACCACCAGACCTTTCACCACCATCAACAACAACGTCCTTCAAGTGCACGCTCGGGAGCGAGCGCCAGTTAAAACAAGGCCGAGCACTTTAGCGGAAGCGGAGACAGGACGCCGACTACATCGACAGTCCTTCACTCCCGACGTGCATTCCTGGTGTGGTCGCCTAGATATGAAACGCCGGACCTGCCGACAACGCCGACGAGCTCACCCTGACCCGGAACGCAATGAGCAGGCTGGCGAGGAGCATCACCGTCGCGGCAACAGTAAGGACTGCGACGATGCCTCCCAGTCCGAACACCAGGCCGCCCAAGGCGGCGCCCGCGGCGATGGAGGACTGCACTGCAGCGACCACCATCCCGCCGGCACTCTCAGCCTGATCGGGTACCGCACGGGCGACCCAGCTCGACCAGGCAACCGGCACGCCGCCGAAGGCCAGACCCCACAGTGCTACCAGGATCGACAGCCCACCGACGCCCACCGGCAACAGGAGCATGCCCAGCGCGGCTACGCCAACCAAGGCAGGCATGAGCACCAGCGTGACTTTCAGACTGCGCTCCATGAGCCAACCGGCCAAGAGAGTGCCAACGAAATTCGCCACACCGAACCCGAGCAGGATCAGCGCCAGGCCATCGGAGCTCATCTGCCCCAGGCTCTCCAACGTTGGGCGGATGTAAGTAAAGAGCGAGTACTGACCGGTGTGCGCCAGGACGCAGCCCAGCATGCCGACCGCAACGCCCGGACGGCGCAGGAGCGCCACCACCGACTCGGGGACAGCCGCCTGGCGCGGGGCCATCCGGGGCAGCGTGAACCACTGGAACGCAAACGTGAGTCCACCGACCGCCGTCGCCGCCCAAAAGGCGCTGCGCCAGCCCAGCAGCCCGCCGAGGTAGCTCCCCAACGGAACCGACACCACCGTGCCGACCGCAATCCCGCTGAAGATGATGGACAGCGCGCGAGGCACGCGCTGGGGCGGCACCAACCGCATGGCCACGGCCGCTGCCATGCTCCAGAAACCGCCCAGCGCGATGCCCAGAAGGACGCGCATCACCAGCAGGACCGCCATGCTGGACGACAACGCTACCAAGGCGTTGGAGAGGATCATCAGAGCCGTGAAACCCAACAGCACTAGGCGCCTGTCCATCGAACGGGTCAGCCGGGGCACAAGCAGGCCGGCGAACAGGGCCACAACAGCCGTGACCGTGACTGCTTGACCGGCCAGCGCCTCCGATACTCCAAGGTCCGCCGCCATCGGCGTCAACAGGCTGGCAGGCAGGTATTCCGCCGTGAGCAGCCCAAAGACACCCATGGCCAGCGAAAACACGGCCACCCATGCCGATGAAGACGGCTCCCCCCTACCCCTGTCCACAGAATCAGGCGCGGCTGCGGCCTCAACTACGTTATTGCTCATCACAGATCCCAGTGCATTCGTGCAGCCGAGAGTCTAGGGAGCCAGGTCAGGATGATCTATGATTGTTCAACCTGTATTTTTGATCGCAACCCCGGGCCGCCTCAGTGAGCCACGCTCCACACCCGTCCCAGTCCTCCGACCTGATCAGCGAGCTGCTGACCGGCATGCGGCTGCATGGCGTTCAATACCGACGCATCCAGACCGGGCCGACCTTTGGGCTTGGATTTCCGCCGAAGCCAGGCCATGCCTACTTCCATTACCTGGCCGTGGGCACTGCGATTCTTCGTGGCGCGGACGGCAGCCAATACCTTCTCTCCGCCGGGAATGTCGTGCTTCTTCCACGTGGAGACGGCCACGCGCTGCTGTCGGGCGAGGACCATCCCGTCCAGTGTCTGGAAACGATAGACGCCGCCCCACTGGGCGAGGCGGTGAGCGGGATAGACACGTGCCCGAGTACACATGCCGTGCCAAGCGCTGTGCTTTTCCACGGATGCATGGTGTTCGATCTGGGTGGCATGCAAGCGTTGAGCAAGGTGATGCCGACGGTGATGTTGTGCGATGGCAACGCCACTCAGTTTCCTGGCCTGTTGCCGATGGTCGACGCGATGAAGCGCGAGGTGTGCTCCGGACGTATTGGCTATGCAGGCATACTCGCGCGGCTGGCGGATGCAGTGGCCGCCATGATTGTCCGTGACTGGGTCGAGCGTGGTTGCAACGGCGCCTCCGGCCTGGTCATGGCGATGCGCGACCCTCGTCTATCGCTGTCGTTGCTTGCCCTGCACAAAGACCCTGGGCGTGACTGGACGGTCGAAGCACTGGCTGCGGAATCCAACATCTCACGGTCTGTCTTCGCGGAACGGTTCCAGACGGTCATCGGAACCGCGCCGCTGCGATATGTGACTGAGCTGCGTATGCAATTGGCCAGTCAATGGCTGAGCCAGCAGAACCTCTCCATCGAGGTGGTGGCAGAGCGTCTTGGGTACGCGTCGCAGGCGGCTTTCAGTCGGGCTTACAAGCGTGTTATGGGGTACTCGCCTGGCGCGACTCGGCGGGGGCGTGGGTTGGCCTCTTTGTAGGAGCGCCGCCAGCACCTCTTTCGAACAATCGCCTCGCGGTTCGCGGCTCATCGCCGCTGCGCCATCGGCGCTTGGGCCGACTTGAGCGTGGGGCACCCGGAGACCGAGGGCGGCCACTGCGGCTGCGGCTGCGGCTGCGGCTGCGGCTGCGGCTGCGGCTGCGGCTGATCATGCTTCACGCACACAGAGGTCAGTCGCGCACCATGGTTTCGCCTGAGGAGGTGCCACGAGATGCAGACAGCTTCAAGCTGCTCACTGTAAGGGTGCCAAGCTGTTCCGGTGATGGATGTTAGGCTCCCTCGCTTACGCAGATAGCAGGGTCCACCACTGCCGCTGTGAACATGGCGATGATTGCCTTGGGGCGCTCGGGGGATCGTTCAGTGGATCCACTGCACGTAGACAGTCTTCCCGAAACGCTTCACTGGTGTCAGCTGCTGCCGGCGATGGCGTGACCCGTAGGACACATGTACCCAGCTACTGAACTGCTCTATCGCCTGATCAAAGGGAGGCCCAAGCGCCACGATCTTCCGCGCTAGACAGTGGACCGTGCAGCGGGCAGCACGATCAGAATGCGGAGTTCATTAGCACGTGGCGTCCGAGCAAATTACGGAGAAGCTGTAAAATCATCTTCGCCAGCAACGAGAGACTGGCAACCTCCGCTTCGTTGGGAACGTTCGGCATTTTCCAGCCGGTGACCGTCAGCTCGGCCAGGCTGAAGATGGCAGTGAGCTGCATGACGGCCTCGACAATTGTGACGATGATAGGTGCCCGCACGCTGCCGACTTGGAGCCAGGGTCGATCCGGATCGAGATAGCGGGCTTAAACGAAAAAGCCCCGCACACTGGCGGGGCTTAGAAACAACTTATTGAGAACGACTTAACTAGCCTTCGTTCCAACGGAGGATATTGTGCTCCCAACCCTCCAGGTCTTCGGGGTCAACCTCATCGAGCGGCTCGTCTCCGTCCTCGTCGTCTCCGTCCTCGTAGTCTTCATCTTCGTCGTCAAAATCACCCTCGTCTTCGCCGCCTGACACGGAGGGCGAGAAAAACACATAGGGGTAGGCCACGCTCGAACAGACTCCGGTCACGGGCGTCTCTGCTACAACTTCAATACGCATGTGTAATCCTTGCCGTGTAACGGCACCGCTAGGATTAAGTTTCCCGCCTGCATCCCTAGCGGCAATGCAAGCTGATTTGCCCATGGCAGGTTGACCTGCAGTGGCGCTATCAACTCTCGCCTACAAGCGGATAGTTGTCAAATTGTGTATCGAGCTTTGGCCGGCGGCCAAGTCTCGCGATCATGTGAATTCGGCCCACCGAAACAGAACCCAGTGAGCCCTGCGCTCGCGTCGTAACCTGCGGTCGGGCCCGGATCAAAAGCTGTTGCAGTCAGCGACTTATGCGCGATTGGCGGAGAGAGTGTCTGAATCCAGCGCGTTTGCTGGGTTTCGCCGGCCTCCGTGAAACAGTCTCAGCCCCTGAGCCAGCTACGTTTCACCATCCGGTTTCGTTCGCACACCTTCGCAGCAATCCGCGCTGAGTGGGTGGGTACATGGATGGGTAGGAAGGCATGGGATTGAAGATCAACCGACTCACGACGCGCAGGGTGACTACAGTCACAGAGCCGGGCTATCACGCCGACGGCGGCGGCCTGTACTTGCAGGTGTCCGCAACGGGTGCAAAGAGCTGGGTGTTCAGGTATCGCTTCGAAAGAAGGCGCCCTGAGATGGGCTTGGGCCCGCTGCATATCGTCGGCTTGGCGAACGCGCGGGAGGCGGCCGACGCCGCGAGGAAGCTGATACTGGCGGGGCAGGACCCGCTGGCCGGCCGGCGCGCTGCCGCATTGGCTTCGGCGGGCATCCCCACCTTCTGGGAGGCGGCCGAGTCGTACATCGAGGAGCGCCGGACCGGATGGACCAACCCCAAGCATGCTGGGCAGTGGACTAGCACTCTGGAGACCTATGCCAAGCCGGTGCTTGGGGGCATGCGAGTCGATCGTATCGAGACCGAGCATGTACTGGCGGTTCTGCGACCGATTTGGACCACCAAGACCGAGACCGCCAGTCGGGTGCGGCAGCGTGTGGAGGCCGTGCTGGATGCGGCCACTGTTCAAAAAAAGCGCACCGGGGATAATCCCGCCCGGTGGCGTGGCCACTTGTCCATGATTCTGCCAAAGCCGACCGCAGTCACCAAGGTAGAGAACTTCGCTGCCCTGCCCTACGTTGAGCTGCCGGCGTTCATGGCTGAGCTGCGCATGCGTCACGGCGAGGCAGCGCGTGCATTGGAGTTCACCATTCTGACTGCAGCCCGCACCGGCATGACCCTCGGGGCTGTGCCTGGTGAGGTCGACGTACAAGGCGGGACCTGGACAGTGCCAAGCGATCGAATGAAGGCGAAGGTCGAGCACACGATCCCTCTGCCGCCAGCGGCACTGGCCTTAGTCAGACCACGGCTGCAGCGCGCGCTACTTTTTCCCAACGACCTCACAGGGGCGCAGATGAGTGAGAACGCCATGCTTGCCCTGCTGAAACGCATGGGGTTCTGTCATATCACGGTCCATGGTTTCCGCTCCACCTTCAAGGATTGGGCGAGCGAAACAACTGAGTTCCCAGATGACCTCTCCGAAGCTGCACTGGCACACCAGATCAGAGACAAAGCCAAAGCGGCCTATAAACGCGGAACGATGCTCGAGAAGAGGCGAAAAATGATGGACGCCTGGGCGAGGTTCGCCACCACCGTCACCAGTTCGTAGAGCAAATAGAGCCGGCACATTGGCAGAACGCTGCGATGGATGCCATCACCGCAGCTCTGCGGTTCCACTTTGCTTGAACTCTTGCGCTCGCAAAGAAGCTCCTCCCATCCACAGTGATCTCAGGCCCTGTTTCTGCGGCCCGATTCTCTGGGGTGTCGGGCACCGACGCAATCGTTGAGGCAAGCCAAAATGAGCCAGCTGCAAATGCGAACAGGGCGCTGAGTAAGTTAAACAGGAAGGTCATAGCTCGTCATTTTTGTAATGATGTGGGCGGCATCAAAGGTAAGAACCCTACCATGTCAAGGTCGCGGAAGATCAACAAAAACAACGACTAAGCCGATCACCCGCGATCATTGGTGGCCTACGGAAAATCAATGACGTACCAGCAACCTGGGGTCAGTTTGGGGTCAGTCCATCGGGCGGCCTGGTCGTCGTCCAAGGGCTGCAGCCGGTTGGCGATACAGTCGAACCGCGAGGCCTCCGCGCGGAGCCGGTCAGCGCCACGCCGGCGACTCGCCCTCGCCCGCCAGTCACCGCTGTGATTCCTGTCCAGATCGTCGGCCTGCCGCCATAGGGAAGCCGCCCTCGCGCGCGCAACGCGCCTTGCTCATGCTCTTCTGATTCATGCGGCTACTGTCGCCGCCGGCGGTCGCACACGCCGATACGGAGGCAACGCCGGCTGACTCGCGCTACAGCTTTGGGTTGGGGATCGCGTCCAGTCGTCTCTGCTGCTGGATCTCGGTGCGGGAGAGCTTCGGGTCCGGCTCATAGTTGGCCACCAGCCGCGCCACAGCTTCCTTCAGAGGCACCCCATCGAGTATCCGCGCTGCGCACCAGCGCTCTGCGTAGCGCTTTCCCTGGCGGACGCTGGCCGCCCGGACCTCTTTGTCCTCCCAGATCTTCCTGCATGACAGGCGGACCCGGACGCCCTTGGCATCTGTCTGCACTGCAGCGATCTCGCGGCCGTTCCGCCACAACCCCCAGCGCTCGCCGTCCTGCACCCAGCCCGTGGGGCGAGGTGCAGCCATGAAGCCGGTGAAGTTGCAGGGCGGGAGCATGGGCGCAGGATACGGACCGAGGTCTCAAATTCCGCGACGGCAGGCCAGGGCGTTACGCTCAGTTCTTCCGCCCGCCTTCTTCTAAGGCCCGCAAAGCCTTATCCACACTGAGGGAGCCTGAGGCTTGGCTGGGAGGATATTCCTTAAATGTCGCCAAGAACGCACCCACGATGCCCGTCGCTGGCATCATCACCCACAGCTTCTCACCCCACCATTGGCCATATGAGGTCGATTCTGTCTGATACCGCTCCCAGGGATCGACGCGCAGATTGGTCACCAGCGGAACGTTAGTTGAATCCTCTTTTCCGCTGAAAAGATTGCCTACGATGGTCTTGAACGTGATCTTCCACTGGTTATAGCGCACTGCCATCAAATCAGCATTGTCACTGAAGTAGAAGAACTCGCGTCGCGGACTCTCGCCCACGCTGCCTTCGAAAAACGGCATGAAGTTGTATCCGTCCAGGTGGGTCTTGAACAGCTTGCCGTCGGCCTGGTATCCGGTGAGGAGCTTTTTCTTAAGTTCAGGCTCGCCAGCAGCGGCCACCAGCGTGGGCATCCAGTCCTCGGCGGACATGATCTCGTTGATGATCACCCCAGGCTGCAGGACGCCCGGCCACTTCGCCAGCATAGGGACTCTGAATCCGCCTTCGTAGACCGTTCCCTTTTCTCCGCGGAACGGATGGTTTCCGCCATCCGGCCAGCTGAAAATCTCGGCGCCGTTGTCGCTGGTGAACAAGACCACTGTCTCGCCGGCAATGCCGAGCGAATCGACCTTGGCCAGCAGTTCACCCACGATCCAGTCCAGCTCGGCCATCGCATCGGCGAACAATCCGAATCCGGTCTTGCCGTCCCATTGGTCCGAGAGGTGCGTCCAAGAATGGCACCGAGTGGAGTTGTGCCAGAGAAAGAACGGCCTACCCGCGCTGACCGACCGTTCCATGAAATCGCAGGAGCGCTTTACCAGGTCGGCATCGATATCCTCCATGCTCACGTGGGCTGCGTCGTCCATGCCCGGGTGTGGCGGCAAGGGGCCGGCATCGCTGATCTTCTGCTTGCCGACCCGCCCCCAGCGCGCATCCTCTGTCCCATCGTCAACATCCGTTGACTCACTATGGATGATGTTGCGCGGCCCGAACCTCTCGCGGAAGCCCGAATCCTTCGGATACTCGGGGTCGTAGGGCTCCTCCATCGCGTTCAGGTGATACAAGATGCCGTGAAACTCGTCGAACCCATGCACGGTGGGCAAGTATTCGTTGCGATCACCCAAGTGATTTTTGCCGATCTGCGCCGTCGCATAGCCCAGTGGCTTAAGAATCTCCGCAATCGTAGGGTCGGAGTCCTGGAGCCCTTGTTTCGCTGCCGGCAGCCCCACTTTGAGCAGGCCTGTACGAAAAGGTGTCTGTCCCGTGATGAAGGCGGCGCGGCCGGCAGTGCACGATTGCTGCCCGTAGTAGTCGGTGAACAACGCACCTTCAGTCGCCAACCTGTCGATGTTGGGCGTGCTGCCCCCCATCATTCCTCGATGGTAGGCGCTGATGTTCCAGATGCCGACGTCATCCGCCATGATCATGATGATGTTCGGTTTTTTCTCAGCGGTCATGGTGAGCTCCTGGGCCCGCTCAGTGCTGGCGAGCACGCCTCGTCAGTAGAGCTCAAAACGCCGGGGAAGCAACCCGCACTTCTACTTGCACGCAGCCGGTAGTTCTACGCACGACAAGGGCGCCGCGCTTGGTCCGGCCCATAGCCATCAAAGATTCGCCAAGTCACGCACAGCCGCCTCGCTGTGACCCAGGAACGCGGCAATGAGACGTCCACCGGCTACCGGCCGATACTCTTGGCCAATTCGAGTACTCGGCTTGAGCGGAGTAGCCTATGGCCGGATTACGATACGGCGGCTCACGTTTCCGCGAGCGCCAAAATCTGCCGAAACTTAACAAGCGAACGGCTATGATTCACGTTCGAGGCATCCCGGCCCCGTCGCCAACCACAGAGGCCCATGCCCAACACCGGACAGTTCTATCTCGTTGACGTTGCTGGCCAGGCAGACGAGGCTGGGCGGCTCCTTGAAGTAACGAGCGTTCAGTGCCGATGCCTGCCGTGCGGCTGGTCGTTTGATGCCTTGCCTGGCCGGGGCCTGATTGCAATTGCGGGAGGAGCCGTTCTCGCCTGCCCGCATTGTGAGAATCGTCAGGCCGTCAGCCTGGCTAGATTTTCTGAGTTCATTGACCGCGTTGGCAGCGGGTCTCGCCCAGCACCCACGGATGCTGATCACCTGAGCCACTAGGGGGCTGAGACGGTTGCAATGCTGCTGGCCAGCAAGCGATGGAGGCCTACCGCGTCGGCAGGCGATGAACAAGCCAAGCAAGGAGCTTGAGGAACCCCTCGAGGCTCGGATTCCATCCGAGGCCGCGCTATTAAAGGTGGCCAATCGTCTCCGATGGCCACCCATGTGAAGCCTATTGCTATCAGCCTACATCTGCTGACCGCACTCCAAAGTGGTTTCTTGTGGTCGCCAATCGCAAGCAATGATCACATTGTCGTTGCCACCGCCGCCGATCCCGTGAAAGCGCGCACCGATGTCCAACAGCGCACCGAGGAAGTCATCGAGACTGGTTCCGGCACTGAACGTCCACGTGCCAGCGTATTCCTGCGTGTTCTCAGCGGGCAGAACTTGCCCGTCGGCAAAACGACCGCTTCCAGGAACATAGCTGTAGTCCCCAAATACTGACGACTTAACAAAGGTGGACCGGCTTCCATCGTCACCTTTGATCACCACCTTGACTTGGAACGTCGCTTGGTCCCCAAAGAGGTTGTTCACCAAGTAGAAGACGCGCTCCATACCTGCTTTGAATCCGTCACGAACGGAGATCCGGCTGTCAATCCTGGTCTGTATAGCAGCACGGATGTTGACGTTACTCTGGATATCGTACGCAGTGATGCTGGGATCAAGCCAAGGAGCCTGGTCTCGAATTTCCTGAATTGGAATCTCGATACTCATGACCATTGGCTCGCCATATATCTGTGCGGCGGCCTGCAACTCTTGCATTGCAGCTTGCTCTGCGGGCGATGCCTCTGCCTCTACCACATTCATCTCCTCACCAAATTCAATGGGAGACTCGCCCCAGCCCGACACTTGATAGTGCCGAAGAATGCCAGCGCTGACGTTGTAAATGGTGTGAGAACCGTCGCCCGAATACATGGCGAGCTCTCGCATTTGGTAAGCGTCACAACCATCACATGGCAACGTAACGGCTTCCACCGGAGCGGAATAAAGCGCCAACCCCGCGACTACCGCCAAAGCACTTACACATGATCTAATCATGCTCATTCGACATCACTCCTTGATCTAAGACAACTCTCGATTGAACCGCTCATGAATGTGAGCCAATCGTTTGTCTCATAGATGTCATGTGCTCGCAAGAACACCTGTCACAAAACTCGAGGCACTCGCTCCTGCGTCATCAGTACGTTGAGCATGCTCATCTTCTTCATTTACCACCACATGCCGGCGTGGTTGAAGGCGAGCCAGGCCGGTGACTGGTTGGCGGCCGATCAATGCGATGGCGATGCTGCTAGCCAGTAAGCTGCGGTCCCCACCCTCCCCGGAATTGCTACCCCGGCTATTTGGGGCAAAACTGTCTAGAGCAGCGTGCGACGCCGATCAACGAGAAGAGCTGTTCATAGAGCGGGCTACGCGGGAGCTTTCGACGTCGCCCTATTGGTGGCGACGATCTGCTTGGCCAGAGATTCTGCGGCGGTCAATGCATCTAGGCATGAGGACGCCCGCCAATTGACTTGCTCAGCCACAACGTCCCCGACCTTGAGTGAAAGCAGCGTCCAATCAGCTTGTCTGCTGCGCCAGAGCTCTGCGGAATAGCTATATGCATCAATGGCGAGCTCTACCGTGAAACATGCATCATTTGATCGAGTTGCCATCGGTCTCCTTCGCGACGTCGCGATCCGAAAGGCGTGTCGTCGTCCTTTTCCTGTGTCGCCTCCAAGCACGCTCGGCCAAGCCGGCAAGACCCAAAAAGCAAGCAAACAGCAGTGCAAGTTCCAGCAAATTGATCAGCAAGTTCATGGGGGCGCCTCGTGGCGGCAACTACGCTTCAAAAAACGAAATGGCTGTGCCCCCTGCACACGAAAATGTAAGTCCCGGGTCAATTGGAAAACTGAGACCTACATCACCATTTCTCACCTGCAATACGACTGGACGTCAAAGTTTCGACTCAGGGATCGTCGTTCGTCTCATAACCGGATGAACTTCCAGGGCTTTCGCCGGGTGCCGCGATTCGGAGGTGTGAAACACGCCATCCTCCATGCGACCTAAAACGACCGCTGTCTCCAGTGACTGCGTACCTCACAGCAAGCAATGCGGCTTTCCCCTTACCGACGTGCCAAGTCCGAATCTTGTCGTAGGCATATTTGTAACGCGCAACATGCATCCGCATCTCGTCCATTCTTTCGTTAAGCACCGGTCGAGAATAGGCGAGCTTCGACGCATATTGATGTATCGGAGCTAACTTCCGTCAAAACTTTGACGCGGCATCCGATCCTCCGGCAGGTCTTGGCAACAGGTGGCGAGAGCCGTGCGATAGCGATGCTGCTGGCCAGCGAGCCTCCTTCCACGGAGGCATACCGGGTCAGGCGCGCGGCCAACATGCCACGCAATAACAGGACGGAAACGACCACAGCGCCAGTGATTCCGCTTTCGCCGACAGCGATCAGTACAACGTGATCCCCCGCGACGCCATGCGCGAGCGGGAGCGTGCGTACACGGCATCCAGCTCTGCCTGTGTCAGTGCGCGATCGAAGACCACCAGCTCCGCGTGGGCCACCGAACCATCGTAGGGAGTCGTGCTCGACACGTAGTAGGCGTTGCCCAGGGCCAGGTTGCGTGCGGACTTCGCATAGGCCTGCGCGAGGACGTTGGAGACCATGCTCGCACCACCCACGTACGCCTTCCACGCTCTCGATCCCACCTCGAAGGTCATCGCCATGAAGATCCAACCGCCGCGAGCACCTGCGATGTTTGCAGCGGGCATGAACGTGACGGTGCCATTCGGTCGTGCCAACAGCTGGAACGTATCCGATGCACCGCCACGGAGAATGCCAAAGCCCTTGCCGTCACCGGCTCCGCCCTGAAGCGTACCCGCGATGATCGAGCCTCGGCCATCCTGCCCGTCGTAGCGCATGACTGTGCAGACAGTGAAGGAATCAGGTTCAGGAAGGCTGCTGACCAGCCCATTTTGACCACCCGCCGCTGTATGCAGGAAGGCATTGGCGTAGGAAGGCGGAGCGCTGGGGTTTGCCGGGGCAAGGGTCAGCCGTCCCTTCAGGCCAATCAGGGACGCGTCACTGCCGCCGAAGAGGAAATGGTCGATGGCGTCGGCCTCGGGGAGATCCCCGAAGACTGGTGACCAGCGACTGGACGAGAGCGCGGGCGCGCCGGCCGGAGGGGCGATGCCCTCGACAGTGGGAACTTGTACGCGCATGGGATCAGGCTCCGATCGTGATGAACTGGTGGCACAGCGGCTTGTACATCTGACGCCCGCCGCATTCGGGGCTCCATTGGCCGATGGATGTGGTGGATCGGACGGTAGAGCGCGGGATCGTCTCCGCCGCGCGGTCACCGGTGGACGGGTGGGTGACCAGCGCTGCGTTGACCTGGGTTGCCGCGTTCGCGTCGGCAACCGTCAGCGTCATCTGACTGCCGGTCACCTGGACGTTACTTACGGTGGTGCCGGTCACCGTGATGCCTGCGTTCTCGATCGCCGCCACCAGCCATGCGGCGTCGATCGTGGCGGGCTCGCTGAGCTGCACCACGATCTGCGTAGCGCCCGACCTCGCCGCCGACACCATATGCAACGGCTTCCAATGCCCGGTCTTTTCCACCTGGCTGATCGCCGCCTCGAAGAACTCACCCTGCATGGCATGACCGAGGCTGCTCTGGTGCAGGTAGTCGGTGTGAAACGGATAGGGGTAGGTCGGGCCCGTGCAGAAGAAATCGCCCCACTGCGCGTACACCTCCAGGGCCTTGGCCAAGATCGACCGCACGGCTTGGTTGCCACCGCCGCGGAAGCTGGACATCTGGCTCGCCATCATCCGCAGAGGAACAGTCTGCCCGGTTATCGGATAGAACTCGGTCTGGTAGCTCTTCAGAAGATCGTAGGTCTTCTGGCCCAGGGCACTATCACCCGAATCCGTCTCGCTCATCTGCCAGTTCAACCGGCTGAAGTCCGCCCTTTCACCCGTGAGCGCGAGAACATCCACCGTGCGCTGCAGCGCGGTTCGGAGGTTCGCGAAGTTGAAAAATCCCGCCGGTGGCGACTTCACCATGTTCGCAATGGCCTGGCCGCCCTCGCCCACCGAAAACACCACCATCTTCGGCACATAACCGGCGCAAGAAGCCGCAGCGCGCGTCGACCAGCGGCGTGCCGCAGCCTCGGCGCCGATCGTGCCGTGCTGGTTGGTGGGCGCGATCGATCCCCGCAGGCGAGCAATGCCGGTGATGGAAGATGCCAGCAGTTCGGTCGAGGCGCCGCCCTGCGTGGGCGTGCCCATCCATACGTTGTTGGCAGCGGTCGCTGGCATCAGAACCCGATCCGGGTAGGGATAGAACTCGCCGTACACCACAGATCGGCTGGAGGTGCCAGCCTGGCCCGGTGCGTTGGACTGCCCGTTGTCCACCATGATCGCCACCCGATCGAGCGGGAAAACCTCGCCGCTGCCGATCCCAACGACCGCCGCGTGCGTGGCGCCGCCGCCGTCCCGGAAGACGCCACGCGCCACATCGTTCGTGGTCTGCACCTGGACCCAGCGGCGAGCCGCAACATCGTCCAGCAGTCTATCCCCGGCTGGCGTAGCGGCGCGCAGGGCGCCGTCCAGCACGTAGCCAAGCGAGCGGCCCGTATCGGCCACACCACCACCCCCGGAGCCGCCATCGGCCGGCATCACCCGCTGCGCCGCCACGTCGTACCAGACAAGCGGATACAGCACGCCTCCATGCCTCGTCAGCAGAAGCGGAATCACGCCGTCAGGCCCGACATCGTAGAGCGCGAAGCCATCGAAAGGCTGCTTGATCGATGCCGCCTCGGAAGCAAGATCCAGCTTCGTCTGAACCTTGTCAGCCTTCGTCTCCAGCGTGTCCGACCGCATCCACTGCCAACGGCCGCCACTGGCGCGGTACTGGCCGCTGTTGCTGACCGTGGCGCCGGTGATCGGATCAACGTGCGTGCCGGCATCGCCGATCACGTCCGCTGCGAAGCCGTCCGGACGGGTCGTGTCCGCCTGCAGCGCGGACCAGGTCTGGTAGCGCTTCAGGCCATTGTTGGCGACGAACTGGTCGTACTCGGCTTCCAACCCGGTCCAGCTGCGGCGCTGCACGCCCCTGCGGTCCTGCCACGTTGCCGACGCCCCATTGATACCCGCATCAAGGTTCTCGGCGTTGTCGTACAAATCCAGGGGCGAGCTCGAGCCCACCGGGTTGCCGGTGTTGTATCTGGTCATCTGGGTGCGTCTCCGGTGGTGCTACGGCGCGGTCGCGTCGTCGTATTGGTAGAAGGCGGGGTCGTACTGCAGGGCGGCCAGCTCGACGGAGCCGTCTTCGCCTGGCGTGAGCTCGGCCAGCACGGCGTCATATCCAGCGCGCGTGCTGTCGCAGAAGATCAGCTCGGGAGGATCGATGGTCGGGTCGTCCATGATCCAGGTGTTGAAGGCGTGCTCGCCCGGCAGCGCCGAGGCGGCGATGGTGAGGCGGTGTTCGTCGACCCGGGCGGGTACGATCACGCTGGAGAGCGTCCCGTCCTGGAACCGAATCAGGCACCGCGGTGCCGCCAAGGTCCAATCCAGATACTCGCCCACCTCGATCAGCACCCGCGTGCCGTCCAGGCGCGCCGATTCGATCATGGCGCTGGTGGTGCTGGATCCGGGGATATCGTCGAACAGCTTCACGCGGTCGCCGTACTGGTAGACCAGGCCCATCATCTCGGTCTTGGTCGTGTAGGTGAGCCGCTGGCCCTGGTGCTTCATGAGCCGCCGCATGCCGATCCGGTAGGCGCGATCGCGCGTGCCCACGCCCTGCAGCTCGAAGGTCTCCACCTTCCACGGGGTGTCGCCGCCCGGAAGCCGACATTCCACCGTCTCGGCCGCCCACGTCACCTCGTCGATGTAGGTCACGTCCACGCCGTCGAAGTCATCCGGCCCCGGTGAGGTGAACGCCGTGGTCAACGGCTCCAGCTGCCGTTGCGGTGAGATGCCACCGCGCCAGGCCTTGATTCCCTCGCGGCCGGCCGAGCACATGGAGTCGATCAGCAGGAAGTACCCCATGCCCGCCTGGGCAGCCATCTGCAGCAGGTCGAGGGCGCTGGTGCCCGACTTCTCCGCGCTGAAGTCGAAGAACTCCCCGCGCGGCGTCCAGTAGGTGTTCTCCAGGTGGGTCAGCGTATCGGTGTCGATCTGGTCGGCCGGCAGACCCAGTGAGCGCATCACGTGGGTCATCGCCCCGCTGATGCTGCGGGCGGTGCCGTCGTCATACAGCCGCGTCGCCTCGACGTTGAACCGGCGGTCCGTCTGCGCCGCCAGCTTGGTGCCGGTGGTCACCGTCAGGCCGATGGTCGTCAGGTCGTCGTAGCGCGTGGGCCGCTGCGGCAGTCGCGCGCGCAGGCCCTGCCAGAAGCAGGCATCGCGCGCCGAGTTGCCGCCGCGCTCGGTCACCCGGCGCACGCGCACTTCGATCTGTCCCGGCGTGCCCAGCGTGATGCGCTCGGTGAAGCCCAGCGAATCCTCGGAGGTGGCGGTGTAGCTGTGGGTACGCACTGACCAAGGGTCGCCCGACCCGTACACACGCCACGCCACCCGCACGGTCACGGTAAAGGTGCGCTTGTTGCCCTTGTCGGTGTACCAGATCAGGCCGCCCGGGAAGTTGAAGTCGTACTCGAAGGCGTCGGTGGTCTCTCCGTTAGGGCATACCAGGAACGGCCCAAGCCATTCTTCGCTCTCCTGCAAACCCGTCGCCCGGTAGTCGGTTGCGGTCCGTGAGGTCCAGCCCGGCCAGCTGGTATCGACCACGCCGCCCTCGGTCAGCCGCTGGACCACCAGGGTAAGGCCGGAAACGGCAGTGATGCGGTACTCGCTCTGGCCGCGCGACATGGCCAGCGAGACGCTGCCCGGGGGCAGCCCGCCGAAGGCAGTGCCGCCCGGGCCGTCATAGGCCAGCGTCACGCGGGGCAACGTGGCCGGGGTGCCACCGGTCGTGGCCACACCCGCCGTGGCCGCCGGGCTGGGGCCGAACACCCCCGCCGGCAGTCCGCTGAAGCTGATGTTCCCGCCGGCATACGGACTGGCCGCCTCGGCGATGGTGACTACCCCGCCCGACTGCGTCGCCACCAGGCCGCTGTCCACCAGCTGATCGTTGATCGCGGTGAGCAGCACGCCCAGGGTTATGTAGTTGGCCACCAGCGCCACGCTGTAGCTGGTTCCGCGCCAGCCGATGCCGAAGGTGACCGGCGTGCCGCTGAAGTCGAAACCGGTGGCCGCCGCCGAGCCAGTGAGCCGCGCGGGGCTCCCGCCTACACCTGGCACGGCGGGCGTGCCAGGCGCATAGCTCGCCACGAACAACCCATAGTCGGCGCCGTTGTAGGTCAGTAGCACCGGCATGCCCACATACGGGGCCAGCTCGGCTACCGCGCTACCGGCGATGACGGAATAGAGGCCGCTGGTGGTCGCGGTAAAGGTCGCCGCCACCTTCAGCGTCAGCACAGCGCCGACGGTCCAGGACGACGGCACAGACGTGGCCGGCCGCTCCTTGCCGTTCGCATCGGTGACCGTCGCGTTGTTCAGCGTCAGCACGTTGCCCGAGACGGTCACCGAATCGGCGTTGAGGCTGGTGGCCACGTCCGCCGTGTCGCTCAGGTCCAGGCCGGCAGTGCCCGAGGCGGTGGCGCCGACCTCGGTCGAGTTGACCCAGTTCTCCGAGCGCACGTCGCCGCCCACGTCGGCGCCCGGCGGGTAGATGGTCATCTCCACGTCGCTGCCGAAGGAACTGATCGGGGTGTTGCCCAGCCGCGCGGAGCCGAACGGGATCACATGCCTCCCTTTGCCCACGCACACGAACATCTGCGTGCGGTAGGTCTTGCCGCCGACGAAGCGCGACACCGGCTGCACCAGATAGTCGGCCCAGACCCGGCACCGCCCCAGGACCTCACGTACGGGGCTGCCAAGGCGCGCGGAGTTCGCCCGTGCGGTATCCAGGCTGAGCGTGTCGCCCTGTCCGTACCGGCTGCCCGAGGGCATGGTGGCCACCATGTAGATCGCGTAGGCAGCCATGACGGCCACCACGACCCAGTAAACTACCGCGGCGGCGCCTTCGTAGTAGGGGATCGGGTAGATCCGCACGTCGCTATCGGCTTCGATCCACGTAGAAGCCCACGCGTCCGCCGGCACTGCAGCGCCGCACACCTCGACCTCGATCGGGTGGGGCCCCTCGCTCGCGTAGCTCGGCACGTTGGAGCGCAGCCAGCCATCGATCGTGGTCCTGCCGTGGCAATGGGTCTCCAGCGCCTCGCCCGGCATGCGTGAGGGGAAAATCTGGATCACGCGTAGTACTCCACCCGATTGAAACGGCACTCGAAGCGGGCGACCGGCAGCACGGTGACGTTGCGGCCGTCGTTGCACTCCAGCGCGCACATGCGGCCCTCGACCTCCACCAGCACCGCCACGTGGGTGACCACGCTGCCCTGATAGCAGAACGCAACCGCGCCTTCCACGAGGTCACTGCCGGCGTGCTGCCGCGCAGCCTCGTTCGCCAGGTCAGCCAGGTCAGCGCGCGTCGCGCCCGGGTACTCGTCCCATGGCGCGAGGCCAAGGTCACGGCGCACCTCGTTGACGACGCCGTAGCAATCCAGCTCCGGGAACTTGCGGCCGCCGCTGACCCAGACCACGTCCAGGTACTTTTCCAGATCGATTTTCATGTGATGTAGCGCAGCCCCGGGTGCTTGGTGAGGTTGAAGCGGTCGCGCGGCCAGGCCGTGTCTAGGATGTTCATGAAGCCGGCGGTCACTTGGACCTCCGTTGCGGTCCACTGCCCGCCCTTGATCACCATCGACAACGGCTTCTTGGCCGGCGCCAGCAGGTCGTTGCTCAGGTAGATCCGTAGGGTGACGGTCATTTCGAGCCGGGCCGCCAGCGCCGACCGGATCTCGGTGCTCACCACCCCATCGATGTTGGTCAGTGCGAAACGGAGGTCCTGGACCCCATCGGCGTTGCGGGAGGGCGTTGCCACATCCATGCCGCAGGCTTTGAAGATCACCGTCTGTCCCGTCTCCAGCACCGCGGTGATGTCCTCCCAGCCCTTGGTGAGGTAGTGCGTCTTGCTACCGACCGTGATCGCCAGGGTTTCGTGCTCCACCTCCGCGCCGCCGGAGGCGTACAGCCGTTCAAGAATGCTCATGGCCTGGGCCACTCCCTGTTTGCAGCCAAGTCGATGACGTTGGCCTGCAGGATTCCTTCGGGATACTCGGACCAGCCGTCTGCCAGCAGCGGCCGGCTGTAGATCTCGAGCGGTGCCGTGATCAGCCACAGGTTGCTGTTGGTCAGCGTCGGGCCGTCGTAGATATCGGTGAACCGGCTCTTGTAATAGTCCATCCCCAGTGGGCTGCGTAGCCGACACGCGAACCAGGCGACACCGTCGCTTAGTCCTTCCTGAAACCACTTCTCGAACAGTGCGGCTTGCCCGTCGTCCAACAGCCAGCGAACCTCGACGTTTGTCGGCGTGGCCGTGTAGGCGCGGCGCGGCATCGATCGACCACTGACGAACGTGGACCGCTTCAGCGGCGAGACGTGGCGCAGGCCATAGCCTTCGCGCAGCGGCTCGGGCAGCCACTGCGGTTGCATGATCAGCGCCATTACCGAACCTTCCTTCCGACGTTGTGTGTTCCGCGCATGGTTCGGGAGATTCCTGTTCCGCGAGCCATGTCGCTTTTGACCCTGTCGTAGCCCATCTGGGCACCATCGAGAGCGGCTTTCCTGACGAGCTCAAGGGTGCGGTTGTCAGGGTTACCGTTGATCTGAATCTCTTGGGTGATCGGAGCACCCGAGAACCCACTGTTGGAGTCTCGGTTTACCCGCTCTAAGGTGGCGTCCAGCTTCGCGCTGGTGGCCGCCGTGGTCACGCGCTCTCCCTTCTGCAGGAACCAGGTGCCGTCCTGTGGCACCGAGTCGATACCGTCGTGCGCCATGCCCGACAACCCGGATGATGCCGCGACGGCGGCGACATAGGGCGCGGTAGCCGCGAGGGCTGCGGCGGCCGCCGCCGGCGCGGCGATGGGGCCGGTGATCGGGATGGCCGCCGTAGATGCATAGGCCGCGATCGCGGCTTGGGCCGACATGGCCAACGCGTTTCCGGTCAAAGCCGCGGTTGACGACTGGCTCGTCGTCTCCCCGACCAGCTTCTGCGTGGCTTGATACACGAGCCACTGCGCAGCCATGCGCGACAGCGTGTCGATTACCGTCTCGCCCATGGACACGACGAGGTTTTTCACCGATTCGCTCAGGGACTCGTTGCCCTTCACGAGATTGGCGATGCTCTCGGCCACGTCGCCGGTAGTGGTGTCGAGGAAGCCCGTCACCGCGTCGTAGGCCTGCTGGTTGGCGTCCGCGGCCTTGGTGGCATAGTCAGCCCAGGCATCAGCCATGCCGGCCTGCCAGTCGCCTCTGAGTTCGTCCAGCTTGCGGTAGTGATCCTCCTGCATCCGGAGCCGCTCATCCAGCGCAGACTGAAGAGTCTGGGTCTCCGTCTTGTAGAGGCTCTCGGTGATGTCGCCGGACTGGTACTGCTCGAACAGCGCTTGCCGCTGTTTCTGGTAGTCGGCCTCGATCTGAAGAAGGTCTCGGTCGCGCTCCCTTGCCTGTGCGCCCTCGCCCGCTCCCACAAATTCAACCGCGAGGTCGTCGCGCGCGTTATCCAGCGCTGCCTGTGCGTTCCGAGCGAACTCGGCAGACTTGGCGGCCTCCTCGTTGGCCAGCTTCACTGCAGCGAGGCGATCGAGCGTGCTGGCCAGCCCTCGCAGTCGCTCCTTCTCTTGGTCGTTGAGACCCTTCAGAGCGCCCTCGGCCAAGTCGAAGTTCAGCTTCTGGAGTTCGGTGGCCTTGCCTGACTTATCGGTACTGGTATCGAACAGCTCGATCTGACGTTTGAGTTCGAGACCAGCGGCTGCATAGGCACGCTGCAGCTGCTTGTAGGCTTCTGCCCGCTTCTTGGCGCTCTCAGCATCGGCCGCCGCGGCTGTGGCCGCCTTTCGAGCTGCCTCAGCCGCGGCTTCAGGTGTTCCCGCCGTGGTGTCCACCGTGGCAGTGACGCCCTTGAAGTTCTCAGCGAGGTAGCGGCTCGTCAGCTCTCGCTGAATATCCAAGCGCTGCTGGGTCAGGCCGTTGATTCTCTTGAGGCGCTCTTCTTCCTGGGCACCGGTGAGCGGCAGCCCCAGGAAACCGGAGGTCGTCTTCTGTTCGAGCTTCAGTCGCTCAGTCAGCGTGGCAATCTGCTGGTTCAGCGCCCCTTCGCTCGCGTCTTTCAGCGCCCCGCCGGCATCAAGCCGTGACAGATCACGGGTCTTGGCGATGAACTCGACAAGCGAGCCAGTGAGCCGCAGAAAGTTGCCGGTGGTATCTACTGCATAGGAGATGAGCTTGTCGAACCCATCCTTGGTGCGCGGATCATTGAGTGCCGTGGTCAGCTCGTTCACAGCGGTGGTGGCGCTACCGAGACTTCCATCCTTTGCCGTCGTGAGGTCGTCTAGAGCGTGACGCAGCGCCTTCAGTGCGCCGCCGAAGGTGTCACGGGCGGCCTGGGCGGCACCTCCGTAGGACTCTTCCAGAATCTCCAGAATCATCACTTGGGCCTCGCCTTCCTTGCCGGCCTTCACCAGCTCGTCGATGGTGCCACGCACCTCCTTCGTGAAGGCCGCACCGAAACCCGACTGCGCCAGTGCCGCCGCGGCCTTGCCCGGCGACTCCAGCGCGCGGCCAATGGTCTCCGCTGACTGACTCACGCTGATGCCCAGGCGAGCCGACTGATCGATGATGGCCTGCATCGCGCGGGGGATGTTGGTTCCCAATACGCCAGAGTAGGACAGCAATCGCGTCTGAGCCTCGACTATCTCGCCACCGCTGAACGTGGACTTGGACGCAAGGGTGTCCGCCATATCCAGCAGCTGCTGGCGGGTGTATCCAGCGGCGCCGCCGGTCGATTTGATGATCGCATCGAGCTGGGCAACTTCTTGCTCGGCGGCCGCGCTGTTGGTGATCACCTTGGCGATGCCGGCCGCCAGGCCGGCTACCCCCGCAGCGATTGCCGTGCCCAGGGCAACGCCGGCCATCTTCGCCTGCTTTTCTACATTCTTGCGCCACTTCTCCGTCTGGCGCTCCGACTTGTCCAAGCCGGACGCAAAGCCGCCGATCTCGGCAATGACGTCGATGGTCAGCGTGCCGAGAGAACGTCGTGACATTTGCAGTTATCCCCAGCTCGCCATCGCCTCTTCAAGGCCGATCGGCTCCGCTTTCTGGTATCGAAGGAAGTCAGTTACTTGGAATGCCGGGGCTGACGGCTTGCGCTTGCTGTTGGCGAACAGGCTGGCCAGAAGGCCAGCGTTCCAGTCGGCGCGCATCATCGGGTTCAAGCCTCCATGGCGTCCCCGATATGCAGCCCAGAGCCTCACCTCGCGAGCGCTGAGGCGTTCCTTCGCCACAGCAATGGTTTCGCCGCCGATGCCGTTAAGCACCAGCTCGCACCAGAACTCGTCTTCCGGTGTTAGCTCGTAGCTTTTCCCAGCGAGTTCACCTCGCCGATGGCGCTCAGCAGCGCCAGTGTCAGGGCGCCATCCAGCGCGCCGCGGTCCGCATCCGACGCACCGGTGATGTCACCTACGGTGAAGACGGGCTTTCCCTGCTCATCGCAGATGGAGGCCGCGATGCGGCCGGCCACGCTGTCCTGGCGCCCGCCGGCGGCGAGCACGTCGGAGATGGCGGACTGGAAGCCCAGCGGCCGCACGAACACCGTTGCGGTGAACTCCTGCTCGCCCTGGCGCCAGCTGATCTCCTTCTCGACCGGGCGGCCGGTGAAGGCACCGGCCTGCAGCAGGCCCGCGATCGACAGGGAAACCAGCTTGCTCTTCGGGACAGACGCCGGCGGCGCCGCCCGCTTGCGTCCCGAGGTCTTCGCAGCCGTCACGGGGTCACCGCCTTACGGACCCATACACCGGCGCCAGAGCGCTGCATGCTCGCAGCCGTGGAAACCACTGTGTTGGCCTGGAAGTCGAAGGGGAAGTCGGCGACGTAGCCGCGGAACGTGTACCAGGTGCGACCTTCGGGCAGCACCATTTCCGGCTCGCTGTTTCGCTGGGCCGTGGCCGCCGCACCGGTGCCGGCGCCGCCGCTGAAGGCCACCGTCGGCACACTCGTGTAGCCGGTGCCCGGATTGGTGATGGTGACACCGATCACCGAGCCACTGTCCACGATCGCGGTCGCCGTGGCGCCGGTGCCGCCGCCGCCCGTCAGGGTCACGGTGGGTGCGCTGGTGTAGCCAGTGCCGCCGCTGGTGACGTTGATGCCGCTGATGGAACCGCCCACGGTGACGGTCGGAGCGATGCCCACGCCGTCGGACCAGCCGATCGCCCACTGGATCAGCTCATCCGACGCTGCCTCGCCCAGCTCCCACATCAGGTAGTGGCTCTCGTTGCGCGGATCGGCGTTGATCGTGACCGACGCCTGGCCGGGCGTGCGAAGGCCCTTCTTGTAGGTGCGGCTGCTGGTCTCGGACAAGCAGGTGTCTTCGATCTGGTCCGCCGGGTTCGCCCCCGGGTTGAAGTTGGTGATGCACTCGATCTCGCGGATCTGGCCATTGATCAGGCCGTACAGCTGGGTGCCTTGCGTCAGCATGCTCATGAATGTCTCCCTGCGGGCATAAAAAAACCCCGCAGTGCGGGGTGTGGGTGGGTGAAACGGACGAACGTCTTCAGCGCGGCACGAGCCAGTCCACGTCAAACGAGTAGCGGTACAGCTTGGTTTCGGGGTCTTTCACCTGGTCACCCCAGCGGGTCACATAGGCCTGTCCCTCGATCGCGTCGCGGATCGCCCGCGCCGCCGGCAGCAGCGAGACCGGGTCGTCGCTGTAGACGTCGATCTGCAGCGAGTACCCGTCCACGTCAGGGCGGTCGCCCAGGTACTGGGTCGGTTCTCCGCCGATGGTCTGCCAGACGACGTAGGGCCGCGCCGGCGGCTTCTCGACCAGTCCGAACGGATAGACCCGTGTAGGGCTGGTGCCGAACAGAGCCAACACCGCCGCGCTGGCGGTACAGGCCTCGAAGATGGGGGCGATCACTTCTTTGCTCCCTTCGCCTTCTTGGCAAGTGCGCGATCGAGCGCGCGGTTGAACTCGAGCGCGAAGGTGTCCACCGCCTTCTGCCCGGCCTGCTCGGCAACCGGCCGCAGAATCGGGCGGGCCGGCACCTTGGAAGTGCCCAGCTCGACGTGGCGCCAGTACCAGGTGTCGCCACCGGGATTGCTGGAGCTGCCATCCGTGGCATACGTCTGTCCCGTGCGGCGCTTACGGCGATTCTCGCGGGTTCTGCCGTACTGCCTGGCACCGCCGAGCACACCCAGCCGGAACGCAAGCTGCCCGTCTCGCTTAAACGCTCGGCCGTCCCAGCGCAGATCGATGTTCTTCCAGATCGCCTCGCCGGTCTCATGATCGTCGAGGCGTCGGGCATTGCTCTGTGCCTGAGCGCGCAGGACGGCGGTCGCCTTCCGCAGCGCGGCGCGACCGCCCTTGGCGTTGGCCTCGTTCTTCAGCTGGGCCATCTTCGCCTTCACGCCGTCAAGGCCGCTGACGTCGAAACGGATGTTGTCAGCCATCGTTGACGCCCTCACTGCATGGCAGCGTCATGTATTCCAGCCCGCTGACCGGATCGGCCAGCACGCCGTGCACGTTGTAGACCTGCCCCCTGTGGATGATGCGGCTCTTGTCGCTGACGCCAGCCCGGTGCCGGATGGTGATGCGGGAGGTCACCTCGCTGTCGATCGCCTGGGCGGCCACGAACTCGCGGACGGACGACGGCACTACTTCGGCGAAGACCGTGGCCAGATCGACCCACGTCGTGATGGGTGCGCCGGATCTGGGATCCTGGCTCTCCAAGGGGTTCTGTATCAGAACCCGGTGGCGGAGGCGGCCGGCGGCGATCACCGCGGCTTCCCGCTCATGTAGCTGCCGGCCTCCGGATCAGTCTCCACGTCCTCGCTCTGGCAGACGTAGTCCATCAGCCGGTTGGTCGCTTCCGCGTTCTCCGCCAGTGCTTGCGCCAGCGCCATCATCGCTTCTGCCTGCGCCATCTGTGCTTCGGCCGACGCCTTCAGCGCTTCCGACAGCTCGTTTTGCTCGTTCATGGGCAATCCCCATCCATTTCAACAGCCAGGCCCTACGCTGCAGACAACCCTGGCAGGCCACCTCAAACCCCGAGCCCGACCCGGTAGGGCCAGAGCAGGCTGCGGGTGCCTTCCTTCATCTCCGACACCGCACTGCCGACGATCACGTTTTCGCGGTTCGCATACAGGTGACCGAGGGTGAGCAGCACCGCTGCCCGGATCGCGTCGTTGACAACGATCGGATCGCACCCTGCAGTGCCGGCCAGTACCGCCGCAGCCAGGGCGTCCTCGTCCTTGTAAACCCGCCGATTCAGGAACTCCTGAGCGGCGTCCTCTGCTGCTCCGCCATAGAGCGTCAGCATCTGGTCGTCGTCGCTATCGACCCGGCAGTGCTGCCGGGCCTCTTCAATGGTCACCAGGCGCATGGCTCAGGCCTGGGCCTGCGCTGCGGCCTTGATGGCGGTTTCAATCGCTTCAACCACCGTGGCACGAGCTTTGTCGCCCTTGGCTGTTTCCGCCTTCAACGCTGCGTCAAGCCGTGCGAGGTCGGTAACCACTGTGATCGCCGCGATCGCGTCGGAAGCCTTCTGGCGGACCAGCTGAGCGCCATCGTTGGTCTCGCTGGTCGGCGCCGCGGGGCCACCGCCGGCCGGGACGGCCTGCCCAGCCAGCTTCACGAGGCCGCGCTTGGCCAGCAAGTCTGCGTGCTGGGCGGATACGTCGAACTGCGCGCCGCGGCTGCGGCTTCCGTGGTGTTCGAACGAGGTGAGTGCAATGACCTTGGCCATTTTTCGGTTCCTTCGTCAGGGGAAGCGCCCGGGGCTACCGGGCGCTTCAGGGGATCAGCCGCCGGCGCCCGCGCCATCGGTGACCGGCAGGCCGTCGAAGCCGCCCTTCACGAAGGCCTCCGGGCGGAAGACAGTCAGGCCCACGTCCTCTTCGCAGAGGATGGTGACCATGTTCTTGACGAAGTTGTCGCGGTCCTGGTTGGAGACAGTGATGTTCGCCTGCTCGCGGTCCCAGCCCTGGGCGCCCATCTTGAAGGCACCGGTCAGGAAGTCGCCCAGATCCATGGCCTTGGTGGCCACGACCGGACGTGCCCACAGGCCGGGAACGGCGAGGCCACGCGGCGTGGCGAAGAGGTAGGCGTTCTCGGTGGTCTTCGACAGCTCGATGGTGGTCCAGTCGATCGGGTTCAGCACGATGCCGTCGGCCTCGTACTCGGCCAGGGTGACTTGCAGCATGGCAATGCGCAGACGGTCGATGGCGGTCTCGTTCTGCACCACCACACCCGGGTTCGCGTAGGTCGTCGCCTGGGTGTACAGGCCGTTGATATTCAGTCCAACGCCCGAGCCCTTCAACAGCTGGGCTTCTTCCTTCAGCTTCAGGCCGTACATCAGGCGGCCGTTGATGTAGGCCTGCAGCATGCCGGCGTCGCGCAGGACCTGCTTGGAGGCGCGAATCCAGTGGGCAATGGTGGCGACCTTCGCCGAGTCCAGCTCGAAGGCCAAGTCAGACTCAGGCTTCGGGTTGGTCGGATTCTCGGCCACGACTTCGGCATTGTTGGTGAATCCCGTTTCCCGCACGTACTCCAGGCTGTCCGACGTGGTCGTGCCCCAGGTGAGCAGATCGCGAAGGAACAGGCGCTGGTTCGGGGTAGCCACGATTCCCGGGATACGGTGCGGCTCGATAAGGCTGCCCGCCGATGCGTCCTCGCGGGTGATCGCGGCCTTGACCGTGAAACTGCCCTGCATGCCGGGGTTGAAGTTCTTGCACACGTCGGAGGTCGCCACGACTTCGCCGATGGTGCGGGCCTTGGCGGGCACCCCGCCGCCTTGCTCGAGCTTGGCGATCACCTGCTGGGCTGCCTGCAGGTTGGCCTGCAGCTCGCCCTGGGCGACCAACAGCTGGTCGACCTTGCCCTTGGTTTCTTCGGACAGCTGTGCATGCGCGCTGATGTCGGCCTTGGCCTGCTCCGCGTGCTTCTTCAGCTGTTCATTCACCTGCCCGAGGCTGGCGTTGATGTTCTTGATGTCGTCGTCGATCTGGGCCATTGAGGCTCTCCTTACAGGATGGTGGTGAGGTTCGCGGCCAGCGCCGCGGTGGTCGTGAAGCCGGCAGCGTCACGCTGGCCGTGTTCGGTGGGCTCGCCCTCACCGCTGCCAGCGCGATCACCCGCGCTGGACTTGAATTGGCTGATCAGTCGCATTGCCTCGGACTTGGGCATGCCAGATGCCCGCAGCGCGGCCTCCATCCTGCGAACGGCTGAGGCGTTCTTGCCGTCGTCGGTCTTGCCGATTTCGTCAGAGTCGAGAAGCGAATCTGCGAACCCCTGCGATACGGCAGCACTGCCGCCGATGTAGGACTCGCGATCCATCAGCTTCTGCATCGCCTTGACGTCTTCGCCGGTGCGGGCTGCGTAGACGTCCGCCATCGCCTGGTCGAACGGCTCCAGCTGATCGGCGATCTCGCGCAGCTCGTGGCGGTTACCCGCTGCGAGCAGCCAGCAGTTGTGGATCATCAGGAAACCGGCGCGCGCCACCTGGACCTGATCGCCGGCCATTGCAATGATCGAAGCGGCGGAGGCGGCGATTCCCATGACCTTCACGGTCACCTCGCCGGGGTGCTCTCTCAGCATCGAGTACATCGCCAGGCCTTCGAACATGTCGCCACCGGGCGAGTTGATCGCCACAGTCACCGGCCCTTTGCCGAGCGACCGCAGAGCGGCTGACATCCGTTTGGCGGTGAAACCGCCGCCGGTCCACCAGTCTTCTCCGATGACGTCGTAGATGCCGATGGTCCGGTCCTCTTCGCTTTCGGCGGCGGCACGAATGCTGGAATCCCAGCGATCGAATGCGGCCGGCGCGATGTAGCTGCGCACGTCCATCTGCGGCCGTCCGCTGGGGACGCCCGGGGTTGCACGGATGGTCATCTCTTATTCCTTGCTTTTGGCGTCAGGCACGCCGAGGAAGGCGCGCAGGGAAGCACGCGCTGCGTTGCCATCTTCGGCCTGGCCAAGCTTGTCCAGTGGCGCCAATGCCGTCTGGACCGTGAGTACAGCTGCGTTACCGCCCATGGGCTCCCGGTCTTCCAGCTCGCGGACTTCGTCCCGCGTCAGGATGCCGTTGTTGACCATAGCGGCGTAGAAGGAAGCGCGGCCGGCGCTATCAGCACGGAGCAGCCCTTCTACCGCAAACTTCGGGTAGTACCGCAGTCTCTCCGCTGGCGTCAGAAGATCCTTGCTGATCGCCTGCTCGATTCGGCGAAGCCACGGCCCCAGGGTGAAAGTGAGGAACCCGATCATCTGCTGCTCGATCCCGGTGCCCCAGCTGGTTGACTTCTCGCTGTGACCGACCATGAACGGCGGTACGCGGAACCACCGGCAGATTTCCTCAACCGAGAATGCCCGTGACTCGAGCAGCTGCGCGTCAGACGGGTTGATGCCGATCGTCTTGATTTCTGACCCGGCCTCGAGGATGACAGGGCGGCCGGCATTGACCGCGCCGCTCAGCGTCTCCAACGTCTCACGCGCCTCATCGCGCTGACCGGCCTTCAGAGTGCTCGGGTAGGTGATTGCCGTGGTTGGCATCAACCCCTTCGAGAATGTCGAGCTGGCAGCCATGTCGGCACCGATCGCCGCGCCGAACACCTCCGCACCGTAGCCGATGACGGAGACGCCTTCCTTTCCGTCGAGAGAGAAGCCGGGGATGCTCCAGACTCTATCGTTGGAAATCTCGCGCTGGGTGCCGTTCTCGTCGGTGTATCGCCATACCTTGACGCCGTCTCGGCGGAAAGAGGTCAGTCGGTCCGGGTGCAGGAACTGCAGTCCGATCACCTTGCCGCCGATCATCAGCTTTTCGCAGCGAGCGTTCCCGCGCAGGAGCATCGCCGCCACGCTCGCCTCCCAGTGGACCGCGGCGGTGGTGTCCGCATTGGGTTGGTCGTGGAGGATGAACTGCAGCGGATGATGGCTCGCTACCCGCTTCCCCCCGCTGGTCTTCTCGTACATCGAGAGCGGCAGCGTGGAGATGGTCTCCGAGATGAGCCGGACGCACGACCAAACCGCAGATAGTTTCAACACCGTCTGGTGGTTGACCGGAACACCAGCGGCCGAATTGGACCCGAAGAACTCGGACCAGAAGTCGCCATCCGTCAGGTGCACGGGCACGCCAAGCCATTTAAGCGCCGCTGCACGGAGACGCCCTGGTTTGTTTGCCTTGGTCTTCATCCGATCACCGGGCTGGAAATGAAGTCACCAGCGTCTTCCTGATCACCGTTCGGCATGCTCAGGCCGATCGCCATGAGCAAGGTCGACATGTCGTCGATCTTGTCCGGCGACCGCTTCTTGTCAGGCTTCATATTCAGGTTTCCATCTTTCACAGCAATGAGGTTGGAAGCACACCAGTTCAGGACCGGATCGTTCCCGTGTTGAATCTTTTTGCTGATGTAGGCCCGCTCCAACTCTTGCATTGCCGGGTGATAGTTCTTCGTTGTCTGGCCGAATTCGATCAGTGGATGCCCTTCCGCCAGCAGCCGCTGCGTGATCTCTTGGGCGTTCCATTTATCGAAGCCGATCACCTCGGGGTTGAACCTGGCGATGTCTTCGCGCATCCGCCTCTCAACCACCTGATAGTCGGTAACTTCACCTTCGGTCACTTCGATTAACCCGGCTGCAACCCAGCCCGCGTATGGCACGACCCCGCGCTCAGTACGCGCGCGCACAGCCTCCTCCGGCACAAAGCGGCGACCCCAGGTGTAATAGACCTCGTCGACCTTCCACACCAATCGCCAAGAAGTGAGATCAAGATTCGCCGCAAGGTCGAGCCCCGCCCAGCATGGCTGCCCCTCGAGCCAGTCCAGATCTACCGTACCGCCGCACTTCTGCCACTTAGTGAGATCCACCCAGCCGGTGGCGGAGGACGCCGGCCGGTTGAGTCGCTTGATCTTGAACTCGGCCAGCTTCGAGGGCATCTGCCGCGCCTCGACGGCCTCCTTGCGGATTGCCTTCAACAGGTGCGGGTTGGCATCCATCAGCGGGTTGGCCTTGGGCCAAGCCGATTCGTCGAACTCGTCGTCGTCATCGTCGACGGCGAAGAACACCACCAGGAAGTGATCGGCCGAATCGCCCAGGATGCCCTGCAGCACCTGTTTCGCGAACTGCCTGATTTCCCCCCACGGCCCCGGGTTCGTATACCCCTCGGTCGTGGTGTAAAGCCACAGCGGGTTGCTGCGTGCGCCCGCCGCTGACGTCAGAACGTTCAACAGGTCCGCCGACTTGTGAGCGTGGATCTCGTCCAGGCCAACATGCGACGGGTTCAGGCCGTCCTGCGTGCTGGCCTTGGAGTTGATGGGCTTGAAGGTTGCCCCCGTCTCCACGCGACTGATGGCGTTGGCCCAGCACGCAAGCCCGAACGCCTCCTGCAGATCGGGCGTCTTCTCGGTCATCCGCTTGGCGACGTTGAAGATGATCCGCGCCTGGCTGCCAGTTGTGGCCGCCGAGATGATCTGGGCGCCCTCCTCCTCTTCACAGCACTGGCAGTAGAGCAGGATCGCCGCGGCCAACGTGGACTTCGCGTTCTTGCGGGCAACCGCGAACAGCGCCGAGGTGAAGCGCCGGCTGCCATCCAGGTTGCGGAAGCCGAACAGTTGCACTACGAAAAACACGTGGGACCGGTGCAGCTCGATCTCCGGCCGCGCCCACTTCCCTTCAACGTGCGGAAGCTTCTCGATGAAGTCGCATGGGTCGCATGCGTGCCACTCATCGAACAGGAACGGTGGCCGCTTCCGCTTGGCGCGCTTGAGGTCCGCCAGGAATCGCTTGCCGGCCAGCCGAATCCACTTGCCGAACTTCTTGCCCTTCTTGTCGGCTACCGCCTCTTCGGCGTACGCCGTGGCGATACCAACGTAATCACGCACGGGTCTTCCGCTTCGCACCGTTGTTCGCGAAGGCGTTCCCGGTCTTCTCGACATCGCCGGACGGCCGGACCTTGCCCTGGGCAACTGGCGTCAGCCCGAAGTCGTTCATCAGGCCGCGCAGCTGCGACACCATCGACGCCACCGGGGCCAGGCCGGCGGCATAGAGCTGCACGGTATTGCCGTGCAACGCGCACAGCTGGCCGAACGCGGACAGGCCGGCCTCGGTCAGCAGCTTGTTCGCGTGCAGGATCGGCGCCAGCCGGTCCCATTCCTTGATGGCGTGGGCATTCGGCAGCCAGTCCGGAGCAGGCGGGACGTCGGACACCAGCGGCAGCTCGGCGGCCGGCGCCGGCGGCGCGCGGTCAGGGCGATCCGTGCCGGCCACCACTTTCAGCGATGTCGGTTTGCGGGGGTTCGCCATATTCGTTCCGAGGGCGGCCGGTTGACCGCGAAAAAATGGTTTTTCTCAACTGACGGTGCATATAAACGCTTGGGCGCACGGTCAGGAGCGCGGACGACCTGAACTTTCGACCCGCCCCTCCCCCTCCGGGCTTCCCCGGCGGCGTGGGCGCGGATTTTCGTTCAGGTTCGTCCACTGGTCGCCCGTGCCCCGCGAGGCCGGTTGCCGAAGCCGCCGTCCTCGCCTGCTGTCTTCGCGTCGTGGCAGATCTTGCAGAGCGGCTGCCAGTTCGAGGTGTCCCAGAACAGGTCCTGGTCGCCTCGATGCGGTATCGCGTGGTCGACGATTCGAGCCAGTTTCACTCGGCCTTGCCGCTGGCACTCTTTACAGAGCGGAAAGCGATTCAGGTAAGTCTCGCGGGCCTTCTGCCATCGCCCGCCGTAGCCGCGCTGAGCAGTGGTGAGGCGGATAGCCGCAGCCGGGACATGCACCACTACCTCGACCTTGTGAGGCCGGTGCTTTGGAGCACGCGCCGGCACTACCTATCTGCCCGGATCACGGCTTGGCAGGCGCGGAGTTGGTCGTCGGCGTCTCGACCGATTCGAACAACTCGGCCCGCAAACTCTTCTCGGCGCTGGGTGGCCGCATCACGTTCGAGGGTGCCGGCTGCGGCTTGGGACAGGAGGCCGGTGTGGCACGCGGCGAGGTCGTTGCGCAGGCGGAGAGCACCAGAGCGCAGGTCAGCCACAACAGCATCAGCGACGGCCGGGGCCGCAGCGCGGTCATCTTCATGCGTCGCTCCGATAGTGGCCATGGTGTCGGCCTGGCTATGCTCGATTGCCCGAGCTTCGTTCACTTGATCGACGACCGCCTCTGCGCCTTTCGCCCGCTGGTCTGATTCGGCCACGTTCGCGCGGTAACCGCGCCAGGACCAACCCGCCCAGAAGGACAAGGCGATCGCCGTGGCGGCAAGCAAGGCGTAAAGACGGATCATCACGGCATCTCCGGCGGGATCACCGCGCCTACCTGGCGCATGGCCGACTCCAGCGACATAACCCGCAGCCTCAGTCGGTGGGCCTCTTCCTGCGCCGTCATGCGCAACTTGATTTCCTCGGCCAGCTGCAGCGTGGTCGCCGCCTGGGATTCCTCCAGCGACTTCACGCGCTGCACCAAGCCGTTCAATAGGTCGACGTTGGCGTCCGTCTCGGTCCGCTCTTTGCGGCGGGAGAGCAGCGCCCCCCAAGTTTCCCTTGCCACCCAGAACGCGGCGAGACCGCCGGCCATCCACCACGGGACGGTTTCCTCGGTCATGACACGACCACGCCACCAGCTTTGCGGTAGGCCGCCAGCAGGTCTTCCAGCTTCCGCTCGTGCTGGCCGTAGCCAGCGCCCGGGAGGCTCGCCCAGATATTGCGTACGAAGCTGATTGCCTTGACCACCTGGCCGGCCTTGATCAGCTCCAGCGCCCGCCGCTCCCTGATCTGCTGGATAGCGATCAGATCTTGGCTGAGCGGTGAGAAGTCCTTCAGCCCCAGCAGCCGGCGGTACGCGTCGTAGTACCGCGACAGCAGCTGGTAGCGACCAGCCGCCGTGGACTTGATGCCCAGCCTGGGCAGCGAAACCAGCTCGCGCGGGTGGTCGGCATAACCGGTGAACAGCCTGCCTCCCACGATCACGTCATAGCCGTGATCCTTAGTGGGCTGGTTGCCGTTGTCGGTGCCCTCGGACCAGGCCAGCATGTCCAGGAACGCCACGACGTTCACGCCGCCTGCTTGTTGGGGAGTGATGCGAGCCATGGGCTTTCTCTGTCAGGGCGCCCGCCCCGCCGCCGGCTGGGCGCAAGGGTTGATCCGGTCTGGGAAGCGGGCAAAGAAAAAGCCCCCAGCGGGAACCGGAGGCTTCTATGTCATCGTGCCTATATGAGACGCCTTCAGGTGCACACCTGTCAACTAGTTATTGCCGCCCCTTCTTCTATACCCTGCATCCTTCACCATCAAGCAAAAGGCGCGGTTGACGCATGGACGTTCTATTGCTCGCGAGGGTACTGACTGGGCTCACATGGCCAATTGCTCTGGACTTTGTTAGCAAAGTCGTCGCAGCAACGTCGTGGCCGATAGCGGTTGTCATCCTCGCACTTCTCTTTCATAGGGAAGTTCGTCGAATTCTCGCTCAAATTTCACGACTCAAGGCAGGCGGAGTAGAGGCTGAGTTCAGGGCGGAAGTGGAGAGCATGGATCCTCTGTCTCCCTTGCCAGTGACAGCTACGCCGGTCTCGTGCGAGGCAGCTCCCGAAGAAGCTTTGGAACCCGCGGCTCTAGATGCCGATGCACCTACAGCCACCACTCCAGCTTCATCCTCGGCGAACGGGTCTAGATTGGAAACCGAGACCCAAACTCCTGATCGGACTCAGGCGGTGGTGGACGCAGAGCAAGCAAGCGCTTTTGACCCAGAGTCTCCTCTCCGGACCTTCGCGAAGACGGTCTATCAGTGGCGAGCTGCACACGCTACGGCCAGAGCACAGCAAATTCGTTCGCTGATGGACGTTGGAGGTCCCGCCACCGTTCTGCGTATGAAGGACGCGCGCGAGATGGCAGTAACCAATCCTAGCGCTGCCGTCATGATGGCGTGGACGGCCTGCGAACTTTCACTTAGTGAAATCCTAGGGCGTAAAGGGATGTTTGGAGGCAGCGTCTCTCATTGGCTCCGCCAAGCCTTCCTAAATGGCGCACTGCCTGAGCCGATCTACGATCGTTACAAAGAACTACAGAAACTAAGGAACACCGTAGCGGAATCCGAAGAGTTCTCCGGCACAAAGTCAGACGTCCTTCAGTACATCGGACGCGTGGAAGACCTAATCATCTCTATTGGAACCATGGATCGAATCGCCAAGCTGTCTGACAGTGTCTAGGCCGCCAGCGCCACACCTTCCAAGCGGCCTCGAACTCGCTGGAAACCGAGTTCAACCAAACTTAGATACTGGCGCTGGGACACGGGGCGATGCCCGCAGTTTGCCATAAGCATAATTGCAGTCTCGAAGCGTTCGATCTTCCGGCGCCCTATGCCACAGTGGTACGCACGCAGCGCGCACGCCATAGCAACATTGTCGCCCGCGATGCTCGCGACAATGTCCTCAATCATCTGGGCACGGCTGTCCGACTCTAGTGGCTTGTAACCCTGCGCCCTGCCTGGCATGTCCCCCTTGTGCTCGATCAGCACCTGCAGAACGTTCTTCGACTGGTGTCCCAGGTAGTCGCAGTCACGATGCAGCGCATACTCCCTGCCCCAGTGCTCCAGCTCCGCGCGGACGTAGGCCCCAAACATATCAACCTGCATTGCCCTGCTCCTGTTGCTGTTGGGCGGCCGCTTTAGGCCCACCCGTGATCCGTACCACCACCTGCCCGCCCTTCCTGCGCTCTTCGTGCACCATGTGGCGCGTGATGAACACCTTGTCGTCGATCCCCAGGACCTGAGCGATACCGTCCCGGTAGGGCTTGAATCGCCTCAACATGTTGTCGTCATCGGGCAGTACCTTGTGGGGCTGTTGATAAAAGTCCACCCACAGGAACAGCCGGCCCGGGGGCAGCGAAACCCTCTTCCAACCTGCCTGGAGCGCCAGCAGCGCGCCGGTTTGCCTCGCCGTGGCGGTAGCGGCGGCCTTCTTGCTCCAGTGGAGCCGCGCGTTCGGCGACAGGTCCTTGCTCGGCCAGGGCAGCACCAGCTCGATCATGCGGACCCCAGTGCAGCGCGCGCCTTTGCATACTTCGTGCGCAGCCGATCGGCCGTCGCTGGGTCCAGCAGCGCCAGGCGTGCCTCGTCACTGTTGTCGGCGATATCGGCAAGCTTCACCTTCAGCGCGAGGGAATTCTGGCGAATGTTCCAGTAGTAGAACGCGGGGCTCTTGTTCACGCCGCGCGTCAGATCGAACACAGCCTCCACCACGGCCTGCGGGAACAGCATGACGTTGACCGAGAAGGCCGGCTTATCTTCCAGTACGTCGTGGAGCCAAGCGACAGCCTCAGCCTCGGCATCGCCCTCGACTGCCGCCGCAACCCGCTCGACGTGCTCGATGTAAGGCCGGCCAGCCTTGTCCACCTGTCCAGCGTGCGCTTCCTGCGCGAGCCAGCGAGCCTCGTTGACGAAGGGACAGTCGCTCATGCCGCCCGCTCCATCTGCTCCCAGTGCGCCGTCAGGCGCTGCACCCGGCCGCCCCCGCGCCAAGAACTGCTCAGTCGTCTCCACAGGCGGCACTACCTTCACCGCACTTGGTGCCGGCGTATTCGCTGCTTGCATCGCCACGCGGGCAGCGCGCGATCGCTTGGGAACTGCTACCGCCTGCTGCTGCGGCCGGCGGCCAGACCTGGCACGACCCGCATCCCTCTCGCGCTGGCGCTCTTTCCGCTCGGCGTCGGTCAGCACCACTCGCGGCATCCCCTGCCCAGTCAGCTCATACACAGGTCCGATCTTTGTCTCCGTGCGCGCAATGAATCCCGCGCCTACGCAGTACCGCACCGCATCGCGGACGGCCCTGCGCTGGTCAATTGTTTCCGCAGCACACCCTTCGCAGATGGCCACCATCGTCCAGGGCGCATCGATCGCGTTCGCGGTCAGCCAAGCACGCACGGCAGCCGGGGTCGGATTGGTTTTGCTGGTCATGCTGCCTGCCTCTGTTCGTTGATGAAGGTCTGTTGGGCGATCAGCTCGTCGTCCGAACCGAATGCCTCGTGAAACTTCTTGGACCAGTGCAGCGGCGGGCCCCATCGGTCCACCATCTGCTGCTGAGTCATGTGCTCGTGCCGGTAGCGCTGGTGATGCCACTGGCACAGCGCGTAGCCGAAGAAGTGGCCGCGCCGAATGTTTCCCGACTTGGCGTGGTTGTATTCGCAGCCGTATACGACGTGGCGCTGAGCCATCAAGCCCTGCGAGAACCGCACCAGACAGGCCATACAGGGACCAGTCTTGGCGATATCGATCCGCGCGGCCTCGGCCTTCGTCGGCGGTGGCGCGCTGGACCACATCAGCGCGCGCCTCCCCGGCCCTTCTCTTCACGGTCGGCGGCGCGCCAGCCGTGCTGCCATGCCAGAGCCTTGTCGCCCAGCGGCTTTACCTTGCGCGGCTCAAGCTCATCCTGGGTGTCCACCCACACCATGTGCGGGTTGGTGCTCAGCCCGTCACCGTTCAATCGGGCTGAGTACCCGGCGTTGATCTCGGCGGCGTACATGCTGCGAGTGCTAAAGGCGGTGAAATCAGTCACGTGTGGCTCCTATCGATCGTGGTCTGCGGCGGCGCGGGCCGCGCGCGAGTCGCCGCACCTCGGCTTCAATGCGCTTCGCCTCTGCCATGTAGTGTTCGTGGCGCTCTTTTCGGATGACCACGCTGAACTGGTGTTGCTTCAGCGCCTCGTCTGCCGAGTCGCGGTAGGCCTGGGCCAGCTTCCGCAGCGCCGGCCCCTGCAGCCGCGGGTCGTGTTCGAAGATGTCGAGCTGGTTGTTGTCCGAGCGCATCAGGCGGCCAGCTCCCGTGCCAGTTCCTCCAGGCGCGCGCGGATCTTCGCGTTGGCGCCCGGGGAGGCCTCCACCTTCCCAGCCAACAGAGCCACCGGATTGAAGGCCGGCGTCGCCGCGGCCAGCTGCAGGTGGTCGCTCACCTGGTCGTGCGCCAGCAGGCCCTTGCTCACGGCATCCGTGAGCGCCGCATTGCGGCTGGTGAGGTCGAACCCCAGCGACGGGGCGTAGCTGGCCGGCAGGCGTGCAGCGCGCGCCTCCTTCACCAGCCGGGTGTACGTCTCCAAGAAGGCCTGGCGTGCAGCGATCTTGTCGCCCACCTGGACCAGCGGCAGCGCCGTGTTCCATGCCTGCTGGGTGAGCGTGGTCCAGACCACGGTATTGCGCTCGTCGGCCGCCTGGATGGCCACCGCCCATGCTTCGTTCGGGGCCGGGTGGCCGTCGTCGATGCGCTCCAGAACTGCGGCGAGGGACAGGCGGCCCTTCAGTTCCCGGCGGCACCCGGCCAGCGCGCGCTCCAGCACCGCCATCGAGTAGCAGGACAGGTCTTGCACCATGTAGGCCGCTGCAGTCGGGCGCAGCTGGTCACCAATCACCTCGGCCGTGGCCATCAGGCCCTTGACCAGGTCTTCCTGCTCGCGATCAGACAGCATTGGTCGGCCTCCGGCTGCGCAGAAGCTCGATCGCTTCATCGGCGGCGCTCAGGTTCGACTGGGTCTGGTCCGTGTGCTGGGCGCTGGTCGTCGTGACCTGCCGGCCAGTGGCCCACTGCGTCCGGTATGCCTCGGCCCCGGCCAGCAGCACCCCCAGGTCGTGCATGCGCTTCACGGCGTACTGCTCGTTGACGCTCAGGAACCAGCCGGCCACATGCGGCGCCTCCTCCCGGCCCAGCCGCTTCACCAGGTCCCGCACGTTGGTGTTGACCTTGGCATTGCGCACCGGGTCCACGCCGTGCCGCAGACGGTAGGCCGTGCGGTAGGCAATCCACGTCTGCTTGCAGGCTTCCTGCATCTGAGCTTCGAGGGCCGCCTTCGACAGCGGCGCGGCCAGCGCCGGAACTTGCGGTTCTTCTGACGGTTCAATGGGGGTTATATGACGGTTAGGCGGCAGGGGGCGCACCTCCAGACCTGCGCCCCCTGCCTCACCCCCTGCACCGGGCGCATCCCCGGGTGCAGCGGGCGCACCCCCTGAATGGGGCGCAGCACCTGCGCCCGGTGCATCCCCCGCTTTTCCGGACTTTCGCTTGCTCTTCGAAGGGACAGCGGACGCATCGAACTTAGCCGGGGTGACCGCATAGACGTTGCTGCTGTTGAAGCGGCGCTCGCGCGACAGCAGGCCCACCAGCTCGAGGTGATCCATTGCATCGCGCACAGCGCGCGCCGACATGCAGCAGCGCTTGGCGATGGTGCCGATAGCCGGCCAGCACACGCCATCGTCATTGGCCTGATCGGCAAGGGAGATGAGCACAGCCTTCTGCGTGACGCTCAGGCTCTGCAGCGGCCAGCACTGGCTCATGATGATCGTGGACATGGTTCAGACCGCCAGGGTGTAGTTGTCGCCCTGGGCCACTGGCCACCAGGTGCAGACGGTGATGTTGCTGATCGGGCACACGGTCTTGGCGCCGCGGAATGCTCGACCCTCCTTCATCAGATCCGGGAGCCGGCGGGCAACCATGTGCCGGTCCAGTCCGGTGGCGCGCGCTAGCTGCATGCTGGTCATGCCCGGATAGCGCTTCACCGCAGCCTCGGTGCGATCTTTCTGCGCGGCGTGGCGCCCGCTCCGGACAAGAAGCGCAGCGGCCTCATGGCTGCCGCTGATATCGGTTGAACGGGCCAGATGGCTCATCGGGTCGCCCTCTTGGATTGCTTGCCCTTCGATGCAGCGCGCGCCACGTTCCGCTCCAGGCGGTGCGCCATGGTCCGCAGCGCACGGGCTTCGCTGACCATCAGCTCGGCCTCGTCGCTGTCGATGCAACGGTCCTGCATTGCCTCGACGGCCGTGCCGGTCAGGCGACCCACGCGGGTGGTGATGTCCAGCAGCTTCAGCTGCAGCGCGCCGATCTCGTCGGACCACCCGCCCTCCGGCGGAGGCGGCACCACGTCCACGGCCATGCCGAAGCGGCCGGCCAACGCCTGCATCCACTCCAGGGCGTACTCGCTGCCGCCGGCCTTCTCCTGCATCCACTCGGTGAGCAGTTCGGCGATCTCGATCGATACCGACTCACCCTCCAGGCCGCGCAGCTTTGCGCGCAGCGTCTCCGGGTGCATGGTCTTGCCGCGGCGATCAGCCAGGAACGCGGCCGCGTCAGCCACACCGCCGGGCGTACGGCGCACGGAGTTGTAGAGGACGTCGATCCAGTTGAGGGCGGAGGTACGGCAGGTCATGGGTTCACCTTGGGTGGACGGGTGTTTCAAGGTTTCGGGTCGGGCCCGGGCGGCGCACGATTGGCGCCATGGACAACAACTGCTCAGGGATCGAGGGCGTCGCCCGCCTTGCGGTACGCTGGATGTGCGAACAACACAGCCCGCAAGGAGGGCGACATGAGCAAACTCGATCGGTCGGATATCGACCTGATGGCACTGCAGGTGGTGGTGACCGCCATGGCCAAACAGTTCGAGGGGAACAAGGAATTCATGGACGACGCGATGCACCACTTGAAGCTTCTGCAAGGAGACTTGGAGACTCGATCCCAGAAGGAGCTCCTGAACACCACGGTGCAGGTGCTCATCAGCGGCTGACCTTGGAGTCAGGGCCCAGGTCCTTCTGCGCCCTGACTTCATCAGGAGCCAAATGGCTGGTCCGCAGGAACTCCCGGAACTTCCTGGAGCTCTCGATTCCGGCCTCGCGATACGCGATGTCTGCTAGCGAAGGTGCGTTGATCCAGTCACGGATCCACAGCCGCGGGTTCCACTTGTCGGGCAGTGCGCGCATGTCAGGCAGCCTCCACGTTGATGATTCGGTCAGCGTCCGGGTCGCTAGGCGCGGCCTCGGCGGCCGGCGGCGTCTCCTGCACGCCCAACAGCCTCAGCACCTGCGGCAGCGCCGGGACGCTCTGCTCTTCCGGCCAGGCCTCTACCTGCTCAATGGGCAGCCGCAGCAGCTTCGCCAGGGGCGCATCGGTCTTGAAACCGAACTTGGCCCGCAGCGCGCGCTTGCTCATGCGGCTGTCGACCTCCGCGCCGATCACGGCCCGGTGGCTCCCGTAGTGCTCGGGCTTCATCGCCGCCAGCTTGAAAGCTGCTTCAGCGCGCGGTGACCTGGTACGTCCAGCCAGGATTTCGCGAACAGCATTGGGCGTAACGCCCATTCCGACAGCCAACTGATCAACAGTCGCGCCGGCGCTCAACAACCCTTCGATGTGGGATTTCCAGTCCATGGACATGCAAACTACAGAATTCTGTAACCCCAGTCAACAGCATTCTGTTACAGAGTTCTGTGACCATTGTTCGATGGAAACCATCGGCACCCGGCTCCGCAAAGAGCGGACCCTGCAGAACATCAGCCGCACCGCGCTCGCGCAGACGACCGGGGTCGGCTACAGCACCCTGGCCGAGCTGGAACGGGGAGGCATGCAGACCAGCACCAAGTTGCGGGTAATCGCAGATGCCTTGGGCGTATCGCTGCGCTGGCTTGAAACCGGCAAGGGCCCCAAGGAGGAAGTCGGGGCGCCGGCCCCTTCCGCGAGGGTCGCGGCGTCTGAGACCACGCCGGACTATGTTCACGTCCAGCAACTGGACGGAGAAGCAGGCATGGGGGAAGGACGAGTCAACGAGGATTACCCGGAGGTGGTACGGGCCATGGACTTCGAGCCTGGCTATATCCGGTCAGTCGTCGGCTTCGTGCCGCCCCCGGGGCGCCTGGTGCTGGTCACCGGTCGGGGCGACTCGATGATCCCGGTGATTCAGCCGGGCGAGGCCCTGATCGTCGACACGGGCGTGACCGCCTTCGACGGCGATGGCATCTACCTGATCAATACGGGAAATGGCCAGCAGATCAAGGCGCTGCAGGACCGCGGCGATGCGGTGTACGTCGTGAGTGCAAATGCCGCCCTCTACCCAGCGTTCCCGTTACCCGCGACGACGGTCGTCGGCGGAAAAGTCTACCTTCGCAACCGGATAGAAAGGCTCAACTAGGATGAAAAATCGTGTACTGATAGGGATGCTGGTATGCGGGTTGGCCGCGTCAGGCGTTAGCTCCGCGGAGCCGAAAACTAGGCCGGCTACGGCTAAGGAGATAGCCCTCATCCGCTCAAGCTTTGACAACAAGCTCAAGGATGCTGATTCCGCCAAGTTCAAGGACGTGCTCGTCTACGTGAAGCCTGGCCCCGAGCCTGTCCACTCCCTTTGCGGACAGGTGAACTCTAAGAACAGCTATGGCGCATACGCCGGCTACAGTCCTTTCTTCGGAGTTCTGGTTCCGATGAAGCCAGAGTCCGAGACGATCGTGCTGATCATGTCGATGGACGAGGTCGCCGCCGCAATGTGTGAGAAGGAACGGACGGGTACTGCCCTCTCGTAAGCCGCGCGACGCTCAATACACCGCCGCCTGCGAATGGCGGCGGTGCACGAATGCCTTACTCGATGCCGCCGGCGTTAGCACTTTCTTTGGGCGCCAAGAACTTGAAAAGGCTGGCGTCAGCGAAGAGCTCGCCCAGAACCGACGACACCCCATTGTTGAGATCTTCCTGGTTCTTGCCAGCGGCGGGCACAAACAGAACGCGGCGTTCCTTGTCGCTGATGTACATTTTTTCGTAGCTGTCGCCAGGCTTGGCCGCAACAGCTTTCATGGCCGCGTTGACGGCGACGCCGCCGCTCCAGAAACCGATAGAGGTCGAGTACTCCAGCGCGCGGATCTCGATCGACAGCCTGGTCGCGGACTCCGAGTAGGGCACGACCTTGAACCCGCGGCTGGTCAGCCCCTCGGCTACCTGCTCTTCAAACACCTTGGCGATGTCCTGCGTTGTGGTGATCTCGGCCGCTTTGCCGTGGAAGTTGCCGCGATGGCCGAGGGATTTGGTGGGCCGCTCGTCAACCACCCGTAGCCCAACCGGTGCGCCCTGCCCTTCCTGGCTCTTTGCCACAACCACTGTCGGAGCAAAGCTGGCCTGCTGCCTAGTGTACGAGCACGCGGACAGCGCCAGCACGGTGGCAACTGCGATCAGAACCTTCTTCATCCCTGTCCCCTGTATCCATTCGTATGCATCGCGCGGCGCCGCGGCGCCCGCCGTAAGGGGGAATGGTGACATCCGCCCATCTCGCGATCCAGTAGCCCCGTCGAATTGCCACTGCAAAAAGCTACAGACTCCTGTTGAACAGTATTACAGGATTCTGTAGTCTGACCCGGTCGCCCCAGTAACAGCCCATCCGGGCCGGGGCTCGGAGTCCTCCATGGCTTTCGCTGCCTTCACCGCTTCCGGTCCCGTCACGGTCAAAGCCGTGCACGCCACCGATACCGTCGCCATCTCCTTCGGCACCGTCGAGATCAACCTCTCGCCCGCCGAATGGGCCGAGCTCGCCATGAAGGGCTCCAGCGCCGCGCTCGAACTGCGCGCCAACCACATCCGCACCGGCATGCGCATCGGCCCCCTGCAGCTCGGCAACGCCGACCTGGTCGAGGCGCAGGCATGAGTACGCGAAGCGACATCCAAGCCGAAGTGCTGGCGCGCTTTCAGAACGACACGGCTTCTCATCAGCTGGAGCTGATCAAGGACGACGGGCTGCATCGCCACCTTCGATTCCGCAGGCCGGGGACCAGCTGCTACGGCTTCGACATCGTGACCTGGCCAGGCCACCTCGCGATCAGCGGCGACATGGGCGCTGCGATATTCACTCGTCTGCCGGACATGTTTGAGTTCTTCCGGGACAGCCGCAACCACGCCGAGCCAGACACGCTCTATATCAACGCAGGCTACTGGGCCGAAAAGTGCGTGGCCAACGATGGTGAAAAGAAGGAATTCAGCTCGGAGCTGTTCGAGGCTCTGGTGAAGGAGCGGTTCGACGAGTTCGTCGCCGAGCACGTCGAGGACGTGGAAGAAGGAGACGAGGCCCAGGCTCCCGAGTGGGCGGCAGAGCTTTGGGACGACATGCAGTCGGAAGTGCTCTACCTCGACAGCGATGACGTGGAATCGGCAATCCGAGCGATGGACAGGTTCAAACCGGATAGCGACACGGCTTACGCCAGCTTCCGATTCACGGACGCCTGGGAGTACGCGCGCAGCCTGCAGGACTACACGTTCCACTTCATCTGGCGCCTCTACGCAATCGCATTTGCGATCAAGGCCTACGACGACCGGAGTATCTCAGCATGAGCGCCGTCATCCTCCAGTTCCCCACCAACACCGCCCAGCGCGCCAACGGCGCCGGCCTGGCTGTGGCGATCGCCGCAAAGCGCATGGGCTACCGCCCGCACCACATTGCCCGCGCTGCCGCCCTCGCCCGCCGCGAGGTGCTGGACGGCCACAAGAGCGCCGCCCGCGCCGTCGCCGACATGACCCGCGACCTGTCCCGCGCTGCCCGCAACCACACGCCGGGGGCCGCATGAGCGGGATCGACTTCGCCTTCGGCCTGATCGTCGGCTTTGCCGCTGGCGCCCTCGTGGCCACCGCCTGGCTGCAGCGCCGCCAGGAAGAGCACTTCGCCGCCCTGATGGAGCAGATCCGATGCGCGGGCTGATCCGCCACTGGCGCGCCGGCGGGCTGGTGCTGCTGGGCGCCCTGCTCCTCGCGGTCGCCTTCGCCATGGCCTGGGCCGGCATCGAAGACACCGGCGTCTACCTGCTCATGGGCGCTCTGCTCTGCGCCACCCAGGTGCCCGAGGCGTGGAGGCGCGGTCGCGATGGCTGATCCGACCGTGGCCTCCACCGTGCGCGCCATGCGCCGCGCTGGCGCCGCCGGCGAGCCCGTGCCGGCTGAGGTTGCCGCTGCCTGGGCAAAGGTCTTCATGGAGCAGCTGTATGGCTCGCAGAAGCCGGTCCGGTACGAGTGCCGGCGCCGCGGCAGCAGAGAGCCCTGGGAAGAGGCCGAGCCCGAGGACGTGGCCAACCCACGGCGCCGGAATCTGATCATCCGCGCGCTCTACCTACACCCGCCGGTCGGAAGGCAGGAGCACCGATGGCCGCCCGGAAGCAACGGTGATGGCCGATGCCTGGAATGCGACGAAGCCGAATGGCTCGCAGGACCGGACTGCCGGCCGCATGCCCCGCTCCGCGACCACCGCTCATCTATGCCCTTCCGCATCATCTGGGTGATCCAGCCGCTCGAAAAGCTCCACTACCTCGCCAAGCACCTCAACCCTTTCGACCGCGACAAATGGCGAAAGGAAGCCACCTACCTCATCGACCGCATCAGAGACTACGAGAAGGGGAGCCCGCAATGAACAATGAACAAACCAACTCGACAGTCGCCCGATCGATATACGACAAGTCCTCTTTACTCGTCATGGATAGACGGCAGGGCTATCTTTCATCGGCTTCGCGAGGCGTTTGGATAGCGATCCTAGTGCTTCGGTGCCATGGCCGAAGCAGTTGGCATGAAGCTACTCACTCCATCGTGCAGTGCTTCCGCCCAGTCTTTCAGACTACGAAAGTCGTCTTTGATAGCCGCAACATCTATGTTCGGTTTATCAAAGCGGCTACGGCAAATTGCGATGCAACTGCGCACACGCCGGAAACTATGCTCGATATGAAAAAGCTGCACACGCTGCGATTCCTCGAAGACATAGCGATCTGGGACAAGCGGGTTGACAGGCAAAGAATCCTCACAAACGCCAAAAAAGTCGACCAGCGGTCGGAAGGCTCTCCTGGCGAGAATCTCCGGCAAGAGATCAGCCTCAAAACTATTTACCAAGGCTCGCGCATGCTTGGCCGCCTCCAAGTCCATCACCCAGCGCTGGTGCTGAGCTCTCTTTCTCTCAAACTCACCAAGCAGCCCAGCGTCAACCTCTTCCTTTCGATGCAGATACGTGATCAACGCAATCACGCCGGCAATGAAACCGACCACCCAAGTACCAATCGCGGCGGATACGCCTGCCCAAGCGGCTACGGCATCCCACCACACTACGCAACTGTCAACGCCAAGCTTCTCGCACCGAAAGACGCCATCCCAGCTACTCATTCAATGATTCCCCCGTGGATCGGCCGGCATTCTGCCACGGGAGCGCGCACCTGCGCCGGACTAGCCACCGTCAAGCCGCCGCGGAACCTGCGCACCAGGCTGCGCCCCGATGCCGAAAACAAGGACTGCTCCCATGGCTGATGGCTCCCGCTCCTTCAATTTTCCCCTCCGGCAGCCCTCCCGTGTGTCCCCCGACGGAGTCGCGATCCACCTGTTGCTTGGCGAAGTGCAAAACGAAGGGCTCGGGCTAGCGGCCCGTTATGCCGGAAGGACTGCGGACAAGCTCAAGCTCTTTCACAGCATTCGCGCACTCCGCTTCAACCGTTCTCAGATCGCCAACGATCAAGGGCAGCGTGGCCAAGATGACACCGTGACCGCTCCTCAGCTCATCGTCCGTCTCCGTCCCATCTCGGTATTTGTCACTGCTTTGAATAAGTTCAAAAAGGCCAACCGCCCGTGCCAGGCGACCGCTGGTCGCTCTACCCAGAAGGTGCAAACGTTGCTCGACATTTCGAACCGAGGAGAACGAGACCTTGTTCAAGCGGCCGAACACCCTGTCACGGAAGTCTTTGTTCTGAACAAAGACCTCAACAGCATTCGGCTCATTGAGCAAACCAATCAGATGAGTGAGCAAACCTGCGTTGGCAGAAACCTGGGCAACGATGTGCACAAGAACAAGCAGACGCTCTGTTTCATCACGATCCGCCTGCTTGTTCGCCTGGCTACTGGCAATTTTGACGGCAATGTCGCTCGCCCTGTTTGCGGCCTTACCCAAGCGGTAAGTAAAGACGCCGAGTACACCCGTGGTGACTACAGCGGCGATGGCGCCGGCTGCAGACCAGGCATTCCAGTTCACCACACACGTTTTGCTCAGCCACCAGCATTGGCTCACGCCATCGAGCATCGACATAGCAACCCCTCCCTGTTGGAGCCGATTCTGCCATGACCCAGCGACACATCAGCCACCCCGAGCCGCTGCCGGACTGTGCCGCCGGCCACAGCGCGCGCCACATCCACGACCTGCGCGGCCTCGCCGCCGGCGGCGGCCACTTCGTCGAGTGCCGGTGCCGGCATACCCGGAAGCACGCCGAGCCGGACACGGCCCTGGCCGAATGGCGCCGCGTCAACCGCCCAGCCCGCAGCACGCGAAAGATGATGCCCGCGATCGCGGCGCCCGCAGCGGACAACATCGTGCAGCTGGACTTCGGCGCGGCCTTGTCCGAACCGCAACGCCGGAAGGCGGCGGGAGGTGCGCATGGGCGCCGCTGAGCGACTGGAAGAACTGCTGTCCCTCGACCGTGTCCGGAATATGACCGGCATGGGGACGACCTTCATCTATGGCGAGATCAAAGCTGGTCGCTTCCCTCGATCAATCCGCATCGGGCGCCGCGCGCTATGGATACAATCCGAGGTACAGGGTTGGGTTCGGCAGCAGATCGCGCAGAACCGCCCCGTGCAGGTGGATGGGTAAGCGGGCGGGTAGTCGAGGGCTGAACAAGCAAAAGGCCCATATTTCCAGAGGCTTTTTGAAGAATCTGGCGGAGAGAGTGGGATTCGAACCCACGGAAGGAATGACCCTTCGCCGGTTTTCAAGACCGGTGCCTTAAACCGCTCGGCCATCTCTCCGTATCGGCAGCGCTTCCGCACCCCGCGTGCCCAGGTCATTGCAACCCAGGCAACCGGTCGGGGCAGCGCCCCGTCCGGCATGGCTCCCCGGCATGGGCCGGGGGTCGCATTCTCGCATTTCAGGTGGGATTTGCCCACCCGCCAGCGGTCGGGCTCAGCCCGCATCCACCGCCAAGGCACCCAAGGCACTGGCCTTGATCTTCTCCTTGGCCCGCTCGCACGCGCCGCCGCAGTCCAGACGCGAAGCCTCCAGCTGCGGCGGCAGGTGCTCGGCCAGGAAGTCGATGAACACGCGCACCGCCGGCAGCAGACCGCGGCGGGAGGCGAAGACGGCGTGGCAGATGCCCTGCGGCAGCGACCAGTCCGGCAGCACCACTTCCAGCTCGCCATTGCGCACGGCGTCGGCACAGACGGTTTCCGGCAGCATGGTGATGCCGAACCCGTCCTTGACCATGCTCTGCAGCAGTGGGAAATCGAAACCGGCCACGCGCGGCTGCAGGTCCACGCGGCGTACCGCGCCTTCCGGACCGTGCAGTTCCCAGCGCTGCCGAGCTTCGTCTTCGCTGATGCTCAGGGTGACGTGGTTGGTCAGCTCGTCCGGATCCTTCGGGCGGCCGGCGCGATCGAGGTACTTGGGACTGGCCACCAGCAGTTCCTGCACCTGGCCGAAGCTGCGCATCACCAGGCTGCCATCGTCATCCAGGCGCGAGCGCACGCGCAGGGCGACGTCGTAGCCTTCGTTGATGATGTCCACGCGGCGGTTGCTGATGTTCAACTGCAGCCGCACCTTGGGATACTGCGCCAGGAAGATCGGCAGCAGCTTGGGCAGCTGCATCTGCGCGAGCGAGACCGGCACGCTGGCGCGGACGAGGCCACGTGGCTCGGCGCTGAGGCGGTCGACCACCTCACGCGCGGCCTGGGCCTCGGCGAGCATGGTCTGCGCGTGGCGATGCACGCTGGTGCCGACGTCGGTCACCGCGAAGCGGCGCGTGGAGCGCTGCAGCAGGCGGACGCCCAGATCGGTTTCCAGCTGGCTGATACGGCGGCTCAGGCGGGATTTGGGGATGCCGAGCGCGCGTTCTGCTGCGGCGAAACCACCATGATCCACCACCATGGCGAAGTAGTAGAGGTCGTTGAGGTCTTGCATACCGAAGTTCCAGATATAGAACAATACGTGGTATTCAACCACCTTTATTCCAAACAGGCAACAACCTAACCTGATCTCCGTCGGCGGCATCTACCGCCCCTCCCCCAGAATCAGGTGATTGCCATGAAGCTTCTTCACATCGACGCCAGCGTGCTTGGCGAAAACTCGGTCTCCCGCCAACTCTCCGCCGCCGTGGTCCAGCAGTGGCGCGACCAGGTCCCGGGCCTGGAGGTGAGCTACCGCGACCTCGACGCCCAGCCCGTTGCGCACCTGCGCAGCTCGTCCCTGGCCCAGTCCGACCCGGCCGAGGTAGCCGACGCCGAGCAGGTGCTGGAGCAGTTCCTGGCGGCCGACGTGGTTGTCATCGGCTCCCCAATGTACAACTTCAGCGTCGCCTCCACCCTCAAGGCGTGGATTGACCGCCTGGCCGTGGCCGGGCGCACCTTCAAGTACACCGAGAACGGCCCGGTGGGCCTGGCCGGCGGCAAGCGCGTGATCGTGGCAAGCAGCCGCGGCGGCCTGCACACCGGCGCCCCGACCGATTTCCAGGATCCGTACCTGCGCCAGGTCTTCGCCTTCTTCGGCATCGACAACGTCGAATTCGTGCGGGCCGAGGGCATCGCCTACTCGCCGCAGCACCGCACCGACGCGATTGCCCAGGCCCTGGCCGCGCTGCCGCAGCCGGAAGCACTCGCCGCAGCCTGATCCACGCGGGACCCACACCGTTCCCTCCCCCTCGTCGTGACGGTGTGGGTGTGGCAGAGATGGCCCCTTCCGGGGCCATCTTTTTTTTGAACGCGGCCCCGCCCTACTGGAGTTCGCAGTCGCGTGTCACCGGTGATCCCAGGATCATGCCGTTGCCCGTGCAGGCCGCGAGCACAGTGTCGCCTTTGCCGAGCGCGCCGGCCTCTTCCCTGGAGAGGCCGGAGATCATCACCTGGTTGACGCTTCCGGCCTTCAGCTGCACCTGCGGCCTATCCATCAGATCCGTCTGGATGCTGGCAACTTCACCTGAGATCAGCAGTCGCTTGCCTTTGTACAGGACGTCGGCGGCGACCTCATTGGCCTCGTAGTCCCGAGAGAGCTGGCGCGCCGTGATTTCGACAGGCGCGACGGGCGCGACCGCGGTGTCCTGCTGGCTACCCTTGTCCGCGTGGGTCTGGGCATCGGGGGCCGGCTGACTGATCGCGCTGACGGCGCCGGCGAACACCACGACGCCCACGAGGTAGACCACCGGGGAGGCGACAAGGGACAGCAATAGCTGGGCGACGCCTTTGCCGGCGCCGCCCTTGGCCATCGCCACGACGGCCAGGATGAAGGCGACCAGATTGAGCGGCCAGCCGAGGAACATCCCGAGCCCCGGAAACGGGATCAGGAAGCACAGCCAGGCGATGCCCAGCATCAGCCATGCAGCGATGCCGGCGGGATTTGAGGATGGGAGGGGTGCAGCCGCTGTATTCACCGGGCGTCCTGTGGAAGTAGAGGTCAGTGCCCAGCCTGTTCGCTGTGTGCCGCAGGAAATGGGCGTCGATCACACCGCGACGTGAGGGCCGTGCGGGCCGCCCACCGGATGCTCAATCCACGAAGCCCCGTGCCTGCCGTCTCTGCGGCCCTCCACGCCGCGTGCCGCCCACTCGGCCGTCAACTTCTCCTACATGTAATCAAGGCACTTTCTGACCTGCCCCTCTTCCTTTCTGGAAGCCGCACCGATGACGCAATCAACGCTGCGGCGTCGCGGGAATGGCCGCTAAGCTGGGGGCCCTTTGCACACAGCTGATTCCGCATGGATTACCGCGTCGTCCAGACCCACCGCAGCGAGTTCCCCCACCCGATCACCCTGCAGCCCGGCGATCCGCTGCAGGTCGGCGAGCGCTACCAGGGGCCCGAAGGCTGGGACAACTGGTATCTGTGCCAGACGCCCGGGCAGGAAGCCGGCTGGGTGCCCGCACAGGTGATCGGCAGGAACACCCAGGGCGACGCCGTGGCAGCCGAGGCGTACTGCGCGCGCGAGCTGGACGTGGACGTGGGCCAACACGTGCGGGGGGAGCGCGTGCTCAATGGCTGGCTGTGGTGCGAGGTGGTGGGCGGTGATACGTCTGGTTGGGTGCCGTTGGGCGTGTTGGCACCGATGACGGACGGGTAGAGCCACCCCATGGGTGGCTGCAGGTGATGCATGACCGGAACGGCAGCCACCCATGGGGTGGCTCTACCGGGGCGCCAACAAAAAACCCGCCTTTCGGCGGGTTTTTTCTATACGTCACGGCGCTGGATCAGCCGATGACCTCCAGCCCGCCCATGTAGGGCTTCAACACGTCCGGCACGGTGATGCTGCCGTCGGCGTTCTGGTAGTTCTCCATCACCGCGATCATCGCGCGGCCAACCGCCACGCCCGAACCGTTGAGCGTGTGCAGCAGCTCGGGCTTGCTGGTTTCCGGGTTGCGCCAGCGGGCCTGCATGCGGCGCGCCTGGAAATCACCGCAGTTCGAGCACGAGGAAATTTCGCGGTAGGTGTCCTGCGAGGGCAGCCACACTTCCAGGTCATAGGTCTTGATGGCCGAGAAGCCCATGTCGCCGGTGCACAGCAGCACCTTGCGGTACGGCAGGCCGAGCTTTTCCAGCACGACTTCCGCACAGCGGGTCATGCGCTGGTGCTCTTCATCGCTCTGCGCCGGGGTGCACGCGGCGACCAGCTCCACCTTCTCGAACTGGTGCTGGCGGATCATGCCGCGCACGTCGCGGCCGCCACTGCCGGCTTCGGCACGGAAGCACAGCGAATGGGCGGTCATGCGCAGCGGCAGCTGCTCGGCGTCGATGATCTCGTCGCGCACGATGTTGGTCAGCGGCACTTCCGAGGTCGGGATCAGGTAGCGCGTGGATTCGCCCACGGCGGTCTTGAACAGGTCGTCCTCGAACTTCGGCAGCTGGCTGGTACCGCGCAGCGACTCGGCATTGACCAGGGCGGGCACGTTGGTTTCTTCATAGCCGTGCTCGCCGGTGTGCAGATCGAGCATGAACTGCGCCAGCGCGCGGTGCAGGCGGGCGATCGGGCCACGCAGCACGGTGAAGCGCGAGCCGGACAGCTTGGCCGCGGTCTCGCCATCCAGCCAGCGGTTGCGGGCGCCGAGCTCGACGTGGTCCAGCACCGGGAAATCGAACGCGCGCGGGGTGCCCCAGCGCTTCTGTTCGACATTGTCCGATTCATCCTTGCCGGCCGGCACATCCTCGGCGGGCAGGTTCGGAATGCCCAGCGCGATCGCTTCGATTTTCTCGCGCAGCGCATCCAGGGCCACTTCCGAGGCCTTCAGCTCATCGGCGAACGCGGCCACCTCGGCCATGATCGCCGAGACGTCCTCGCCCTTGGCCTTGGCCTGGCCGATGGCCTTGGAACGACTGTTGCGCAGGCTCTGCAGCTCCTGCGTGCGCACCTGGATGCGCTTGCGATCGGCTTCCAGCGACTCCAGCCCGGAGACATCCAGCTCGAAACCGCGCGAGGTGCGCAGGCGTTCGGCAAGGTCGGCGGGCTGTTGGCGGAGCAGGGCTGGATCGAGCATGGCGGCAGAGGGGTCTACGGATTCGGAGGGGGATTATCGCCTGTTATGCGTTTTTCTGCCGCCGGTTCATCCCGGGCGTGGCAGAATCGCGGTGATCCATACGGTATGCCCCATGTCTGCTCCCCGCTCGACTTCTGGCAAGAACATCACCTTCCACCTGCCCCGCCGCAGCCTCGTGATCGCCGCGATCGCCTTCGGCGTGGGCCTGCTGCTGTTCCTGGTGGTATGGCTGAGCAGCCGCAACAACGACTTCTACAAAGCCGACCCGGCCGCGCAGACCCCCGCCCAGGTGGCCGAGGTGGTGCCGCTGCCCGAGCCGTTGGCCGCTGCCGCCGGCTCCAGCGACATGCCCGACGCCAAGGCCCCGCCGGTCAACGAGGAAAAGCCGCAGCTGGTGGAGACGGCCCCGCCGCCACCGCCGGCCGCCCCGGCTGCGCCCGCCGCACCCGCCGCGCCCACGGCCATGGCGCCGAGCGACCGCCCGCAGCCGATTGCTGACCAGTCGCCGCCGCCGAGTTACCCGCCGGCCGCCTTGCGCCGCGGTGACAGTGGAACGGTGGTGGTGCGCGTGGATGTGGATGCCACCGGCTATCCATCGGCCGTGACGTTGATCCAGCGCAGCGGTTCACGCGACCTTGACCGCGCAGCGTCCGATGCGGTGCGTCGCTGGCGTTTCCAGCCGGCGCAGAACAACGGTGTGCCAGTGCCTGGCAGCCTGGAAGTGCCGTTCGACTTCACGCCGCGGTGATTCATCGCCGCCACGTGCGGCGATTGTGCAACGGCTCAGCAAACTGAACCTCGATGGGAATGCAGTCGTCGCGTTGACGGTGCGCTGACACATCCGCAACCGTGTCCGGGCAAGACTGCGGGTGTCACATCGACACCAGGAGTCAGCCATGAGTGTTACCCATGCCCCGGACATGCCCCGCTCGCCGCAGCATCAGCGCGACGTGATCGATGAGCCCGCCCATCGCCGTACGTCACCCTGGTTGTGGGTGGCGTTGATCGTCGCGATGTTCGCCGCTGCGCTGGTGTGGCTGCGTTATGCCACCCCGGGCGATACCAACGAGGCGCCGGTGGGCCAGCGCATGTTGCCCGCTACCGAGACCGCACCGGTGGCGACCACGCCGGCACCCGCTGCGCGCCAGGCCGCACCGGCCGCCGAGCAGCGCAAGGCGACGCCGGCCGTACGCAACCGTGAGGCCCGCCCGCTGGCGAGCAATGCCAAGCCGGTCTACCCGCGTACGGCGCTGCGCAGCGGCGTGCAGGGCAGCGTGGTGGCCAGCCTCAACGTGGATACCCGTGGCCAGGTGACCGACGCCAACATCGTGCAGCGCAGCGGTACGCGTGATCGCGATCTGGATCGTGCGGTGCTGACCACCGTGCGCGACTGGAAGTTCGAGCCGGCGATGAATAACGGCCGCGCAGTGGCGAGCGTGGTGCGCGTTCCGGTGGACTTCCGTACGGAGCGCTAAGCGGATGCACTGCGGCGGAAACGAAAAGGGAGGCCAATGGCCTCCCTTTTTTGTTGTGCGAAGCACCGCGTCCGCGCGAGGTCAAGGTAGTGCCGGGCGCTGCCCGGCAACCACGCATACCTGACATCTGGAAGCAGCAGCCCGGCAGAACCCGGCGCTACCTCAGCCGGCGCGAAGCCCGAAACCCGCACCGGTCGCCAGGCCATCGAAATCCGGGAAGGACGTCGCCACGTTGGCGATGTCATTGACCCGCACTTCGCCGCTGCTGAGCTGGCCGGCAATCGCGAAGGCCATCGCGATGCGGTGGTCGCCGTGGCTCTCGATGGTGCCGCTGCCAAGCACGGCGCCACCGTGGATCGTGGCGCCATCATCGGTTTCATCGACCTGCACGCCCAGCGTGCGCAGGCCCGTCGCCATTGCGGCCAGACGATCCGATTCCTTGACCCGCAATTCGGCCGCACCGCGCACCACGGTGTTGCCCTGTGCCGCCGCCGCCGCGACGAACAAGGCCGGGAACTCGTCGATCATGTCCGGCACCAGCGCTTCGGGAATCTCGGCGCCGTGCAGCGGCGCATGCCGCACCACCAGATCAGCCACCGCTTCCCCACCCTGCTCGGCATGGTTTTCTTCGGTGATGTCCGCGCCCATCAGGCGCAGCGCCGCGAGCAGCCCGGTACGGCGCGGGTTGAGGCCCACCGCACGCAGGCGCAGCTCGGAGCCTGGGATCACGCTCGCCGCCACCAGGAAGAACGCCGCCGAGGAGAAATCGGCCGGCACCACGATATCGGTCGGGCGCAGCCGCTGGCCGCCACGCAGGCGTGCCTTGCCCGGCGAAAACTCGATATCCACACCGAATGCACGCAGCATGCGTTCGCTGTAATCGCGGGTCGGGTGCGGCTCGGTGACAGACGTTTCGCCATCGGCATACAGACCGGCCAGCAGCACGGCGGATTTGACCTGCGCGCTGGCCACCGGCGAGGCGAATGCAATGCCGTGCAGCGTTTGGCCACCATGCACCCGCAGTGGCGGGGTGCCATCGGCCTCGGTATCGATCTTCGCACCCATCTCGGCCAGCGGACCGGTCACGCGGCGCATCGGGCGGCGCGACAGCGATTCGTCGCCGACCATCACCGAGTCAAACGGCTGTGCAGCCAGCAGCCCGGCCAGCAGACGCATGCCGGTGCCGGCATTGCCGCAATCCAGCGGGGCGCCCGGTGCCTTCAGGCCATCCACGCCGACGCCGTGCACGATGCGCTGCGAGGGCGACGGGGTGTCGATGCGCACGCCCATCTGCGAAAAGATCGCGGCGGTGGCGCGGGTGTCTTCGCCCTCCAGGAAGCCATCGATGCGCGACACGCCATCGGCCAGCGCGGCAAACATCACCGAGCGGTGCGAGACGGACTTGTCACCGGGAATGGTCAGGCTGCCCTGCAGGGGCTGGCCCTTGTGGGCGATCCAGTACGGAGATGCGGTCATCGGAAATCCTAGGGGGCGGGCCGCCGCAGCGGCGATGCAACGGTGTACGGGAGGGGCCACAGCGCCCACACGGGCGCCGGGCCGGGCGCAGCGCGCGAGGCGGCTGCGCTGTTCGGATCAGGGCACGGCGACCGGATAGGAGCCGAGGATCTTGATCTGCGCCGAGTGGGCTTTCAGTTCGGCCAGGGCCGCCTGCATCGCCTCGTCGTCGACATGGCCGGCCAGATCGATGAAGAAGCCGTACTCCCACTTGGCATTGTGCGAGGGGCGCGACTCGATCCGGTTCATGCTGATGCCATGCCGCGCGAACGGGCTGAGCACGTCGAACAGTGCACCGGGCTTGTCGTGGATGAACACCAGCACCGAGGTGCGGTCGTGGCCGGAGGTGGGGAAGATGTTGCGGCCGATGACCAGGAAGCGCGTGGTGTTGTCCGCATCGTTCTGGATCGGCTTGGTCACCACCTTCTTCAGGCCGTACACATGCCCGGCACTCTCGCCGCCGATCGCCGCGGCGTCATCGGCATTGCGGGCGCGGCGCGCGCCTTCGGCGTTGCTGGAGACCGGAATCTTCTCGGCCTTGGGCAGGTTGGCGCGCAGCCACGAGGAGGTCTGCATGAACGACTGCGGGTGGCCATACACGCGCTCGACATCCTCCAGCCGACCACTGCGCGACATCAGGTACTGCTGCACGCGCAGCTCCACTTCGCCACAGATCTTCAGGTTGGAGGTCAGGAACATGTCCAGGGTGATCTGGATGGTGCCCTGCCCCGAGTTCTCCACCGGCACCACGCCGAAATCGGCGTTGCCCGCTTCCACTTCCTGGAAGACTTCCTCGATGCTGGCCAGCGGCAGACCCAGCGCCGAGCGCCCGAAGTGCTTGAGCACGGCCTGCTGGCTGAAGGTGCCTTCCGGACCGAGGTAGCCGATCTTCAGCGGCTCCTGCTGGGCCAGGCAGGCCGACATGATTTCGCGGTAGACGTGGACCAGCACTTCATCGCTGAGCGGGCCCTCATTGCGGTCCACCACCATGCGCAGCACCTGCGCTTCGCGCTCGGGGCGGTAGTAATCCACGGCGGCAGCGAGCTTGCCCTTGGCCTTGCCGACCTGGTGGGCGAAGTTGGCGCGCTCGGCGATCAGCGCCTGGATGCTGCGGTCGATATGGTCGATCTTGGCGCGCACGTCCGACAGCACGGGCGCGGCAACGGCCGGCGCGGCATCGCGCTTGGCGGCCTTGGCCTTCTTCGCGGGGGCAGCCGCCTTGGGCGGGGTCGGCGCTGGCTTGGCAGCCTTGGGCTTGGCGGGTTTGGTGGCCATCTGGGTTCCAATTGCGGTGGGGCGGCGAGCGCCCCGGGAAAAACGAATGCGTCAGCCGTTGCGCTGCTGGAAATCGCGCATGAAGGCGGCCAGCGCCTGCGCGCCCTCCACCGGCATGGCGTTGTACAGCGAGGCGCGGATGCCGCCGACCGCCTTGTGGCCCTTCAGCGCCAGCAGGCCGGCCGCTTTGGATTCACTGACGAAACGCGCGTTGAGCGTGTCATCCGGCAGGAAGAACGGGATGTTCATGCGCGAGCGTGCGGCCGGGACGACTTCATTGCGGTAGAAGCCGCCGGACTGGTCGATCGCCCCGTAGATCAGGCCCGACTTGACCGCGTTGCGGCGGGCGAATTCTTCCACGCCGCCTTCGGCCAGCATCCACTGGAACACCAGCCCGGCCAGGTACCAGTTCCAGGTCGGCGGGGTGTTGAGCATGGAATCGCGCGCGACGTGCGAGCGGTAATCGAAGATGTCCGCACGCGGCTGGCCGCTGCGCTCGAGCAGGTCGCGGCGCACGATCACCACCGACACGCCGACCGGGCCGAGGTTCTTCTGCGCGCCGGCATAGATCAGGCCGTACTGGCTGACATCCAGCGGCTCGCTGGCGATCGAGGAGCTGAAATCGGCGAACAGCGGCACGTCACCCACGTCCGGGGTGTCACGGAACTCGACACCATGGATGGTTTCGTTGGCGGTGATGTGCACGTAGGCCGCGTCATCGGAGAGCTGCCAGCCGGCGCGCGCCGGGATGTCGTGGAAGCCATTGGCTTCGCTGCTCGCGGCGACGTTGACCGTGACGTAAGGGCTGACCTGCTTGATCGCGGTCTTGCCCCAGTGCCCGGTGAGCACGTAATCCACGGTCTGGCCGGGCTGGGCGAAGTTGAGTGCGAGCAGGGCCTGCTGGGTGGTCGCGCCACCGGCCAGGAACAGCACCGCGTAGTCGTCCGGGATGCCGATCAGGCGACGCAGATCGGCCTCGGCCTGGGCGGCGACGGCCATGAACTCCGGGCCGCGGTGGCTCATTTCGACAATGGAGGCGCCCGCGCCGTTCCACTCCAACATCTCTTCCTGCGCCTGGCGCAGGACCGATTCCGGCAACGTTGCAGGGCCGGCACTGAAATTGAACGCGCGCGTCATGTCACACCTATGGGGCAAGACCCCTAGTATGCCGCAGCGCACCAGCCTTTAGGCCTTGCAGGACAAGGCGAATTTGGTTGCAAACGAATCTATCCAGGGTCCGGCTGTCTGCCAGAGCCACCGCCATATGTCTGGAGGCGAGCCCCCTGAGTCAGGGGGCGCCGCGACGCGGCGGGGTCTGGAAGCAATGTCACGCGGGGGCCCGTGGTTTGCGTAGCAAATCACGGGGCGTCAGCGCGGATGCGATGACGTTTACCGCGCCCCGAACCAGAGCAGGCCGCTGAGCGCTGCGGCCAGCAGCAACGCACTGGCCAACAGCCACGGCCAGCGACTCACCCGTTTGGGCGCAGCCACCGGTTCCGGGCGCTGGCGTGCCTCGAAGCCGTCGTCCTCTTCGTCGATCACGATGCGCTTGCGGCCGTCGTGTGGGACTTCGAGCACGAAGCGGTGCTGGGCATCGAAGACCAGCTGATCGCCCGGCTGCAGCCAGCAATGGCGAACGGTGACGCCATTGACCCGCGTGGACTCGCCGGCGCCCAGGTCGCGCAGCAGCAGGCGCTCCCCATGCTGCTCCAGGCGGGCGTGCTGTTCGGCGAAGGCAGGGTCGTCGATGACGATGTCCGCCTCCGGCCCCCGCCCGATCACGCGCGGACGATCCAGGGTGAAGCTGCGCCCGTGGTGCTGGCCGCCGACCCCGCGCAACAGGCGCTGGTCGTCGCTGCCATCATCGCTGCGTGGCGGCGCGTGCGCGACAGCTTCGCAATCGCCCTGCACCACCATCTCCACGCCGTCGGCGTAGACGGCGTCGCCGGCACGCAGCAGCGCCATCCGGCGCACCGGGCGGCCGTTGACGTGGATGCCGCGGATGCCGTTGGCGACCTGCAGCCACAGGCCGCGGTCATCCAGGCAGAACTGGGCCAGCAGCAAGGTGCCGGGGGCGTCATCGCAAAGCCGGACGGTGCCCGATGCATGACGCACGATCCGCTGCACCCCGGGCCGCAGGGGCTGGTCGGGATGTTGGCGTTGAGTAAAGTGAACTAGCAGGTTCTGCACGCGGCGCAGCCTAGCAGGTTGAATGTCAGGGAAGAAGAAGTGTGACGCAGACCTTGGAGTTGTGCCTGAGGATGCGCACAATGCACGCCCAAATCCGCGCCGTTGTCCGCCAGGAGGCTGTATGTCCACCCTCGATATCCGTCACGCCCACTCCCTGCCCGCCGAAAATGCGCGCAAAGCCATCGAAGAAGTCGCCGCCAAACTGTCCGAGCGTTTCGGTCTGCAGTCCAACTGGGTGGGCGACGTGTTGAATTTCAGCGGCTCCGGCGTGGACGGCGCGATCGCGCTGCAGCCCGGCCAGGTGCAGGTCACCGCCAAGCTCGGCTTCCTGCTCTCGGCCATGAAGGGCATGGTGGAAAGCGAGATCCAGCGCGTGTTGCAGGAAAAGCTCGGCTGAACCGACGCCCGGCCCGGCGCTGCACAGGCGCCGGCCATCACACCGCTTGAAGCCGGCGATGCATACGATCCAAGGGTGTCCACCCAAGGGATCGCCCCATGCATTCACCCAACGACTTCGACGATCGCATCCCCGGCGAGAAGCCCTCGCTGCAGGATCAGGCCGAGCGCTTCTCGCGCAAGCTGACCGATTCGGCCCAGCAGATATGGCTGGCGGGTCTGGGCGCCTTCGGGCGTGCGCAGGCCGAAGGCAGCCGTGTCTTCGACAACCTGGTCAAGGAAGGCGAGAACATCGAGGCCCGCAACCGCGAGCAGACCGGCGATACGCCGCGCTGGCGCGACAATGTCGAGGAACACCTCGGCGAGGCCCGTGAAAAGGCCAGCGGCACCTGGGACAAGGTCGAGAAGGCTTTCGATGACCGGGTCCAGGGCGTGCTGAAGCGTCTGCACATCCCGACCGCCGAGGATGTCGCCGCGCTCAATGCCCGGATCGATGCCCTCAACACCCGGGTCAACCGTGCCGAGGCCCGCAACGCCTCGCCGTCGGCCGATCCGTCGCCGGGTACGCACCAGTCGCCGACCTCCGACGCCTGACTGAACTGATCCGACCACGTTTGTTGCAAAGCAGCACGACTTTGTTGACAATCGAAATCGACCCGCCAATCGCTTCCACCGCCGTTTGTTCCCTCCCCTCACGGCTCTGGATTGGCGGGTTTTTTGTGGGCGCTGCTACCGCAGGGCCGCGCAAAGTGAGACGGCCGTCACCGACGTGACCGCCGGATGCGAACCGGCTCGAAAACGACGCGCCGCTGACGTGCAAAGGCGCATATAAACTGTCTATCGCACTTCCCTGTTCATATCCCCCTGCATGCTCTCCTGGATTCTGGCCCTGCTGTTGGCCCTCATCGCCTGGTTCCTGGCCACGGCCTACTTCTGGCTGATCAAACGGAAGCGCAAGGAGACCCAGCTCGGCCTGAATGCCTTGGCCGGCATGCACTGGCGCGAGTTTTCCCTGATCGTGCGGCGCGCGATGCACGAGCAGCGCGGGCTGCAGGACGTGCCGGACGAGGCCGTGGACAGCCGCGAACCCCGTAGCGATTTCCTGATGCACGACGGGCCGCAGCGCTGGCTGCTCTCCTGCAAGCACGGGCGCGCCTACCGGATCGGCACGGCGGCGGTGAACGAACTGGGCGCCGCCGCGCGCCTGGCCGGTGCGCGTGGCGGCATCCTGATCACCGAGGGCAAGGTAGAGCGCGATGGACGCATCGCCGCTGAAAAACAGAGCGTCGAGGTCCTCGATGGCCCGCTGCTGTGGCCGTTGCTGAAACCCTACCTGCCGGGCGACATGGAGGCCCGTGTCGAGGCCGGTGCCCGTGGCGAAGCCCTCCGCCGTATCTCGATCGCGGCACTGGGCGCGGCGACGCTGGGCCTGATGGTCGGGCTGGGCTCGCTGACCGCCGGGCTGGAAACGGAGTGGGCCGACGACGAAACCGCAGCGGCCGCGCCCGCTGCAGCGAAAGCACCCGCGCCGGCCGGCACCCAGCCCACGCCTGCGACACCGGCCCCCGCGGCCCCCGAGACCGCTGGCCGCGCTGCCGACGCCGCCCCGCCTGCAATGGAAGCGAACCCGGACGACGCCACGCTGGACCGCTATCAGCAGGAACTGTCACGCAACGTGGCCAGCCGCCCCGGCGTGGCCAGTGGCATCTGGCTGACCCGGCAGACGCTGGCGATCAACCGCACCGGCGAAATCGATGCGATCTGGCCGCTGATCTGCGAGGAAGTGACCCGCTACCCGGCGCTGCGCACCGTGCGCATCCAGCTCAACCCGCGCCCCGGCGTGGATGAGCCGGTCCGCTGGCGGCAGTGCACCACACTGTAAGGCTCAGCGCGCGCCCGGCGAGAAACGGGCAACCAGATCGTAGGCATCGCCCAGGAACATCTGCCGCACGCAGGTGATCGGCTGCTCGCCGCGCCAGGTAAGGCGGTCGATGACCAGGCACGCCGTGCCGGGTTTGACCTGCAGCAGCGTGGCGGCCGCCTCATCCGCGCCCCAGGCACTGATCCGGTGCTGGGCGCGTGTCCACGAGACGTTCTGCAGCAGCCAGCTGCCCGGCGCCGTGGTCTCGAAATCCACCGCCAACACCTCCGGCACGCCGACCGGGCTGATCAGGCGGTGCTCCAGCGCCAGCGGCCGGCCATCGGCCAGGTGCAGGCAGCGGATCGCCAGCAGCTTCTCGCCGCCGGCCAGGGTGGTTTCCTCCGCTACCTGCTCGCGCGGTCGCCGGTAGGCACGCTCCAGCAGCTGGTAGCCATAGACGTGCCCACGCGCTTCCACCGCCATCGCGATGTCGGGAATCTCCAGCGCCACCTGTTCCAGGTGCGGCGGCTGGCGCGCGACGAACGAGCCCGCACGGCGGCGGCGCTCGATCATGCCGCTCTCGGCCAACGCGGTCAGCACCTTGTTCACGGTCATCCGCGAGCAGCCGTACTGCTCCATCAGCTCGTGTTCGTAGGGGATGCGGAAGCCAGGCTCCCACTGTCCACTGAGGATGCGGCTTTCCAGATCAGCACGGATGCGCTGATTGAGGGTTGCTGCTTTCTTGCCCGTCACTCTGGATTCCTGCATGGGAGGGTCTGATCAGACCCTCAACAACGGTCGAAGTGCCGCGGCGAACCGTGCGGCCACCGCCTCGCGTTGCGGGTGGCGACCATCACGGACCCACTGGCGCCCTTGGCGCCACACCGATCGCACGGCGCCATTACGTGCGGCGAACACCCAGCTGTCAAGCAAGGCGTCGCCGTCGCGGGCGATCAGCGCCGGGTGGTCCGGATCGAGTTCGACCAGGTCGGCCGGCGCACCGGCCTGCAGCCCGGTGGTCACGCCCAGCGCCTGTGCAGCACCGTTCAACGACTGCTCGTACAGCCAGCGGCCGGTGGACTGCCCATCGCCCGGGGCCAGCACATTGCGCCCGCGCAGTTGCAGGCGCTGGCCGTACTCGAGCAGGCGCAGCTCTTCGGCCGCGTCGATCAGCACGTTGGAATCCGAGCCCACGCCGAACCGGCCGCCGGCACGTGCGAAGGCCTGCATCGGGAACAGGCCGTCACCCAGGTTCGCCTCGGTGATCGGGCACAGCCCGGCCACCGCACGGCTGGCGACGATCTGCTGCATCTCCGCCTCGGTGATGTGGGTGGCATGCACCAGGCACCAGCGCGCATCCACCGGCGCGTGTTCGTACAGCCACTGCACCGGCCGCATGCCGCTCCAGGCGACGCAGGCATCGACCTCGCGGGTCTGTTCGGCGATGTGGATGTGGACGGGCCCGCTATTGAGCGGCAGCAACGCCGACAATTCCTCGCCGGTCACCGCGCGCAGGCTGTGCGGGGCGAAACCGAGCACCGCATCGTCCTGGTCCTGCAGCGCGCGCGTGCAGCCCTGCAGCAGTTCAGCAAACCCGTCGACATCGTGGATCAGCCGGCGCTGGGCCGGATTTGGCGCGGCGCCGCCGAAATCGGCATGCGCGTAGAACACCGGCAGCAGGGTCAGGCCGATGCCGCTGGACCGGGCAGCGGCCGCGATACGCTCGGCCATCTCGGCACGGTTGGCATAGGCCGCGCCGTCCGGGCCATGGTGCAGGTAATGGAACTCGCCGACCCGGGTGAAGCCGGATTCCAGCATTTCCACATAGGCCTGCTCGGCGATCGCCTGCATGGCCTCGGGCTGCAGATGCGCCAGGAAGCGGTACATCAGCTCACGCCAGCTCCAGAAGCTGTCGCCGCTGTTGCCGCCGATCTCGGTCAGTCCGGCCATGCCGCGCTGGAAAGCGTGACTGTGCAGGTTGCCCAGGCCCGGCACCGCGATCGCCAACGCGGTATCGCCCGGCGCGCCCGACACACCTTCGGTCACCTCGATGAATCTGCCGCCCTGGCTGAGGATGCGCACATCGCGCGCCCAGCCATGTGGCAGCAGCGCATGAGCGGCGTGGAAACGAAGGATCGGTGCGGGGGGGGCTGGCATCACTGGACATCCCGGAAGAGGCGTCTATATTGTATAGACATATACACCGATGTGGTTGCTGCCATGCACTGTGACACCCTCTGGTACCACGCCAACCTGATCACCGTCGACGGCCCGGGCCTGGGCGTGATCGAGGAGGGCGTCATCGCCGCGACCGATGGGCGCATCGTGCATGTCGGTGCGGCCGGATCTGCCGGTCACCTGCAGCCGGTCCAGCGTATCGACTGCGCCGGGCGCTGGATCAGCCCCGGCCTGATCGACTGCCACACCCACCTGGTCTATGCCGGCAACCGCGCCGGCGAGTTCGAGCAGCGCCTGCAGGGCGTGAGCTATGCCGACATCGCCCGCGCCGGCGGCGGCATCGTCTCCACCGTGCGCGCCACCCGCGCCGCCAGCGAGGCCGACCTGCTCGCCGCGAGCCTGCCCCGGCTGGACGCCATGCTGGCCGAAGGCATCACCACGCTCGAGATCAAATCCGGTTACGGGTTGACCCTGGCCGATGAGACCAAGCAGCTGACCGTCGCGCGCGAACTGGGCCGCCAGCGCGCGGTCGAGATCGTGCCGACCTTCCTCGGCGCGCATGCGATCCCGCCGGGCCGCGAAGCGCAGGAGTACATCGACGAGGTCTGCAAGGTCATGATTCCGGCCGTTTCGGCGGCCGGGCTGGCCGAGGCGGTAGACGTGTTCTGCGAGAACATCGCCTTCAGCGCCGCACAGGCCGAGCAGGTCTTCCTCGCCGCGCAGCAACACGGGCTGGCGATCAAGATCCATGCCGAGCAGCTCAGCAACCAGCACGGTGCCGCCCTGGCGGCACGTCACGGCGCACTGTCGGCCGACCATATCGAACACCTCGACGCCGACGGCATCGCCGCGATGCGCAGCGCCGGCACCGTGGCGGTGCTGCTGCCGGGCGCGTTCTATTTCACCCGCGATACCACCCTGCCCCCGATCGCCGACCTGCGGGCGGCCGGCGTACCACTGGCGCTGGCCACCGATTCCAACCCAGGCACCTCGCCGCTGACCAGCCCGCTGCTGGCGATGAACATGGCCGCCACCCTGTTCCGCATGACCGTGGCGGAGTGCATCGCCGGCTTCACCCGTGAAGCGGCGCGCGCCCTTGGCCGGCAGGACCGGATCGGCCGGCTCGCCGTCGGCCTGGACTGCAACCTCGCCCTGTGGGACATCGAGGCGCCTGCCGACCTCGTCTACCGCATGGGTTTCAACCCCCTGCACGGCCGCGTGATGCGCGGCCAACCCGTCTGAATCTAGTGATGTCTGGAGATTTCATGAGCACTACCCTGACCCTGCACCCCGGCGCCGTCACGCTGGCGCAATGGCGCGCGATCCATGACGGCGCGCGGGTGCGGCTGGACCCGGCCTCGGCCGCGGCCGTGCTGCGCAGCGCGCAGACCGTGGCCGACATCGTCGCCAAGGGCGCACCGGTGTACGGCATCAATACCGGCTTCGGCAAGTTGGCCAGCGTGCGCATCGAGCGCGACGACCTGGAAACCCTGCAGCGCAATATCGTGCTTTCGCATGCCGCCGGCGTCGGCGAGCCGATGCCCGCACCGGTGGTGCGCCTGATGATGGCGTTGAAGCTGGCCAGCCTCGCCCAGGGCGCCTCGGGGATCCGCCCGCAGACGCTGGCCCTGCTGGAAGCCTTCCTGCAGCACGACTTCATTCCGGTGATTCCGTGCCAGGGCTCGGTCGGTGCCTCCGGCGATCTGGCCCCGCTCTCGCACCTGGCCAGCGTGATGATCGGCGTGGGCGAAGCCTTCGTGTCGGGCGAGCGCCTCCCGGCGGCCGAGGCGCTGGCCAAGGTCGGCCTGGCCCCGCTGGTACTGGGCGCGAAGGAAGGCCTGGCGCTGCTCAACGGCACCCAGTACTCCACCGCCTATGCACTGGCCGGTCTGTTCGCGATCGATACCGTGTTCCGCGCGGCGCTGGTCACCGGCGCGCTGTCGGTGGAAGCAGCCAAGGGCTCGGACACCCCGTTCGATCCGCGCATCCACAGCATCCGTGGCCAGCGCGGGCAGATCGCCACCGCCGCCGCGCTGCGCACCCTGATGCAGGGCTCGGCGATCCGCGAATCGCACCGCGACAACGACGTGCGCGTGCAGGATCCGTACTGCCTGCGCTGCCAGCCGCAGGTCATGGGCGCCGCGTTCGACGTGATGCGCCAGGCCGCCACCACGCTGGCGATCGAAGCCAACGGCGTGTCCGACAATCCGCTGGTGTTCACCGATACCAATGAGGCACTGAGCGGCGGCAATTTCCACGCCGAGCCGGTCGCTTTCGCGGCGGACATGCTGGCGATGGCCGTGTGCGAGATCGGCTCGATCAGCGAGCGCCGCACCGCGATGCTGGTCGACCCGGCCCTGTCCGGGCTGCCGGCCTTCCTCACCCCGAAGCCCGGTTTGAATTCCGGTTTCATGATTCCGCAGGTCACCGCCGCGGCGCTGGTCTCGGAAAACAAGCAGCGCGCCTACCCGGCCAGCGTCGACTCGATCCCGACCTCGGCCAACCAGGAAGATCACGTCTCGATGGCCGCGCACGGTGCACGCCGCCTGATGGCGATGGCCGAGAACGCGGCCAATGTGATCGGCATCGAGCTGCTCGCCGCTGCACAGGGCTGCGATTTCCATGCCCCGCTGCGCTCCAGCGATGCGCTGGAAGCTGTGCGCCAGCGCCTGCGCGCACAGGTGCCGACGCTGGAAGACGACCGTTACTTCCACCCGGACATGGTGGCCGCGACCGACCTGGTGCGCAGTGGCGTGCTGGCTGAAGGGCTGGCCGACATCCTGCCGCCGCTGGAGCCGCTGGCATGACGACCCCACCGGATTGGCTGCAGATCCACCGCGGCGATGTGCCGTTGATCGTCAGCTTCCCGCACACCGGCACCGAGCTGCCCGATGCACTGGCCGCGCAGTTCGTGTCGCCGTGGCTGGCCCGCCGCGACGCCGACTGGTGGGTGCATGAGCTGTACGGCTTCGCGCAGCAGATGGGCGCCACCACGGTGCGCACCGCGGTGTCGCGCTCGGTCATCGACGTCAACCGCGACCCCAGCGGCACCTCGCTGTACCCGGGCCAGAACACCACCGGCCTGTGCCCGCTGACCACCTTCGACAACCAGCCGCTGTACCGCGATGGCCACGGCCCGGACGAAGCGGAAATCGCGCGCCGCCGCGATACCTGGTTCGCGCCCTACCACGACGCCCTCGCCGCGGAGATCGCGCGCCTGCGTGCCCTGCACGGCACCGTGGTGGTGTATGACGCGCACTCGATCCGCTCGCACATCCCGCACCTGTTCGATGGCCAGCTGCCGCAGTTCAACCTCGGCACCAACGGCGATACCACCTGCGACAACGCGCTGACCGACGTGGTCGACAACCTGTGCGCGATGAGCGGCATGAGCCATGTGCGCAACGGCCGCTTCAAGGGCGGCTACATCACCCGCCATTACAGCGACATCCCCGGCGGCGTGCATACGCTGCAGATGGAGCTGGCCTGCCGCGGCTACCTGCACGAGCCCGAGGCCGTGGATGAGCACAGCTGGCCCACCCCATTGGATCCCGATCACGCCGCCCCGCTGCGCGCCACGCTGCAGCAGGTGCTCGATGCCTGTCTCGACTTCGCTACGTCCCGGAGTGCTGCATGACCCGTCTCGATTCCACCCGCACCATCCTCGCCCCGACCGGCACCACGCTGACCTGCAAGAGCTGGCTGACCGAAGCCCCGCTGCGCATGCTGATGAACAACCTGCACCCGGACGTGGCCGAGCGCCCGCAGGAGCTGGTGGTCTACGGTGGCATCGGCCGCGCGGCGCGCGACTGGGAGAGCTACGACAAAATCATCGAGACCCTGCAGCGGCTCGATGATGACCAGACCCTGCTGGTGCAGTCTGGCAAGCCGGTCGGCGTGTTCCGCACCCACGTGGATGCCCCGCGCGTGCTGATCGCCAACTCCAACCTGGTGCCGCGGTGGGCCAACTGGGACCACTTCAACGAGCTCGACAAGAAGGGCCTCGCGATGTACGGCCAGATGACCGCGGGCAGCTGGATCTACATCGGCGCCCAGGGCATCGTGCAGGGCACTTACGAGACCTTCGTGGAAATGGGCCGCCAGCATTACAACGGCAGCCTGGCCGGCAAGTGGCTGTTCACCGGTGGGCTCGGTGGAATGGGCGGCGCACAGCCGCTGGCCGCGGTGATGGCCGGCGCCTCCTGCCTGGCGGTGGAATGCCGCAAGAGCAGCATCGAGATGCGCCTGCGCACCGGGTATCTGGACACCTGGACCGATGACCTCGACGAAGCGCTGCGCCTGATCGAGGACTCCTGCACCGCGAAGAAGCCGCTCTCGGTCGGCCTGCTCGGCAACGTTGCCGACGTGCTGGACGAGCTGCTGATCCGCGGCGTGAAGCCGGACCTGCTGACCGACCAGACCTCCGCGCACGACCCGGTCAACGGTTACCTGCCGCAGGGCTGGACGGTGGAAGAATGGGACGACAAACGTGTCTCCGCGCCGAAGGAAGTGGAAGCCGCCGCACGCGAATCGATGGCCAACCACATCCGCGCCATGCTTGGTTTCCACTCGCTCGGCGTACCGACCGTGGACTACGGCAACAACCTGCGCCAGATGGCGCTGGAAGAAGGTGTGGAAGATGCCTTCGACTTCCCCGGCTTCGTCCCCGCCTACATCCGCCCGCTGTTCTGCCGCGGCATCGGCCCGTTCCGCTGGGCCGCGCTGAGCGGCGATCCGGAGGACATCGCCAAGACCGATGCGAAGGTCAAGGAACTGATCCCGGACAACCCGCACCTGCACCGCTGGCTGGACATGGCCGCCGAGAAGATCAAGTTCCAGGGCCTGCCCGCGCGCATCTGCTGGGTCGGCCTGGGCGATCGTGATCGACTGGGCCTTGCCTTCAACGAGATGGTCGCCAATGGCGAGCTGAAGGCGCCGGTGGTGATCGGCCGTGATCACCTGGACTCGGGCAGCGTCGCCTCGCCCAACCGCGAAACCGAGGCCATGCAGGACGGTTCCGATGCCGTCTCCGACTGGCCGCTGCTCAACGCCCTGCTCAACACCGCCAGCGGTGCCACCTGGGTCTCGCTGCACCATGGCGGCGGCGTCGGTATGGGCTTCTCGCAGCATTCGGGCATGGTCATCGTCTGCGATGGCACCGAAGCGGCGGCCAAGCGCATCGCGCGCGTGCTGTGGAACGACCCGGCCACGGGCGTGATGCGGCATGCCGATGCGGGGTATGACATCGCGGTGGAGTGTGCGAAGGACAAGGGCCTGGATCTGCCTGGGATTCTGGGCTGATGCGGGTAGGCCCCGGCCGACGGTCGGGGCCTTTCACGACCGGGGGTGACTTCCGCCGCATTGACCGGGGTGCCAGCGCTTCCTACTGTGCGGGCTCACCCACGAGGATGCCCGCAATGCGTCGTTTCGCCTTTGTCGCGGTCCTGCTGCTCGCGGTATCGACGCCGTCCGGCACTGTGCGCGCCGCGGAGTTAGACGCCCGGATCTCCCGGCAGCTCCATGCCAACGCGGAGCGCTATGGCATCGCCGGCCAGGCAGTACTGATACGGCACAACGGCACGCTGCTTGCGCAGGCCGTCGCCGGAGAGGCCGACCTCACCACGCACCAACCGGTGACACCCGAGACGGTGTTCAACACTTACTCCCTGGCCAAACTGCTTGTCAGCGCTCTGGTCATGCAACGGGTGGAGGCCGGCAGGGTCGAGCTGGATGCACCGGCCAGCCGCTATCTTCCCGATCTGCCCGAGGCCTGGCAGGCGATCACCGTGCGGCAGTTCCTCAACCATGCGTCCGGCGTTCCCGAGTATTTCCAGTATCGGGAAGGTGAGGTGATCACCTCGCAGGGCAACCGCTTCCCGACCACGGCGGCGGAGGTGTTCAAGGCACTCGCCGGCGCACCACTGCAGTTCACGCCGGGCACTGCCAATCGGTATGCGCAGACAAACTATCTGGTCCTCACCGCGCTTTTGGAAGCGCAGTACCAGCAGCCCTATGCGCAGATCGTCCAAGACCGCGTGCTTCGTCCGCTGTCGATGACGCACACCTCGCTGGGCCCGGCAACGGATGTGCCGCACGACATTGCCATCGCCTATATCGGCAAACAGGGCGCCCTGCAGCGCGAAGACGACATCGCCTGGCCATCCTATGCCTACGGGCATGCCGCACTGCATACCACCGTCGGTGATCTGGACCGCTTCCTGATGGCCCTGACCCGCGGTGAGCTGGTGGGTCGTGCCACGCTGCAGCAGCTGTGGCAGCCACAGTTGCTGGACAACGGACGGCGCAGCGGCTTCTCCACGGGTTGGGAATTCGAAGAAAGCGGCGAGTACCGCTTCGTGGGGCATGACGGTGGCACGCGGGTACGTGCACGGATAGCCTTCCTGGACGGCTTGGGCGGGGATACCTACAGCTTTATCTACCTCACCAACGGCAGTGCGACGAATGTGTGGTCGCGCACGCTGGTGGACAGCACCATGGCGGTGGTGGCCCCGATGCAGTTCCCTCGCGAGGCCCTGTCGGAAAGGCTGATCACCTACGCACTGGAGCCGCAGACGGCCGCACGCACAACCGCGTTGAAACAGTGGCTCATCACTACCGGGCGCGGTGATCAGCCGATGCTGGAGCAGGACATCAACCGCGTGGGCTACGCGGTGGCCGAGAACCTGGGCCATGCCACTGCCGTGCACATCTTCACTCTCAACACTACGCTGTTCCCGCGCTCGGCCAATGCCTGGGACAGCCTGGCAGAAACGTATGCCGCCTTGGGCGACGCGAAGCAGGCCGAACGGCTGTACGCCAAGTCGAAAGCGCTGGCAGCGGCCCGGTAATGCCGGCCGCGGGCCGGCAACCACGCAATCATGGTTCTCACGCGACGGGATCGCGTAGATCCTGGCGAGCCGGCCAGCGGCCGGCACTACCGACATCCCGCCGTCGGCGTTCGTCACCCATACGCCCCACAAGGGTGACGAACACCCCCACATCCTGTTAACTTGCGCGCCCCACATTAAGTTGACAGTGTGTCGCGCCAACACGCGCCCTGTCGACACTGATAGCGCGCACGAATGACTGTCCTCCCGAATCGCTCCATCGCCCCTGCCCTGTCCCTGCTCGCCGCTGCCTTGCTGGCAAGCCTTGCCGCCACCAACGTCGCCCATGCCGCGCCCGCCGGTCAGGCGGTCACCCTGGATGCGGTGAACGTCACCGCCGCCGATGCCACCGAGGCGGCGCGCCGCGCGCTCGACCGGGTCCCCGGTGCAGGCAACGTGGTGGATCTGGCGCAGGTCGGCCAGGGCCGCGTCGCCGGCACGGCCGATGTACTCGCCTACCAGCCCGGCATCAGCGCGCAGAGCGCCGGCAATGAAGGCGTCAAGGTCTCCATCCGCGGTTCGGGCCTCAACCGGGCGCCGGGTGCGCATGCCTCCGGCTTGTCGGTCTCGCTGGATGGTCTGCCGCTGACCGGCCCGGGTGGCACGCCGTACGAGCTGCTGGAGCCGCTGTGGCTGAGCCGCGTCGAAGTGCTGCGCGGTGCCAACGGGTTCGAGCGCGGTGCCCTGGCGCTTGGCGGTGCGATCAACTACATCACCCGCAGCGGCCGCGATACACCCGGGCTGGAGCTGCACTACGAAGCCGGCGCACGCGGTTACCAGAAGCGGGGCATCAGCGTCGGCGGCGTGCACGACGCTGTCGACTATTTCCTGGCCTACACCGATACCGAGTACGACGGCTATCAGCAGCACGCAGCCGGCAAGGGCAAAGGTGCCGTGGCCAACCTCGGCTGGCAGCTCACCCCGGATCTCGAAACGCGCTTCTTCCTGCGCTACCGCGAAACCGATCACGAAACCCCGGGGCGCCTGACCCGCGCGCAGATTCGCAACGATCCACGCGCGGCGAATCCAGCCAACCTGGCGATCGACGCGCGCCGCCCGCAGCCGGGCAGCACCTGGATCGGCAACACCACGACCTACACCATCGATGACGATTCGTCGCTGCAGGCCGGCCTCGTCTATCACACGTACCCGATGGACTTGAATGAGAGCCTGTACCGCCAGCAGCTGGACTACGCCAACCTCAACGGCACGCTCGACTACCGCCGCCGGCACGCGCTGTTCGGGCATGACAGCGTGACCACGATCGGCCTGCGCGTCACCCACGATCTGGATGCCAACGTGCGCGAGACCCTTCGCTTCGCCAGCAACGGGTACGCGGCCGGCACGCACACCCGCGACTTTGAGCATTACGGCACCGACAGCGTGCTGCACGTCGGCAATGGTCTGGCGCTGAGCGACACGCTGCGCCTGCAGACCGGGCTGGCGTTGATCCACACCCGCCGCGATGTGCAGGTCACCTGGCCGGCGACGGCGGAGAAACTATCCGAGCGCCAGTGGGATTACGCGCCGCGGTTGGGCTTCACCTGGCAGCAGACGCCGCAGACGCAGTGGTTCGGCAACCTCAGCCGCTCGGTGGAACCGGCCCACCCGTGGTCGATGATCTGGGGATCGAACCAGTACTTCGCCGCCGGCAATGGCGCCTCCACCGGCCGCCAGCGCGCGCCGGTGAACCTGGACAACCAGACCGCGACCACGCTGGAACTCGGCGCGCGCGGCGACAGCGCGCTCGGCCGCTGGGAGCTGACCGGCTACTACGCGCGCCTCAACCACGAACTGCTCACCGTGGAAGTGCAGCCGGTGCCGAACCTGTTCATCGCCGAATCCAACGCCAGCCCGACCGTGCACCGTGGCATCGAAGCGGGGCTGGACAGTGCGCTGTGGCAGGGCGTCGGCGGACGGCTGTCATTGCGCCAGGCGTACACCTTCAGTGACTTCCGCTACCGCGATGATGCACGCTTCGGAAGCAACCGCCTGCCCGGCCTGCCGCGCCACTACTACCAGGCCGAACTGCGCTACGACCACCCGGCCGGCTTCTACGCCTGGCTGAACACCGAGTACGCGTCGAAAATGTTCGTCGACTATGCCAACAGCATGGCCGCCGACAGCCACGTGATCTTCGGCACCCGCATCGGCTACGACGCCCCCGGTGGCCGCTGGCAGGCCTGGGCAGAACTGCGCAACCTGAGCGACCGCCACTATGCCGCCACGGTAACCCCGGGCTATGACGATGCGGGCAAGGATGTCGCGCGATCGACGCCGGGTGATGGGCGCGGTGTGTATGCCGGGGTGCGCTGGCGCTTTGATTGAGCGACAGGGCCCGCTACTGCATGCCGCGCTAGGCCGCCTGGTTGCGGACCTGCACGCCGGCTGCAGCGCTCCGCCGCATGGGGTCGGCGGCCGCCAATGCCTGCAGGCGGTCGCGGCCGCGTACTTCGACATCACGCCCCTCTACAGTCACCAGCCCTTCCGCCTGGAAGCGGCGCAACAACCGGCTCAGGGTTTCCGGTGCGAGCCGCAGGTAGCTGGCGATATCCATCCGCGACATCGTGAACTGCCACCGGTTCGGGGCGTAGCCCCGCGCCGCCATGCGGTCGGCCATGTCGATCAGGAACGCGGCCAGCCGCTCGTCGGCCATGCTGTTGCACGCCAACTGGGTGGCGCGGGCGATGTCACGACTCATCAACCGGAACAACGTGGCCTGCAGCATCGGCATTCTCCTGGCCAGTTCCGCGATCTCGTGGAACGGCAGCCGGCACAGGCTCACGGTATCCAGCGCCACCGCATTGCAGGGGTAGCGCTCTTCATCGATGGCACTGAGGCCGAGGAAATCACCCGGCATGTGGAAGCCGAGGGTCTGCTCGCGGCCTTCGCGATCCACTGCATAGGTCTTGACCGTGCCCAAACGGATCGCCGTGAGGTACTGGAACCGATCACCTTGCCGGAACAACAGATGGCCGGCATGCACGGGCATCGTGTGCTCGACCAGCCTCTCCAACTCCTGCAGATGGGCCGCATCGGCGGATCCCGGAAAGCACCCCGGACCCAGCGGGCAGGAACAGCATGCGCAGCGCAGCGCCAACGGCGTGCCAGAGAGGATGCGCATGATCGTGGGCCTCCTGCGATGCTGCGTCACCCGGTGCGCGGGCGCGTCTGGCAGGTACTGCACCTGCCGCCTTTCCCCCTGTGACTGACACACCCCATCCGCACTGATACTGCTGCCCTTGCCGGTGGCGGATTCATACTGTTTTGAGCCGCGGCGTTGTGCAATATCCGAACGATCAGTATTTCTACTGGTTTATGCCGTCGAGCCCTCTCCGGGCGCGCGCCAGGCTGAAGCGTTCAGTTCCGCCGTCGAGGAAATCCGGCGAAGCGCTGCGCGCTTGACCCACATCAAGCTGACCGTTACCAGGCGGTCGTAATGTGTCCCCTACCGGGCGCAGCGGGGTACCGTCCGGACGTCCTGTCCTTTCCGGAGTCGATCCCATGAAGCCTCATTCCCTTCTCGCCCCCCTTGCTCTGGTCGGCGCCCTTGGCCTCGCCGGGCTCGCCCTGGCGCAGGCGCCCACCGTCAACATCGGCGAGCGCCATGGCAACCTCCGCACCGCACAGGAACACATCGTGCAGGCCTACCAACTGATCGGCGTGGCACAGCAGGACAACAATTCGCGCCTCGGCGGCCATGCAGAGCGTGCACGCCAGCTGTTGATCCAGGCGGATCAGGAATTGCGGATGGCGGCGAATTCGGCCAACGACCGCGGCCGCCCCTGATCATCGCTGCCGGGCCGCGTGCGCTCGAGGCGACGTCCCGCCCAGCCCGGCGGCGATATCGCCTGCCACCGCGGCTTCGTCGACGGTGCGCCCGAAATGGTCCACATAGCGGCCCTCGCGATCAAGCAGGAACACGAACGTCGAGTGATCCATCATGTACTGGCCCTGCTTGCCGTAGGGCACCTTCTGGTAATACACGTGATAGCGATCGGTAACCGCCGCGATCTGCGCAGGGGTGCCGGTCAGCCCGATCACATCGGGACCGAACAGCGATACATAGGCCTTCATTTTCGACGGCGTGTCGCGTGCCGGATCGACGCTGACGAAGATCGTTTTCAGCGGCGGCCCACCGAGTGCGCGCACCCGCTGCGCAATGCGCACCAGCCGTGCGAGGTCGGTCGGGCAGACATCCGGGCAGGCCGTGAAGCCGAAGTACAGCAGCACCGGCCTGCCATGGAAACTGCGATCGGTGACTACCTTCCCGTCCTGGTCGACCAGCGTGAAACCACCGCCGATCGGGTTGGCTGGCGAGGCTGACCACGCCGGTAGCGCCAGAAGCGCGATCCCCACCCACGCCACTGTCCACAGAGTGCGCCCCATCTCAGTGCGCTCCGTTGTAGGACAGCGCCATGCCGACCAGGTTGGCCTCCTGCCCACCCACTGCCTGGCTGCCGATTGAGACCCCGATACTGAGCTGGCCGGTCACGCGATAGCCGCAGCTCACTTCGTTAAGATAGTCATGCCGGCCCGCACCGGCCGCCCACGGGCGGCGCTTGTCGGTACGTGTCGCCCCGAAGACCCAGCGCCCGTAGTCGACGGTGACCGAGGTCGTCAGATAGCGCGTGTCATTGCCGGCGATCGCATTCTCATTCTGCACATCCGCGTACTCGACCAGCGGCACGATATCGAAATAGCGGAACCGCAGCGTCGTATCCAGGTCCGCGCTGGAATCGGGTGCCCAGATGTAGCGCGCGGACACAATGCGGATCACTTCGTCATCGGCCGGCCCACTGTCGGGCTGCGCGACGCCGGCGCGGTTGCGCATGTAGCCGGCCTGCATCTCCAGGAACGGCAGCGCCGGAATCGCATCCCAGTTCACGGTGACCGCATAGGAATCGAGCTTGCCGGTGTTGGCCGGCCCGCCGTCCGAGCGCTGCGCCCGCGCACCGCTGCGCAGGAAAGGCCGGCTCAGCTCGGTGGTGTCAGCGATGTACAGGTTGAGCCCGCCTTCGATCATCCCGACTTTCTGGCCGAACCAGCGGTAGGCGTACGTGGCGCCCAGCATCCCGCCAAGGTCGTAGGCGGCGACGAAATCGTTGGTATACAGGCCGGGCGAAGCATCCATCGCACGCCCGAACGGCACCTGCAGCTTGCCGATCTGCAGCTGGGTGTGCTGGGTCAGCTTGTAGTAGTTGAGCTCGTTCACCACCAGCCCGAGATCGCCGAAAGTGCGCTTTTCACCGGCGGCGGGCGGATTGACCGGGTTGAACTCGGTGGACAGCCGCAGCTGGTCATTGGGGCTGAAGCGGATGTAGAAGCTGCTCTGGATGTCCGGATAGAAATCCGTGGTGTTGCGCGGGGAGGTCACGCCACTGCCTTCCGTGCGACTGACGTCGTACTGCATCACCGCGTTGTAATCCATGCCCAGGTTCGGGTAATAGCCCTTGTCGGCATGCGCGCCCGGGCTGGCCAGCAGGCCCAGCCCGGCAACAAGCCCGGCACACAGAGGGGATCTGCACACGATGCGCATCACGGCACCTCCGCAGGCAGCTGCACGTTGGCCGGCAGCGCGAAGTCGCGGCCGGTGTTCCTGAGATAGCTGCAGGTCTGGTTGTCGCCGTAGATGCCACCAAGCGGCGCCAGCTTGACCGCCTGCGCGTAGTCCTCCGGGCGTACCACCTGAATCACCTGCATCATTCCGCCGTCCTCGTGCTCGAGGATGTGGCAGTGGTACACGAACTTGCCCAGCATCACCGGATCACGGAACGGAATGCGCAACGTGATCGAACCGCGGGTCGGGATGAACACCGTATCGCGGTACCCACTGAACGGGACGGGCTTGTCGTTGATCGCCACCACCTGGAAATCGGTCTGGTGGATATGGAACTGATGCAGCTCCTGGGACGGGTTGTACAGGCGCCACTCCTCGACATCGCCGAGTTTGACGGTGGTGTTCACCCGGCGTGGATCGAAGCGCTCGCCATTGATCAGGAAGGCGTCGCCGTCAGTCGCCGAATCCTGGAAGGCGAACTGGCGGACATTGGCCACACGCACATTGCTCAGATCTTCCAACACCGGATATGCGCTGGTGATCGCCCGGGTGGCCACAGCTGCTCCGCCGGCACGCAGGGTCGCGATGCGCGCGCCCTTGTACTGGTCACCTGCCGCACCCGTATTGCCGGCGGCCAGCTCGACCGGGTGATCGCCCGCGGACGGGCCGACCACCAGAATGCTGAAACGCGCGGACGGCCCGATCAGCAGTTCATCGGTCATCACCCGCTTGTTCACCGTATTGCCGTCGCGCGACAGGATCTGCACGTTCTGCCCGTTGATGCGGATGCGGAAGTACTGGTTGGCGGAGATGTTGAGCAGGTGCCACAGCTGGGTTTCGCCGGGCTCGATGGCGATCACTGGATCGCCCTGCCCGTTGACTGTCCGGATCGATGGCGCGCTGGTCACGATCTCGCTGGCCAGCCTGCCGGTACGGGTCTTCTGGAAATTGCGCAGGACCAGAACGCGCTCCTGGATGCCCTTCAGTTCCGGGAACGGATCGAGGATGCCGTCGACCAGGATAGGCCCGGCGATGCCCGACTCCACCTGGCGCTGCGCGCCGCCGTGGAAATGGCTGTGGTACCAGTAGGCGCCCGGGCTGTGATCGGGGGGCAGCTTGAAACGGTACAGCCCTTTCTCGTGCGGGCCAACCTCGCGGAAGATGCTGTCACCCGAGTCCAGCGGCGTGACCGTCATCCCATGGAAGTGGAGATTGGTCTTCTCGTCCATCTGGTTGTCCAGCGTGATCGCCACCGTGCCACCGGGTCGCGTGCGGATCAGCGGGGCGTCGTAGTTGCCGTTGAAGACCAGCGCGCGATATGGCTGCCCGCCCACGGATACCGCCGACATCGCCGCGCGCAGCGTGCCCGCGCTGATGCCATCGGCCCCGTAGCGGATTTCCGTGGGGGCCTGCAGCGCTGCGCCCGGGTCCGCGCTGTCCGGCGGTGCCTGCGCCATCGTCGCGCCAACCCACAGCAGCACGCCGGTCAGGGCAACGAGACAGGCATCGAGCAGCCGTCGCCGCTGCCGGCTGCGCGGGGTGATCGCTGCGGTGCGGGACAGAGCCATGGCGATACCTGCTGGAGAGAAGAAGGGAACGGCGCGTCAGGTGCCGGCGATGGCCCAGGTGATGAAACCGGTGGCAATGGTGCTGACCACCAGGCCGGTCAGGAACAGCCAGTCGGCCATCCCCTCCAGGAACTGGTTGCGCCTGCGTCGCCGCGTACGCAGCGCCCAATAGGCGCTCAGGCACGCGGCCAGGTAGATCAGCGAGTTGATGCTGAGCAGGTCATCGCCGAGGGTGTCGACCTGGCGCAGTACCGTGACCACGTGCAGCACGCCGACCACGGTCATGCACACGCCCAGCATCGCGGCCGAGGTGGTGAAGATGTGGACGCAGATGTCCTCGTCCAGGGAGGCCGCATGTGTTGGCGGCTTGTCCGCTGCAGGTGGGGGAGAGGCTGGCTCGTGCATGGGTCTCGCTCGGAGCGTTCGGACCTGCGCCGGTCACAGGCCACCCCACGGTAGCGAGCGCTGCCGCCCCGACGCATGACCTAGATCAAGCCGGGACGCCTTGCCGTGCGCGACCGGCGCATTCAGCCCCTTGACCAGGATCAAGCCGCCTTCACCGACCTGGCCGCATCGTAGGGCGCGGCTCCCCGCGTGTTGCGAGCAAACATGGCCATGTGGAACGACTTCAGCCATACCTTCCTGGTGATCTTCACCAGCCTGCTCCCGGTGATCAATCCGCCGGGCGCGGCGCTGATGGTCCTCGGCATCGTGCCTGAAGCCACCACCGCCCAGCGCAGCCGGCTGGCCCGCGCGGTGGCCTTCAACAGCCTGGTGATGCTTGCCGCCTCGATCGGCATCGGGGCCTATGTACTGTCGTTCTTCGGCATCTCGATCCCGGTGCTGCGGCTGGCGGGCGGGCTGGTGATCGCGGTGACCGGGTGGCGCCTGCTGCAGGCACCCGCGCAGGGCGAGCATGGCTCGCTGGCCGGCGCCGCCCAGCAGGAGGCCCGCGACGATGCGGAGGCCTCGCTGGACTCATTGCTGTTCTATCCCTTCACCCTGCCCCTTACCGTGGGGCCGGGATCCATCGCGGTGGCCATCGCGGTTGGCACGAGCTCACCGGCACAGGGGCCGGAGGCCGTGCACATCGCAGCCGCCGCGTGCGCATTGCTTGCACTGTGCGCCTTGATCTACCTGTGCATGCGCTACGCCGGGCGACTGCAGTCACTGCTGGGTCGCACCGGCACCCAGGTGGTGCTGCGGCTGCTGGCATTCGTGATTCTGTGCATCGGCGTGCAGATCGGGTGGCTCGGTCTGTCCGAGCTGCTCGCGCAGCAGGCGGCACGGTAAGCCGCGACCCGGGGATTGCTTCAGCGCCCCTGTGCCAGGGCAATCGCCGCTTCGGCCAACGGCACCATCTTCGCGTAACCGGCCGGCGTGGGATGCACGCCATCGGCAGCCAGTTCCGGGTCGAGGCCGCCGTCTTTGTTGGTCATGGCCGTGTGGTAATCCAGATAGACCAGACCCTGCTCCTCCGCGTAAGCACGCAACACCCGATTGAGCGCCGTCACTTTGCCCGCGGGCTGCACGCCGGGTTGCCACGGGTAATCGCTGACCGGCAGCACCGAGGCCAACACGATGCGGATGTTGTGCGCCTGCGCCAGTTCCACCATCGCATGCAGGTTGTCTTCGATCATCGCCTGCGTGGTGGGCCCGGTATTGCCGGCGATATCGTTGGTGCCGGCGAGGATCACGACCAGCGCCGGCTTCAGTGCGATGACGTCCTGCTGGAAGCGCAACAGCATCTGCGCCGTGGTCTGCCCGGAAATACCCCGGTTGACGTAGGGCTTGCCCGGGAAGAAACGCTCGCTGCCGGTCGGTCCCCAACCTTCGGTGATCGAGTCACCGTAGAACACCACGCGCTTCGTCCCCGGCGCGACCGGCGCCAATGCGGCGTTCTCGGCGCGGTAGCGCTGCAGCTGCGGCCAGTCCAACAGGCGCTGCTGCATCTCCGTGATCTGCGCGTGCGTCGCCTGGTCGGCAGGCACCCGATACAACGGGTTGGTCGCAGGCGATTCCTGCGCGTGCGCACTCGGATGCAGGGCGCACGCAGCGAGCGTCGCGGCGAACACGGTGGAACGGATCAAGGCGGTCAAAGCGCGGCACTCCGGTTGCGGCAGGCCGACAGTCTCAGCGATCGGCGACCAGGGAAACAAGCTGCGCTGCGACGCGATCGAATGGGCCGATGTCGCGCGTGGCCCGGCTCATCGCCACCGCGCCCTCGATGCTGGCGATGATCATGGTGGCCATGCCGTTGGCCTGCTCGGGCGAGCGGCCACCGCGACCCAACGCTTCGGTCAGACGGGCTTCCCAGCGCGCGAATACCTCGGCCGCGGCCCGCCGTGCATCATCGGGTGCATCGTCGATCGGCTCTTCGACCGCCGCCGCAAGGACCGGGCAGCCGACATGGAACGCCGAGCGGATCAGGCGCTCGCGCCACGCCGCCAGGAACAAGGACAGCCCGTCGGGGGCCGCTCCCTGCAGGCAGGTATCGAGCAGCGCATCCACCTTGGTGCCCGCCAATGTCGTGGCTTCGGCCAGGACCTGCTGCTTGCCGCCGGGAAAGTGGTGGTAGGTGGAGCCGAACGGCGCCTGCGCGCGCTTGGCGACCTCACGGACGCTGGAGGCATTGAGTCCGTAGGTGGCCAGCATTTCCGCGGCCGCAGCCACGACGCGCTGCGGCGCATCGGAATGACGTGCACTCATGAGCCGCACTCCTTGCTAAGACGAGTGTCATAGATTAGCGTATTTCGATTATGACACCTGTTATAGATGAGCGCCCCTGCCCATGAATCTCTGGTTCCGCCTCCTGTTCCTGCTGCTGTCCTCGCCATTCCGCCCGAAGCTGAGCGCGCCGTTCGCGGTGTCGCGCTTGAACTTCCGGGTGCTGCCCAACGACATCGACAGCAACCTGCACATGACCAACGGCCGCTATTGGACGATCTTCGACCTGGGCCGGCTGGATCTGGTGTTCCGGATGGGCTTGGGCCGGGTGGCATGGCGCTCCAAGTGGGCCCCGATCGTCAGCGGAGGCAGCATCCAGTTCCGGCGGGAGCTCAAGCCGTTCCAGCGCTTCGTGCTGGAAACCCGTCTGGCCGGCTGGGTCGGCACGCGCATCATCATGGAGCAGCGGGTGCTGATCGGCGAGGAGGAAAAGGTCGCCACGCGTGCCCTGCTGATCACCGGCATCTACGACCGCCGGCATCGCCGGTTCGTTTCCACCGATCAGATGATGGAGGCCATCGGCGCGCCCATCGTGCCTTCGCCGGAACTGAGCAAGGCCGCGCAGGCGTTGCTTGCGGCGGAAGTGGCGATGAAAGAGGACTGAGGCTCGCGCTGGTCGCGCAGTGACGGGAGCGCTCAGGCGTTGCGCCAGGGAAGGATCTGCGCCTTGGTCATCATCGTCTGTTCGATCAGGCGCAGGCACTTCTCCCCCGGGCTGACCAGATACCACTGCTCGCTGTTGCGCAGTAGCGGCAGGTCCGCGCGATGATCGGTGTAGGCCGTGCGCCACGGCGGCGGATACCCGCGCTCGGTCAGCATGGGAATCTTGTTCTCACCAATGCAGTGGTTTTCGCTGACCCAACCGCCGACACACGGCCGCAGGGTCGAGGCGACCAGCGGTACGTCCTTCAGACCTTCGCGCTCCAGCAACGCGCGCGCCAACGGCTCCCAGCAGCCGGTGGCGATGACAACCTCGTCGCCCTGGGCAAGATGGTGGCGCAGTCGTTCAACGCCCTCAGGCAGGAACACAGGCTCCGGGCCGGCGAATACCTCGTCGGCATGCGCCACGGCAAGCCTGGCCAGCGCCTCGCGGCTGCGTCCGAACGTCGCCATCCACACCGCGAAACGTACCGGCCTCCGTCGCGTGCGCGGTAGTGCCCAGAGCGGCACCAGCACCGGCAGCGCGAGCATGACGCCGGCGATCCGCCACGGTTGGCGGCGCAGCAGACCTTTGAAGAACCGGCTTGCCGTTTCCCAGCGGGTCAGCGTCAAGTCGAAATCAAATACCACCACGGTGCGGTCTGACATCCGTATCAGCTCCTTTCAGAAGACGCCTTGCACCAGCAGTTTGTCGTCATCGGTCGGTGTGAGAACCAACCCGTAAGCCTCGTTTCCGCGATGGAAGCCCGCCGAGCAGATCGCGTCCCAGCCCTGCCCGCAATCCACCTCGGGATGCGCGGCGAAGACGGGGTCACCCTCATTGTCCGGCGCACCGGCGATCCAGCCCGCTGTGAGCAGCAATGCCTTGGCCTGCGCGTACGGCATGCCGACGGTAATACCGATCTGCGTCCAGGCTGCGGGCAACGACGGTGCATCAGCGGCATGCACGTGGCCGGCGAACAGCAGCAGCAACAATGACAGGAACATCGGTTTCATCGGCATCACATCATGGGTGCGGCTGCACAGGATAAAGCGCGGGGCGCGCTGCGGGACGTCACTGCGCCTGTCAGCTCAGAACCCATCCAGCGTCCGCAGCAATGAGCCGAAGGTCAAATAGAACGAGTCGTGTCCACCCTGCGCGCGCCCATACCCCAGGAACACCGGCCCAAGGAACGTATCGGCACCGACGAACACGCTGCCCGCGGTCTGCATGCCATCAAGGCTGACATCCTCACGGCGCTGCCAGAATCCGCCCCACTCCACACTGCCGCCGACGTACAGCGGGATGGTGAGCAGAGAGTCGGCGTGCGCGACGCGACGGTAATACACCACCCGGGCCAGCGCGGTCTGCGGCGCGAAGATGGATTCTTCCGGGTACCCGGACAGATTGCCCAACCCGCCCAGGAAGCCGTAGGTGGCCAGCAGATCATCGCCGCCGTGTGCCGAGGTGGCGCGCACGCCGCCCAGCCAGCGGTTGTGGCCCTGCGCCCACGCGCCATCCCACTGCACCCGGGTGACCGCCGCCGAGTTGTCGGTGCCCAGTGCATCGAGATAGTGCTGCCGCGTGAGCGACAGGCGCTGGCCGCGGCTGGGGAAGGCCGAGCTGTCGATCGAATCGTGGCGCAGCTGCCAGCCGACGCTGCCCATGTCCGCGCGGTAATTGCCCAGCTCGGTCGGGTTGCCGACGTCCAGGCGCAGGCGCTCACGGCCGCGCTCGCCGAACAGCGCGATTTCCCAATCCGGATGTGGCGAATACGCCCAGCGCAGTCCACCCAGCCACTGGCTGTAACGGAACTCGGCGAGTGCGCCACCGCGCATCAGCGCCAGGTCCAGATCAGTGGCGCGGTACTTGGCATAGGTCGACAGCGCATGCCGGCCACTGCTGCCGAACGGCCGGTAGTACTCGGCGAACGCCTCTTCCACTTCGCCCAGCCCCAGGCGCAGCTTGAGCTCGGCGCCCTGCTCGCTGAGGCCGGTCCGGGTCAGCTCGGTGATCAGCTGGTAATTACTGCTGCCGTCGAAGTCGTCGGACAGGCGCAGCGCGAAGTGCAGGAAATCCGGGCCCCAGCGTTTGTCCTGCGGTGCGAGCACGAGGCCCTGCTGCCCATCGCGCTCCTCCAGCCGCCACTGCACCTGCTGGTAGCGACCTTCGCCGTAGGCCGTGGCCACCTTCTCCTCCACGCGGTCCGGCGCCAGCGGCTGGCCGACCTCCGGCTGCAGCCGCTGCTCGATATAGCGTGCGGTACGTGTCTTATCGCGCAGCACATCGATGAAGGCCACGATCGGCGTTTCATACGCCGGCGGCCGATGCTGGCGCTGGAAGGCGGCGTAGCGAGTATCGTCCACCTGGAATCGACGAACCGCCGCGACCTCAGCCTGCGCCGCCTGCTCACCGACACCGACGGCCTGCGGCGAGCGGTTGAAATCCTGGCTGCCCATATCGCCCAGCGGTGGTGTGATCAGCAGATCCTGCGGCCCCAGCGTGGCCAGCTGCGCCAGTACTTCACGCTGCATCAGCACGCTGGCCATCTGGTGACTGATCGCCAACGGTGAATCCAGCTGCGCCTCGGTCATCAGCGGCGAGCCGACCCGCGACACGATCAACCGCTGCGCTCCCAGCCGCCGCGCTTCATCGATCGGGACATTGTCGACCACGCCGCCATCGACCAGCAGATGGTCCTCATAGCGCACCGGCGCGAACACGCCCGGCACCGACATGCTCGCGCGGATGGCCAACGCCAGGTCGCCCTGCGCGAACACCACCTTCTCGCCGCTGACGATATCGGTGGCGATGACCCGGAACGGAATCGGCAAATGATCGAAGTCGCGCACCTGCCAGGTCGGCAGCAGCAGGCGGCGCAGCAGCATCTCCAGCTTCTGACCCTGAATCAGGCCCTGCGGGAACGCGATCTTGCCGTTGCTCAGGCCGACTTCGACGCCGCCCAGCAGGCGCAGGTCATCTTCCTTGCGGCGCATGCTGCGCTCATCGCGTGGCGGTTTGTCGCGCAGCACCTCGGCCCAGTCGATCCGGTCCAGCACCGCCTCGATCTCATCGGCGGTGTAGCCGGAGGCATACAGACCGCCGACCACCGCGCCCATCGAGGTGCCGACGATGCAGTCGATCGGTACGCGCTCGCGCTCGAGCACCTTGAGCACGCCGATGTGGGCCGCGCCGCGGGCACCACCGCCGCCGAGCACCAGGCAGGTGCGGGGGCGGTCGGGATCCTGCGTTGCCGAATCAACGGATGCTGGAGCGGTCTGCGCCACCGCCATGAGCGGGGCGCACGCCAGCGCTGCCAGGACGAACAGCCAGCGGCTGCACCCACGCCGCGTGGCAGTACCGGTGGGTTGTAGTGGTGACTGCTGCATTCGATCCCTCATTCCCCGGTCCACGCCCCCTGGTAATCCCACGAAGAACAGGGCGTTGGCAGCCCGGATCGTGGTGCGGTGACGGCGCCGACGACACCGCTGCCCGCCGGTCCCCACGACTGGATATCCATGCCTGCGTCCTTGTGGTCTGCCCCGAGTGTAATTCCATCACCCGCCCGGAACGCAGAACGGCCGCCCATCGAGGGCGGCCGTGGGTCTGATGCGAAGCGCAGCTGACTGATGAACGGCGCTACCGATGCCTCACCTCAGTGCTTGGCCGGCGGCGCATTCTTCACATAGGTATCGAACCAGGTCAGCATTTCCGACACCAGCTGCTCATTCGATTCCAACGCGGTATACCAATGCGGTTCGTGCGGCAGCATCACCAGGCGCGTGGTGCCCCCGTTGCCGCGGATCGCCTGGAACAGCTTGCGCGACTGGAACGGCTCGGTGCCCGGGTTCGCATCGTCCTCGCCGTGGACCAGCAGCAGCGGCAGCTTGATCTTGTCGGCGTAGAAGAACGGCGAGGCCTTCAGGTACACGTCCTGCGCCTGCCAGACCGAGCGGCGCTCATTCTGGAAACCGAACGGGGTGAAGGTCTTGTTGTAGGAGCCGCTGGTGGCGACACCGGCCTTGAACAGGTCGGTATGCGCGATCAGGTTGGCGGTCATCAGACCCCCATGGCTGTGACCGGTGACACCGATCCGGTTGCGGTCGACCACACCCAGGTCCACCGCCTTGTCCACTGCAGCCTTCGCATCGGCCTCAAGCTGTTCCAGATACGTGTTGTAGGCGGTTTTCGGGTCGCCCACGATCGGGAACGAGGCGTTGTCGATGATCGCGTAGCCGGCCAGCAGCATCAGCCGGTATGGCGCCAGGCGGGTGAACGTCTGCTGCGAACCAGACACCTGTCCTGCCTGCGCGGCGTTGGCGAAGTCAGCCGGGTACGCGTACAAAATCGCCGGGACGCGCTGGCCTTCCTTGTAACCCGGCGGGGTGTACAGGGTGAACGACAGGTCCACGCCGTCGGCGCGCTTGTAGGTGACCAGGCGCTTCTTGATCTGGCGCACTTCCGGGGTTGGATCCACCAGGTGGGTCAGTGCGTCCGCTTTGGACACGAACTGCGCTTCGCCCGCCCTGGCGGCCGCGACCCGCTCGCCCAGCAGGCGCACGAACGCATTCGGCGCATCGGTCACCGATTGGTGCCATGTGATCAGGTGGCCCGGGAGGGCGCTGAAGCCGATGAACTGCTCATAGGCATCGGCATCGCTGCGGAACAGGCGCTCGGTTTTCAGGCTGTCGAGGTTGAGGGCATCCAGGAAGGGACGATCCCCCTGCGGCGAAGCGCCCTGCCCGCGCAGGAACACGCTATTGCCTTCCTGGCGCACCACGTAGGCGCCGGTGGGCAGGCGCTGGTACACGAAATTGCCCGGGTCCTCGTACAGCTCATCACTGGAGAGATCCCACAGCAGGCGACCTTCCTGCTTCGGGTTGTCCACGTTGACGATGCGGGTCTGGCGCCAGTGGCGGTTCTCGTCGTTCTCGTCCAGGAAAGCGACGTCAGGCTGCGCGGTCCACGCCAGGCCTTCGAAACGCTGCGTGGTACGGGCGATCTCGGTCGGTTTGGCAGTAAACGGCGCCTTGAGCATCAGCACGCGGTCACGCTGCGGCACGGTGACTTTCCAATCGCCTTTGTCCATGGCTTCGGCATACACCAGCGTGGCCGGATCGGTCGCGCGCCAATCGAAATCGCGCGGGCCTTCCGGTACGCCGTGAACCGGGACGCGGTCGGCCAGCGGCAGGCTGGCGATCGGCGTGCTGCGGCCGCTGGCGATATCCAGCACCGCCACGTCATTGGCGAAACGCTGGTAGGTCACCGCATGCGAGAACGGCGCCTTGAGCGTCCTGGTGAGTACGTGCACGCCATCCGGCGCGGACCCGACGCTGTCCAACAGCGCCGGGGCACCGACGGTACGCACCGTGTTGGAGGCGGTATCCACCACCGCCAGCTGCGATTGGCCGTAATAGGCGAACAGCGCTTCATCGTAGGCACTGGTCAGCGTATCGCGGGCCTCATAGGTGCTGCTCTCACCGGCAGTCCCCAGCGACTCCTGGATGTCCGGGCCGATCGCACCGTCCGCCGACGGTGCCGGGCCCTGCCTGGCGGGAACCAGCTTGACCAGCAACTGCTGGCTGCCACCGAGCCACTGCACGGTGCTGCCGAAGATCGGATTCAGCGCCACGTTCGGCACCTGGCGGACCTGGCCGGTGGCCGCATCGCCAACCCACAGCTGCACGCTGTCATCGGCCACGTTCTGGAACGCGAAGCGCTGGCCATCGGCCGACCATTGCGCCATGCCGGCGCACCCGTTGGGCAGCGCCACCTTGGTGGAGCGGCCGGTGGCGGTCTCCACCACGGTGAAGTCGCCCACGCACGGTGGTATGCCGTAGCCACCCGGGGTGTCGTGGCGGCTGCGGTTTTTCGGCTCCAGGCGCACACCGGCCAGCTTCAGGTACGGCTGGGCAACGCGGGTGATCGAAGGATAGGTCTGCGTGGTGGTCAGCAGCAGGCGCTGGCCGGTCGGATCGACACTGGGGGTCGGCGGCGGCGGTGCCTTGAGCACCTTGAGCAGGCTCTCCGGTGGTGTGGCGTAGCCACTGGCATGGGCGGGCATCGTGCCCAGCGTGGCGAAGGCTGTCACGGTGAACGCCGTGGACCAGAACGTACGAGCAAGCATGCGTGTCCCCTTGGATATGGTGGGAGCCGGCACGGCAGGGTCGTCGGTCGGCACGTCTCGAATCTAGCACTGCCGTCCTTCCCGAAGATGGGCCAGAAGAAATGGCCGGCGGCTTTTCACCTGATCCGGCAAAGCCTGCCGCAGGCGGCCATCGAGCCCGGTATCGCGGTGCGGTACCCTTGTCGTTCAACTGCTTCCAGGTGCCCTGCCGTGCGGACCGTGCACGCCCTCCGATATGTCACCCCGCTGCGCGAAGGCGGCTCCCTGCCCGCCGTGGTCGAGACCGACGACGACGGCATGGTGGTGCTCAAATTCCGCGGCGCCGGCCAAGGGCCCAAGGCCCTGATCGCCGAACTGATCGCAGGTGAAATCGCCCGGACGCTCGGCCTGCCGATTCCGGAGATCCTGTTCGTCGAACTGGACCGCGAGTTCGCGCGGACCGAGCCGGACCCGGAGATCCAGGACCTGATCCGCGCCAGCGAAGGCCTGAACCTGGGCAGTGATTACCTGCCCGGCGCGATCAACTACGACCCGGCCGCGATGCAACCCGACGCCGAGCTGGCCTCGAAGATCGTGTGGTTCGATGCGTTCACCAGCAACGTGGACCGCACCGCCCGCAATCCCAACCTGATGGTGTGGCATCGCAAGCTGTACCTGATCGACCATGGTGCAGCGATGTACTTCCATCACGATTGGGCCAGTGCCGGCGAGGCCTGCAAGAAGCCCTTCGTGCTGATCCGCGATCATGTACTGCTGCCCGTCGCCACGCAGATTGCCGAGGTCGATGCCGGTCTCGCGGTGATGCTGCCCGATGCGGAAATCGAGCGCATCGTTGGCCTGGTGCCGGACAGCTGGCTCGTGGACGAACCCGCCTTCGACAGCCCGACCGCCTACCGCCAGGCGTACATCGATTACCTGCAACACCGTCTTCGCGTCCGCGCCGCCTTTGTCCAGGAGGCCGTCCGTGCCCACACTGCACACGTATGACTATGCGGTGATCCGCGTGGTGCCCCGCGTCGAGCGCGAGGAGTTCATCAACGTCGGGGTGATCGTGTCCTGCCCGGGCGCCAAGCACCTGGAAGCGGCGATCGAGCTGGATCTGGAACGGCTGCGCGCCTTCGCGCCGGCCCTGGACATCGAGGGCCTGCAGCCGTGGCTGGATGCCATCGTGGCAATCTGCCGCGGCGACGCGAACGCAGGCCCCATCGCGCAATTGCCCGCGCGCGCACGCTTCCATTTCCTGACCGCCAAGCGCAGCTCGGTGGTGCAGATGTCGAGTACACATGTGGGCCGCACCGCCGATCCGTCAGGTGTGGTGGCGCATCTGATGCGGAAGATGGTGCGGGTACCGGCGTAGCGCGTCGATCCTGACCAGCCACCGGGCAGAGCCCGGTGCTGTGTCACTGGCATTGCGGGCCGCGCGAACCGCGGGCCTGCCCCTCACCCCTTCGGCAGCGCGTAGGCGATCACGTAATCGCCTGCCGGGGTTTCCATGAAGTGGTGGCCGCCGGCCATGATGACCACGTACTGGCGTCCGCCAAACTCATAGATCATCGGGTTGGCCTGGCCGCCCGCGGGAAGCTTGGCATGCCACAGTTCCTTGCCGGTCTTCAGATCGATCGCGCGCAGCAGATCATCGGTTGCCGCCGCAATGAAGATCAGTCCACTGGCCGTCACTACCGAGCCCCCATTGTTCGGCGTACCGATTTCGATCGGCAGGCCGGAGCGGATGCCGAAGGGCCCATTGCCGCGCGCACTGCCGAACGGGCGGTCCCACAGCGTCTTGCCGGTGCGCAGGTCGACGGCGCGGATGCCGCCGTACGGCGGCTGCTTGCACAGCAGCTTGGTGAACGGCAGGTGCCAGCCGGCGTTGACGTCGATGGCATACGGCGTGCCCACCTGCGGATCCCCCGCGCCTTCCGCGCCGCCCTTGTCCGCTTTGACGTCCTCGCGCGGCAGCCAGCCCAGCTTGTCCGCCTTCTCGCGCGGCACCAGCCGGTTGTAGTTGGGCATGTCGTTGTAGTTGGCCACGATCACGCCGCGGCGCGGATCCACGGCAACGCTGCCCCAGTCCGAGCCACCGTTGTAGCCGGGATATTCGATGGAATGACGGTCCACGGTCGGCGGGGTATAGAAGCCTTCGTAGCTGGCTTCACGGAACTGGATGCGGCACACCAGCTGATCGATCGGGGTCATGCCCCACATGTCGCGCTCGGTGAGGTCCGGCTTGCGAAGCGTGTGATACAGCGAGAACAGCTGGGTCGGGGAACGCTGTTCCGGCTCGACGCCACCGGTGGGCACCTTGCGCTCTTCGGCCGGGGTCAGCAGCTTGCCGGTGCGGCGGTCGAGGATGTACATATCGCCCTGCTTGGTGGGCAGCAGCAGCGCCGGGACCTTGCCGGCGGCGGTCGGGTAGTCGATCAGGGTCGCCTGCGAGCCCATGTCGTAATCCCAGACATCCTTGCGCACCGCCTGGAAGTGCCAGGCCGGCTTGCCGGTGTTGACGTCGATCGCCACCAGCGAGGTGGCGTACCTGTTTTCGTTTTCGGTGCGCGAACCACTCCAGTAATCGCCGGCCGAGTTGCCCATCGGCAGGTAGACCAGGCCGAGTGCGTCGTCGCCGGTCGCGGTGGTCCACATGTTGGGGGTGCCGCGGGTATAGGTCTCACCCGGCGGCGGTGCGCCGTTGCGCTCCGGGCGGACCATGTCCCAGGCCCAGCGCAACTTGCCGGTGACGGCATCGTAGGCCTGGATCACGCCGGACGGCGCGTCGCGGCGCTGGCCATCCAGCACCTGGTGGCCAGTCACGATCACGCCCTGCACGATCGCCGGCGGTGAGGTGATGGAGACATAGCCGGCGGGGCTGTCGCCCATGCCGACGGTGATGTCGACCTGGCCGTTGTTGCCGAAGCCCGTGCACGGCTTGCCGGTCGCGGCATCGACTGCGATCAATCGACCATCCAGGGTGCCTTCGATGATGCGGGCGGCGCAGGCACCGCGCGGCACCTGGGTCAGCACCGGCACGCCACTGGGGACGGCAAGATCGGCGGCGACATCGTTCAGCGCGGTGTCCTGCGCGGTAGCCGGCACTTCGTAGTAGGAGACGCCCCGGCAGGCGGCGGTGTAGGGAATGGACTTGTCCTTGACCTTGGGGTCATAGCGCCAGCGCTCGGTGCCATCGGCGGCGTTGAGCGCGACCAGCTGGTTGCGCGCGGTGCACAGGTACAGGCTGTCGCCGACTTTCAGCGGCGTCGTTTCCGCGCCCCAGCGCTTCTCCGGCAGATCCCCGGTGCGGAACAACCAGGCCTGTTCAAGCTTGCCGACGTTGTCCGGGGTGATCTGCTGCAGGGGCGAGAAGCGCGTGGCGGCATTGTTGCGGCCATAGGCGGCCCAGTCGCCATCGACCGGACGGTCGGCCGGCTGCAGGGGCGCATCGGCGGTCGGAGTCAGGCCGGTGCTGGTCATCGGTTCGGGAAACGCGCCCTGCGCGGCCGTGACGCCGTGCGGCACGAAGGCCAGGGTGAAGGCGGCGACGAACACCAGCGCGAGCACGCCGGCGATGCCACGCGAGACCTTGCGCGAAACCGGACGATCCAGCGTGGGCAACAGCAGCGACAGCACGAAGCCGATGGCCACGATCAGGCCCAGGCGCGGCACCCAGCGCCAGTAATTGCTGCCCGACTCCCACCACGTCCACAACAACGTGCCGACGAACACCAGCGCGAACCACAGTGCGCCGCTATAACGGCCCCGCCACAGCTGTACGCCGGAGATCAACAGGCCGACACCGGCCAGCACGTAGTACCAGGAACCACCGAGGCTGGCGAGCCAGGCGCCCCCCGCGGTGAATACAACGCCCAGCAACAGAATGACAATTGCCAGCACAGCCACCAGCCAATGGCGGCGGTGGCGGGTCTGCGTCGTGGTGGACATCGGTTTCTCCTGAAGCGCGAAGATCGCCGACGTTGCTGCCGGCCCCGCGGCTCTTATCCCACCGGGGTCGTGAACGTTGCGCGTTCTTTGCAGCGGTCGCCAACGTCGGCACAGCCGACGATGAAACCCGGCAAGTCCCTGCCCTCCAACGAAAAACGCCGGCGTAAGCCGGCGTTCTCCGTGTGACTCCCACTGGCAGGCTTACGCCTCCGGCGGTGCCACCACCGGGCTGGCCTCGACGGCTGCCGGTGCCTCTTCTTCCACACCCTCGTCCAGCGAAGCATCCATGCGTTCAACGGCCTGGAGCTTCTCTTCCTTGGACAGACGGATCAGGGTCACGCCCTGGGTGTTGCGGCCGACGCGCGAGATTTCCGAACCACGGGTCCGCACCAGGGTGCCACCATCGGAAATCAGCAGCACTTCGTCGCGCGGCCCCATCAGCACCGCACGCACCAGCTTGCCGTTGCGCTCGGTGGTCTGGATGCCGATCACGCCTTGGGTGCCACGGCCCTTGCGCGGGTAATCCGGCAGCGGGGTGCGCTTGCCGTAGCCGTTCTCGGTCGCGGTCAGGATGTACAGCGCATTGTCGTCGTCAGCCCCGTTCTCGATCACGGCATCACCGCTGTCGATCACGGTCTCGTCGACCTGGCTCTCATCCTCGTTCTCGTCTTCACTGCCGCCCGCACTCTCGGCCACGATCAGACTGACCACTTCCTCGCCCTTGGGCATCTTGATGCCGCGCACGCCGGTAGCGGTACGGCCCATCGAGCGGACCTTGTCCTCACCGAAGCGCACGGTCTTGCCGTTGGAGGCGAACAGCAGGATGTCGCGCTCACCGTCGGTCAGGCCGACGCCGACCAGCGCGTCCCCCTCATCGAGGTTGATCGCGATCTTGCCGCGTGCCAGACGGAACGCGAACTCGCTGAGCGGGGTCTTCTTGACGGTACCGTTGCGGGTAGCGAAGAACACGAACTGGCCTTCGGCATACTCACGCACCGGCAGCACGGCCTGCACCCGCTCACCGGCTTCCAGCGGAATCCAGTTGATGATCGGGCGGCCACGGGCGTTGGAACCGGCTTCCGGCAGCTGATGCACCGGCAGCCAGAACACCTTGCCTGCGCTGGTGAAGGTCAGCAACGTATCGTGCGTGTTGACCAGCCACAGCTGTTCGATGAAATCCTCTTCCTTGGTCGACGCCGCGCTGCGGCCACGGCCACCGCGGCGCTGGGCCCGATAGGCACTGACCGGCTGGCGCTTGGCATAGCCGGCGTGCGACAGGGTGACCACCACGTCTTCCGGGGCGATCAGGTCGAGGATGTCCAGGTCTTCTTCGCTGTGGCGGATTTCGGTGCGGCGTTCGTCACCGAACTCGGTACGCACGTTGATCAGCTCTTCGCGGATGACCTGCAGCAGACGGTCGGGATCTTCCAGGATTTCGATCAACCCGGCGATCACTTCCAGCAGCTGCTTGTACTCGTCGGTCAGGCGGTCCTGCTCCAGCCCGGTCAGGCGGTGCAGGCGCATTTCCAGGATCTGGGTGGCCTGGACTTCGGTCAGCTGGTAGCCGCCCTCGATCAGGCCGACGCCCCTGGGCAGGTCTTCCGGACG
>Ga0160445_100045_pt1 | contig 151940 bp, 136 predicted proteins | sample HID1972M_E1MG_FD_108215 | JGI IMG/M metagenome (GOLD analysis project Ga0160445, IMG submission 108215) | Enriched pill bug-associated microbial communities from UW Madison campus, WI, USA - HID1972M_E1 MG | ecosystem: Host-associated > Arthropoda: Insects > Digestive system > Unclassified ... | reverse complement strand
TGAACGAGAACTACACCCACCCGGAAATGCCGGCCGGTGCAGAGGAAGGCATCATCAAGGGCATGTACCTGCTGCAGGAGGCCGGCAAGCCCAAGAAGGGCGAGCTGCGCGTGCAGCTGCTGGGTTCGGGCACCATCCTGCGTGAAGCCATTGCCGCGGCCGAGCTGCTGGACAAGGACTTCGGCGTCACCGCCGACATCTGGAGCTGCCCGAGCATCAACGAACTGCGTCGCGACGGTTTCGATGCCGAGCGCTATAACCGCTTCCACCCGGAAGCCGAACAGCGCAAGGCCTACGTGACCGAGCTGCTGGAAGGCCGCCAGGGCCCGGCGATCGCCGCGACCGACTATGTGCGTGCGTATGCGGACCAGATCCGCGCGTTCGTGCCGATGTCGTACACGGTGCTGGGTACGGATGGCTTCGGTCGTTCGGATACCCGTGCGAACCTGCGTCGCTTCTTCGAGGTTGACCGGTACTACATCGCGCATGCCGCGATTGCGGCGCTGGCGAAGGAAGGGAAGATGACGGGTAAGGATGTGGCGAGGGCGATCAAGCAGTACAAGATTGATCCTGAGAAGGCTAATCCTGTTGGGGTTTGATTAGCAGGAAAAAGGCGACCGGTTGGTCGCCTTTTTTTGTCAATGGAAGACGACCGAAGGTGCGAGTATGAAGTTCATCGAACTCAAACTTAATGACTGGCAGCAGTTCGCGGAAATCAATATATCGTTGAAGCGCGTAACGATCCTCACAGGAGCAAATGGGAGCGGCAAGACTAAGATGCTCTCTCTCTTCGCGCGCCACCGCAGCTGGTCAATGCCGTCATTGGCTACCCCGCAGAAAGACTTCAAGACCAAGGCAATGAAGTTGGCTCTATCGGATACGATAACGGCAATGCAGGGCGCATACGCACTAATCCGTGCGAACTTGACGCCCTTAGGTGAAATCTCCGGTCCAGCTGAAGGGATTGCCCATCCTTGGAGTCTACCCCTTCATTGAAATAGTCGACTTCATTAAATATATATATATATATATATATCGCACGGATTCCGGTGAGCCTCCTTTCGCCACTTTCCGTCATCGTGCTACTAGCAAAGAGAAGGAGTTCGGGTGGCAACCTCTCAGTTTGAAGCCAAGACATTTGGCGTAGGACAGCTAATTTCTCAGAGAAAGTCGTTCGCGGTTCCAGTCCACCAGCGAAGTTATGCTTGGACGAAGGATGCTGTTCAAGAGTTCCTGAGTGATGTAGAAAGTTCCCTGGCCAAGGGAGACAGTGACTACTTCTTGGGTCTAATTGTGATTCAAGCTGCAGGAGGCGGGCAGTGGGTACTCTTGGACGGCCAGCAACGATTGACGACCGTTAGTTTAATTTACGCGGCACTTAGGAAGTGGCTGTTTGACAAGGGATTTGACGAGGACGCCAAGCAGATTGATCATGAATTTATTGGCGTCAGGAAGCTCGGTGGTGAGTATTCATCACGCATGGTTCTAAATGACGAGAATAGGTCTGTTTACTCCATGGTTGCGCAAGGAGAAAGCAGTAGCTCAGAGCTTCACAAGGCTAAGCAGAATAGTGGTCGATCGACGTCTAACGCATTCCTGCTTGATGCCGCGTTGGTTTGTAGAGAGTGGGTGAGTTCACTAGCAGGATCTTCAAGCGAAGATGAGTCAGCGGCCGTCGACAGAATCTACGCACTCGCGGGGTTTCTGGACCTTCGACTTAAGGTGGTCGCAGTGGAAGTGACAGACGACGTAGATGCATACGTGCTGTTTGAGTCGTTGAATGACAGGGGGATTGCTCTATCAGCGCTCGACTTGATCAAGAATTACATTCTCGGCAAGGACCCAGGGCAGGACGCACGCTGGAGGGAGTTAATATCTTTCCTCGGGGACCGAAACCACGATGACTTTCTTAAGGTGTTTTGGACTAGTCGTCGCGGGTTGATCTCGAAGTCCCAGATCTTCAAGAGCGTCAAAAGTACATACACATCCCAAGGTGATGTGAGTGCGCTGCTGGATGAATTGACAATCGATGCCAGGCTTTTGGCTGCCCTTTCAGATGAGGACGATCCGTTCTGGGAACAGTACAGCTCGGAAGTGAGGGCTCTTGTCTCCATACTCCTAACAATGGACTCTAAGCAGGTCAGAGCGCTGCTTGTTGCGCTGCTGAGGGAAATCGCAGATCAACGCGTAGTGGCTGATTGCATTTGGCTCCTCTCTGTTGCGATTGTCAGGTTTCAGGTGATAGGTAAGGGACGGACTGGCGTAGTCGAAAAGGTTATTGGAAGGATATGCGAGCGCGTGTCTGATGGTGCGATCACTACATCACCCCAATTTCTTGAAGAGATTTCGGAGTTGATCACTCCGGACGCGGATTTCTTCGACGCTTTCAAGCGGCATACAGACAAAAAGTTTGTCAGAGTAGCGTCCCTCTTGTCTGTCGACTTGATCGCCGACCTCGGCGGTCAGGTTGCAAGAATCGATATAGTCGATGCGCGCGGGGTGATGAGCGCTGCTCGACTCAGTGTCCCCGCTGATTTTCCTGAAGGGATGTCGCACCTTTCTGCGTCAATAGGGAACAGTACGCTCGTATTTGACGAACCGCAGCTGGCGGCGATGGCTCGAACACATGGTCCGAGAATTATGGACCACGATGTAGAAAGCTATGTCTTGCGTCGAGCTGAATTCCTTGCGGACAGGGCGGTGCGGATATGGTCTCCAGAGGCCGCACTATGATTGCCGCCTCGACTGATTTTTCTCTCCAGCCCCGCCAGACATTTCATTCGGAAGAAGCCACGTATCGTGTCGTCGAGCGTGTTGGCAATGGCGGAAATTCCAACGTATATATTTGCCAGGCAGTTAACGGCAAGAGCAGAGGGATGCTTTTTGCCGCCAAGTTCATGGTAAACGTGGCAAAAGCCGATCGGGTTGCAAGATTTGAATCGGAGCTCGAATTTCTAGCTAAGACAGATCATCCAGCCATTATTAGGGTGTTCGATAGCGGGACGCATACGTTCGGTCCGGCTGGGAAGAAAGTCGATGTTCCATTCTATGTATCGGAATATCTTCCAAAGACGCTAAGGGACGCGATGCGTGCTGGAATGCAGATGTTGGACAAAGTGACGGTCGCTGTAAATATTCTGTCAGCGCTGATGTATATGTCCCAATCATCTGTATCAATAATTCACAGGGACATAAAGCCGGAAAATATATTCTTCAGGGGGCGTGCCGCAGTCTTGGGTGATTTTGGCCTATTGAAGGCATTGGACGCGAGCGAGCTCGGCGAGCGATTCGACATAGGGAAGCTGAGTGGAGGGGTTCGCCATCCGTATATGTATCCAACGCCAGAGTTAATTGATTACGCAAAAGACGATACTAAGATTGTTACGGCTAAGTCTGACGTGTTTCAGTTGGGGATTGTCCTGGCGGAGCTCTTTTGCGGAGATCATCCGATTCGGCCGCGCGCCAAGCCTCTTGATCCGATAATTGTTGATGTGCTCTCCACATTCTCAGGCTCAAACTCCTTGGCCATCAGGCAGTTGGTTGAGCAAATGCTTGAGCTTGACGTGAATCGAAGAGCCGCGGCAGAGGATTCGTATGACCGGTGGGAGGGTATATTCTTTGAGGTAGTGAATGATGCACAGAGGCTCGAGGGCGTCGCATATGGATCAAGGGGCTAGCTCGGCCATATAGATCTTCGGGGAGCCAGAAATGGCATCGCGTGCCTAGTCTGCCAATCTATATGTCTTGTCCTTAGATAGATCAGGCGCCAAGTACACTTGGTTCTTTGAGTTGGCACTGGGGGGGACCTTTGTAGAAAACGTCGTTCGCTCCGTTCGCCACAAGCATCGCCACGGCTGTGCCGAGCTCGAGGCTGCAGAGCCATTGGTCCCGATCATCGACCCTAGGGTTGATGGTGAAGTCTCATATCTCATGTCTCACGAGAAGGAGGAGCTTCTCGCCCCTCATTCCTTTTGTGTTTTCGCATCAAACGGTGGCGACGCGTACTTTGTCCAAGCACTCTCTCATCAATGCATCAATCTTGAAATCGGACATCACCTCGAAAGCAAGTCCAGCGCCGTCTAGGTTCATCTGCTTCATGAAGTCACGGAATAACTTCTCACCCTCAAGCAGGTCCCTCTCGCTGTAGAGCAGCCGAACGACACCGCGCGAGAATGACGGTCTGGAGGCCATAGCCGATCGCTCGATGAAGCTCAGGCGGATGTCGGCTCTGTGCAGTATGTGTTTAAGGACAGCCCCCACGTTTCCTGCGTCGATATGCCGCGCTATGTGGTAGTTCCACCAAAGCCGAGAAATTGCGTGGTCATCCCGACAAGCTGTTAGCGTCGGTGCGAAGAAGTGCTTGATGATATCGGCTACTGCCCTTTCATCTGTCGAGTTGTCCGTAATCCATCGCGATCGAGAGTAGTTCAAACCTTCGACATGACTCACTCGTACCCATAGTCGGTTTTCACGTGCGATGCTTGGGGAGAGGTGACCAAGTGCGTGACCAACGATCATCGAGTTCTGGATCTCGCTGGCAGGAGAGCCGTCTGGGCTCAATTTGGACAGTTCGGAGAGGTCGGCATCTACGGAGAGAGGGATCCGCCAGTTGCCTGAGGACTCCATGTCAAGAAAGTCACTGCTCCGATAGCGTTCCAGGTTCTCAGCAACTGAACCGCGAAGGTCCACTGCAACCTGCTCGCCAACGTAAAGTAGTTTGATCACTCGTTTACTCCTTCGATGACCTTGCCGAGTGCTCGGAGGGGGCGATCCAGCAGGCGCTGAGCAGCCTCCGCGAGGTCGCAGGTCTCGGGGTCAATGGCCTCTGCACCGCACCGTGCGCTCATGACCGTGTGCCATCGTCGTCCATCGTGCTGACCCTTTTCTCTCATCGCGTCCAAGACGAGCATGAGCGTCGGTAAGTATAGCGATGACAACAGCACGTCCCTTGCTCGATTATCACGCAAGATGGACAGAACGCCATGGAGCTCGGCACTCGCGAGAATATCGATGGACTCCCCTTCAATATTTATGCGGAACTCGCCTTCCGGGACGTCGGGCAGAAGCTTGAGGTGGAAGATTGACTCCAGTGGAGCAAGCTTCTCCAGACCAACCTCGTAAGGAAATTCCTCAGTGCTTGCGATAACATCGCCAGCGTCGACGAATCGACAGTCCGCCGGAAACTCGTCGTCGATGGACGACGACGAGAGCTTAATCTTGTCGGCCACTGCGACGACAACGGCTCGGATATTGGTCCGCCCGCGCAGCCTGCCGCCCGATAGATCAAGCCGGAAGTGCTCCAGTCCCGTAAGGTGCAGTTCGTCGTAGTAGGTATTTTGGCAGGTCACCATGACCCCTGCACTGGCGTCACCGCGTCGTAGCAGCTCAAGCACTTCAGAGTCTTCGACGCCCAGGATTCCGATCAGGAAGAGGCCCCCTGCATCGGGATGCTCTTCGATGTCCAGCTCAGCTGTGAGCAAAAGGGCTCCGTAGTCCATCGTCTGGCTGGAGAGGACGGGGTGTGCGAAACGTGCGCGATCCTTAATGCGCATCTTGTTCATCCGTGCTGGGGTTGAGTACTACCGAGATCGGGCCAAGATAGGGGCGCGAAAAACTGATCTTGATAGAGATCCGTGTGCCTGCTTCCACACTTATCTTTGGTGCATGGGACGATGGAGTGTCGTTCAATCCAATGATTGTCAGCGCCTCGTCGGAAGCTACCCCCATGGCCGAGACCTCAAGAACAGCTTCTGCCGTGGCTTCCGGAGTGAATGAAACGAGTCGGGTCGTGCCTGCGTCCGATACTGAGTTCCGAAGGTTCGTGTATGCAATGCTGCGGCCACCGCGCCCGCCGACGGCGCCACGACCAGGCCCTTTCCTGTTACCAGTAGTAGCGCCTGTCCCCTTAGAGCCAGGCTTCTGGCCACCGGCGGAACCTGACTCTCCCTCGTCGCCTTGCCCGGTCCTTGGTGTCTGGTTTGTAAGTTTCTTTCTCACAGTAGGCCGTTCAGGGTTGTCATCCATGGTGTTGGGATCGGCAATCGGTTGCTCTCCGCCTGTGCTGGCAAAGAACTGGTTCATCTCATCAAGGAGTACGTCTGACTCCGCGGCTACGGTGGTCGACTCTCTAATGTACTGACGCACCCAGTTTCCGACCTTCTTGAACGCGGTCTTGAGCTTCCTGCGGAGTCGTTCGTCGTCTATGCGGTCGGCGGAGATCTCGTCATGGCGCGGGCTCTCCATGTCGCGAACACGGGCGCTGGTCTCACGATCGTCGGGTTTGAGAACCGCGACAAAGTCTCTTGACAGCGAAAATCGCCGCAGAGAGTGCCCAAAGTGGCTGAGATTGTCAGCAATGTACATTCCGTTCCGCAGGATTCCGACTCGACGGGGGAGGCCTTCGTTTTGGAGAAGCGTCAGCGTGAACTTCCCGGAATCGGGTGCTTCATATACGTCTACCGTCGAAGCCTCTGAACAGAGCGCGTCCAGCATCGCTCCACTGAATGCGAGGTCGTCAGCTGTTCCTGTGCTCTCGGCTGCTGCCTGAACGAGGGGGTTCTTGAAGAGATCGAAAACCGTTGTGGCATCGATCTGGATGTTCTGTTCACTGGGCGAGATGACGCTGAAGCGAATTGCTCCGTCCCGGATGGCTGAGAAGAAGTTTCTGACCAATGATTCCGTGATCAGCCACTGCCAGCCGTCCGTCTGTGCGAACCCGATGCTCGCAACCGTAGTCCCTGTCTCCGTTCGGCGCAACCACTGGGGAAGCTCTGCAATCTCATCTACCGGTTGATACTTTGCGTTACCCCAGTAGCCGGTTGCTCTCAGCGGCTCGCGATCGTCATGGGAGATCAGAATGCTCTTCCCTTGGGCAAGGTGGCACTCGCGTCCGCGATCATCCGTGTAGAGGGTGGAGTAGAACACGGTCCTCAGATTGGAGATCGCAAAAGCCGCATTCTTGCCGATGCCGAACGATCCACCTGCGTCTGCAACATTCTTCTGACTGACACCGGAAGATTTGACAAGTGCGTGGAATGGACTGCCCTCATCGGCAGGACCCAGCAACCCGGTTGTGCCGTAGTCCTCAACCAGAAGAACTGGCAGTGACTTCTGGTCGACAAGAGCAGTCGCTCGCGTGAAGAACTCTGTTTCTTTCTTCCGCTTTTTCTTCTTGGCGTGGGAGAGACAGGCGCGGAGGGAGGATGCAAGATCCTGCAATCCCGGAATGTCTCCTGCAGGGACATCAAGCAGTCGAAAGACAAGGTGGACCGTGCTGGCCTCCTGATCTTGTCCTTTAGCCGCAGCATCCAAACTGTTCTGGGAGCATTCCCGCGCCACACCCGGGAAAGGAGACCCTTTGAATGTCTCGATGCCTGCGTGACCCAGCCCCTCTTCCTCGAGACCTGGGTTTGGTAGAAACTTCCATCCTGTCATTCCATTGCCCCTGTGAAGATCACGTGCAGATGCAATTAGAGCAGCCGTGAATGCGTTGGGCAATGTATCCGTTCGTCGCAGAACAACGCCGACGAGCTCGCCGGCTTTCAGGAGGGGTGACGGTTTATTGGCGCATGAGTTATTGAGAGGGCGAGGCGATCCAATGCGCGGTCAATGGCGGCTTGGTCCTGACCCCGGACCTCGCATTCCCAGAACTCCGTGACCTCCCATCCAGTGGCCTTGAGCTCACGCTGAACACGCCGGTCTCTAGACTTGTTTGAGTCAATTTTCACCTGCCAGAACTCCGGCCGGGTCGTGGGCGGCCTGCGAAGGGGGCAATCATGTCCATCCCAGAAACAACCATGGACGAAGACGACTGTTCCATACTTGGGTAGAACAATGTCCGGCCGCCCGGGCAGTCCAGCCCCACCCAGCCGGTAGCGCATGGAGGCCCTTGCGCACGAGCACCTCCAGCTTGGTGTTCGCACCGCGGATCCGCGACATCATGCGCGGAACGTTAAGCTCTAGTAGGCGAGGGTCCCAGCTGCTGGAGAGCAGCTGGGATCATCTCAGTCCATCTTCAGGGCACGCAGCCGGGCATCAGTGACCTGTGGAAGCGGCTGGCCATCGAGGAACTTGCCGATCCTCCCGGCAATAACCGACGAACTTTCGGAGAAATTTCCCAGGAAGGCGAAGTCTTTGGCGGGAATGGACTTGAACTTGAGCTCTTTGGACCCGTCAATCGAAGTATGGCTGGGCGACGAGGCGCTCTTGCCGGCCTTGATTGCAGCAATTTTTTCTTGATCCATCATGACCCCAATCACTGCAGCTTTCTCTCGCTTGGCCAGTTCGGCATGCAGGTACATCGAGCCGACGTCCTTGGACCAGACAGGCTTGGCGATGATCATGTATGCGGTGCGAATTCCCGCTTGTGACGCAAGGTCCATCATCAGCAGTTCGCCGTCGTTGATGCCAAGTGCGAGGTTCCGGCCTCCGAATGGATACTTGTGCTTCACCTCCAGCATCCATAGTTGGTCGTTGTAGAGGCAGATTCTGTCCAGATTCCACGTGCCGTAGAAATATGGCTGGATGCCATGATTGATGAAGATCCGCATCAACACAATCCGTTCCCAAAGGGCTCTACCCTTGTAAAATGTGCTCAGGTAACCCCATACGGCCGCGCGCTGGCGCTCTTCATCGCGGATGCCCGCATCAACTTCAGTTGGTTGTTTGTTCCGCTTGCCAATCGACCCGACCAAGGTGGACAGCGCGACCATGTAACCGCGGCGCTTGCCGGCAGCCATTGGCCACGTCCAGAAATCTCCATCGCGAAAGACGACGAAATACACCTTGGCAATTTTTCCCAACGCCTCCAGGTACCGCCCCAGTCCAGTGGTCTTGCTTCGAACCCAGATGAAGGCCGCCCACTTTCTCGAGAGGTCCCGGGTGGGAACAATGATCGTCTCCACGTCGAGCTGAACCAGTTTCTGCTGGCTGCTGGTGCAGAGCGGTTGAAGCAGCTGGTCGAAGGTGTTCTCCACCACGAGGCCTTCAAGCAGTTGATGCTTGTCCGTCGCAAGAATCCTGTAAGCGAGATCCCTGTCGTCAGGGTTGAGGTCGGCAAGTAGGCCCCAGGGCGTATCCATACATAGTGAGCTTGATGATTTCTATCAGCTTACTAGCATCCATAGCCATTTTCGATCAATTGGTGCTCGTCAATTATCTGGGGCTTCCACCCGCACAGCGCACTCCTTGCAGCTGAATCAAACCGGTTGCTTGAGCTGCAGCTTCAGCAGGGTAGGTCTCTTCAGCGCGACCTCGGCTTCAAAGAACTCTTTGAACGAGATCACATTCGCATGGCTGCTGTAAGCAGCTTCCTTGCTGGTCTTCAGCGACTCCGGAACGACGAGAGCGATATCTGCCGCCTGCATCTCGTCCAGTGCCTGCCGGGAAACGCGATCATCAACAGTGGCGAGAAAGATGGCGCTGTTGAAGCGCTCGTGTGTAATCTGCTTCCAACGTTCTCTGAGCGTTGTCTTTGCCGAGAGAATGAGCGCCTCCAGGTAGCCGCGATCGGCACCCGGCATCATCGCGGCCTTGTCAGGGAGCACGAAGTCTGGCCTCCGTCCGCCGAGTATGGCCTGCTCTTCAAACTTCAGATTTCCTGCCTTGAGCAGTTCGGCTAGGTGGTACTCAAAGGACCGACCGGCGCGATTCTTGCGCTGTTGGCTTGCGCTCAGAAAGATCCTGTCGAGATCGGGAAAACCGTGCACAACTGCCGACGTCATGTCCGTATGCAGTCTCAGTGCAGCGATGATCTCGACAGCGCGCCGACGGAGTTCATAGCCCTTGAAGATCTGGAACTCGAAATCCCGACTGATGCGCATGAGCGCATCACCAGGCGCGACCATGCCAAAGGGATCGAGGTGACGCGTGCTCGTTGCCTTGAAGTAAGCGGCACGTGCCTCTTCAGCAATCTCTGCCGGAGCTGGCAGGCGTCCAACCGAAGCCAGGAGACGATCCAGCGTACCGTTCGAGATGGCGTCGTTGATCCGCTCGATCAGCTCCTCTGAGGCATCTTTGTCCAGCGCTCTGGCTTTCAGGATCTGCGCGGGATCGAGGATGTCGAAGTGGAACTCCGCGCTGATGTCCAAGGCGGTCTCAAGGATCTCGGCGTCCTGGCTGGTGGAGTCGATGACAACAAACCAATACTGTGCACTCGCGACGGGGTCGGCGAGGCGTCCACCCAAGAGCCAGGAGGCCGGACTCAATCCTCTGAAAAGATCGTGAGGAACGACAGTGAAGTGCGTCTCAGACCCTTTGTTGCTGTAGTGGCGCATCCCGGAAGCCTTATGCTCGCCGGTCTGTGGCCAGAACGTCGGGCACGCGCTATGAAAGATGTGGGGTTTGTCTACCCGCGCGGTGAGCGAAGGGAAAAACCCCGCTTGGCGGATCATCCGGGGGATGTAGAATCCTGCCTGGTGCTTGCCTTTCTCATCTGCCCACGACGTGTCGTTGCGGGAGAGCTTCTTGAGCAACAGTTTGTCGCTGCGTGCGACCCACTGCTCGATGAGATCCCACTCACTCTCTTCGGAAATGTCTTGGAACACACCAGCCTCCGTACCGGACCATTTCAGTCTGTTGAGCGGATTCTCTCCGCAAGCTGGTCAAAGAACAACGCGCGATCGATTTCCTTCACTCCGCGCAGGGAGCACTCCCAGACCAGCTCTACCCGCCAGCCTGATTCCCGGAGCTGGGATTCAACGCGTGCGTCACGCGCTTTGTTCGACTCGATCTTAGCCGCCCAGAACTCCGGGCGGGTCTTCGGGAGGCGGTAAAGAGGACAGTTGTGCCCGTGCCAGAAGCAGCCGTGAACGAACACAACGGTTCCGTATTTTGGCAGAACAATGTCGGGCTTACCGGGCAGACCGGCACCGCCCAACCGGTATCGGAACCCTTTCGCGTGCAGCGCCTTGCGAACCAGCACTTCCAGTTTGGTGTTGGTGCCGCGTATCCGCGACATCTGCGCAGAGCGCTGCTCCCGGGTGAGGCTGTCCGCCAAGGTCAGCCTTTCTTCTTCTTGGTGGACACCGGCGCCTTGGCATCCTTGATCAGGTGCGGAACCATGATGCGGGCGACCTCCGAGATCACCGGCACCACCACGGAATTGCCGAACTGCTTGTAGGCGCGGGTGTCGGACACTGGTATGCGGAACGTATCCTCAAAGCCCATCAGACGCGCGCACTCCCGCGGCGTCAGTCGTCGGGGGTTCTTCTTCGCACCCTGGGAGATAAGAATCTCCGAGCCATCTTTGTAGTACCGGGCGGACAGTGTCCGGCAGGTCGATTCGCTGTTGACCAGCCCGAAGCCAAAGCCGTTCCCCTTTTCGCGGTGCTTGGCAGCGTAGTTCTGCAGGTAGTTCCAAAGCTTGTCGGACAGTGTGTACTTGTCCAGGACCTTGCCCTTTTCTCCACCGATGGAGGGCCAGTCAGCGGGCTCCGAGCCATCCTGTCGATGCAGTACCGACCCCATCTTCGGCGAAACGCCAAAGTCGGGCAGCTCCAACTCATCCCAGTTAAAGGGGACATCGTCCCTGAAGCCGACGATGATGATGCGCTCGCGGTGCTGCGGACCAAAGTGCTTTCCGTTGATGACCTTGTACCAGACCTTGTAACCAAGTTCGGTCTGCAGGACATCAATGATGGTCGAGAAAGTGCGGCCCTTGTCATGGCTCATCAGATTCTTGACGTTCTCCAGAAGGAAAGCGCGGGGCTTCTTTGCCTCGATGATGCGGGCAACATCGAAGAACAGCGTGCCTTGCGTCTTGTCCGAGAAGCCGTGGGGGCGGCCCAGAGCGTTCTTCTTGGACACCCCTGCGATGGAGAAAGGCTGGCACGGAAAACCTGCAAGCAGTACGTCGTGGTCCGGAACATCAGCCTCATCGACCTTGGTGATGTCCTCGGCAAAGACATGGCCGGGGCCGTCATGGAAATTGGCAGCATAGGTCTTGCGAGCGTACGGGTCCCACTCGCTGGTGAAGACGCAGCGGCCACCCTGCTTTTCGAAGCCGGTCCGAATGCCGCCAATACCGGCGAAAAGGTCAATGAACGTGAACGCGCCAGCGTCAGTGGGCGGCTCCCCGATGGGCAGCAGCCGTTGGCGGATGGCATCCGCGATGTAGGGCTTTGGCTCGGTTTCACGAACGTGCCAGCGGCGCACGGTCTTCGGATCCACCCCCAGTGCCTGGGCGACCTCCTTCGGGCTGAAGCGTTGGAGGGCAAGGTCGATCAGTTCGTACGTATCCATCTGGTGCTCCGGGAATAACGGGGACAGTATGTCCAATAAATTCCCTTTCGTGAAGTCCCGCAATCGGGAAACTATTCGGATTGTTGTGGGGCAAACGGATCGCTGCTGGTAAGCGCTCCAAGCACTTGCTGGGCGAGTACCCGCACTCAGCCAAAGCTCAGCTGCCCCCTCCCGCCGTTGGCCGGACGTAGCTGAATCATGGGGCTCGCGCGTCGCAGATCGTGAGACCCGCAGCGGATGCGGGGGTACGTGTTCATGCACTGTCGCACGGTGGCACACAACGAGGCTGAGCGACTGGAATCAGCCAAGCGCGCCTCGGCGATTGTCGCTTTGGATGCGCTCATGGCGACCAACCACGTACCAGATGCGATGGCCCGGTTCGCGGACGATGACCGGGATGTGGATGAGATGGGGCGGCGGCAGCACGGGTGGAGCAGTGGGCACTATTGCGAGCGGTAAGAGCCGGGCCCATCCGCAACAGCGCTTTGAGCCTTCCCGCCGACTACGCTGCAGCTTGGGTAGGCCCCAGCTGCTGGTGCCGCTGATGTGATCTGCTCTCTTGATGCAGTGGCGGCCTTACGCAGCGAGACGGGTGCTGCTGAGTCGCTGTCCTTTCTTCTCGCTCCAGAGGAGCAAGTCAGAATTTTCCGATAGTCCAAACAGGCCACATGTGGCAGCCTGTAGTGTAGCCCGGCGCCGGCGGAGGTCATTCTTGATGGGCAGCGTTCCATCAGAACTCCACCGCTTCCCGAACCAAAGGGATGATGGAATCGCCGTTCGGGACGAGCGTGGAAGCTCGGTCCAAGACCCCAAGGCCGGTCAATACCCCAAATACTTGCTAGCAGCACCCCAAGATAGGAGGCCAGTTATGACAGCTCCCCTGCCGCAGGTTCCCGTCAGACTTCGGGAGATGCTGAAAGACTATCCCGAACAGATGACCAACCTTCAGGAGCTGATGGCTTCGTTTGCTGGAGAACGTGCTGTTCCGTCGCGTTATGAGGAGCTCATATGGGCTCTGGAAAGTAGAGCCGGCAGGCTTCTCCAAGAGGCAAGGGCCGAGTCGAAGGCCGCGAAGGAGAAGGGGGACCTCGATCTGATCGCAAAGACTAAGGCCAAGGAGATGACCATGGGCAAGCTGGTCCTTCAGGCACCTTGGTCTGGAGACAGGGAGCTCATGGACTACTTCGGCAAGTAAAAGGACTTCTTGAATGAGTAGCAAGGCTGACCAGCTGAGCAGGGAGGAGCACGTTCGAATCCTGCGAGAAGAGATACTCCCAAATAGCAATTTTGGCTCACTGATCTCTCATGAGCGGCCCAGGGCAATCATCCTCGCTGGTCAGCCTGGTGCCGGTAAGGGTGGGATCGGCGAGGTTGCGGAAGCTGAGTTCCGTCACGATGTTGCAGTAATTGATCCGGATCGGCTACGCAACTTTCACCCGGCCATCGACGACTTTCGGAGCCAGAACCCTGTCATCTGGTCCGGCCGGACTCACCCTGATGCAAGTGCATGGGCCGATGAGACCTTTGAAATCGCATCCGGCGGCAAGAAGAACCTTATCCTGGATAAGACTCTTTCCAACGGTGAGCGGGCGGTCGAACTGATCAAAGACCTCCAGCAGCGCGGCTACGAAGTAGAAGTGCGAGTGGTCGCTACTCACAAACTGGAAAGCGAGCTCGGCGTAGACAGGCGCTTCACCAAAGGCATCGATATTGACGGCTACGGTCGCCATGTGCCGAAATCCGCGCGCGACGCGATCTATGACAGCATTCCGCGCAGCTTGGATATCCTGCAGGCAAAGACGAACGTCCCGATTCTCATCTACAACCGGGAAGGTTAGCTCCTTTACGACAGCCGTGTCGATCCACGGCCAGCTGGACAAGCACTTGAGGAGGAGCGCACTAACCGACTTCGAAACTCATCGGTAACGCAGAATCTGCGTAGCCAAGGTGCCGAACAGTTGGATTGGCACGAAAAGGTACCTGAGCGCACCAACGATATCCCTGGCATGGATCGCGCCAGCCACGCCCAGCTGGTGCGCGAGCAGGGGTCGGAGGGCCTGGTCGAGAAGGCAAGAGTTCAAGCACAGGTTGGCGCAAGCCTTGACGAGATCATTCGTCCCGGCGCCCCACCCGCCGTGGTCATTCGCGAGCCACAAGCACCAGATCTGAAACGGTTCGGGTTGGGAATGGGTGCCACCGTCCTGGGCGCGGCCGCCAGCGCGTACGATGCCCATGAAACCGCCGCGCGCGTCGCCTCGCTGCTGAAAGAGCAGAACCTGCCAGCAGCGCATTCAGAGCTGACCCACTTCGCAGCCCGCGGCGTAGGCGGCTGGGCAGGCGGAACGCTGGCGGCAGGCCTGGTAGGCACCACTGGTGCCGCACCGATGGCGTTGATCGCTGCCGATGCCTATCTGTTCTCAGCAGCCTTCGAAAAGGCCGCGACCCTGCGTGAAAACCATTCCATCTACAACCAGCAGGACAAGGCCGGAACGGATTGGAAGCACAACGGACACGCATGGGTTCGTGAGGCGTCGCTCGATCGAACGCAGGACGGGGTGGCCAACCCCATCAAGCAGAGCGTAAGCGCCACCTACGAAAAGACGCGGGAACTGAACGCGCTGGCAAGTGCCCGTGCGGTAACACTCGAACTGGGCAAGGTGCCCGCTCCCCAGGATCCATTCAACGTGCCTGCTCGCCCCAGTGACCAGCGCGGCCTGGACAACGCAAACTGGCTGCGTGACGCGCAGACCGAGCAATGGGTGCGCCAGGTCAAGACCGGCGTCTCGGGTGCGAACGACCGTGGCAGCTACACCCAGGAAGTGGCAAGCCCCGAGCGTGCGAAGGAACTGGACCAGGAAGCGGTCGCGCGCATCAAGGACAACATCGCCAATGGTCGCGAGGCCGTGGTGGCAGCCTACGTTGAGAACCACGCTGCGCTCCGCTCGCAGGACTACGTCGCCGTTCCACCAGCGGTGGAGTTCGCGAGGGCCAAGGCGGATGTGGCGCGTGGCTCAGACGACCGGCTCTACAGTCGGGATGAGGCGGGGCAGTGGACCCACGAGGGCGTTGCGGCGCACGGAAACCGCGCCTTGGAGCTGGAGCTGACCCGAGCGATTCGCCAGCCGTCGCTTGAGCAGTTCGACGCGTCGTTGTACGCAACGTTGGCACGCTCGGCACCGACTGCCGCCGAGGTAGACCGGAACGAGGTACTTCACCGCTATCAGACTTACAACGTTCGCGTGCCCGAGGACTATTTGCCGGCAATCGAGCTGGCTACGCAACGTACACGTGAGGCGCAGGGGGTAACCGGCCGCACGATACAAGAATTGCAGCCTGCCGAATCCGGGTTGTACAGCGCGGATAGCGCCATCGTGCATTATCAGACCGGGCCGGACGGTGTAGCACAGCGTGTTGCCTTCACAAGTACTGAAGAGATTCAACGAGCTCACGCCGAACTTCAAGCGCAGGCGTTGGACCGCGCACCGCTTCCAGACACCCCCGAACTCCGCATCGACAGGCTCTCTCCTCGAGAACAGGAAGCGCATCAACAGGCCCTGCGCGAGGCGAATCGTCAAGGTGCCTCCACTGCCGAAGCGCAGCAGGCCGCCACTTTCGCGGCGATGGCTGCAGGTGGTGCGGACGTCGACGAGGCGCGAGCGCCCCAGCTTCCCGAGGATGTGGTCCAGGCCGTCCCGTCGCAGGCATTTTCCGCAGCGAGTGCAACAGCCGCGCCCGCGCAGATCGCAGCGGCTGCCATCACCGCCGCGCCTGCGCTCCCTGATCACGACGCACAGCCCAAGCAGCATACCGAAGCGCCCCGGCCGCCCACGCAGGACGCTGCTGCCACGGCGGAGCAACAGCGAAGCAGGGAAGACACTGCCCGCAACGCTGAGCATGCAGACCAGTTGCACCGGGAAGACAATGCGCTGCATCGTCAACAACAACCCGCGCAGCAGGCGGCGGATTTCGTCTCTGTGCCAGAGCGATCAGAACGAACAATGCTGCCGACAACTGAGGCGCCGGAGCGCGCGTACGCGGCCGGCCAAGCGCAGGAAGCAGAGCTGCTGAAATCCCGAAACGAAGCCCCAACCCGCAACGAAAATGCCGAAGGCACCCGTCAGCTCCCGACGGCCACAAGCGAAGCGAGTGTCGAGCCTGAGACCGAAGGTCCGAGGCTTCACACAGCTGAAACTGCGGAGCTGCAGGCAGCCCGTTTCAACGCGGAGCCGTCTCCGACCGATGCAGCGGAGCACGAACCGCTGGCGGCGCCCGAGAATGACCGCCCATCCGAAGAGCTTGCCAACGCACAGGTGGCGCCAACGGAAGTGTCTCCACCACAGGGAGCCCTGGCCGAAACGCCAGCACCACCCGACGAGGCAGTGCCCTGGACACCCGTCAACCCGCACCACCCGGACCACGCGCTCTACCAGCAGATCCGCAAGGAAGTCGCCAGGCTGGACGAGTCGCACGGACGCAGCTACGACCAGACCAGCGAGCGCCTCACCGGCAGCCTGTTGGTGCTGGCCAAGAGCAACGGTCTGCACCGGGTGGACCACGTGGCGCTGAGCAGTCCCACGGCCCAGCAGCCCGGCGCGCATACCGTGTTCGTCGTGCAGGGCGACATGGGAAACCCCGGCCACCTACGCGCGGGCATGCTGACCGAACAGGCGGTGAAGACCCCTTTTGAGGAATCGCTGGAGCAGTTTGACGTGGTCGCGCACGAGCAGGAACAGCGCAACCAGCAACTGAACCTCCAGCGGCAGCTTGAAGATGACCGCGTGCAGCATGACATGCAGATTGCGGCCGCCAGCGTAGGCGGCTAGCTCACCCACCTGCCGGCGTCGGCGCCTGGCTCAGCTGTTCAGCAGCAGCCCAACCGGCGGCCACACCACATACGCGCGGTCCAGGTCGTAGTCGTTGCCGAACGCAAGCGCCGCCTCGCGCGGCTCCAGGTCGTAATAGCTCACCAGCAGGGCTTCGTCCATGCCCGCATCGCTGTGATTGATGGCGAACAGGCCCAGCATGGCCTCGTCGAATTCTTCCAGCCAGTCAGTGTCGATCTTGTTCATGAGGGATTCTCCAGAGCGGACGGCAGGATCTCCCAGCGCCGTCTCACCGTTTAGGACCGGGCCAAACCCGACACCCCTGGCCGCGCCTGTTAAGATGGCCGGCCAGCCAGCCTGTCCACGTCTTCCGATAGTGGCCGGCCGCTTCCAGCGGCCCGCGAGCCAGGACACCTCCCGTGCCCATCCAAGGAAGCTCGCATGCACCCTCGTTCCCTGTTCCGTTCGGCCGCCCTGGCCCTCGCCGTCAGCCTGACTCTCGGCACTCCGTCGGTCCTTGCTGCTGAGCCGACCACTGCCGCCGCAGCCGCCACCAACGCCGCCGTCCAGCGCAAAGCCGTCGCCCAAGGCCTCTATGAGCTGGCCTTCAGCCCCAAGCAGAACGCCGTGTTCGTCGCCTCCTCGGGCGGTTTCGGTGACGCCGCCGGTTCTTCCCAGGTGCTGCGCCTGAACCCGGAAACCCTGGCCGTCGAAACCACCATCCCACTGGAGCGCAAGGCGTTCGGTGTAGTGCTGGACGATGCCAACAACCGCCTGTATGTCGGCAACACCGTCGATACCTCGGTCACCGTGGTCGATACCGCCACCAACAAATCGGTCGGCATCGTGCAGCTGATGGAGAAGAAGGTCGGCAAGGACGGTAAGGCCGCCTACACCCACGATCTGCGCGAGCTGGTCGTTGATGGCGCCAACAACCGCCTGTACGTCACCGGCCACTCGGGCGAGGGCAGCGTGCTGTTCGTGGTGGACACGAAGTCGCTCAAGGTCATCAACACCATTCCGGGCCTGGGCAACGCCAAGGCGCCGGGGCTGGCACTGGATGCCAAGGCCAAGCGCGTGTACACCTCCAACCTGCTGGCCGAGGTCGTTACCGTCGGCACCGACAGCGGCAAGGTCGAGCAGCGCTTCAAGGTCAGTGCCGAGCAGCCGATGAACATCGCGCTGGATCCGGCCGGCAAGCGCCTGTTCGTGACCGACCAGGGCTCGGAGATGATCCGCAAGTACCAGGCCAGCAGCTCGGGCTTCGAATCGAAGCATCCGGGCCAGCGTGTGCTGGTGCTGGACCGTACCACCGGTAAGGAGCTGGCCAGCATCCCGACCGACGCCGGCCCGCTGGGCATCCTGCTGGATGCACCGCGCAAGCGCCTGTACGTGACCAACCGCGATGGCGGCACCGTGACCGCGTACAACAGCGACACCTACAAGCAGGTGGCGACGTACGCAGTGCCCACGCACCCGAACAGCCTGGCGCTGGATGCCAAGAAGAACGTGCTGTACGTGACCGTCAAGAACGGTGACAGCGAGCCTAAGGGCAGCGAAGAGTCTGTTGCTCGGATTGCGCTGTAACGAACTGTAGCTGGACCAAAGGCCGGCCGCCTCGCGCGGCCGGTCCTGTATTCGCTGCGTCGGAAGCTCTATTCCCGCGCGCCGTGATGCGAGACTGGCGCAAAGCCCTCGGCGTCGGCCCCAATCGTCATCAAATATCCCGCTCCCGCCGCACGTAATACCCCCGCCCCTCACCAAACACCACACTCAACGCGTCCACCTTCCCAAACGCATCCCGATGGAACTCGATCTCCAGCCCATCGATATCCGGTGACACGAACCGATTCGGCGACACCGGCAGCACGCGTCCATCGCGGTTCGTGCCAGCCACACCCACCCGCACCTCCCCGTCAGCCACCTTCACCTGCAGCGCGGGCACATCGAAGATGTCCGCCAACGCGCGGCGCTGCGCCATCGGCACGCTCTCGTCCTGCTCGAACACCCCGGCATAGTCCGCATACCGCGGCTCGCGCAGGTCCAGCGCAATCGTGCGCACGGCAGGATTCACCCCACGCCCGATCGCATCCGACAGTGCATTGCGAATCTCCGTCGCCAGCGCGGCGCCATTCTCGCCATTGGTAAGAATCACAAAGCCATCGCCCGTCTCCAGATACCCCTCGATCCACGCCCGGTAACTGTCGTTGGAGCCGCCATGGTGGAAGATCCGGGTTTGCCCGGCACCGTCCAGACGCGGGCCAAGGCCGTGCCAGCTCGGCGAGACCTCGGTCATCATGTCGGTCGCGATGGGCCGCGGCAGGAAGTCGCCCTGGCCACGGTAGCTGGCCGTGAGGGCAACAACGAACGCGGCCAGGTCGTTGGCGCTGGTCCACAGGCCCGAGGCGCCCTGTTCGGGGAAGGACTGCCAGCCGCGCGGCAGGGCGGTGAGCTTGCCGTCGCCGTCATGCGCTTTGGCAATGTTGTCGGTGTTGGTGGGCGGATCGGTGAAACGAGTGCGCTGCATATGCAGTGGCTCGAAGACCTGCCTGCGTGCGAGCGTGTCCAGCGGCTGGCCGGTCACGTCTTCGAGCACAAGCTGTTCGGCCATCACGCCGCCACCAGAGTAATCGCCCCGTTCGCCGGGTGTATGGATCAGACGTACGGGTTTGTTCTTGGCCGGGGTGATGCCGTCCAATGTCTGCAGCAGTGTGGGCAGCGGCTCGCCGGGCAGATAGTCGGCGAAGCCGTGCACGCCCAGCCCCGACGTGTGCGACATCAACATGCGCAGCGTCAGCTGCGGTGCTGGGAGGGTTGCGGTGGCCGGTACTTTCCAGCTACGCAGGTAGGTGGCGATGTCCTGGTCCAGTGCGAGGGTGCCATCGGCCACCAAGCGCAGTGAGGTGGCGGCCGTAACCACCTTGCTGACCGAGCCGACCGAGAACAACGTGTCGGCATTCACGGCAGCCTGCATGCCCATCTCGCGCGTCCCGTAGCCGGCGCTGTGCACGAGCTTGCCATCCCGTAGAACAGCGATGGCCACACCGGGCACATGGTGCTGGGTCATGCGTTCCTGCAGCGACCAGTGCGGCAGCCCGGTATCGGCCGCCACCACGGTGGGGCGCAGACCGGAGGCGAGCGCCGTGCGAATCGTCGCGTCTTCGCGGTCCGCCGCCGTGCCGGGGCCGGCAAGCAGCAGTAGCAGCGCGGCACACAGTGACGCGCGCAGCAGGCCGTACTGAGCGCGGTGGAATCGCAATGGTGTGGATGCCTGCGGAGTGGATGCGTAAGCCATGCGATACCTCATGAGGGGGCGATGCGCGAAAGACAGGCGTGCGCGTGCACGCCGCAGTGAGGGGCGATACGGTGCAGCGAAAGAGGGGATGGCGTGGCGGGCGATGGCGGCGGAGGCCATCGCACCGATCAGCGTCACCCGTGGGGAGTGCGGCCGGTCAGCGTCTGCCGGCGACCGCACCACGCTGGGTGAGGTAGTCACGGACGCGATCGTTGCGTGCCTGGTTCAGCGGCGAGCGCCACTGCCCGAAATCGGCCACCACGCCGAGGTTGATGTCGGCACCGTGCTCGACCAGATAGGCCACGGTGTCGACGTCACCGGAGCGGGCCGCGTTGATCAGCGGGGTTTCGTCGTAGGCGACGATGCGGTTGACGTCGGCCCCGGCGCCGACCAGACGCTCGACTACCGGCAGATGACCGCGACGTGCCGCCGCGATCAGCGGATTGCCATCGCCGCGCGAGGCCAGGTCGGGCTGCGCGCCGAGCACGAGCAGGGCGTCGACCATCGCCAGTTCGCCTTGCTTGGCAGCGACGATCAGCGCGGTGCCGTCGCCACTGACCTGCGTATCCACGGCAACCCCCGTCTTGACCAGGTGCTGTACGCGGGAGATGTCTCCAGTGCCGGCCGCGCTGAGCAGCTGCTCGGCCTGCGGCGAAACGGTACGCGACGTAGTGGCGGTTTCGTTCTCTGCAACGATGATCGCGTTGCCCAACCGCGGCGTAGCGGCCACGGTGACACCAACATGCGCGACCAGCGCAACCGCACACAGTGCGCCCCAGCCGAAGCGCGTTGTCCAGCGGGTCGAGCGCGTGTCCAGGCGCAGCAGCCCATCGATGCGCTGGCTCAAGCCACTGCGGGTGGCGGACATGCCGACGGCCAGTGGCGCGCTGTGCCCGCGCTGCGTCATCAGTCCGGCGATACCGGCCAGCAGGGAATCGGCATAGCCGCGGCCACTGCCGGTGCGCAACGCCGCCTGCTCATCGCAAGCCATCTCGCGGGCGAGATCCAGTCGACGGCCCAGCAGGTGCAGGAACGGGCTCCACCAGTACACGGCGAGCAGTGCACGCTGGGCAGCGGTGATCCACAGATCATGCCGACGGATATGCGCGGCTTCATGCAGCAGCAGATCACGCAGCGCGGCCGGGGGCAGGGTGGATGCCATCGTGGTCGGCACCAGAATGCGCGGCGACCACAGGCCAACCACCATTGGCCCCGGGGCGATATCGGATAGTGCAACGCTGGCACCCGCAGGCAGTTCTCCACCCAGCAGCGCTTCGTGCTGGGGCGAATGCCGCGCGCTGCGATGCAGGCGACGCGCTTGCCATGCGCCTTGGCCCAGGCGGGTCAGGCCCCAGAGCGTGCCGAGCAACCAGATCAGTACGGCGCCGTGGAGCAGGGTCGGCGTGGTGGAGGCGGGGATCGTGTCGGTGATGCCGTCCACTTTCTGCGTGACAACCGGCACTGGAGCCTCAGTCGCTAAGGGCAGTACGGCCTGCTGCGCGACCTCAACAGTCGTCGGGGCGGTGCGAGGCAGCAGGACCAACAGTGGTGATGCCGCAGCCAGCACAAATGCCACGCAGAGCGCCCAGGAGCGCGCTTCTGCATTGATCCGGCTGCGCCCCACTACAAGGGCAGCCAGCGCGAACAACAAGGCGCTCTGCCAGAGGTGTTGCACGGCCATCGTCGCCAGGGCTTGGGTCCAATGCACGGTCATTTGGGCGTCCTCGAAGGAGATGCGTCGTCCACGCGCTGCTGCAGCGCTTTGAGCTCGTCAGCGTCCATGTCGTGCTCATCGATCAGGTGCTGGGCCAGCACGCTGGGCGAATCGTTGAAGAAGGACTTGAGCAGATTCTCCAGCGCCTGCTTGCGCGCGTCGCTGCGGGTGATCGCGGCGCTGTAGATGAAGGCGCGACCCTCGCTGCGATGGTGGACCAGTCCCTTCTTGTCCAGCACCTTGAACATGGTCAGCACGGTCGTATAGGCGACCGGCTTCTTCTTGGACAGCTCGTCGGCAACTTCGCGCACGGACGCCTCCTTCTTCTTCCAGAGCACCTCCAGAATGCGGCGTTCGGCGTCGGTCAGGGCAGGCGATACGGGGCGGGCCATGGCTATCTACTGGTTCGTTAGTTGATGCCCGCATCGTGCGCCCGACGGATCGGGCATGTCAACTATGTAATTAGTAATGGCCGGCCTGCGCGGCGAACCATGGCTCCGCCGGCCACGTCGCCGGCACGCATCTATGGGGTGTCATGGCCACGCAACAGCGCGCAGCTGGCACAGCACTCGCTCTCCGGCCTCTGCCGCAGAGCAGCGCGCAATGCCGCATGGGCTGCAGGATGCGCACCCAGGCCATGCAACAACAACGTAAGTGCCAGCCCACAGCATGCGTTTCCGGACGCGCTGGGTTCCACACGATGCGCAGCCTCCGGCGTGATCTCATGACAATCCATGTACCGGCTCCCAGCGTCGACGATGCCCCATGGCAACTATCGTCCGCTGCCGTCTCAGATGCTGAGATCGTGGCCGAGTGATGCCAGCATCGCGCCCCTGAACGCCCCGGCAGGTATCAGTCAGCCCTGTGCACGGCACGTCAGCGACATCGCGCTTTCTTTCACGGCTCACCCAACCTCCTCTCCCTAGGATCGAACTTCATTCCCCATCGCTCCAAGGAGTTCCCATGGCTGCTTCCCGCGTTCGCCTGCACGTTGAAGATTCCGGTGGTACTGGCCGTCCGGTGGTGCTGATCCACGGCTGGCCGCTGTCGGCCGAATCGTGGAAGGCCCAGGTCCCCGCGCTGCGCGAGGCGGGCTACCGCGTGGTGGCCTACGACCGCCGTGGCTTCGGGCGTTCGGACAAGCCGGCCGACGGCTACGAGTACGACACGCTCGCCGATGATCTGGCCGGTGTGCTCGAGGATCTGGATCTGAAGGACGCCACCCTGGTCGGCTTCTCCATGGGCGGTGGTGAAGTGGCGCGTTATGCCGCCAAGCACGGCGAATCGCGCCTGCACAGCGTGGTGTTCGCCTCGGCGGTGCCGCCCTACATGCTCAAGACCAGCGACAACCCCGAGGGCCCGCTGACCCAGGAAAAGGCCGATGAAATGCGCGCGGGCCTGGAGAAGGACCGCGACACGTTCTTCGATGGCTTCACCAAGGATTTCTTCAGCGCCAACGGCGAGCTCAAGGTCAGCGAGGAAGAGCGCCAGGCGGCCATCAAGCTGTGCCAGCAGTCCGATCAGTCCGCGGCGCTGGGCTGCATGAAGGCCTTCGGCACGACCGATTTCCGCGGCGACCTCAAGAAGGTCACGGTGCCGACCCTGGTGCTGCATGGTGACAGCGATGGCACGGTCCCGTTCGAGGGCTCGGGCAAGCGCACCCATGCGGCCATCGCGGGCAGTGAGGTGGTGGTGCTGAAGGACGCGCCGCACGGCTGCAATGCCAGCCATGCCGATGCGTTCAACAACGCACTGTTGGACTTCCTGAAGAAGTAAGTTACAGCTCGTTCGCAGATCGCGCCCGGCACGTTGCGATGACGTGTCGGGCGTTCTTGTACGCTGTATCGGCCAAGCGAGAATGCAGCGCTACGCCACACGAGACCACCCATGCGCCAGTCCCAGATACCGCCCTGGAAGAAGCCCAGTCCCAACGGGAAGAAGAAGTCGCAGCCGCTCTCCGAGGCGCAGAAGGATGCGGCCCGTCAGCGCGCCGAGGAAAACGGGCGGCGCTACCCCAATCTGGTCGACAACATGTGGGCGGCCAAACTGCCACGTGGCAGTTGACCAGCCCTCTGCTCAGCGCTTGACCGCGAGCACCCCATCCATCGCCAGCTCGGCCTTGAACCCCGCCTTTTCCAGACGCTTGGCGACCTCGCGCGGCACATCGCGGCCGCTGGTCAGTTTGTTCGGCGCACCGGTGTAGTGGAACATCCGGCCGCCCTTGCGGATGACGCGTGCGAGCTGGTCGTAGAACACCTGTGAGTACAGCTCGCCAGCGATGCCGAAGCGCGGCGGATCGTGCAGGATCGCGTCGACCGAGGCGGTCTCCAGCGCTTCGATCTCCTGCGACACATCACCCTGGCTCAGCGCCAGACGACCGCCGCTGCTGTCCGCGTCCGGATCGGGCGACCACGGATTGAGCGTGCGCAGCCACAGCACATCCGGATTCTTCTCGAACGAGCGGATGCGGGTGACCCCACCTTCCAGGCAGCACGCCGCGAAGTAGCCCAGGCCGCCGCAGGTATCCAGCACCGTCTTGCCAGCCGGCGCGATCAGCGCGACCTTGCGGCGGGCATCCTCGAACGGGGAGACCTGTGCGCTGGGCAGCATCTTGATGCCGTCGATCTCGAAGGTCGGCGCGTCCCAGTCGGTCGGCACCAGCTTGATCAGCGCCGAGCCGAAGCGCGAGATCGCCAGGAACTCCTCGCCGTCCCAGTAGTACAGGGTGCGGTCCTTGGTCTTGCCGGGATAGGCGTAGGTCTGACCCTTCCACTGCCAGTGGTCGGCCGCCAGCGTGGCGGTGCCGGTGGAGCGGCCGAGGTCGAGCGAGCCGGTCCATTCCCCGGTGCCGGCATCGCGGGCGCGGGTCAGGCTCTCGGCGAGCGGGCGGGTCAGCAGGGGGCCGGTGTAATGGGGCACGGGATCTCAGGCCGCGGCGCGAGCGCCAGACGGTGTGGCAGTCAGGGGTGGGCATCGTACCTGAGAAGCCACTGGCCGGCCGTCATGCGGCCCGTTTATGACAGGAGCCCGACCCTTGGATGCGCTGCGCTCCGAGGTGCTCACAGGGAGTGCACTGATCGTGGCTCGGCCTGGCGCTTTGGATACTTGGGCCATGTCCTACGACCACATCCTCTGGCCGACCGGCACCGCCTACTTCTTCAGCGCGCACCTGCGCGATCGCAGCAGCAGCCTGCTGGTGGAACAGGCGCAGACCCTGAGATTGGCGTTCCGGGTGGCGCAGCAGGCGCGGCCGTTCCGGATCAACGCGATCGTGGTGCTGCCGGACCATCTGCACGGGGTGTGGACGCTGCCGGAGGGCGATGAGGAAGGCCATCGGCGCTGGGCGCAGATCCAGGCGATCTTTGACCGCCAGTTGCCGATGGCCGAGCCGCGGCTGCAGCTCCGGCGTGATCGCAGCCTGCGGCCGCTCTGGCACAACGGCTTTCGCGAGCATCGGATCGTCGACGCCGAAGACCTGCAGCGGCATGTGGCGTATGTGCACCACAACCCGGTCAAGCACGGGCATGTGCGTGATGCGACGCAATGGCCATACAGCTCGATCCATCGTGGCCGCCGCGAGCCGGAAGAGGGCGGCTGACGGATGGGAGTGGGGGTTTGCCCGCGGAAGTGTGCGGCAGGCGATATCGGGGGATGAGGGTGGCGGACCGGGCTACTGGTGCGGGCATGCGGTGGGCCGCAGCCAACATCAGTGGCCCGGTAGGCGGGCGCGACGCACGTTGGCGATCAGGGGCACTTCACCGCGAACACCGGCCCGGCGCCGATCAGGACCAGCGCCATGTAGTCGCTGTCCTTGGCTTTGCCCTTGAGCGTGGCCCCCGGGTTGAACTTGAAGATGCCGAAGCCGCCACCGGGGCGCACCAAGGCCTTGTTGATCTGATCCGCATCGTCGCGGAAGAACTGGGCGATCTCGGCGCGGCTGGATTCCTGCAGCGGCGTGGCGTCGCGTTGCCATTGCTCATCGCGGTTGAAGGACACGTAGTACTGCCCCTGCTGCTGCTCGATGCGGAATTCCGCCGGCTTGCGCGCGTGGGTGGAGAAGCAGCCCAGCATCGGATCGGACGAAAACACGCCGGCGCTGTTGTCCTTGCCGCAGCCGGTCAGCAGGAGCGGGGAGAGGAGGAGCAGGCTGGTCAGTACGCGCATGGCGGATCCTGGCGACGGGTGTTTCAGCATTGTCCAACACCGCATGAAAAGATGCCGTCTGTGTGCGTCGCGGGCGATGGTGTACGGTGATGGGATTCTCAGGAGACACCCCGTGCCGCCCGATTCTCCGCAAGCGCCGCGCTCACCGTCGACGACGCCGATCTCGGCTCAGCGACTGCCGCTGCTCGGCCTGGTCAGCTTCCTGGGCCTCCCCGTCGGGGCCGCCGCCGCCCACATCGCCACCGCCGCCAACCACGGTGTCACCGCCGGCGCCAGCACCACAGGCGTCTCCATCGGCGTCCTCGCGTCAGCGGCCGTGGGCCTGATTGCCACCGTGGGCTCTCGCGTGCGTCAGGAACGCTGGCCGTGGCTGGGCATCATCGGCGCGGTACTCAGCGCCGCGCCGCTGGTGCTGTTCCTGGTCGGGATGATGTTCAAGCACTGAACCGAGCAGGCCGCTCAGTGCCGGTGCCGCCGCCAGGCGTTCCACACATGCGTGCTGGCCAACAGGAGGCTGCCGACCACCGTCATCGGGGTCTCGGCCTCATGGCTCGGCCAGCCCATGGCGCCGGCCAGCAGCAACAGCAGCCCGACCAACGCGGCGGCCATCGCCAGCACGGGCAGGCGATGCTGGCGGTGCGCGCGCCACAGCGCGAAGCCGGTCACCGGCGCGGCAATCGCCACGAACAGGGCATGCACCCACTCGGCCTCGGCCCACACGCCCAGCAGCGGGAGCATCGCCGCGAGCAGCGGCAGGGCCAGGCAGTGCAGCAGGCATAGGCCGGACAGCGCGATGGCGCCGGCATCCAACAGGGCAGAGGATCGCTTCATGGGGCGTGGGGGTCTTGGTCTGTGAATGTTATATAGTAACATTTCAATTCCACTTCTGACCTGCTCCGCCATGACTGCCTCTGCTGCCCTTCGTGATTCCCGTCTGCCGGTGACGGTGCTGTCCGGCTTCCTCGGTGCCGGCAAGACCACCGTGCTCAATCAGCTGCTGCGCAATCGCGAGGGTCGCCGGGTGGCGGTGATCGTCAATGACATGAGTGAGATCAACGTCGATGCGCAGCTGGTCCGCGAGGGTGGCGCCGCACTCAGCCGCACCGAGGAGACGCTGGTGGAGTTCAGCAACGGCTGCATCTGCTGCACGCTGCGCGATGACCTGCTGCTCGAGGTGCGGCGGCTTGCGGCGGAGGGACGCTATGACTATCTGTTGATCGAGTCGACCGGGATCGCCGAGCCGATGCCGGTTGCGGCGACCTTCTCGGTGCGCGATGAGGGCGGCTTCAGCCTCAGCGACATCGCGCGGCTGGATACGCTGGTGACGGTGGTCGATGGCGCGCAGTTCCTGCACGACTTCGGCTCCAGCGATCGGCTGATCGACCGCGGGCAGCAGGCGGGTGAGGACGACGACCGCGGTGTGGTCAATTTGCTCGCCGAGCAGATCGAGTTCGCCAATGTGATCGTGGTGAGCAAGTGCGATCTGATCGATGACGACACGCTGCAGTCCACGCTGGCCGTGCTGCGCGCGATGAACCGCGATGCGCGGCTGGTGCTGTCCGAACACGGCAACGTGCCGCTGCATGAGGTGCTCGATACCGGCCGCTACGATTTCGTCAAAGCGCAGTTGGCACCGGGCTGGATGCAGGCGCTGCGTGGTCAGCACATGCCGGAGACCGAGGAATACGGCATCACCAGTTTCGTCTACCGCTCGCGCCGACCGTTCCATCCGCAGCGCTTTGCACGCTTGCTGGAAACCGGGCTGGGCAGCGTGATCCGCAGCAAGGGCTTCTTCTGGCTGGCCAACCGCATGGACTCGGTGGGCGAGCTCTCCAGTGTCGGTGCGGCCACGCAGACCTCGGTCGCGGGGGTCTGGTACGCCTCGCGCGAGCGCATGGAGGCGGGCTTGGAGAACACCGTGCCCGAGCTGTCACCCACGCGCGTGCCCTACACGGATATCGGCTGGGCCCGCCAACAGACGGCGTGCTGGACCGCGCCGCTGCCCAGCGTGGAGCAGGTCGGCGATGCCGGTGAGTACCAGGCGATGCGCAGGCTGTGGCATCCCTGGTGGGGCGACCGCCGCCAGGAGCTGGCGGTGATCGGGGTGGCGATGGACGAGCACGCGGTGCGGGCCGAGCTGGATGCCTGCCTGCTCAACGATGAAGAGCTTCGCGCAGGGCCGCTGTTGTGGCAGTTGCTGCCGGACGCTTTCCCGGCGTGGGCGCGCGCGTAGCCGCCGGCGCTACACCGGCGTCAGCTGCCAGCCCTGATCAGATGCGCGCAGGGTATGGCTCAAGCCGACCGCCTCCAGCAGCGCGTCATCGTGCGAGACGATCACCAGCGTGCCGCGGTACTGGCTGAGCATCTGCTCCAGCGCGGTCAGCGAGGGCAGGTCGAGGTGATTGCCGGGTTCGTCGAGCAGCAGCAGCTGCGGCGGCGTCTGTGCGTAAAGCATGGACGCCAACGCCGCCTTCAAGCGTTCGCCACCGCTGAGCGTGGCCAACGGCCGCAGGCTGCGCTCGGCATCGAGCCCGAGCAGCGCCAACTGCGTGCGCAGCGTGCCTTCGCTGGCCAGCGGATGCGCGCGCTGCAGCAGTGACAGCGCCGAGGCATCGCCCGGCAGCATCGTCAGCGACTGATCGAGCAGGGCGACACTGGCCGCCACCTCGACGTGCCCCGACACCGGCGCCAACGTGCCGGCCAGCAACCGCAGCAGCGTGGATTTGCCGCTGCCGTTGCGGCCCTGCACGCCGATCCGCTGGCCGCGCTGAACCGTGAGATCCAGCGTCTTCCAGGGCGCCTGCACCCACGGCAGTTCGGCGGCGACGAGCTCGGCCACGCGCTGGGGGCCCGGCTGGCTGATCACCGGGGCAAGCAGGGCGATCTCGATGTCCTGCTCCACCTCGCCGGCGGCCTCGCGCACGCGCGCGTCCAGTTCGGTACGGCGCTCGCTCTGCTGTGTTTGCCAGCGGCCGGCACTGTGCTCGCTGCGGTTCTTCATGCCACCGAGCAGGATCGGCGCCTGGTTGGCGGTGCGTGCCTCGCGTGTAGCGCGCGCTTGCCGATGCGCCATCTTCTCGCGCTGATCGTGCAGCTCGGTCTGCTGCTGGCGGCGCTCGCGCTTGCGCAGGGCCAGCTGGGCATCCGCGCTGCGACGCTCGTCCTGCTTCTGTTCGGCGTAGAGATCGTAGTTGCCGCCGTACTGGCGCAGCCCGCCGGGTGACAGTTCGACGATGCGCGCCATGTGCCGCAGCAGCATGCGGTCGTGGCTGATCACGATCAGGCCGCCGTGCCAGCGCTGCAGCGCCTCGATCAGGCGCGCACGATGGGCGGCGTCGAGGTGGTTGCTGGGTTCATCCAGGATCAGCCCCTCGGCACCGGACAGGAACGCACCGGCCAGCGCGACCTGCATCGCCTGGCCACCACTGAGCGTGGCCGCCGGGCGTAGGGGATCCAGCGCGGGCAGCCCGAGCAGCTGCCACTGCGCCTGCAACTGCTCGCAGAGGTCCCAGCGCTCACCCACGCGGGTGAAGTCGTCCGGATCCACGCTGCCGGCTTCGATACGGTGCAGGGCGTCGAGCACCGCGCCGACGCCGGCCAGATCGGCGATGCGGCCTTCAGGCACGCCGCTGTGCTGCGTAAGCAGGTGCACCGGCCCGCTGCGCAGGATGCGGCCGGCGGTGGGCGTCAGATCGCCGCTGAGCAGGTGCGCGAGCAGGCTTTTGCCCACGCCGTTGCGCCCGACCAGGCCGGTCGGGGTGCCGTCGAACGCGGCGGACAGTTCGGAAAACAGGACCCGGCCGTCGGGCAGGGTATGCGTCACGCGGTCGAGCGTGAGAGCGAATGCGGTCATGCGACCTCCATTGGATGCCAAGGACTCCCCTCCTGCGGAACAGGTGGGTGGAGACGGGCCGTCAGACGACGGCGGCATCAATGGCGCATGTAGGCCTACCTCGGCAACAAAGGCGGCTGGCTGCCGCGTGGCCAGTATAAAACCGCCCGGCGGCAGGGCGATGAACGCCGCCTGCTCAGCAGCTGACCCCCGTCAGCCGGGCGCTGATGAAATCGATGAAGACCCGCAGCTTGGGCAGCACATGGCGGCCGGAGGGCCACAGCAGGTAGAAGGTGCCGCAGGCATGGATGCGGTCAGCCATGACCCGTTGCAGGCGGCCGTCGGCCAGGGCCTCGCGCACGGAGTGCTCGGGGATATAGGCGATGCCGCGCCCGGCCAGCGCGAAGGCCAGCCGCGCTTCGATCGTATTGCTGACCATCGAGACCGGCAGTGCCAGCGGCGCGGCGCCCGGCGTCTGCGGCAGCGGCCACGGTTCCAGCTTGCCGCTGCTGGGGAAGCGGTAGTGCAGGCAGTCGTGGTGCAGCAGGTCCTCGGGCACACGTGGCGTGCCGCGCCGCGCCAGGTAATCAGGGGAGGCGACCAGATAGCGCGGGAACACGCCGAGCTGTCGCGCGCTCAGGCGCGAGTCGGTCGGCGCGCTGACCCGCAGCACGGCGTCGAAGCCTTCCTCGATCACATCCACCAGGCGGTCATCGAAATCCAGCTCCAGGCGGATGCCGGGATAAGCGGCCATGAACTCGGTGAGCAGCGGCAGCGAGATGTCGCCGACCAGCGGCAGGCTGACCCGCAGCACCCCCGTGGGCGCCTCGGTCTGCTGGACCAGCTCATCGCGGGCGGCGTCACGCTCATCGAGGATGCGCCGGCACCGGACCAGGAAGCGCTCGCCCTCGGCAGTGAGAGTGACGCTGCGGGTGCTGCGATGGAACAGCCGCACGCCGAGTGCCTGCTCCAGCCGCGATACCGTCTTGCCGGCCGCCGAGGCGGAGATGCCGAGCATGCGGCCGGTCTCGACGAAGCTGCGGGTGTCGGCGACCTGCACGAAGGTCTGCAGGTTGCCGAGGTTGTCCAAGGCTGACATGGGCGGTTGCACGGGGTGAAAGAGGCACTGTAACGGCCGGCAGGGCCTGCGGGGCGGGCGCCGGCGGCATTGGCCCGCAACACTGCGGTGCGCGGGTGCCTGGTGCCAGCCGAAGACCTTGCGGGGAGGGCGCTTCATCGATTGCGGCCTCGCCGGTCCGGAATGTGCGGAGCGCCACCCGGCTGTTTCCCTGGCGGCTCACCGCCTACCGTGGCGCTCCCCCTTCTGCTGGTGCCCCCATGTCTTCCCTCCCGGACCTTCGCGAGCCCACGTCCTTCGATGCGGCACCCACCCAGGCGCGCCCATGAGCGGGCACGCGGTCGATTCCACCGCCCTCCCCCTGCCCAACGCCGCCAGCCGGTTGCCGTTCGGCGGGCTGCTGGCGCTGGCCTGCGCGGGCTTCATCACCATCCTCACCGAGGCGCTTCCGGCCGGCCTGCTCTCCCCGATGAGCGCCGATCTCGGCGTCAGCCGCGCGCTGGTCGGGCAGCTGGTCACGATCTACGCCCTGGGCTCGCTCGTCGCCGCATTGCCGATGACCGCGCTGACCCGGCGCTGGCCGCGGCGCCCGCTGCTGCTCACTGCGATCGCCGGCTTCGTGGTGGTCAACACCATCACCGCGATGACGCACCACTACGGCCTGATGCTGGTCGCGCGCTTCTGCGCGGGCATCAGCGCGGGCCTGCTGTGGTCGCTGGTGGCCGGCTATGCCAGCCGCATGGTGGTGCCGCAGCTGCAGGGCCGCGCGATCGCGGTGGCGATGGTCGGCACGCCGCTGGCACTGTCGCTCGGCATTCCGGCCGGCACCCTGCTCGGCCAGACCATTGGTTGGCGCTGGGCGTTCGGGTTGATGTCGCTGCTCAGCGTCGGCCTGCTGGTGTGGGCGCGGCTGGTGCTGCCACCCTTGCCGGCCCCGGGCGCGGCGGCCCAGCAGCCGCTGGGCAACGTACTGCGGCTGCGCGGCATGCGCACTGCATTGCTGACGATGTTCCTGTACGTGCTGGCGCACAACGTGCTCTACACCTACATCGAACCGTTCGCGGCGCTGTCCGGCGCGGCGGCCTGGCTGGATCGGCTGCTGCTGGTGTTCGGCGTGGCCGCGCTGGTCGGCATCTGGATCACCGGGCTGCTGGTGGACCGCTGGCTGCGCGAACTGGTCATCGCCAGCACGCTGGCGTTTGCGTTGTCGGCCGTGGCGTTCGGGCTGTGGCCCGGCACACCGTGGGTGCTGCTGATCGGCACGGTGGTGTGGGGGGTGTCGTTCGGGGGCGTTGCCACCCAGTTCCAGACCGCGGTGGCACGTCGCGCCGATGAGGCCGGTGACATCGCGCAGTCGTTCGTGGTGACCGGCTGGAACCTGGCGATCGCGCTGGCCGGCATCGTCGGCGGGGTGATGCTGGAAACCGTGGGCGAGCGCTGGCTGCCGGCGGTGCTGCTGGTGCTGCTGTTGGCCACGTTGGTGGTGGTGCTGCGCCAGCCGCGTGCGTGGGCCCCGATCGCGCACTGAGCCGAGCCGCCGCACACGGCAAGGTGAGCCGCGATACCCGGCGCTATGCTGGGGCCGGGTATCGCGATGGGAGTGGCAGGTGCGTAACGGAGTCCTTCGAAGTGGCCTGCTGGCGCTGCTGGCGCTGCTGTGCCTGGCCGGGGTTGCACAGGCGGCTGAGCCGGATCGACGCATCGCGCTGACGATCGATGATCTGCCCTGGCAGCGCCTGGACGAACGCGCCGAGCCCGAGCTTGCCGCCCGTCATGCACAGTTGATCGCAGCCCTGAAGCGGGCCGACGTGCCGGTGGTGGGGTTCGTCAACGAGGTCAAGCTGGCGCTGGACGGACAGGTGCAGCCGACGCGGGTACAGATGCTGCGCGACTGGCGCGATGCCGGTGTCGAGCTGGGCAACCACACCTACGGCCATGTCGATCTGCACGCGATCGGCTTGGCCGCGTATGAGCAGGACATCCTGCGCGGTGAAGCCACCTTGCGCCCACTGCTGGCCGAAACCGGGCAGGCACCGCGCTGGTTCCGACATCCGTATCTGCGTGCCGGGCAGTCACCGCAGGAACGCGCTGCGCTCGGCGCGTTCCTGCAGCAACATGGTTATCAGGTCGCGCCGGTCACGGTCGACAACAGCGAATGGATCTGGGCCTTCGCCTACGATCACGTGCGCGATACCGAGCCGGATCCGGTCGTGCGGGAGGCTCGCCTGCGCCAGCTGCGTCGCGGCTATGTGCCCTACATGCTCAACAAGCTGGACTACTACGAGCAGCAGGGGCAGCAACTGCTGGGCCGATTGCCTGCACAGGTGTGGTTGATCCACGCCAATGCGCTCAGCGCGGACTGTGTGGAAGAACTGGTCGCAGCCACGCGCCGGCGCGGCTATCGCTTCATCTCGCTGGAGGCGGCACTGCAGGATCCGGCCTACCAGCATGCCGATGGCTACAACGGCGCCGGGGGCATCAGCTGGATCCAGCGCTGGGCGATGGCCGAGGGCAGACCGAAGGCGTTCTATGCTGGCGAGCCGCAGGTCCCGGCGTGGGTGATGACGCTGGCCGGCCTCGAGGCGGAATGACGCAACGGCTCAGGCCGGCGTGTCGCCGTTGGGGTTCTGCATGTCCTCCGGTGCCGGCCCGTACTGCTGCTGGCGCTGCTGGTGGAACGCCATGAACTCGGCCGGCGGCAGTGCCTTCGAGAACAGCCACCCCTGCCCGAACTCCACCTGGCGCGCCTGGAGATAGGCGAGCTGGGCCGGGGTTTCCACGCCCTCCGCCACGGTGAACAGCCCGAGCGTCTTGGCCATGTCGATGATGTGCGAGGTCACCGGACTGGTGGCACTGTCGGTGCCGATCGCATCGATGAACGACTTGTCGATCTTCAGTGCATCCAGCGGCAGCTGCTGCAGGTACTGCAGGCTGGAATAGCCGACACCGAAGTCATCGATCGCCACGCAGTGACCCATGCGCCGCGCATTGGCCAGGCTGGTGCGCGCGCGGCGGAAATCGATGAAGCCGCGCTCGGTTGCCTCCAGCCAGATCTGCTGGGGGTGGATGCCGGTGCCGTGCAGCTTGCTCGACAGCACCTTCAACGCCCGGCCACTGCTGACATCCTCGGCGGCCAGGTTGATCGCGATGTGCGCGGTGCGGTCCTGTATCAGCAGCGTGCGCATGTCGGCGATCACATGGTCGATGACCTGATCGGTCAGCGCCTCGATCAGCCCGGCTTCCTCGGCCAGCGGAATGAACAGATCCGGCCGCACCAGTGTGCCATCGGGCCGACGCCAGCGCACCAGCGATTCGGCGCCCACGCAGATGCCGGTGTCCAGCTCGATGATCGGCTGGTAGTGCATGAAGAACTCGCGCCTGCGCACCGCCGTGGCCAGTTCGCCCCGCAGCGACAGCCGCCGCCGCGACAGCCACACCACACCCCCGATCGCCGCCAGCGCGCCGAGCACGCCCAGCGGAATGAACTGCCCGATCTGGTGGCGGAACGCGGCGACCAGATCGGTGCGCGGGGCGGTCGCAACGGCCAACCACTCCTGGTCCTGCGCGGTGGCGTAGAGCGTCTGGCCTTCCATGCCGCTGGCCGGCTCGCGCAGCAACCGCTGCAGCAGCTTCTGGTCCTGGATGTCCTGCTGCGCGATCAGGCGCCCGTCCGGGCTGGCTACTGCCAGCCGCACGTTGGGGTCGGCGATCACATCGACCAGCCGCGCCGGGTCCATCAGGATGTCGTACTGCCCGTAGCTGAGCGCCATCAACGGCTGCTCCAGATTGCCGGCCAGCGGCCGGACGCCGAGGGTGATGCCGGCGCCTTCGGCGGTCACGTACCCGGGCGTGGGCTGCGGGATCTCGGCCGTCACCGGCCCCCACGAATTGCAGACCAGCCGGCCCTGTTCGAAGTAGCCCACCTGCTCGGCCGAATGGGTACGCATGGCCAGGCTGCGCATCAGCTGCAGGTGCTCGGGTGAGCAGGGCACCAGTGTGCTCTGGTTGAGCTCGTGCAGGGTGGTGAGTGCCATCTCGTAGGCACGATGCGCGCGCTGCAGGGTGCGCTCGGCCGTGGTCTGCAGCCGCACCTGCTCGGACTCGCTGGCGCGGCTCCAGGTGAAATAGAACACCGTGGCGATCGGCACCAGGGCGCCCAGCAGGGCGAGCACTACAGTGACGGCAATGATCCTGGCGCGGTTCAAACAGACCTCGATGCCTAGTCGAAAAGGGGTTCCATGGCAGCCCGACGGGCCAGGGCACTCACTGCCCCGAGCCGCTATATGACCATCAGTCCGCGGGGATTGAAACACTGCCGCGCGCCGGGACGGGCGGGAGCGGAGGCGGGACGCTCCATGAGGGGTTGAATCCGTCAGCCCTGGGCAGGGCGCCAGCGCGTGCCCAGCGGCAGCCCGGTATTCACCTTCGGTTCGCGCCCCCGGCCGGATCATCGCGCCGCACCCTTCCGTGCCCCGATCCGAGCCCGATGAATCCGACCCTGCCTGCCGCGTTGGCCCTGTTGTCGTTGCTGCTGCCTGGCCTGGCATCGGCGCGCACGGTCTATCGCTGCGTGCAGAGCAACACGGTCAGCCTGGCCACCGCGCCGGAGCCGGGCTCCAGATGCACCGCGCAGCAGATCGACGACAACGCCGTGCAGACCCCCAACCTGTGGGGCAACATGGGCGTCTTCAGCGGCACCCTGTATGAGCGTGAGCAGGACGGTGCGCTGGTCTACTCCACCCGCAACCTGCCCGGCTCACGCGTGTTCCTGAAGTTCACCGTGGCCACGCCCCCGGGCGAGCCGGCGCACGAAGGGCTGGGCAAGGTCGGTACGCCGCAGTTGAACCGGCATGCCAAGCAGTTCAAGGCGGCAGCCAAGGCCACCGGCGTGGACGATGCCTGGCTGCGCGCGATCGCGCATGCCGAGAGTGGCTTCGATGCCGGCGCGATCTCACCCAAGGGCGCGCAGGGCGTGATGCAGCTGATGCCCGATACGGCCACCGAATACGGCGTGGCCGATCCCCTCTCGGCCGAGCAGTCGATCAGCGGTGGCGCGCGTTACATGAAGGCGTTGCTGCGGCGTTACAAAGGCGACCGCGTACTGGCTGCGGCCGCGTACAACGCGGGGATCGGTGCGGTGACGCGCTACAAGGGCGTGCCCCCGTATGCCGAGACGCTGGCCTATGTGGAGAAGGTCAGCGCGTTGTACGTGCGCTACCGCGAAGCGATGGGGTTCAAGGTGGAGACGCCGGCGAAGTAAGGGCCGGGCTCAGCGCGAGGAGCCGCGTGCGACGATCGCGTACGCGTCACTGCGGCCGACGGCGTTCAACGCCGCTTGGACATCGCGGCGCGCCACCACCTGCCACCAGCGGCGATCGCGCTCCGCATCGCCGGGCAGCGAGGGCACCGTGACAAAGCGCTGGACCGACAGCAGGGTATCGCTGCGGTGCTGGGTGGATTGCAGTCTGCCGATCAGATGCGCGGCCGCGGCGTCCAAGGCGTTGTCCTCCAGCAGGGCCTCCATGAAATAGCCTGCGGCAACATCGTCATGCGCCTGGAGCCATGCCTTTGCCTGTTCGGCACGGGCCAGATCGCCAAGCTGGCGGTAGGCCGCAAAGCGCACCCACTGCTGCACCGCTTCACCGTACGGGCTGAGGTTGTCGCCGATGCCGTTGGCGGTCTCCAGTGCCTGGCGGGGCTGCAGGATGCCGGTCTGCCACACGGCCAGATTCAGGCGCTGGCTGACATTGCTGCCGCCGCCCTCCGAGAAGCGGTCCGCGAGCGTCATGGTGGCCATCGCCGTCTCGATGTCGCCCAGCCGTCGCTGGGCGATGGCACGACTGTTGAGCAGCCACGCGAGGTCGCCGGACCCCTCGAAGGTGTCCGGAATGCCCGGGCCGGCAGCCACCTCGGCCGCCCGGTCCGTCATCGCGAGGACGTCCTCGTTCTTTCCCATCAGCAGCATCGCCTCGCTCATCGCAGAGAGCGCGGTCACGTTCTCCGGCGCCAGCAGCGTGTCCAGCCGCAGCGTGTCCAGATGGCGCTGGGCAGACTGTTGTGGATCGAAACGAGGGCTGTCGCGATCAATGAAGCGATCAAAGCGCTTGTCCGCGCGCAGGGCGATGACTTCCATCGGGGTATCAATGCGCGCAAGGGTGGCCGCGACCCGTTCGGACTGTTCGGCATTGATCTGAAGCAGCGCGAGCGTACGCCAGAAATCAGTCGGCTCCACGCCATCGGGCTTCCACTGGCGCTGGAACAGCACCTCGAGGAACGCGCGCAACACATCCTCCTCGCCCTGCAACCGCTGGATGAACTGCGCGGCCATGTTGATGCTGACATCGCCCGCGAACGAAGGCGCCAGCTGAACTGCACGGGTGATGTTCCGGATGCCGTCAAGCGGATTGCCCTCCTGGGTATCCAGTGCCCCGAGCAGATACAGCACACGCGGTTCATCCGGCGACAGCTGGCGTGCGCTCTGCAGGTATGTTCGTGCGAGCCCCGTCTGACCGGTCTGCAGCGCGGTCCACGCCGCCTGGCTGTAGGCCTCGAGACGGTCGGCCTGCGACAGCGTGAGCAGGGCAGGGCTCGCCAGCAGGCGTTCAAAGGCAATCAGTGCACCCAACGTGTCGCCCTGTGCGGCTTGACCGGCCGCATCGGCGACGGCGTCGCGCAGGACCTGCGCCTGTGGCGCCGTCGTGCCATCGCCGGTGTCGACACGGGCGTGGACGGGACTGCTGCCTGCGATCGCCAGCGCAAGCACCAGGGCACTACGATGACGTTGCAGGCGCCGCATGACGGTGTCCTTCCATGGAATGAACCCCGATTGAAACCGGAACGTGGCGTCCGCACAAGTCGCGTTCGTCGTGCAGGGTTTGCAGGCGCGCTGCGAGCGGCTAAGGTCGTGTCCCGAACAGCAGCAGGCAAGGACGGCGATGACGCGCGGACGATGGATGATGGTGGTGCTGATCGCCACCCTGATGGCGGCAGCGCTGGTCTGGACCTTCCTGCGCGAACCGGCAGCGCCGGCACCGCCACCGGGCCCGGTGGCGACGGCCCTGGGTTGGACGCCGCAGATCAGCGTGCTGGCCGGCGACGGCGTCGGCGGCAGCACGGAAGGCCCCGCCGCCCAGGCGCGCTTTGCCGATCCGTACGGCGTGGCCGTGGATGCACACGGCGTCGTGTACATCGCCGATGCCGGCGACAACAACCGTATCCGCCGCGTCCATCCCGACGGCCGCGTGGACACCCTGGCCGGGCAGGGCGAGGGCTGGCGCGATGGCGCTGCCTTGCAGGCGCAGTTCAACACGCCCTCCGGGATCGCGGTGGATGCCAGCGGCAACGTCTTCGTCGCCGATACCGGCAACCACGTGATCCGCCGCATCGCGGTGGACGGCACCGTGAGCACGCTGGCCGGTGATGGCCAGCGGGGCTTCGTCGACGGGCCGGCCGCGCAGGCGCGTTTCGATGGGCCGATGGGCGTGGCGGTGGACGCCGGCGGCCGCGTGTACGTGGCCGATACCTACAACGACCGTATCCGCATCATCGAACCCGATGGACGGGTGCATACCGTCGCGGGCGGCGAACGCCCGGGCATGCTCGATGGCTTGGGCACGGTCACCCGCCTGGATACGCCAGTGGCGCTGGCACTGGATCCGCACGGCAATCTGCTGATCGCCGACCTGTTCAACAACGCGATCCGCCAGCTTGCACCGGATGGCACGCTGAGCACCCGCGTCGCCGATGGGGGCCTGCTCAGTGGTCCGCTGTCGTTGGCGGTGACCCACGACGGGGTGATCTATGCCAGCGACATCAACGGCAAGGTGGTGCAGATCTCGGCGCAGGGGCATCAGCTGGCCTTGGCGGGGGTGCCGCCGCAACCGCGCTTCGCCCGTCCCACCGCGCTCGCGCTCGATGCCGAGGGTGGTCTGTACCTGGCCGATGCCGCGTCCTACCGTGTGCACCGGCTGCGTGCGCTGGCGGCAGGAGAAGCCGCCCCGCCGGCGCTGATCGGCCCGGCGCCGGACGCGCCGCTGCCGCAGACCGCCGGCCGGTGGCCGCTGGCTCCGCAGGACGGGTGGCATGAAGTGGTCGGCACGCTGGGTGAAGTGCGCGGCGACTTCAAGGGCGAAAGTCGCCACCACCTGCACGGTGGCTTCGACATCCGCGGCGATGTCGGCCAGCCGGTGCTGGCGATTGCCGACGGCAAGGTGGATACGCCGTTCGCGGCGTGGTCAGTGGGTGGCCAGGCCGAGGGCCTGTCACTGGGCCGGCTCAAGTACATCCACATGAAGGTCGGCCGCGACCCGCGCGATCGTCCGTTCGATGCGCGCTGGCAGCCACTGTTCGGTGAGGACGGCACGTTGGCGCGCATCCGCGTGCGCCGTGGCACGCGCTTCGCTGCGGGTGAGGCGCTGGGCAGCATCAACCGCATGGCGCATGTACACCTGAGCGTGGGTGCCAGCGGCTTCGAGCGCAATGCGGTGGCGCTGGGCTTCATCGATTATGCCGACACCTTCGCGCCGCGCATCACCGAGGTGGCGGTGCTGGACGATCTGGATCAGCCGATCCAGGCCGGCGCCGATGGCCGCATTGCAGTTCCGAGGCAAGGCCCGGGCGTGCAGATCGTGGTGGAGGCGTGGGACCAGGTGGACCGCAACCTGCCGCGGCGGCGGCTGGGGCTGTACCAGGTCGGCTACCAGGTGCTGGATGCGCAGGGCCAGCCGTTGGCCGGCTACGAGCAGCCGCGTTTCAACATCGTCTTCAACCGGATGCCGCGCGAAGACAGCGCCACCCGCGTGGCCTACGCGCCGGACAGTGGCATCACCGTGCATGGCAGCGCGGTCACCCGGTTCCGCTACCTGGTCACCAACACCGTGCGCGATGGGCTGGTCGAGACCGGGCGCTGGCAGCCCGACGCGTTGCCCGCCGGCGACTACATCCTGCGTGGCAGTGCGCGTGACTACAGCGGCAATGAGGCCATCGGCCCGCGCGATCTGAAGATCACGCTGTTGCCCTGAGCCATGTCAGGCGCCGACGCGCACGCGTTCGGCGTCCATGTCGGCCAGCGGGCGCACCTCGATGCTGCCGAAACGTGACCACGGGAACTGCTGGGCGATGCGCATCGCCTCGGCGTGGTCCGGCGCGTTGATCAGATTGAAGCCGGCCAACAATTCGTGGGTTTCGGCGAACGGGCCATCGGTGATGCGGGTCTGGCCCTGGCGCACGCGCAGCGTACGCGCGCTGTCGACCGGTTCCAGCTTCTGCGCGAGCACCAGCGTGCCCTCGGCCTGCAGGCGGTCGGCATGCTGCAGGCAGTCGTGCATCAGGCGGTCGTACTCGTCGCCGGGCAGGGCCTGCAACAGGCCTTCGTCGATGTAGATCAGCAACAGGAATTGCATGGTCGGACCGGGGTGAGCGGGGGAAACCGCATGATGCCCCAGCCCGCGCCCGTGACGTGTTGCAGCGCCGCAGCGGTGCCCCGTTCAGGGGCGGAAAAATAAACCCGTGCGGCGTGTCGATTTCCGCCCTGCGGGCACGTTGTATCCAGTGAACGGCCCGGGTGACGGGCTGGCACACAGGAGCATCCCGTGAAAGTCATGGTACTGGTCAAGGCAACGGCGGCCACCGAGGCCGGTCAACTGCCCACCGAGCAGGAAATACGCGCCATGGGCGCTTACAACGAACAGCTGGTCCAGGCCGGGATCATGCTGGCCGGCGAGGGCCTGCACCCGACCGCGCGCGCCCGCCGGGTGGCGTTCGGCAGTGAACCGCCGCGTGTCATCGATGGGCCCTTCGCTGAAACCCGCGAGCTGGTCTGCGGGTTCTGGCTCTGGCAGGTGCGCTCGCTGGACGAGGCCACCGAATGGCTCAAGCGCGCCCCGTTCGCTGCCGGGGATGTGGTCGAGCTGCGGCCGATCCTCAGTGCCGAGGATTTCGGCGCGGCCTTCACTCCTGAATTACAGGCGCAGGAACAGCGTCTGCGCGACCAGATCGGCACCGCCGATTGATCCCCCCGCATCCCTGGAGCATTCCCATGAAACTGATTCCGTTCCTCGGCTTCAACGGCAAGACCCATGACGCCATGGCCTTCTACGCGCAGGCGCTCGGCGGTAAGGTCACCTCTGAAATGAAGTACCGCGACATGCCTCCCATGGAAAGCCAGGAGGGCTGTGGCGAGATGCCGCCGGAGACACTGGACCACGTTGCCCACAGCCAGCTGGAGGTTGGCTCGGCGGTCCTGATGGCCGCCGATGGCCCGTCGTCGGACGGGCAGGGCAGCACCACGATCAACATCGAGGTCGACTCGGTCGACGAAGCCGAGCGTGTGTTCAAGGCGCTGGCCGACGGGGGTGAGATCAAGATGCCGATCACCGAGACCTTCTGGGCCCATCGCTGGGGCTTTCTGATCGACCGCTACGGCAAGCCATGGATGGTCAACTGCATGAAGCAGCCCTGAGCCCGGACCGGCGCGATGGCACGCCGCGGTGCGGCTTGTGCCCCGGCCGCGCTGGTGCTCTGATCGGCCGCATGGACACGGCACTGACGCAACGACTGGAGACGATCTGGCGCATGGAGTCGCCAGTGTTGACCGCCCGCCTGACCCGTCTGCTTGGCGGCGATGTCGGCCGTGCCGAAGAGCTGGTCCAGGACACCTGGCTGGCCGCGCTGGAGCGCTGGCCCCGCCAGGGGGTACCGGACAATCCCGGAGCGTGGCTGATGACCACCGCGCGCAACCGTGCCATCGATGTGCTGCGCCAGCACCGCCGCGTCGCCGGCCAGCATGCGCAGTACGGCAGTGAGCTGGAGCCGCTGCCGTTGCCGGCGCCCGACGACAGCGGTGCGCTGGAAGACGACATCGGCGATGACCTGCTGCGGTTGATGTTCGTCGCCTGCCACCCAGTGCTGGCGGCCGATGCGCGCGTGGCATTGACGCTGCGGCTGCTTGGCGGGCTGACCACCGAGGAAATCGCGCGCGCCTTCCTCGCCCCGGAGCCGACCATCGCCCAGCGCATCGTGCGCGCCAAACGCACGCTGGCGCAGAAGCAGGTGCCTTTCGAAGTGCCACGCCAGGCGGCGCTGCCCGAGCGGTTGGCCTCGGTGCTGGAGGTGGTCTACCTGATCTTCAACGAAGGCTATGCCGCCAGTGCGGGCGATGACTGGATGCGCCCGGCATTGTGCGATGAAGCGCTGCGGCTGGGCCGCGTGCTGGCCGGCCGGCTGCCGACCTGGCCGCAGGTGCAGGGTCTGCTCGCGTTGATGGAACTGCAGGCATCGCGCACCGCCGCGCGTACGGATGCGACCGGCACACCGATCCTGCTGCCCGACCAGGACCGCACGCGCTGGGACTGGCTGCAGATCGCCCGTGGCCAGGCGGCCCTGCAGCAAGCGATTGCGCTGGGCGGTGGCGACGACGCCTACGCACTGCAGGCGGCCATCGCCGAGTGCCATGCGCGCGCACGCCGCGCCGAAGACACCGACTGGGCGCGGATGACCGTGTTGTACGCGCGGCTGGCCCAGCGCCAGCCCTCGCCGGTGATCGCGCTGAACCACGCGGTCGCCTTGTCGCGGGCACAGGGTGCGGCCGCCGCATGGCCCCTGGTCGATGCGCTCGGGGACGATGCGCGGTTGCGCGACTACGCGCCGCTGGCCGCGGTGCAGGGTGATCTGTTGGCCCAGCTGGGCCGGCACGACGAATCGCGCGCGGCCTTCGCGCGTGCAGCCGCACTGACCGCCAACGCACGTGAGAAGGCGCTGCTGCTGGCTCGCGCGGCCGCTGTGTAGACCGGCACTGCACCGCACGGCAGCTCTGGCCTACACTCGGGCGATTGTCGGTCAGTCATGAGGTGCAGCGTGAAGCGTGTGGTAATCAGCCTGTTGGCGTTGTCGGTGTCGTCGGCCTTGATGGCCGCCACCCCCAAATTCGATGGCGCGCGGATCTCCGCCGACGTCAAGGAACTGGCGTCGGATGCCTATGAAGGCCGCTCGCCGGCCACGGCCGGTGAAGAGAAGACCATTGCGTTCCTGAGCAAGCAGTTCGCAGCGGCGGGCCTGCAGCCGGGCGGCGACCTCAAGGATGGCAAGCGCCTGTGGACCCAGGCCGTGCCGCTGCTCAAGGGCGATATCGTCGGCACCCCGAGCCTCTCGCTGAGCAGCAAAGGCACGCCGCAGACGCTGAGCCAGGGCCAGGAAATCGCCGTGCGTGCCGCCATGAACGGTGCCAGCGAAGTGGACATCAAGAACGCGCCGCTGGTGTTCCTCGGCTACGGCGTCAAGGCCGGCGAGCGCAACTGGGACGATTTCAAGGGCGTGGACCTGAAGGGCAAGATCGCGGTCGTGCTGATCAACGATCCGGACTTCGAAACCGGCCAGGGCGATTTCGACGGCAAGGGCATGACCTACTACGGCCGTTGGACCTACAAGTACGAAGAAGGCGCGCGCCAGGGCGCCCTCGGCGTGCTGATCGTGCACGAGACCGCACCGGCCTCGTATGGCTGGGCCACCGTGGCCGGTTCCAACACCAACACCATGTTCGACGTGGTCCGCGACAATCCGGCCGACGCGCATCCGCTGCTGGAAGGCTGGATCCAGCGCGATCTTGCGGTGGAACTGTTCAAGCGCTCGGGCCTGGATTTCGAGGCGCTCAAGAAGCAGGCGCAGACCCGTGACTTCAAGCCGGTCGAGCTGAAGGGCGAAACCTTTTCGGCCAAGTACGCGGTCAAGACCGAGGTGATCACCTCGCACAACGTGGCCGCGCGCCTGGAAGGCAGCACGCATCCGGATGAGACCGTGATCTACAGCGCGCACTGGGATCACATCGGGGTGGGCAAGCCGGACGCGAACGGTGACACCATCTTCAACGGTGCGCTGGACAACGCCAGCGGCACCGCCTCGCTGGTCGAACTGGCCCGCGGCTTCGCCAAGGCCAAGCGCCCGGAGCGTTCGGTGCTGTTCCTGGCCGTCACCGCCGAGGAAAAGGGCCTGCTCGGCTCGGAGTACTACGCCACCCACCCGCTGTATCCGCTGGGCAAGACCGTGGCGCTGATCAACATGGATGGCATGGCGCCCTTCAGTCCCTCGCGTGACTTCGGCATCTACGGCTCGGCCAAGCTGGAACTGCTGGACCAGCTCAAGGACGTCGCCAAGGGCTGGGACATCCGCTATACGCCGGATCCCAAGCCGGAAGCCGGCCTGTTCTTCCGCTCCGATCACTTCCCGTTCGCCAAGCGTGGCGTGCCGGCGGTGTCGTACTCGGCGGGCCAGGATTGGGTGGAAGGCGGCGTCGCCGCTGGCAAGGCGGCGTCGGATGACTACACCGCCAAGCGCTATCACCAGCAGGGGGACGAATGGCAGCCGGACTGGACCTTCGCCGGTGCCTCGCGCGATCTGGAAGTGCTGTACACGCTGGGCAACCAGCTGGCCAATTCGCGCGCCTGGCCGAACTGGAGTGAAGATTCCCAGTTCCGCGCCCCGCGTGATGCCAGCGCCGCCGAGCGAAAATAAGACCGCGTCCGGCCGGCACGCCGGCCGGACCCCGCTGTAGAGCCACGCCATGCGTGGCTTCGCGGTCTCGAACCCAGACGTAGAGCCACGCCATGCGTGGCTTCGCGGTCCCGGAAGAAAGCCAGCCACCCATGGGGTGGCTCTACACCGCTTCGTCCCACCATTCCCCGCCTTCGTCGCATGCCGCTTGTTCCCGCTGGCGGCAGGGCTATGCTCGCCTCACTCCCTATGTGATGACGCCGCCGTGTTCGCCAGCCTCTCCCTGATTCTCCGCATTCTGTTGGCCTGGGCCGCCGCCATCGTGGTGGCGGGGTTCGTCTGGAGTGGCTTCTTCCACGGCATGGACGAAGGTCCCGGCTGGGTGTTCGGCTTGCTGGCCCTGTTCGTGATGGTGACCGCCCTGGGCAGCTGCATTGCCCATATCCGCCGGGTCCAGCACGCGGCCGGGCGCCTGGACGCGGCCACCCTGTCCAGCCGCCAGCGGCGCCAGATCGAGGTCCCCATGGATGCGGGCCCCGCCTTCGCCTTGGTCGAAGCGGCCATCGCCGAGCTGCCGCGGGTGGAAGATATCGAAAGCGCTCCGGGCAGCCTGCAGGTCCGTGCCTACGTACGCCGCGTGGACACCTACAACGGCCGCCCACCGTCGCGCTGGAACCTGCCTGCGCGGCTGGCGATCAAGCGCAACAGCGTGCTCGCCACGGTCACGCCGGGGCAGGGCACCAGCAGCGTGACGCTGCTGTTCGAGCCCGATGCCGGCGTCTGGGCGGACCTGCTGGCGGTGGACGAAGGCAGCAACCATGAGAACGCCGAAGCGGTAAGCCGTGCGATCACCCGCCGGGTGGCCGAGCAGCGCCGCGACGAACAGGCCGCCGCCGAACAGACCGCGACCGAGAAGGAACTCTCGGTGGCCAGACTCAACCTGCTGCATGCCCAGGTCGAGCCGCACTTCCTCTACAACACCCTGGCCAACGCGCAGGTGCTGACCCGCACTGATCCGCCGCGCGCGGACCAGATGCTGGGGCACCTGATCCAGTACCTGCGCAGCTCGCTGCCCAGCGTGGATGAATCGATGTCCACCCTGGGGGTGGAGCTGGAGCGCACCCAGGCCTACCTGGAAATCCTCAAGATCCGCATGGGCGCACGCCTGGCCCTGCAGGTGGATGTGCCGCCGGCGCTGACCAGCGTGCCGCTGCCCTCGATGGCCCTGCAGACCCTGGTCGAGAATGCGATCAAACACGGGCTGGAACCCAAGCCGGGCGGTGGCACGGTATGGATCATCGCGCGCGCTTTCGAGGACCATGTCACCCTCACCGTGGCCGACGATGGCCTCGGTTTCGGGCAGGGCACCAGCGGTACCGGGATCGGCCTGAAGAACCTGCGCGAGCGCCTGCGCCTGACCTGCGGTGAGCGCGCCGGGGTGGCCATCGTGTCCAATTTCCCCAGCGGCGTGGCGGCGACGATCACCCTGCCGCGCGATGCCCGGGAGGCGATCCATGCAGCTTGATGCACTCATTGCCGAAGACGAAGACCTGCTGCGGCAGTCATTGGTCGCCCAGCTGCAGCGGCTATGGCCGGAGCTGCGGCTGGTGGCCGAATGCGAGGATGGCGCCAGCGCGCTGGAGCGCCTGGCCGAGCTGAAGCCGGATCTGGCCCTGCTCGACATCCGCATGCCGGGCATCACCGGCATCGAGGTGGCCCGCGCGCTGCCCGAGATCAGCCCGCGCACCCAGGTGGTGTTCGTCACCGCCTACGACCAGTACGCCATCGATGCCTTCGAACAGGGCGCGATCGACTACCTGCTCAAGCCGGTCAGCGATGAGCGTCTGCTCGCCACGCGTGAGCGCATTCTGGCGCGCATGCAGCTGGGCCGGCCGGACAGCGGCATGCTCGAACAACTGCTGCAGCGCCTGGGCCAGCAGCCCGCCGCCGCCTCAAGCGCGCCGCCGTTGGCCTGGATCACGGCCAGCAACGGGCGCGACACCCAGCTGATCATGCTCGAAGACGTGATCTACTTCCGTGCCGACAGCAAATACACCACCGTGGTCACGGAGCAGGGTGAAAGCCTGCTGCGCACCTCGCTGCGCGAACTGCTCGACGCGCTCGATCCGCAACGGTTCCGCCAGATCCACCGTTCCACCATCGTCAACATGAAAGCGGTCGCCGCGGTCACCCGCGACGACACCGGCCGCGGCCAGCTGCGCTTGAAGCACCGCGCCGAAGTGCTCAACGTCAGCCAGCCCTTCATGAGTCTGTTCCGCGGGATGTAAGACGCCTTTTCTTTCGTCGGGAGCCTGCCATGCGTATCGCCGTTGTTGCCAGTCTCTGCGTGCTGGTGCTGGCTGCCTGCCAGCAATCGAGCAACACCTCCGTCACCCGCATCCGCGCCAATGGCGTGGATGCGCTGTACAGCAAGACCACGGTCGACAACGGGGTGGCCAGCTTCGACTGCATCGCCAGCAGCAGTGGCCACTGCCACTACCTGGTGCTGGATGCGCGCTGCGGGAAGGACAAGGACTGCGCCTATCCGCCCCTGCACCGGCTGTCGGTGGCAGTCGGCAAGACCGAGCAGATGGCGGGGTTGCCGGCTGGCTTCCAGCACTGCGTCAGCGCGGTCCAGAAAGAACAATGCCACCGTGAGTGATCACGGTGGCATCGTGGCTCCCCCCGCGTTTCAGTAGGGTCAGAACGCCGGTTGCAGATGCAGGTTGGTTCCGTTGGGCTGCTCGCCCACGTGGTTGAGCTGGCCGACCAGTTCGGTGTGCTGCTTCATCCGGCCGATCTCGCGCATGATGCGGATATCCTCATGGCGCAGTTCGCGCTTGGCGCTCACGGCCTGCTTGTAGTCCAGCACTTCCGGATAGTGCTGGGCCATATCCAGCGCTTCGGCCACGCACTCCACCGTATCGGCATCGGAGGTGATCCGGGCGCGGCTGTTGAAGGCCTTCATCCAGCGCTCGAAGCCGGCGGTGTGATCGAACATGTTGGCCATGAACCAGATCACGAACAGGATCGACACCCAAGAGCCGAACACGATCACCACGCGGGTGAAGGTGATATGGAAGTCATCCTTCCACAGGTAGTTGCTGATCAGGCCGAGGATCAGCAGCGAGGATGCCTGCCACCCGACGATCGAGGCCATCAGCCATTGGCCCTTGGCCTTGGCGAGCACCGCGACTTCCTCGCGGATCTGCTGTTCACTCTTGTTACGCCAATGCGCGACCTGTTTTTCGAACGGGCTGCTGTACAGCTCGTTGTCCTGCAACAGCAAACCCAAACCTTTGAACAAAGCGATCATGACGAGCTCCTTCTGGAACGTGCGGCAGCGCATTGGACGACGTTGTGGCACGTCCAGTTCTAGCACTTTCACGGCGCTTGGCAATGGGCAAAGCGCAAAGATCCGGCGTCATTCCTGCCTGAATGGGCAAACTCGCAGCGGATTTGCGCACTGCGGCACGTAAATCACCGGGTAAATAGCCTGCGGACGCCGGTTCCCATGCTGCAGTTGCACAATGCGCGGCCCCAGCGCGACGGTGCCCTCGCCAGCCCCGGCGGTATCACGCAGAATTGACGCATCCGCGCGAAACGCCGGCCCGCTCCGCCCTCGGTACTGTTGATGTCTTCCCTGCTGCGTTCGCTTGCCCGCCCCGCCACTGCCCCGATCCGCCGCTGGGTACTGGGTGCTTTCCCCCGCGGCCAGAGTGGGATCGATTACGACCATCCCCTGGGCGACCCCGGCTGGTTCGGCCCGGACAGCATCACCTGGCGCGTGCACTCGGAATTTCCCGGGATGCTTGCCGGCGGCCTGTGCGCGCTGATGCTGCAGACCCTGCATCCGCTGGCGCTGGCCGGCGTGTACGACCACTCCAATTTCCGCGATGACCTGGTCGGCCGCCTGCGCCGCACCACCGCGTTTGTCGCCGGCACCACGTACGCACCGGCCGCGGAAGTCGAGGCGTTGATCGCCAAGGTGACCCGCATCCACGCGCAGGTGCGCGGGCACACGGCCGACGGCCGCGCGTATTCCGCGGACGATCCCGCCTTGCTGACCTGGGTACACGTGACCGAGGCCTATGGTTTCCTGCAGGGCTGCCGGCGCTATTGCCGCGACGTCCCGGGCGCCATCGCCGATCAGTATTACCGCGAGTACAAGCGCGTGGCCGAAGCACTCGGCGCCACCGATGTGCCGGCGTCGGAAGCGGAGGTCGACGCGTACTTCGCACAACAGCAATCGGCGCTGGTGTTCGATGCGCGCTCGCGCGAGGTGCTGGCGGTGTTGTCCGGCATCCGCTTGCCGGTGCCGATGGCGGGACTGTCGCGCGAGCTGTTCCTGGGTGCCGGCGCGGCGCTGTTGCCGGACTGGGCGACGACGATGCTGGCGCGCACGCCCATGCAACGTGCGCAGTCGCGTGCCTCTGCGGTGATGCTGAAGGGTATGGCGCCACTGTTCCGGCGTGCACTGCAGGATGGCCTGGCGACGCGGGCGTGCACGCGGATGGGCGTTCCTGCCGGCGTGCTTGCTGATTGGCCTTGAAGCGGTGAATCGCGAGTGCCTGTGTCCGATGGTTGGGTCGGGCACGCATAGGCTTCCGGGACACCCCGCCCATGCCCGCCCAAGCCAGAGCAGCCGCAAACCCCAGCCGTTGCTCTGCTCCAGCTCTTCAGCTCTTCAGCTCTTCAGCTCTTCAGCTCTGAAGCTCTGAAGCTCTGAAGCTCTACGACAAAAAGAACGGGCGCCGAAGCGCCCGTTCTTTCATCTCAGCAAAACGTGATGAAAAACCTCACCACACCTTGACCCGCTTCTCCGGCGCCAGATACAGCTTCTGGCCTTCCTTCACCTCGAAGGCCGGATACCACGCATCCAGATTGCGCACCGTCAACGCACGGAACTGGCCCGGCGCATGCACGTTCGTCAACAGCGAATTGCGCAGTGCCTGCTCACGCGCCTTGCTGCGCCACGCCTGCGCAAAGCCCAGGAAGAACCGCTGATCCGGCGTGAAGCCCTCCAGCGTCTGGCCCGGCTTGCCCTGCAACGACAACTGATACGCATCGTAGGCCGTCGACAGACCCGCCACGTCCGCAATGTTCTCGCCCAGCGTCAAACGACCATTCACCGACACCCCCGGGAACGGACTGTAGCTGCTGAACTGCGCCGCCAGCGCATCACCGGCCGCGTTGAACTTCTTCAGATCTTCCGCCGTCCACCAGTTCTGCAGCTTGCCCGTCTCATCGAACAGCGCACCGGCGTTGTCGAAGCCGTGGCTGATCTCATGGCCGATCACCGCACCGATCGCACCGTAGTTCACCGCATCATCGGCCGCACCATCGAAGAACGGCGGCTGCAGGATCGCAGCCGGGAACACCAGACGGTTTTCCAGCGGCACGTTCATCGCATTGATGGTCTGCGGCAGCATCGCCCACTCGCTGTGGTCCACCGGCTTGCCCAGCTTGGCGATGTTGCGGCGGTACTCGAACAGCTCGGCACGCTCGGCATTGCCCAGCGCGTCATCGCGCTTGATCTCCAGGCCCGTGTAATCGCGCCATGTGTCCGGGTAGCCCATACCCACGGTCAGGCCATCGACCTTGGCTTTGGCACGCGCCTTGGTCTGCGGCGACATCCATTCCAGCGCATCGATGCGCTTGGCGAACGCGGCAATGATGTTCTTGGCCATCTCGTCCGCACGGGCCTTGGTGGCCGGGTCGAAATGACGCTCGACGTACAGCTTGCCGATCGCTTCGCCGACCGCATGGTTGCTGTCATCCACCGCACGCTTCCAGCGCTCGCTCTGCTGCGGGGTGCCGTTGAGCGTGGTGCCGTGGAAGGCGAAGCGCGCATCGGCGAACGACTTGGGCAGGTACGGGGCGGCGCGGTCCAGCGCATGGAAGGCCAGGTAGTCCTTCCAGACCTCCAGCGGCTCGGTCGCGACCAGGCGCGAAATGCCGGCCACGGCCTTGGGCTGCCACACGATGAAGTCCTGCTGGGCGTCCAGGCCGGCCGAGGCCAGGAAAGCGCTCCAGTCCATGCCCGGCGCCTTGGCGCTCAGGTCGGCCTGCTTCCAGGCATTGGCGCCCTTGGCGACGTCGTTGGTGTCTTCCTGGGTGGCGTGGGCCTGGGCGATCTTGGTCTCCAGCGCGAGGATGCGCTGGGCCTTGGCCGCCGGATCGGCGACGCCGGCCAGCTGCAGCACCTGGGCGATATACGCCTGGTACTGCTTGCGGATCTCGGCCATGCGGCCGCCCTGCAGGTAGAAGTCGCGGTCCGGCAGGCCCAGGCCGCCCTGCACCAGGTACGGCGCGGTGCGGTCCGGCTGCAGCAGATCCACCGAGACCCACACACCGAACAGGCGGTCGGTGTAGAAGTTGGTGGCGTTGAGCAGGTCCACATCGGCGCGCAGGGTGCCGCCCAGCGCGGTGGCCAGCGCGGCCTTGTCGCTGATCCCGGCGATGGCGTCCAGCGCTGGTTTGACCGGGGCGGCACCGCGTGACTCGATGCCGGTCTCATCCATGAAGGCGGCGTAGTAATCGCCGATCAACCTGGTCTCGCCCTCGGCCTTGGTATCGGCCGCGGCGCCTTCGAGGATCGCGCGGGTGTCGGCCAGGGTCTTTTCGGAAATGACGTTGAAGCTGCCGTAGCTGGAACGGTCGGCCGGGATCTCGGTGTTCTTGACCCAGGTGCCGTTGGCGAAGCCGAAGAAGTCATCGCCGGCGGCGATGCTGCGGTCCATGCCGGCGGCGTCGAAGCCGAAACTGCCAAGCTGCGGCTTGGGCGCGGCCGGTTCGGCCGGAGCGGCTTCGGGCGCGGCCGCGGCCGGCGCAGTCGCCTGGCGGTCACAGGCGGCCAGGCTCAGCGACAGGCTGGCGGCAATGGCGAGCATCAGGGTGGGGCGGCGCAGCTTGGACATTGAGCTTCTCTGCAACGGAAACATCCAAGTCTAATCCTGTCCCGGGCGTACGGTTATGCCGGCTTCGGCGGCATCGGGTACCGGATCTGCCCGTCCCCGGATTCACCGAGGTGAACGGCCCGCTGCGGTGCTTCCCGTCCTGCGCGTGCTCGTGCATGCTGGCGCGGCACGGATTCCGCGCGCGCCCCGTCGGCGCCCGCGTGACGATCAAGGCGTCAAGAATCCCGGGCAGCGGCCGCTCAGGTTTGGGGAAACCAGGAAGCGTTTACAGATGAAGTCAGCCTGTCGTTCGGGAAAAGGGTTGCGATGCCCGCGTTGAACCGTGCCCTGGCGCGGCCACTGCGGACCTTCGTGTGGCTGGGGGTTTGCCTGGGTGTGCTGCTGGCTGCCGGGCTGGTGGCCACGCTGGTCAATGATGGCCAGCGCCGACAGGAAGCCGCGCAGCGCCAGAGCTCGGCGCTGGCGACCGGTGCCCAGCGCCTGCTGCGGCTGGAGCTGCGCAATCTGGAGCGGGTGATGCAGGGCATTTCCCGGGATGGTGCGCTGCTGTTCCAGCGCGTGCCGGCGCAGGCCCCTGATCTGCTCGACGCCAGCATCGCCGGCGCACTGCAGCGGCATGCCGAACTGCACAGCATCGTGGTGGTCGACCAGTACGGGCGCGCCCTGACCAGTGGCAGCGGCGACCTGCAGCTGCCGCTGTGGGCGGTGGATGACAACCGCGGGCAGGGCAGCCAGGTGTTCCTTGGCCCACCCCAAGCGCTGGATGCCGCGCAGTGGATCCTGCCGCTGGCGCTGCCCATGGGCGGCGACCGCTGGCTGCTGGCACGGCTGCGCACGGCCGAACTGCAGTCGATCATCGGCGGCATGGACACCGGCGATGCCGGGGTGATCTCCATTACCGACCCGCATGGCTATGTGTTGGCGCGCAGTCCGGACCCGGCCGGGGTGGTGGGGCGTCGTTTCGGCCTGGCCAAGCGCGAGCTGCTGCGCCGAGACGCGTTGACGCCGCTGGGGACCGAGATCAGCGCGGTCGATGGCATCGAACGGATTTCCAGCCTCAGCACGCTGGCGCAGTACCCGCTGGCGGTCTACGCCGGGCTGGGCCGGCGCGATGTGCTGGCAGCGTGGTGGCCGTATGTGCAGGCCTCGATCGGCGTCTATCTGCTGTACTGGGCGCTGTTCGGCGCGGTGTATGTGAGCCTGCGCCGTGCCACCCGCGATCAGGACACGCTGAGCGAGGAGCTGCGCACCGGCCATGCCGAACTGCGCATGGCGCACCAGGTTGGCAAGGTCTGCACCTGGTACGTGGATGAGGATGCCTGCCTGTTGCGCTGGTCACCGCTGGCGCGTGAGATTTTCGGCATCGACATCGAGAGCCTGCCGGTCGCCGACTTCTTCGCACGCGTGCACCACGAAGACACCGTACGCATGCAGCAGGCCTTCGACGCCGCATTTGCCGGCAGCGGCGTGCTCGATGAAATGTTCCGCCTGGTGTTGCCCGGGGGCGCGATCCGCTGGGTGTCCGCGCGTGGCCAGCGGGTGGCGGTGGTGGACCGCGAGCGCCGCATGATCGGGGCATTGACCGATGTCAGCGAGCGGGTGGATGCGCTGGCCCGGGTGCAGCAGGCCGAACGGCAGTTCCGGCTGCTGTTCGACCGCAACCCGGCGCCGTTCTGGGTGTTCGATCCGGACACGCTGCGCTTCCTGGAAGTCAACGAAGCGGCGGTGCGCCAGTACGGCTACAGCCGCGATGAATTCCTGGCGATGAGCATCCTGGATATCCGCCCGCGCGAAGGCTGGGAGGAGATCCGCGGGGCGATCGCCCAGGCCCGCATCGGCGACGTGCAGGATGCGCAGGTGCGCCTGCACCAGCGCAAGGACGGCACCGTGTTCGAGGTCCGTGCGCATCTGGCCCGGCTGGATTTCGATGGGCGCCAGGCCTGCCTGGTGCTGGCCGAGGACGTCAGCGAGCGCCTGGCCTACGAGCGCGACCTGGCGTATCACGCCACCCACAACCCGGCGACCGGCCTGCTCAATACGCGTGCGCTGGCCGCGCAGTTGGACGAGGAGGGCGGGGCGTACACCATTGCCTACGTGCAGTTCCGTGGCCTGCAGCTGGTCGCCGATACGCTCGGCCGGGAGGTCGGCGACGTGGTGCTGCAGGCGATGGCCAAGCGCCTGGGCGGGCTCGGCGTGCGCTATGGGCTGCTGGCCTTCCAGCCGGCCGAGGATTTCATTTTCGCCATCCGCGACGACCATCAGCGCCAGACCGCGCTGGACACTCTGGTGCAGACCGTCTCCGAGCCGGTGCGCGGGCAGGATTGGCTGCACCAGTTCGAGCCGCGCATTGGCGTGGCGGTCAAGGCCGACGCCGACACCAGCACCGCCGAGCAGGTGATCGGCATGGCCGCGCAGGCCGCGCATGCGGCGCGCGACGAAGGCAACGTGATCGCCTGGTATGACACCACCGTGAGTTCGCGCTTGTCCGAACGCCTGCGCCTGGCTGGGCGCATCCACAGCGCGATCGATACCGAGTTCGAGCTGTACTACCAGCCGATCTGCCACGCAGGCGACAGCAGCCCGGCCGCGCTGGAAGCCCTGCTGCGCTGGCCGCAGGCCGACGGCAGTTTCATTCCACCGGGTGAGTTCATCCAGCTGTGCGAAGACACCGGCCTGATCCTGGCGCTGGGCCGCTGGGTGATCCGCGCCGCCGCGCAGGCACAGCGGCAGCTGGTCGATGCCGGCTGGGACCTGCCGATCGCGGTGAATGTCTCGGCGGTGCAGTTCTTCAACAGCGACCTGGTGGCCGAGTTCACCCGCGCCAGCCAGGAGTTCGGGCTGGCCCGCGGTGCGCTGCAGGTCGAGCTGACCGAGAGCAGCCTCATGCGCAAGCCCGGCCAGGCCAAGCAGACCATGCAGCGCCTGCATGAGCAGGGCATCTGCATCTCGCTGGACGACTTCGGTACCGGCTATTCGAACATGTCCTACCTGCAGCATCTGCCGCTGGACATCCTCAAGATCGACCGCAGCTTCGTGGCGGACGTGGAAACCAATCCACGCAATGCCTCCATCTGCCGTGCACTGCTGTCACTGGGGCACAGCATGGGCCTGACCATCATCGCCGAAGGCGTGGAGACCCCCGGGCAGCACCAGTGGTTGGCCGCGCACGGCTGTGACCAGGTGCAGGGCTATCTGCTGGGCCGACCGATGCCGCTGGCCAGGGTGATCGCGCAGTTGGATGCGGTGGAGGCGTAGTTCGCCGGGCGCTGCCCGGCCGTCGCCACGCGTCATCCGCCCAGCGCTTCCACCAGGTAGTCGATGAAGCTGCGCACCTTCGGCGCCAGATGGCTGCGGCTGGTGTACACCGCATGGATGCCGATGCCCGGCACCGCCCACTCGGGCAGTACCCGTTCCAGTCGACCCTCGGCGATCGCCTCGGCCACCAGGAAGTCCGGCTGCACGATGATGCCCATGCCGGCGATGGCCGCTTCGCGCAGCACGTCGCCATTGTTGGCACGCACACCGCCACGTACCGGCACGGAGACCTCCCCGCGTGGCCCCTGCAGCTGCCACGCATCCCCGCCGCCCCAGTAGCTGTACTGCAGGCATTCGTGCGCGGAGAGATCTTCGGGTTGCTGCGGCCGGCCATGCGCATCCAGATACGCCGGCGCCGCGCACAGGCTGATCTGCGCGTCCGCCAGCTTCCGCGCGATCAGTGCCGGGCCGGGCTGGCGGGTGATGCGGATCGCCACGTCGTAGCCTTCTTCGACCATGTCCACCAGGCGGTCGGACAGCGACAGGTCCAGTTCCACCTGCGGGTAGCGCGCGCGATAGCCGGCCAGCAGTGGGCCCAGCCGGGCGATGCCATAGCTGACCGGCGCGTTGATGCGCAGCCGCCCGGAGGGCTCCAGGGCCTGCGCGCTGATGCCGGCCTCCAGCGCATCGAACTCGGCCAGCAGCCGCACGCACTCGGCGTAATAGGCCGCGCCCGTGCTGGTCGGGCTCACGCGGCGGGTCGTACGGTTGAGCAGCCGGGTCGAGAGGCGCTTTTCCAGCGCCGCGATCTGTCGGGTCACCCCCGCAGTGGACAGGTCCAGGGCCTGCGCGGCGGCACTGAAGCCGTTGCGCTCGACCACGGCGACAAACACACGCATGGCATCCAGAGTGTCCATTGTTTCTCTTTCAGAAATAAACAGCGTCGATGCATCGTATTTATTGGCAAGGCGGCGCGCAATAAGCTCAGGGCCGTCGTAGCGCTACTGGAGTCCGTGATGTCCCGATTGCCCTCCCTGTACATCTCCCATGGCTCGCCGATGACCGCGCTCAACCCCGGTCTGGTCGGTGAGCGCCTGGCGGCCCTGGCCGCGCGCCTGCCGCGACCGCGCGCGATCGTCATGGCCTCGGCGCACTGGCTGACCCATCAACCCGTGGTCGGCGGGCATGCCCAGCCACCGACCATCCATGATTTCGGCGGTTTTCCGCAGGCGCTGTTCGATCTGCAGTACCCGGCACCGGGCGACCCCGCGCTGGCGCAGGAGATCGCGCAGCGGCTGACCGCGGCCGGCCTGCCGACCGCGATCGACCCGCAGCGCGGTCTCGACCACGGTGCCTGGGTGCCGCTGCGCTTTCTGTACCCGCAGGCGGAGATCCCGGTCGTGCCGCTGGCGATCCAGCCGTTGCTTGGGCCGGCCCATCAGTTCGCGCTGGGTCGCGCGCTGGCGCCGCTGCGCGAGCAGGGCGTGCTGGTGATCGGCTCGGGCAGCATCACCCACAACCTGCACGATTGGCGCAGCTACCAGGACGGCAAGGAAGCGCCGTATGTGCGGCCCTTCATCGAGTGGGTGGAGCAGCGCCTGCAGGCCGATGACAGTGCCGCCTTGCTGGACTACCGCCGGCAGGCCCCGTACGCCGTGCAGGCGCACCCCAGCGACGAGCATCTGCAGCCGCTTCACGTCGCGATGGGTGCGGCCGGTGGCGAGGCGCTCGGTGCGCAGCGCATCGATGCCGGGATCGATGCCGGCTTCCTGGCGATGGACATCTATCGCTTCGACGGTGCCGACGTAGAGCAGCGCGCCGCATGAGCGCCGTGCTGTCCGCGAACTGAGCCTGGCGCGCCCCGCGCATTCGCGCGGCGGCGCACGTGTGGTACGTTTTTTCCTGTTTCCGGCGCCGGCTGCCTGCAGCCTCCCCCGCGCTGCTTACTGGAAAATGCATGCATACCATTGAAGTCGTCCTGGCGATGCTGGTGGCGGTGGTCGCCAGCGGCTACCTGGTCCGCGTATTGCCGTTGTCGCTGCCGCTGCCGCTGGTGCAGATCGGGCTGGGCGCGGTCATTGCGGGGGTGTTCAACCGCGGCCACGCGCTGGAGCCGGAGATGTTCTTCCTGCTGTTCCTGCCGCCGCTGCTGTTCCTGGATGGCTGGCGCATCCCCAAGCAGGGCCTGTTCCGCGATAAAGGCGTGATCCTGGAACTGGCCTTCGGGCTGGTGGTGTTCACCGTCATCGGGGCCGGGTTCCTGATCCACTGGATGATCCCGGTGATGCCGCTGGCGGTGGCGTTCGCCCTGGCCGCGATCATCTCGCCGACCGACCCGGTGGCGGTCAGTTCGATCGCCTCGCGCGCGCCGATCCCCAAGCGGCTGATGCACATCCTGGAAGGCGAGTCGCTGCTCAACGATGCCTCCGGCCTGGTCTGCTTCCGCTTCGCGGTGGCGGCGGTGATGACCGGCTCGTTCTCGCTGGCGACGGCCTCGCTGACGTTCCTGTGGGTGGCGGTGGCCGGGCTGGCGATCGGTGTCGCGGTGACGCTGGGCGTGTCCACCTTCCAGCGCTGGCTGTGGCGGCGCTTCGGCGAGGAGCCGGGCGCGGCGCTGCTGGTCAACCTGTTGATTCCCTTCGCGGCCTACCTGCTGGCCGAAGAGTTCAACGCCTCGGGCATCCTCTCGGCGGTCGCCGCGGGCATCACGATGAGCTATGTGGAACTGAGTGGCCGCGTGTCGGGCAGCATGCGCGTGCAGCGCACTGCCGTGTGGAACATGCTGCAGTTCAGCTTCAACGGCATCATGTTCGTGCTGCTCGGCGAGCAGCTGCCCGGCATCGTGGAGCGCGCGATCAAGACGGTCAGCGAGAGCGGGCACCACAGCGCGTGGTGGCTGCTGGTCTATGTGGTGGTGATCAATCTGGCGCTGGTGCTGCTGCGCCTGGCCTGGGTATGGCTGTCGCTGCGCTGGAGCCTGCTGCGCGCGCGCCATCGTGGCGAGGCCCGGCAGGGCACGTCCTGGCGGATCGTGGTGGCGACCTCGGTGGCTGGCGTGCGCGGGGCGATCACCCTGGCCGGCGTGCTGACGCTGCCGCTGTTCCTGCCCGATGGCAGCGCCTTCCCGGCGCGCGATCTGGTGATCTTCCTGGCCGCGGCGGTGATCCTGATCTCGCTGGTCGGTGCCAGCATCGCGCTGCCCCGCCTGCTCAAAGGGCTGGAACTGCCGGCCGATTCGGGCGAACGCAAGGAAGAGGATCTTGCCCGCAAGCTGGCCGCCAAGGCCGCGCTGGCCGGCGTGGAGCGCACGCGCCAGCAGCTGGTGCAGAACCAGACCACCGAGAACGTGCAGCTCTACAACGACGCCGCCTCACGGGTGAGCCTGCTGTACCAGCGCAACCTGGAGAAGGACGCCGGGCCGGATGCCGATCCGGACAAGGTGAAGCGGATGGAGCAGGGCTACCGCCAACTGCGCACCGCCGGGCTCACCGCCGAGCGCGAAGAACTGTTCCGCCTGACCCGGCGTGGCAAGATCTCCGACGAGATCTCGCGCCGGCTGATCCGCAATCTGGATCTGCTGGAGACGCGGCAACGCGATTGAGGTCGCACCGTGTCACGGGTAGAGCCACCCCATGGGTGGCTAAGCGGACCCATTGAAACCCACGCGTCGGGGACGAAGGGCAGCCACCCATGGGGTGGCTCTACCCCGGCACACGTGTATCAGGCGCCGCCGGCACACGTGGATCAGGCGTCGCCGGCACACGTGGATCAGGCGTCGCCGGCAGACGTGGGATCAGGCGTCCGGCTTCTGATCCAGGAAATAGGCCACCACGGTGCCCTTGATCTTGATCGTCATCGGGTTGCCGCGGCGGTCGCGGGCCTTGCCGGCCTGCACGCGGATCCAGCCTTCGCTGACCGAATACTCTTCAACGTTGTCGCGCTCGACATCGTTGAAACGGATGCCCACGCCGCGCTCCAGCGCAGCTGCATCGTGGAAGGGGCTGGTCGGGTTGATCGCCAGGTGATCGGGAGGGGTATCGCTCATGGTCACAGGATGCTGACGACCACCAAGGCCGCCTTCTGGCGTACAGGATAAACCGCGGCGGGCCCCGCGCCGAATTTCGCTTCCTGCCAACGCCCTTGCACGGCAGAATGCGCCCCTGTCTCCAGGAATACCGGCCATGCCCGACAACAGCGATTATTTCGACTTCGAAGAAGAGGAACGCGATTTCGACGAGGACGATTTCGAGGCGCGGATCTGGAATCTGTTCGTGCTGATCAACCCGGGCGATGAAGAACTGGCCCTGCAGCAGTTCAACCGCTGGCGCGAGGCGCTGCTGGAGAGCGGCGAAGGCATCGATGAGGATGCCGACTGGCTGCCGCCGATGATGGCGGCGATCGCTTGGCAGTCCGGGTTCGAGGTGGAGCGCAGCGATGCCGATGCATTGATGTCGGCGGTGAACGAGCTGTCCGCGCGCTGGAATCTGCAGATCGACTGGGGCGGCGACCTGGACGATGAGGATTTCGCCGCCGAGGTGGATGCCCCGATGCTGATGGCCACCGCCCATGACCGCCTGCGCGAGCACAACTACGCGTTGTGGAGCGTGGATACCGGCAATGACACGCTGGCCGGGTGGGTGGCGCTGAACCGCGATGACGATGCGATGCTGGCGCTGTGCTCGCTGCTGGGCGTGGAAGTGCGGCCGGGCAGCGATCCGTTCTGAGGGCGCGATTGCGGGCTGCGTGTGCCGACCAACGGTCGGCACCTACCTATGGCAGGTACTGCTCACGCGCGTTCGAGATCACGGCTTTGACCAGCGCACGGTCCGTATGCCGTGAGATGGCCTGTGCGCCCAAGGCGATCGCCTGCAGGCGCAACGGGGCGGGCACGTCGTAGTGCGCGCCGCTGCGGCGGTTCTGGAACGCCCGCCGCGGAATCCCGAGCTGCGCCGCCATGGCGTGCAGCTCGGGCAGGGTATCGGCCATAAGATGCGCCCAGCGCTCGCCGCGCCAGGGATGTACCGCATCGTCGATATAGACCGTCACCGGATCGCCGTGGCTCAGGCCTGCGGCTTGTCGTCGCTGGCGGCCGGGGTGGCGTCGGCGGCGGCATCGGTGCCGGCCTCGTCTGCCACCGGGGCGTCTTCGCTGGCGTCGGCAGCGGTTTCAGCGGTTTCGGCGTCTTCGCCTTCTTCGCCTTCCACGCCTTCAAACTCGGAGACCAGCTGGGTCAGGTACTCGTCGGCGGTCTTGCCTTCGTCGGCGGCCAGGTCGTCGATCAGCTGCTGCAGCTGGCTCGAGTATTCCAGGTTGACCTTGCGGCCTTCCTTTTCCTGGACGTTGGACAGGTGCTTGAGCATGGCCAGCATCGGGACCGGGTTGTCGGCGTTGCCCATGGTCTGGCCGCCAATGGCCAGCAGCCATTCGGTGCCCTGCAGGCCGATCGCAGCGACGACCTGGCCTTCTTCGTTGGTCAGCACGGCATGGTTCTGCACCGGCTGCTGGGCGTTGAGGCGGTTGATCGGACGCTTGGGCTGCTGCTTCTTGCGCTTGTCGCGCTTGGCCTTGGACTGCTTGGACATGAGTGCCGTCTATCTACAAAAGGGAAGACCCATTGTAGTGCCGGCCGCTGGCCGGCTCCACGCATTCCGTAAAGGGCGCGTATCCCCGGCCGCTGGCCGGCTCCACGCATTCCGTGAAGGGCGCATATCCCCGGCCGCTGGCCGGCTCCACGGATTCCCTGAATTCCCTCTGCAGCAGCCGCCGCCGCGCCCCTTAAGGCGCGACAGCCGGCGCAAGCGTCGCCTGGATATCGGCGTCGGCAGCGGTGGGCGACAGCGCCACTTCCTGCCCGGCACCGGCCAGGGCCGCCGCTTCGGCCGCCTTGGTCATCACCACGATGCTGATCCGGCGGTTGATCGGGTTGTCCGGCTGGGTGCGGTCGAACAGCACCGAGGAGGACAGGCCGACCACACGGGTCACCTTGTCTTCGGTCATGCCGCCATCCAGCAGGGCCCGCCGGGCGGCGTTGGCGCGGTCGGCGCTGAGCTCCCAGTTGCTGTAGCCATGGGCCGCGTTGTAGGCGGTGATGTCGGTATGGCCGGTGATGCTGATCCGGTTCGGCACGTGGTTGATGAACTGCGACAGCTCGCGCAGGATCTCGCGCGTATACGGCTTGAGCGAGGCGCTGCCCATGTCGAACATCGGGCGGTTCTGCTTGTCCACGATCTGGATGCGCAGGCCTTCGGGGGTGAGGTCGAGCAGCAGCTGGTCCTTGAACGGCTCCAGCGCCTGGCTCTTGCTGATCGCTTCTTCCAGCTCCTGCTTGAGCGCTTCGAGCTGGCGTTTTTCGCGCTCGCGCTCGTCCTGCTGCGGCACCGGCCTGGAGGCCTGCTGGTTCTGGAAGGGATCGTTGCTGTTGCCGCGCGAGATGTCGGTCGCGCCGCCCAGCTTGATCATCGAGGTGCTGGCGCCGCCCGGGCCGGCCATGCCCGGGGCCGGGGTGGAACTGCTGCCGGCCAGCGGGCTGGGGTTGCGGAAGTACTCGGAGATTGCCGCGCGCTCCGGCTTGCTGGTGGCGGCCATCAGCCACAGCACCAGGAAGAAGGCCATCATCGCGGTCACGAAGTCGGCATAGGCCACTTTCCAGGCGCCGCCATGGTGCGCGGCATGCCCGGCCTTCTTGACCCGGCGGACGATGACGGTGGGTTTGGTCTCGGCCATGGCGCTGCCTTACTTGACCGTCTTGAGGTGCTGTTCGAACTCGCTGAAGCCCGGGCGCACGTTGGACGGCAGGGTCTTGCGGGCGAATTCCAGCGCGATCTTCGGGTTGTAGCCGCGCAGGCAGGCCAGCAGGGCGGTCTTCACCGATTCGTAGATGCGTGCGTCCTGTTCGGCGCGCGCTTCCACGGCCGAGGCCAGCGGGCCGACGAAGCCATAGGCCAGCAGGATGCCCAGGAAGGTGCCGACCAGCGCGCCGGCGACGTGCGCGCCGACTTCCGTGATTTCCCCGCCGATCGAGCCCATGGTGATCACGATGCCCAGCACCGCGGCGACGATGCCGAAGCCGGGCAGGCCGTCGGCGACCTTGTTGAGCACCGCGGCCGGCTGCATCGCCTCGCCATGGTGCTTCTCCAGCTCCATCTCCAGCAGCGGTTCCAGCTCGTGCGGCTCGATGTTGCTGCCGATCATCAGGCGCAGACAATCGGTGATGAAGTCGACCAGGTGATGGTCGGCCTGCACCTTGGGGTAATTGGCGAAGATGCTGCTCTCGGCCGGGCGCTCGACGTGGTCTTCCAGCGCCATGAAGCCTTCGCGGCGCGCCTTGTTGAGCAGTTCGTAGAGCAGGCTCAGGACGTCGATGTAGTCCTGCTGCTTGTAGCGCGGCCCCTTGAACACGCCCACGGTGGCCTTCAGGGTCTGCTTCACGGTTTTGACCGGGGTGCCGACCAGGAACGCACCCAGCGCCGCACCGCCGATGATCACCAGTTCATAGGGCTGCCACAGCGCGCCGAGTTTGCCGTGCGCCCCCACGTAACCGCCGAGCACGCTGAGGATGACGACGAGAAGTCCAACGATGATGAGCATGGGGCCGACGCGGGAAGGGGATACCTCCATGTCGGCCCCTTCACACCCTTTCTGAAGGGGGGTGTTCGCTCGATGTCACACTTTTCCGGATTCAGGCGGCCGGCTCGGCTTCCGCACCCCCGCGCTGCAACGGATCCGGATAGGCCTGCCCGTTGGGCGTGAACGACAGCGAGACCGAGTTCAGGCAGTGGCGCTCATGGGTCGGCGGCGGGCCATCCGGGAAAACATGGCCGAGATGGCTGTCACACCGCGCACAGACGATCTCGGTGCGGACCATGCCATGGCTGGCGTCGCGGATCTCGCGGACATGCGCTGGGTCGAAGGGCGCGAAGAAGCTCGGCCAGCCGGTGCCGGAGTCGAACTTGGTGCTGGAGCGGAACAGCGGCAGGCCGCACAACCGGCAGCCGTAGACCCCGTCCTGCTTGTTGTCCAGGAACACCCCGCAGAACGGCGCCTCGGTGCCGTGATGCAGCAGCACGCGCTGCTCATCGGCGCTGAGGCCGGCCACCAGGGCCTGGCGCTGGGCGTCGGTGGGCGGGGAAAGGTCGAAAGCTGTCATAAACATTCCCTATTGATGTGGTACGTAGATTGGGCTGTTGCCTGTAGAGGTTCAAGCCGGGGCATTCATCGTGCTGATACCCATGGCGGCGCATGGTGAAGACCTGAACCGCCGCCGGGAGATCGCCATGTACCGCCCACGTCGCCTCGCCGCTGCCTTGCTGGTGCTGCTGCCGTTGACCGCGGCCGCGCAGATCGGCCCGCCGCCCACGCCCACCGCGACGCGGCCGGTGGTCACGCCGCAGCGCGCGCCACAGCCCCTGGCCGTGCAACCGGTGCCGGTCGACAGCCTGTCCGACAGGATGGCCCCGGTGAAGTCGTCCTCGCAGACCCAGCAGCAGCTGCGCACGCACCCGATCCAAAGCAAAGGCCCCGCGCAGCCCGCACCGCTGCAGGGCCCGGCCGTGCAGAGCAAGGTCTACGACCGCCACGGCCGGATCATTCCGGGGGTCAAGCAGGTAGGCCCGAACCGCGTTCTCGATACCCGCACCGGCCGCTATTACGACGCCGTCCCCAGCGCTGACGGCCAACAGATCAAGCCCTGACTCCCGGGGTGGCAGGCGGGCAACATGAATGGTTTACATCGCCGCCCGCGCAGTCATCCCCGTCAACGCAAGGCCTCACTGTTTTTTCGCCTGTGATTAACCGGATCGGCGGGACCCTGTACCCGCGCCGCAACACAGCGCATCCCCCGAGGTTTTTCGAGAAGAGTGCAATCATGGCTAACCAGCAGAACCGCAGTCCCGGCAAGACGCCGCAGGAGCAGCAGGGCAGTCAGCAACAGAACCAGAAGCCCGGCCAGCAGAACCAGCAGCAGTGGGACCAGCAGAATCAGAAGGGCGGCAAGCAGCAGGACCAGAAGCATCAGGACCAGAAACAGCAGCGCTGATGCGCTTGGCGCAATGAACAAGGGCGGTGCGCACATGCGCGCCGCCTTTTTGCGTTTCAGCCACGCCACTCAGTCACGCGACCGGATCAATCTGGAATCGGCAGGGTCAAGGTCTCCTTGACCTCTTCCATCACGATGTAGCTCTTGGATTCGCGCACGTGCGGCAAGGTCAACAAGGTGCTGCCCAGCAGCTTGCGGTACGAGGCCATCTCGCTGATGCGGGCCTTGAGCAGGTAGTCGAAATCGCCCGAGACCAGATGGCATTCCAGCACATTGGGCAGCTTCAACGCCGCGCGCCGGAACTCTTCAAAGATGTCGCCGGATTTGTAGGCCAGGCTGATCTCCACGAACACCAGCAGGCTGGCCTTGAGGTAATGCGGATCAAGCTTGGCGTAGTAGCCGGTGATGGCCCCGTCGCGCTCCAGCCGGCGGACGCGCTCGGTGCACGGCGTGGTCGACAGCCCGACCCGCTCGCCCAGTTCGGTGAAGGAGATCCGACCCTCGGCCTGCAGGATGCGCAGGATCTTGCGGTCGATCTTGTCCAGTTCACGGGCACGCGTGGCCATCGGCGTCAGCCTCTCAAGGATGTTCGCGAGACAATACCCTGCCTGATGCTGGAAAAACAGGCGAATTGCTTGGTTGCGGCTGACTATACTTCCTCAATTATGGTCCCGGCGTGCTCCTGCGCAGGGAATGATCGGGTTGGAGAGGTGTCATGCGCGTTCTAGTCCTTGGCAGCGGTGTGATCGGCACGACCAGTGCCTGGTACCTGCGGCAGGCCGGGTTTGAAGTCACGGTCGTCGACCGCCAGCCCGGTCCGGCGCTGGAAACCAGTTTCGCCAACGCAGGCCAGCTGTCGTTCGGCTATACCTCGCCGTGGGCAGCGCCCGGCGTGCCGCTCAAGGCCGTCAAGTGGCTGTTCGCCGAGCATGCGCCGCTGGCCATCCGCCCGGGCTTGGACTGGCACCAGTACCGCTGGCTGGCGCAGATGCTGCGCAACTGCACGCATGAGCGCTATGCGATCAACAAGGCGCGCATGGTGCGCATGTCCGAGTACAGCCGCGACTGCCTCAACGAGCTGCGCCGCGAGACCGGCATCGAGTTCGAAGGCCGCGACCTGGGCACCACCCAGTTGTTCCGCACCCAGCAGCAGCTGGACGCCTCGGCGCAGGACATCGAGGTGCTGGCCCAATACGGCGTGCCCTACGAGGTGCTTGATCGCGACGGCATCATCGCCCACGAACCGGCGCTGGCCGGCGTGGCCGACAAGCTGGTCGGCGCGCTGCGCCTGCCGCGCGACCAGACCGGCGATTGCCAGTTGTTCACCCGTCGCCTGGCGCAGATGTGCGTCGATGCCGGGGTGGAGTTCCGCTTCGACCAGGACATCGCCGGCCTGCAGAGCGAGGGCGACCGCATCACCGGTGTACGCATCGATGGCAAGCTGGAAACCGCCGATCACTACGTGGTCGCGCTGGGCAGCTATTCGCCGTCGCTGGTCGCACCGCTGGGCATGCAGCTGCCGGTGTACCCGCTCAAGGGCTACTCGCTGACGCTGCCGATCACCGACCCGGCGATGGCCCCGACCTCGACCATCCTGGATGAAAGCTACAAGGTGGCCGTGACCCGCTTTGACGACCGCATCCGTGTGGGTGGCATGGCCGAAGTGGGCGGGTTCGACCTGTCCCTCTCGCCGCGCCGCCGCGCCACGCTGGAGAAGGTGGTGCGCGATCTGTACCCGGAGGGCGGCGACCTGTCGCGCGCCGAGTTCTGGACCGGCCTGCGCCCGGCCACGCCGGACGGCACCCCGGTGGTCGGCGCCACGCCGTACCGCAACCTGTTCCTCAATACCGGCCACGGCACCCTGGGCTGGACCATGGCCTGCGGCTCCGGCCGCTACCTGGCCGACCTGATGGATGCCCGCCAGCCGCAGATCAGCACCGAAGGCCTGGATATTTTCCGCTACACCCACCATGCCGCGTCCGTCCGTCACCGTGAGTCGAGTTCATGCGCCCAGCCCGTGCGTTGATTGACCTGGACGCGCTGCGCAGCAATTACCGGCTGGCACGCGAACTGGGGGGCGGCAAGGCCGTTGCGGTGATCAAGGCCGATGCCTACGGGCACGGTGCGGTGCGCTGCGCCCGCGCGCTGCAGACCGAGGCCGATGCGTTCGGCGTGGCCTGCATCGAGGAAGCGCTGGAACTGCGGGCGGCCGGTATCACCGGCCCGATCCTGCTGCTGGAAGGCTTCTTCGATGCCGACGAACTGCCGCTGATCGTCGAGCACGACCTGTGGTTCGCGGTTGGCGCTCCGTGGCAGGTGGAGGCGGTGGCCGCGTTTCCGACCACCGCCACGCTCACCGTGTGGTTGAAGCTGGACAGTGGCATGCATCGCCTGGGCCTGTGGCCGGACGAGTTCCGCGCCGCGCACGCCACGCTCAGTGCGCTGGCGCATGTCGGGCCGATGGTGCTGATGACCCACATGGCGCGTGCCGACGAGCTGGACAGCCCGCGCACCCGCGAGCAGGCCGACGTCTTCGCGGCCGCCATCGAAGGCCTGACCGGGCAGACCAGCCTGTGCAACTCGCCGGCGCTGCTGGGCTGGCCGGAGGTGCGCAGTGACTGGGTGCGCCCAGGCCTGATGCTGTACGGGATCAACCCGATGCCGGCGCACACGGCCCTGACCGAGCGCCTGCGCCCGGTGATGACCATGCGGTCGAAAATCTTTGCCGTGCGCGACATCGCGGTCGGCGAGCCGGTCGGCTATGGCGCGCGCTTCGTCGCGCAGCGGCCGACCCGGGTGGGCGTCGTGGCCCTCGGCTATGCCGATGGCTACCCGCAGTTCGCGCCGAACGGCACCCCGGTGCGCATTGATGGACAGCCCGGCATCGTGATCGGTCGGGTCTCGATGGACATGCTCACCGTGGATCTGACCCACCTGCCGCAGGCCGGCATCGGCAGCACGGTGACGCTGTGGGGCGATGCGCCGCGCATCGAGGCCCTGGCGCCGCTGTGCGGGGTCAGTGCCTACCAGCTGCCGTGCGGCGTGAAGCGGGTGGTGCGCGAGTACGCTGACGGCTGAGCCGCCACCGGCGATGCCGGGTGCATGAAAAAGGCGGTGCTGATGCGCCGCCTTCGTCCTGTCAGAGCCAACGGCTCAGGTATTGGCCGTGGCCTCATTGCGCAGATCGCGCCGGATCCAATCATCCAGCAGGCGCTTCTCGTAGCGCAGCGGGTCGGTGTCGCTCTGCCGTCCGATGTTGTGCAGGTAGCCGGTGTCCTGCAGCTTGCGCTCACCTTCGCCGATCACCTGTCCCTGGGCATCCTTCAGGGTGTAGGTCAGGGTCACGCGCGGGGGGTAGATATCGCGCATCACCCGGATGTCGTTGGCGCGCGGGCCGTGCCACGGCTCGTAATCGCCGGCGCGCTTGATGTCGGTGAAGGTCACCTCCAGCGTCTGGCCGGGCTGCAGTGCCTTGCTGGCGGTGGTCTGCACGTACTTGGCCAGCTGCTGTACCCAGTCACCGCGTTCGGCTTCAAAGCGGTTGTTGCTCAGCCGGATCTCGGTGAACTGGGCCGGGTCGGTCCACATCACCTGGACCGGACCCTCCGCCTTGAGCGCGCGCGGGGCCTGCGGATCGGTCACGGTGCGTGGGGCGGCGGAGGCACTGCCGATGAGCAGCAGGCCGGCCAGGGCGCCGGCGATCAGGGATGTGCGGTTCATGACAACTCCTGGGCGCGATCACAAGGGGGATCAGGCACCCAGTGTGATCCTGATCCGGGTGAGGGACAATCCACGCGTGTATGCTCCGGCACTGCGGTTGGCGCCAATTCACCCAGGCCGCCCCCGACCCTCGGCGCTTGACGCTGCGAATACGCGCGTTGGCCGATCCTGTCCTCCTCTGTTTCGCCAGTTGCCTCATTGACGCCCTTGCCCAGCCTGCCCACCTCGACGTTGGAACGCGCCTCCTTCCTGGCTTCATCGCCGGATCCGGCCCTGTATCGCACGGTACTTGAACGCCTGAATGCGGGGTTCTGCATCATCGAAGTGATCTTCGACGATGCCGGGGTGGGTGTGGACTACCGGTTTGTCGAGGTCAACGAGGCGTTTTCACGCAATACCGGGCTGAGCAACGTCTGCGGACAGCGGATGAGCAGCCTGCAACCCGGCCATGAATCCGACTGGTACCGCACCTATGGCGAGGTGGCGCGTAGCGGGCAGGCACGGCAGTTCGAGATGGAAGCGCGCGCGCTGAACCGGTGGTACTCGGTGGAAGCGGTCAGCGTGGGCGAGCCGGACGAGCCTCTGGTGGCGGTGGTGTTCTTCGACATCACCAACCGCAAACACATCGAGGTGGAGCTGGCCGAAAGCGAGGCGCGCTTCAGCGCGCTGGCCGATGGCCTGCCGATGCCGGTCTGGGTGCTGGATGAGCGCGGCCATTCGCGCTTCGTCAACAGTGCCTTCAGCGAGTTTTTTGGAGGCGATGAGCAGCGCGTGCCGGATGATGTCTGGCGTGGCCTGGTGCATCCCGATGATGCTTCGGTGTTCGATTACGAACTGCAGGAGGCGCTGAAATCGCAGCGCTCCATGCATGCACTGGTGCGCGGCCGTCGCGCTGATGGCCAATGGCGCTGGCTGGAAATGAACGCCCGGCCGCGCTTCTCGCGCATGGGCCGTTTCATCGGTCTGGCGGGCAGCAGTCCGGATGTGACCGAGCGCCGCGAGATCGAAATGGCGCGCGAGGAACTGCTGCAGTCCGAACGTGCGGCGCGCAGCGCGGCCGAGAACATGGCGCGGCTGAAGGATGAATTCCTGGCCACGCTCTCGCACGAGCTGCGGACCCCGCTGACCACCATCCTGGGCTGGAGCGAACTGCTGCTGCAGCGCATCGACAACACCAGCCCCATGTACAAGGGCCTGGGCGTGATCGCCAACAGTGCGATGGCGCAGAAGCGGTTGATCTCGGACATGCTGGACCTCAGCAGCATGCTGCTGGGCAAAGTGCAGCTGGAAGTGGAAATGCTGGATCTGCGTGCGCAGCTGGAAGAGGCGATGCGCGCGCAGGAGCTGGTCGCCGAAGGCAAAGCGTTGTCGATGGAGCTGGTGATGCCCGACGAGCCCTGTCTGGTGCTCGGCGATGCCACCCGCCTGCAGCAGGTGCTGTGGAACCTGCTTTCCAACGCGATCAAATTCACCCCGGCCGAGGGGCGCGTGGTGCTGACCCTGGCCGCGGACGGCGGGCACTGGTCGATCAGCGTCACCGATTCCGGCGACGGCATCGCACCGGAGTTCCTGCGTCATCTGTTCAGCCGGTTCCGCCAGGCGGACGGGACGACCACGCGCCGGCATGGCGGCCTGGGCCTGGGCCTGGCGATCGTGCAGCAGCTGGTGGAGCTGCATGGCGGTGCGGTGGCCGCCAGCAGCGACGGCCATGGCCACGGGGCCACCTTCAACGTGCGCCTGCCGCGCTACCAGCCGCAGGCCGACGGTCGTCCGCTGCGCGAAGTGTTCAGCGGCCCGATCACCGAGCAGATCATCGAGCCGTACCCACTCAAAGGCCTGCACCTGTTGGCTGTGGAAGATCAGCCCGAAGTACTGGAGTATCTCCGGCGGCTGCTGGAAGAGCAGGGCGCCTCGGTCACCACGGCGTCCTCGGCCGGCGAAGCGCTGGCACTGCTCAACGAGAAAGGCCATGACGGCATCGATGCGCTGCTGACCGATATCGGCATGCCCGGGATGGACGGTTACGGGCTGGTGCGCACCCTGCGCGACAACATGGGCGTCGAGCCGGAGGCACTGCCTGCGGTCGCGGTGACGGCGCTGGCACGTGCGGACGACCGCAAGCGTGCGTTGGCGTCGGGCTTCCAGGAGCATGTGGCCAAGCCGTATTCGGTGGCGCAGCTGGTAGCCGCTGTACGCGGTGTCCTGGGCGGTACGCGCTGAGTCCTGCGTTGGCGGCGTGTTGACGCCGCCGCGGGCACACTGGGGCGTACGCCACAGGAGTTGCCATGTCCCGCTACGCCCCCCGCATCCATACCGATCCGGCCGCCATCGCGGCGCTGGAGGCCCTGCTGCCACAGCTGCACGGCCAGACCCAGGTCGAACTCACGCTTGAGGATGGCAGCCGCCTGCTGGGCACCGTCGCGGTGCAGCCGACGCTGCAGCAATACCGCGACGCCGAAGAGAACGAAGGCAGCAATGGCCAGCTGCGGTTGGACGATCTGGATACCCCGGTCCAGCAGCACGTGGTGTGGCTGGACCAGATCAAGGCCATCCGGCAGCTGCCCTACCGCGAGTGATCGCGGCGGGCAGGCGCGGGTGGGCAGGGCTCAGTGGGTGAATTCGCTGGGCTCGGCCTCGAAGCGGCGCGCGTAGGCCCGTTCATCGGCGATCCGGGCCACCTCGTCATCGGCCAGGTCCGGGGCGCCATAGACCGCATAGGCCACGCTGCCATCGGCGGTCTTGCCGACCTGGTGCAGGCGGTAGCGGGAATGGCCGCCGCCGGTGTCTTCGGGGTAATGCACCGGTGGCTGGCTGCCCTCCATGTCCATCTCGCTGTTGTCGACTACGCCACCGACGAACAATGCACGCATGAGCCATCTCCACGGGAAGTGAGGCTCCACCCTGCCGGTTTGGATGTTGTCAGGGCATCAACAGGACGTTGAATAAACGCAAATCCGGGTGGGGCGGGGCGAACCGGTAGAATGGCGGCCTCTTTTCAAGATGTGCCCCCGCATGGCTGCCCAGCACGACGCTCCCCTGGAAACCCTGTTCCTGCCCTTCGCCAGTGGCGCACTGTCCTGGCCGGCCGGCCCCGTGCTGTTCCTGCGCGCCCGCGATGGCGCACCGCTGCGCGAGCATGCCCAGCCGACGCAGCTGGTCTGCGAGCAGAGCTTCCGCCCGTTCGCCGACGCCCTGGAAGCCAGTGGCTGGACCGTGCGTGACGAGCAGCAGCTGGCCGCCGATGCCACCCGCTACGCCGTGGTGCTGGTGCTGCCGCCGCGCCAGCGCGAGGAAGCCAAGGCCCTGTTCGCCCGTGCGCTGGCCCTGACCGCCCCGGGTGGCATCGTGGTGGCCTGCCAGCACAACAACGAAGGCGCGCGCTCCGGCGAAGGCGACCTGCAGCAGTTGGCCGGCCTCGGCGGCAAGCTGACCAAGAACCACTGCCGTGCCTACTGGACGGCGCCGCTCAACGGCCAGCACGACGCTGCGCTCGCGCAGCGCTGGGCCACCCTGGACGCGCCGCGCGCGATCCTTGGCGGCCGCTTCCAGAGCCGCCCGGGCATCTTCGCCTGGGACCGAATCGACCCGGCTTCCGCGCTGCTGGTCGAGCAGCTGCCGGCCGATCTGGCTGGGCGTGGCGCCGATCTGGGCGCCGGCTTCGGCTATCTCTCGGCCGAAGTGCTGGCGCGCTGCCCGAACGTGACCGCGCTGGACCTGTACGAGGCCGAAGGCCGCGCGCTGGCGCTGGCCCGCGAGAACCTCGCCGCGCTCGGCAAGCCGGCGGCGCTGGCCTATCACTGGCAGGACGTCACCGCCGGGATCGAGGGCGAGTACGACTTCATCGTGACCAACCCGCCGTTCCACACCCCGTCGCGCGCGGATCGCCCCGACATCGGCCAGCGCTTCATCGCCGTGGCCGCACAGGCGCTGCGCCCGGGCGGCCGGATGTGGCTGGTGGCCAACCGCCACCTGCCGTACGAGCAGATCCTCAATGAGAGCTTCGGCCAGGTCCGCGTGGCTGCCGAGCGCGATGGCTTCAAGCTGATCGAAGCGACCAAGGCCAGCAAGAGCGCCACGCCGGTTCGCACGCCGCGCAGCACCGAGCCGAAGTGGGGCCGCGGAGGCCGCGCATGAAGCTGGTCAAGCTGTTGGCCAACCTGGGCTATGGCAGCCGCAAGCAGGTGCAGGGGATGTTCCGCGCCGGCCTGATCACCGATGCCGAGGGCGAGGTGCTGTACGCCGATGACGCGGTCGCGCATGAGGCGATCCGGGTCGAGGGCGAGCCGCTGGACCCGCCGCAGGGGCTGACCCTGCTGCTGCACAAGCCGCGCGGCTACACCTGTTCGACCAAGGACAAGGGCCGGCTGATCTACGACCTGCTGCCGCCGCGTTACCGCGACCGCGCGCCGGTGCTGTCCTCGGTGGGCCGCCTGGACCGCGACACCAGCGGCATGCTGCTGATGACCGACGACGGCGCGCTGCTGCACCGGATCGTGTCGCCGAAGTCGCGCCTGGACAAGGCCTACGAGGTCACCCTCGCCGAAGATCTGCGCGGCGATGAAACCGCGCGTTTCGCCAGCGGCGGCCTGCTGTTGGAATCGGATGACAAGCCGCTGCTGCCGGCCGAGCTGCACGTGAACGGTCCGCGCCAGGCGCAGCTGGTCCTGCACGAGGGCCGTTACCACCAGGCCCGCCGGATGTTCGCGGCCGTTGGCAACCATGTCGAGGCGCTGCACCGCAGCCGCATCGGTGGGCTCTCGCTGGGCGAGCTGCCTGAAGGTGAGTGGCGCATGCTGGATGCGGCCGATCTCGAGACGCTGTTCAACGTCCCATGACGGCCTTCGCCGCGCTGCCGTTCCTGCCCGACGCCGTCATCTTCGACATGGACGGCCTGATGATCGACAGCGAGCGCGTCTCCATCGCGTGCTGGTCGCAGGCCGCGCAGGAACTGGCACTGCCCTTCCCGGAGGGGTTCTGGCTGCGCATGGTGGGCCTGGGCGACCGCGATTGCGAACGCCTGCTGCTGCAGACGGTGAATGCCGAGCAGGTCGCCGCGCTGTTCGCGCGCTGCCACGACCTGTACGAAGCGCGCACGCAGCAGGGGCTGCCGCTGCGCCCCGGCATCCTGGAGATCCTGCAGTTGCTGCACGATCACGGCGTTCCGCGTGCGGTGGCGACCTCCACCCGCCAGCCGCGTGCCTCGCGCAAGCTGGCGGCGGCCGGGCTGCTGCCGTTCTTCGAGGTGGTGGTGACCAGCAGCGATGTGTCGCATCCCAAGCCTGCCCCGGACATCTACCTGCTGGCCGCGCAGAAGCTGGGCAAGGACCCGGCGCGCTGCCTGGCGCTGGAAGACTCCCCGGCCGGTATCCGCGCGGCAGTGGGGGCGGGCATGACGGCGATCCAGGTGCCGGACCTGGTGCATCCGGATGAGGAACTGCGTGCGCTGGGGCATCGCATCGTGGATTCGCTGCTGGATGCACGGCAGTTGTTGGTGCCGCTGCTGCCGGTGACCGGCGCCCGGTAACCAACGGCGTTGCCCGTCTGGACCACGAAAAAGCCCGGCACATGGCCGGGCTTTTTCATGCGGACACAGGCTGCCGTCAGAGGCGGCTGAACACCAGCGCCGCATTCGTGCCGCCAAAGCCGAAGCTGTTGGACATCACGGTGTTCAGCTGTGCCGGCTGCGTCTCGCGCACGATCGGGAAGCCTTCCACCAGCGGGTCCAGCTCGCCGATGTTGGCCGAGCCGGCGATGAAGCCATCGCGCATCATCAGCAGGCAGTAGATCGCTTCATGCACGCTTGCCGCACCCAGCGAGTGGCCCGACAGCGCCTTGGTCGAGGACAGCGGCGGGATGCTCTCGCCGAACACTTCGCGCACGGCCTTCAACTCGGTGACGTCGCCCAGCGGGGTCGAGGTGCCATGCGTGTTGAGGTAGTCGATCGGGGCGGTGATGTGCTCCATCGCCATGTTCATGCAGCGCACCGCGCCTTCACCGGACGGGGCGACCATGTCGGCACCGTCGGAGGTGACGCCGTAACCGACCAGCTCGGCATAGATGCGTGCGCCACGGGCCACGGCGTGGTCGTAGTCTTCCAGCACCAGCATGCCGCCGCCGCCGGCGATGACGAAGCCGTCGCGGTCCTTGTCGTACGGGCGCGAGGCCGAGGCCGGCGTGTCGTTGAAGCGGGTCGACAGGGCGCCCATCGCATCGAACATCACGCTCATCGACCAGTGCAGGTCTTCACCGCCACCGGCGAACATCACGTCCTGCGCGCCATGACGGATCAGATCCGCAGCGGCGCCGATGCAATGCGCGGAGGTGGCGCAGGCGGCCGACAGCGAGTAGCTCAGGCCCTTGATCTGGAACGCGGTGGCCAGGCAGGCCGACACGGTGGAGCACATCGTGCGCGGCACCATGTACGGGCCGACCTTGCGCACGCCACGGGCGCGCAGGATGTCGGCCGATTCGACCTGCCACTGGCTGGAGCCGCCGCCGGAGCCGGCGATCAGGCCGGTCCGCGGGTTGGCGACCTGCGCCTCGTCCAGGCCGGCATCGGCGATCGCGTCGCGCATGGCGATGTACGCATACGCCGAGGCATCGCTCATGAAGCGCTTCACCTTGCGGTCGATCTGCGCATCCAGGTCGAGCTCGATGTTGCCGCCGACATGGCTGCGCAGGCCGGCTTCGGCATGATCGGGCAGGTGGCGGATGCCGGCGCGGCCTTCACGCAGTGCGGAGGACACGGTGTCCAGATCGTTGCCCAGGCACGAAGTGATGCCCATTCCGGTAATGACGACGCGACGCATCAGAAGTTCTCAGTGGAAGTGAACAGACCTACACGCAGGTCTTTGGCAGAGTAGATTTCGCGACCGTCCACCAGCATGCGGGCGTCGGACTGTGCCATCACCAGCTTGCGGTTGATGACGCGCGAGATATCGATTTCGTAGGTGACGCGCTTGGCGCTCGGCAGTACCTGGCCGGTGAATTTGACTTCGCCGCAGCCCAGGGCACGGCCACGGCCGGGCGCACCGATCCAGGTCAGGAAGAAGCCGGTCAGCTGCCACATGGCATCCAGGCCCAGGCAACCGGGCATGACCGGGTCGCCGAGGAAGTGGCAGTCGAAGAACCACAGGTCAGGGCGGATATCCAGTTCCGCGCGTACCATGCCTTTGCCATGGGGACCGCCGTCCTCGCGGATATCGGTGATGCGATCGAACATCAGCATCGGATCATTGGGCAGGCGGCCGCTGCCCGGGCCGAACAGTTCACCGCGGGCGCTGGCCAGCAGCTGGTCGCGCGAGAACGCGTTGAGACGAGTCATGGAAAACGCAATCCTGAGGAAGTTGTCATCGGGGTGAGCCGACCACAGGTCGACTGCTCTTGCATGAAGCAAGTGCTCAAGAGTGCATGAGAAAAAGTGATTCAATCAAACGTTTTAACCGTACGCCGCCGTAGTGTTTTCAGGTTCAAAAACGCATGTTGTTGTTATCCAACAACCATACTGCGGCGTGTGGCTGTAATCTTGTTCATCTGAATCCGAGTGCCAACGCCCGTGTCCCGCCCCCGCAAGATCATTCACGTCGACATGGATGCGTTTTACGCGTCCGTGGAGCAGCGTGACGACCCTTCCTTGCGGGGCAAGCCGGTGGTGGTGGCGTGGCGGGGCATGCGTTCGGTGGTGTGCGCAGCCTCGTACGAGGCGCGTGTGTTTGGCGTGCGTTCGGCGATGCCTGCGCTGCGCGCGGAGCGGCTGTGTCCGGAGGCGGTGTTCGTGCCGCCGGATTTCGCCCGCTACAAGGCGGTGTCACGCCAGGTACGCGAGATTTTCCTGCGGCATACGGATCTGGTGGAGCCGTTGTCGCTGGATGAGGCGTATCTGGATGTGACCGAGCACAAAGGCGGGATGACGGTGGCGACGGAGATCGCGCAGATCATCCGCGCGCAGATCCGCGAAGAGACGCAGCTGACCGCCTCGGCGGGGATCGCGCCGAACAAGTTCCTGGCCAAGATCGCCTCGGATTGGCGCAAGCCGGATGGGCAGTTCGTGGTGCCGCCGCATCGTATCGAGCAGTTTCTGACGCCGCTGCCGGTGAATCGTGTGCCGGGCGTGGGCAAGGTGATGGCGGCGAAGCTGGCCGAGCTGGGGGTGGCGACGGTGGGTGATCTGCGCGCGCTGCCGCTGGAGGAACTGGAGGCGCGGTTCGGGACGTTCGGCGGACGGTTGTTCAATCGGGCGCGCGGTGTGGATGAGCGCCCGGTGGAACCGGATCAGCCGGTGCAGTCGATTTCGTCGGAGGATACGTTCGCCGAGGATCTGTTGTTGGAGGATCTGGCGCCGGCGATCGTGCAGTTGGCGGAGAAGACATGGCTGGCGACGCGCAAGACGGACCGGGTGGGACATACGGTGGTGTTGAAGTTGAAGACGTCGCAGTTCCGGATCATTACGCGGAGTTTTACGCCGGAGTCGCCGCCGGATTCGTTGGAGGAACTGCGCGATATTGCGTTGGGGCTGCGGGCGCGGGTGGAGTTGCCGTTGGAGACGCGGTATCGGTTGGTGGGGGTGGGGTTGGGGGGCTTCCGGGAGCGTGAGGTGGTGCGCCAGCCGGGGTTGTTTGATCACCTGGGTGATGGCTGACGGTTTTTCTGTTTGCGGTGACGGCAACGGCTGAGGCGCTGGGGTCCGGGTGATGAGGGTTTGGGACGACGCGGGTGGGGTATCGGGACCCGCTGCAAGTACGTCCCTGTAAGCTCGTGTGTTGCCATCCATGGCAACACACGGTCCCGATACCCCACCCGCGTCGTCCCCCCGACACTGGGTCGGTGCGCATGGAAGAGGCGCACTGCCCTTCCCCAATGCGACTGAAGACGTCGCTCTTTGGGGCCGCACCGCTGTGGCCTCTCGACTCTCTTTGACGACGTTGATGTCGGCAATGACGGGAACCTCGTGCCGGCACGGCGCGCATGTGCATCGACGGCGGAGCTCTCACCCACGCGGGCTCACCCACGCGTGGTGATCGTGTCGCCTTCGGGCCGCCCAGCCTTTTATTTTCGCGCTATTACGGCCACTGCATTTCACCCTTGGCGACCTTCGCGCTCAGTTCCAGTGAACTCTCGCCCGCCAGATTCGGATAGCGTTTCTTCATCGCGGCAATCAGTGCGTTGGCGTCTTTGCTGCGTGCGGTTTCTTCGTCGAAGGCGCGGATGTAGTCGGCGGTGAAATCCACTGCGCTGATGTCCAAGGCGGCATCGGCTGCGTAGTGGCCGGGGATGACGCGGGCGGGGTTCAGGGTTTTGATCGTGGCCAGTGTCTGCAGCCAGTGGGCGTGCGATTGGGCGCTCTGGGTGTCGGCCATCCAGACGTGTTCGCCGGCGACGATGGGGATGCCGCCGAGGACGGTGCGCAGGGCGGGGATCCACAGGACGGTGCGGTCCGGGGTGGGGCCGGTGAGGCCGATGATCTTGATCGGTTGGCCTTCGAGGGTGAGGGTGTCGCCGTCCAGGGGGGTGGGGATGACGATGCGGCTGGGCTTGGCTGCGCCCATCTGCGGGCCCCAGTAGGCGAGTTTGGCGGCCTGGGTGGCATTGATGTGGGCGACGGTGGAGGGGGTGGCGAGGATGCGGGCGTCGGGGAAGGCGTCCTGCAGCGTGGCCAGGCCGAAGTAGTAGTCGGGGTCGCCGTGGCTGATGTAGATCGTGGTCAGCCGTTTGCCGGAATCGCGGATGCGCTGGACGAGTTGCGCGGCATCGGTGGCGGCGAACTGGGCGTCGACCAGGATCGCGTCGTGGCGGCCGGTGATCAGGGTGGACGCGACCGAAAACAGCGCCTTGTCGCCGGGGTGGTAGGGCTGCACCTGCAGCGCGTGGGCTTCGGCGGTGGCCGCAGCGGCGTGGCTGATGGCCGGTGGGCTCATGGCGAGCGCGGTACCGAGCGTCAACGCCAGGGCCAGGGTCGTGCGGGAAACGTTCTGCATTTCAAGAAGTCCTGTGCAGCGCGGCCCCGGCATCACACCGGGGCGGGACGGCCCCGACATGGCACCGGGGCGGGTCGACCCCGTCATGACACCGGGGGGGACGACCCCGACATGACACCGGGGCGGGACGGCCCCGACATGGCACCGGGGGGAACGGCCCCGACATGACACCGGGGGGAACGGCCCCGACATGACACCGGGGCCGGTAGAGCCGACCGTTGGTCGGCTGCGTCCAGATCGGCGGCCTGGTCAGTACGCGACGGTGGCGATCTGCCGCACGTATTGCGGGATTTCGATTTCGCTGACGAAGGCGTCGGCGTAGTCGGCGTAGCTGATCCGGCTGTGGCCGTCATCGCCGACCAGGAAGTTCTTCGCCTGGGTGCGGAAGCCGCCGCGCTGCGGGCCGGGGCCGATTTCGGCGGCGGGGGAGTAGAACGTCCAGTCGAGGTCGTCGACGGCGCGGAGCTGCTTGAGCGTCTCGCGGGCGGCCAGGGCGACCGGCTTATAGGCGTCCGGGAAGCCCTCGGTGTCCACCAGCTGCACACCGGGGGCGACTTCCAGGCTGCCGGCGCCACCGACCATGATGAAGCGGGGAACGCCGGCCTGGCGCGCCGCGGCGACCAGGGCGGCACTGGTGGTGGTCACCGTGGTGGGGGCATCGCCCGGGCGCGGGCCGAAGGCGCTGGCCAGGACGTCATGGCCGGCGATCACAGCGGCCAGGGCATCGATGTCGTCCAGCGCGGCCACGGCCAGCTGGGCGCCGTCCAGTTCCACCGGGAGGTCAGTCTCACGGCGGACGATGGCGGTGACCTGGTGGCCGCGGGCGAGGGCCTGGCGGGTGATTTCACGGCCGATGTTGCCGGTGGCACCAACGAGAGCGATTTTCATGGGGGACGTCCGTTGAGGAAGGAAGGCCAGCGTATGCCTCTGGAATCGAGCGAAAAACCGCGTATAACGGCCTAATTTGTTGCACGGATCGATCAAATGGACCGGATGACTGCCATGAACGTGTTCGTCGAGGTGGCCGAGCGTGGCAGCCTGACCGCTGCGGCCGAGGCGCTGGAGATGTCGCGGGCGATGGTGACGCGCTATCTGGCCGAGGTGGAGCGCTGGCTGGGGGCGCGTCTGCTGCACCGGACCACGCGCCGGATCAGCCTGACGGGGCCGGGAGAAGCGGCGCTGCTGCGCTTCCGGCAGATGCTGGCGATCGGCGATGAGCTGCGCGGGGAGCTGGCCACGGACAATCCCGAGCCGCATGGCTTGCTGCGGGTCACCGCGAGCGTGTCGTTCGGGCAGAACCATCTGGCGGCGGCGGTGGCCGAGTTCGTCAAACGGCATCCGCTCACACGCGTTGAACTGCTGCTGGTGGATCGGGTGGTCAACCTGGTGGAGGAGCGCGTGGACATCGCCGTGCGCATCTCGCGCGCGATCGACCCGAGCCTGATCGCGCGTCCGCTGGGGCAGTGCCGCTCGGTGCTGTGCGCGGCGCCGTCGTACCTCGCAGAGCGCGGTACGCCGACCACCGCCGACGCACTGGCCACGCACAACTGTCTGACGCACCACTACGTCGGCAAGAGCGTGTGGCATCTGCAACGCGACGGACGGAAGATCGCGGTGGCGGTGGGGGGCAACATCAGTGCAAACGAAGCGTCGTTGCTGCTGGAAGCGGTGCGTGCCGGTGCGGGCATCGCGATGCTGCCGATGTATCAGATCGCACCGCTGCTGCACGCGGGGGAACTGGTCGCCGTACTGCCGGACCATGAGGTCGAACTGCTGGGCCTGTACGCGGTGTACGCCTCACGCCGGCAGCTGCCGACGATCATGCGCAGCTTCCTGGATTTCCTGGTGGAACGCTTTGCCAGCCCGGCGTTCCTGGCGCAGCTGTAAACGCGGCCCCGGTAGAGCCGACCGTTGGTCCGCTGCACTTGATCCGGCAACCGCCCATCAGCACGCCGTGCACCCGCAACCGCAGCGGGCGCGTGCAGCCGACCAACGGTCGGCTCTACCCGGGCGTGCATCGGCATCACACACGCACCTCCGTACAATGGCGCTTCCCTGCTGTGGAAGTGAGCATTGTCTTGTCGTATCCGTATCCGTTGGTGGTGTTCGATCTGGATGGCACGCTGGTGGACAGCGCGGCCGATATCGCCGAAGCGCTCAACCGCACGCTGCAGGACTGGCAGTTGCCGCGCGTGCCGGAGGCGACGGTGTTGACGTGGATCGGTGATGGCGTGCGGCGGCTCGTTGAGCAGGCGTTTACCGCGGCCGGCAGCGATATCGATCTGGACGAGGTAATGCCCGGTTTCATGCGCCACTACGAGGCGTGCCTGTTACGCAGCCCGCGCCTGTTTGATGGCGTGGCCGAAACGTTGGCTGCCTTGCGCAACCGTTCGGTGACGCTGGCGATCTGCACCAACAAGCCGTCCGCACTGGTGGCGCCGCTGCTGCAGCACTTCGGTCTGCAGGACGTGTTCGCACTGGTGCTGGGCGGGGATTCCTTGCCGGAGCGCAAGCCCAGTGGTGCGCCGTTGCGGCATATCGCCGCGCAGTTCGAGGTGGCCGTCGAGGCCGCCTTGATGGTGGGTGATTCGATCACCGATTACCGCGCTGCCGTGGATGCCGGGATGCCGGTGGCGCTGGTGCGCTATGGGTATCCGCGTGGGCTGGATCTGGACAACGTCGAGGCGGTTGCCGTGGTGGATGATCTGCGGGAATTGTTGGCGTTGTAAGGCCTTCGGGCCTGTGCCGACCAACGGTCGGCACCTACCAGGTTCAATGAGTGCCGGCCAACGGTCGGCACCTGCCGAGGATGATGGAGCATGTCGACCCACGGTCGGCACGTGCCGAGGCCGGGACGGCGGCGGTGCCGCCGCCCCGCGCGCTTATTTCGGCTGGTAACGCACGCTCAGTCGATACTCGCGGCCAGGCTGGTTGTACCAGGCGACGGTTTCGTACTCGCGGTCGAAGACGTTGCTGACCCGGCCCAGTACGGACCAATCGCGGGTCAGGGCGTATTCCAGGCGCAGGTCCACGGTGCCGTAGCCCCCCAGGCGCACCGTGTTCGCTGCATCGTCGTAACGCTTGCCGGCGCCGTTGACGGTGAGGCCGGCGCGGACATCACCCACGCGGCGATCGACGTCCAGGCGTGCGGTGTTCTGTGCGCGGCGGGCCAGCCAGTTGTCGAACTGTGCGCTCCCGTCGGTGCGGTTGCGCGGGTCGGTGTGGCTGAGCTGTGCGTTGAGGTCGAACCCGGCGACGGTGATCGCACCGGTCAACTCGGCGCCGCGGATGCGGGCTTTCTCGACCTGCGACATCATGAAGGTGGTCGCGTCATAAGTGATCAGGTCATCGATGCGCGTTTCGTATACGTCCAGGCCCCAGCGCCAGCCATCACCCTGCTGGGCGATGCCGATGTTGGCGCTCTTGGATTTCTCCGGATCCAGGGTCGGCACGCCGCTCCACGGGTCGTAAAGGTCGCTGAAGGTCGGGGCCTTGAACGCGGTGCCGTAGCTGGCGTTGAGGCGGAACCCACGGCCCAGCTCCAGGCCCCAGCCGAGGCTGCCGGTGGTGTGGTTGCCAAACTGTTCGTTATCGTCGTTGCGCACGCTGGCCTGCAGGTGGTGCGCGCCGAAACGGCCCTGGTACTGCACGAACACGCCGGTGTTGTCGCGGCTGTCGACCAGGTAGCCGGCGCTGCTGCCGTCCAGGTTGTCCTGGCTCCAGTCCACACCGGCGCTCAGCAGCTGGCCGTCAGCGATGCCGATGTCGGCCTGCACCGAGGCACTGTCGCGGTGGGTCTGTGCATTGCCCAGCCAGGTATCCCCGTTGAAGTTGTCCGATTCGTTGTCGGCGCGGCCGACGTTGACCGTCAGGTTGAAGCGCTCGCCCGGCGTGTAGCGCAGCTTGCCGCCGAGTACCTGCTGCAGCGTTTCGGAGTAGTTGTAGTAGCCGTCGTAATGGTTCTCGCCTTCGGCGCGCAGTGCGGTGCCTTCCAGGCTCAACGTGTCCGTCAACGCATAGCCGCCGCGCAGGCTCATGGACAGGTTGCGGTAGCCATCGCGGTCGGGCTCGTCGGCGCCGCAGCCAGCGAAGGGCGACACCGAGCCACGGCAGGCGTTGATGCCATCGGTGTGCTGGTAGGCGATGTCGGTGCCGAACCAGCCACGCTCACCGCTGCCGCCGAAGCCACCGCTGGCCTCGCGCAGGCCGTTGCTGCCACCGCCGAGCTGCAGGTGCGGCGCGAACTGGCCAGCGTTGCGGCGGGTGAAGATCTGGATCACGCCACCGATCGCATCGGCGCCGTACAGGCTGGACTGCGGGCCACGCACGATTTCGATGCGCTCGATCTGCGCCAGCGGCAGGTCCTGGATCATGGCCAGGCCGAGGTCGCCGGTGTTGATGCGCACGCCATCGACCAGCACCAGGGTGTGGGCCGAGTTGGTGCCGCGCAGGAACAGCGAGCTCTGCTTGCCCAGGCCGCCGCTGTTGTTGAGGTTGATGCCGGCACGGCCGCGCAGCAGGTCCTGCAGCGACGGCGCCTGGCTGCGCTCGATCTGGGCGCGGTCGATCACCTGCGCCGGGGAGATGCTGTCCTGCAGGGCGATCGGGGTACGCGTGGCGGTGACCAGCACCTGGTCCAGCGCGGTGGCCTCGTCCTGTGCGGAGGCCACCAGGGGCAGGGCCGACAGCACGGCCAGGGAAAGAACGCGGGTTTGCAGCTTCATCGATGACTCCATGCACCGCGCACGCCCGCGCGGCAAGGGGTGGGGATGATCGCGCTGCAGGGAGGTTCGACGGTGGGCGGGCGCGCGCAGGCGCCTGCTTGCCGCCGCCATGCCCGCCGCATCGCAACCAGTCGTCTTCCAGGCCGGTCTCCGGGCTCGCGGGCCGATGGGGTGCCATCGTGCCAGGCGCCTTCCCATGCCGGAGCACAGTGGCGTGTTGCCTGGTGTTTCCACGCTTACCGTTGCGGGGGCAGCGCCGGAGTGGCGGCGTGGCACAGGGCCTGACGCGTCACCGGCTTCCCGTTTCAACCTGGCGGCATTGCAGCCCCGGGTCACCTGAAAGTGGGCGCAGTCTAAGCCATCGGCCGGGCCCATGGAGCGCACCGGTTAGAATGCGCCTCGCTTTTTCGATGTGATCTCCATGACCCCAACGTGGTTGCAGCACCCCGGCACCGACGCCCGTGACCCGCACTGGCCGGCCGCAGCGGGCAGCAGACGGGGCCGGGCATGATCCTCGATCTGATCCGCCACGCCAGTACCGGCCGCGACGATCATCTTGATGGCCGCACTGATCCAGCGCTGCACGAGGGCGCAACCGACGCCCTGTGCGCGCGCTACGCCGGGCTGCCCTGGCAGCGTGTGCTGTCCTCGCCGCGGCAGCGGGCGCTGTTGAGCGCCGAGGCATTGGCCTTGCCCCACGCGGTGGACGTGGAGGTCGATGAGGAATGGGAAGAACTGGATTTCGGCGACTGGGACGGGCTCGCGCTGGAGGCGCTGCCGATGGATGCGCTGTCAGCCTTCCATCTGGACCCGCATGCCAATCCACCGCCGCATGGCGAAAGCTGGGGCCACTTCGAACGCCGCATCGCGCGCGGCCTGCATCGGTTGCTGGATGAGCCCGAGCCGGTCCCGACCCTGATCGTCAGCCATGGCGGACCGCTGCGGATGGTGCTGTCGCAGGTGTGCGGCCTGCCGATGGCGATGTGCTGGGCGCTGCGCATCGATCACGGCACGCGGCTGCGCCTGCGCGTGGAGCGCGAGGACGACCGGCTGTGGGGCGAACTGCTGGAGCTGCAGCAGGTATGAGGCGCGCGGCTACCGACGGTGCGTGGGTAGCCGTGGATCAGCGGTTGTCGTCGTCGATCTCGAACGGCGGCGCTTCATCGCCGTCATCATCGCGATGCTCCACGGTGCGGTCGTAGACCGGACCGGAGGCAGGCGGCGCCTTCTTCAGCGGCTGGTCGGCGATGATCGCTTCGTACTCGGCCACCAGCACGGTGCGGCGCGCTTCCGGCAGTTCCTGCCAATGGCAGTCCTGCAGCGCACCTTCCAGCGAGTAGAGCAGGTTCAAGCTCGGTTTGAAGCCGGCGCGGCGCACCTTGACGAAGGCACCGACCGCACCGACCGCCACCAGGTCTTCCGGCGTACGCAGACCGACCTGGCGCAGCCACGCTGCGCTCTTCGGGCCGATGTTGCGCAGCTTGGCGGCACTCATCCCAGTGCCTCGACGAACACGGCGGCGATGGCTTCCAGCCCGGCCTGGTCCTCGGCATCGAAGCGCGCCAGCGAGGGGCTGTCCAGATCGAACACGCCGACCAGGTCACCGTTGTGGACCAGCGGCACGACCAGTTCCGAGCGCGAGGCCGAGTCGCACGCGATGTGACCCGGGAACGCATCGACGTCTTCGATGCGCTGGGTCACCCGCTGCGAAGCCGCGGCGCCACACACACCCTTGTCGAGTGGAATGCGCACGCAGGCGGGCAGGCCCTGGAACGGGCCGACGACCAGCTCCTTGCCATCGAAGAAGTAGAAGCCGACCCAGTTCAGGTGCGGCAGGGCGTGGTAGACCAGCGCCGACAGGTTGGCCGCATTGGCGATGCGGTCGCGCTCGCCGTGCACCAGGGCGCGGGCCTGGGCCAGCAGCTGGCCGTACTGTTCCGGCTTGCTGCCGGTGAGCGTGGAGGTATCGAACATGGCCGCAGTCTACCAAGCGCGGCGGTTGGTTGCCCCCGGGGCCGGCGGAACGCAGCGGACCGCGCCGCAGCGCTGCCGGGACGGCGGATAATGGCGCGTTTCCGCTCCCGGTCGTCTCCATGTCCCTGCCTGCGCCGCGCCCTGCCGCCCTGTTCGTCACCGGTACCGACACCGGCATCGGCAAGACCTTCAGCAGCTGTGTACTGCTGCATGCCCTGCGCCGCCACGGCGGCACCGCAGTGGGCATGAAGCCGGTCGCCAGTGGCTGCGAGCGCACGCCCGAGGGCCTGCGCAACGAGGATGCCACGGCCCTGCGGGCCGCCAGCAGGCCGATGCCCGCGTATGACGACCTCAACCCGTTCGCGCTCGAGCAGCCACTGGCCCCGGAGATCGCCGCGGCAGAGGCTGGCGTGCAACTGTCGCTGGCGCCGATCGAGGCCGCCTTCGCGCGCCTGCGCGCCAGCGCGGACACGGTGGTGGTCGAGGGCGTCGGTGGCTGGCTGGCGCCGCTGTCGGCCACGCTGGACCAGAGTGATCTGGTGGACGCGCTGGCGCTGCCGGTGGTGATGGTGGTCGGGCTGCGGCTGGGCTGCCTCAACCATGCGCGGCTGACCGCCGAGGCGATCGCCGCCCGTGGCGCGCGCTGCATCGGCTGGATCGCCAATGAGGTGGACCCGGGCATGGCGCGCCGCGACGAGAACGTCGCACTGCTCACCGCGCGGCTGCCGATGCCGTGCTGGGGGCGCCTGCCGTATGCGCCGGGTGCGGACCCGGCCCGCCTGGCGGACCGGCTGGTGTTCTGAGCGTCAGCCGCCTGCGCGCACCTGCAGCGCGCTGGCGAGCCGGCCGACCGTGGCAATCGCGCTGGCGAAGCGCTCGTCCAGTTCCTGGCAGCACGACAGGCGCAGGCAATGCCGGTAGCGGGCACCGCGCGAGTACACCTGGCCGGGCATGAACACCACGCCCTCGGCCAAGGCCTGCTCGAACAGCTCCCCGGCATCGATCGCCGGGGGCAGCTCCACCCACAGAAGGAACCCACCGGTCGGCTGGGTGGCCGACGTTCCGGGCGGGAAGTGCTGCGCGATCAGGCCACGCACGTGGCTGACCTGGTCGCTGTAGAGCCGACGCAACCCCCGCAGATGATGCTCGTAGTTGCCGGCCTCCAGGAACGCGGCAACCGCGTCCCCGAGCAGGCGTGATTCGGCGCCGGAAGAATGAAACTTCAGCAGCTGGATATCGGCAGCGAAGCGGCCACCGTCGAGCCAGCCGATGCGGTAGTCCGGTGCGAGCGTTTTGGAGAAGCCGCTGCAGACCATGATCCAGCCATCGCGGTCAAAGCTCTTGGCCAACGGCTCCAGGGGCTCCTTGAACTGCAGTTCGGCGTAGACCGCGTCTTCGATCAACGGCACCTGGTAATGGTTCACCAGCTCGGCCAGGCGCTGCTTGTTCGGCACGGGCATGCTGCCGCCGAGTGGATTGTGCACGGTCGGCATGGCGATGATCGCGGCGATGCCGCCGGCGGCGAGCAGCGCTTCCAGTGCCTCCAGATCGAGGCCGTCCCTCGGATGGGTGGGCAGCTCGATCGCGCGCAGGCCCAGGCTGCGCAGCAGCGGGTAGATGTTGAAATACGAGGGCGCTTCGATCGCGACCGCATCGCCGGGTTGGGTCACCACGCGCAGCGCCAGCTGCAGGGCTTCCATCGCGCCATGGGTGAGCACCAGCCGGTCGGTGGTGGTGTGCAGCCCCAGCCGTGGCCCTCGCTGCACGATCTGCGTCAACAGCCGTGCCGCACCGTTGGGGCGTGCGTAGGTCTCCACCGTGGTGGCGGCCCGGCGCAGTACCTGCGCGGTGATGCGGGCCAGCTGCGCACCGGGATAGAAGCGCTTGCCGCGCGGCCCGGCGAAGGCCAGGTCGACGATGCCCGGTTGCTGCTGTGCGGCCAGCACGCGCGCCATCATCGCCTGCTGTGCCGGTGCGGTGGGCGGAGACGGCGCCTGCCGCAGCGACTGCGTCGGTTCGGGCAGGCGCGGGCTGACCACGAAGCCGGCCTTGGGCCGCGGCAGCACCAGCCCGGCATCCTCCAGTTGCCGATACGCGGCGATCACCGTGTTGAGGCTGAGGCTGCGCTGTGTCGCCAGGCCGCGCAGCGACGGCAGCCGGGTGCCGACCGGCAAGCGTCCACTGCGGATCGCGTCGGCCATTTCATCGGCCAGGGACTGGTAGAGGTTGGTCGCCATCGGCATCTGCATCCACAGGTATCTGTAACCGTGCGGATGCCAGTCATCTGCATCTGTATCCGCCTCGGGACGCAGCCTACCATGGGCGTGACGACTTCCCTCGCGCACGGCAGAGCGGTGTGTGCCGTGCGTCTTTTCTTCAGGTTTCCCGCGTGATCAGCGCGCCGAAATGGTTGTACTCACCAGGCGCGGCTGCTCGCGGTACAGCGCCGGATACTGCTGCTTCAGCGCGGCCACCTTGGGCAGGTCGTTGATCCGGATATACAGCGATTCCGGATGCAGCGTGAGGTAGTTCTGGTGATAGCCCTCGGCGGCGAAGAACGGCTTGCCACCCTCGACCTGGGTCACCACCGGCGCGGCGTAGGTCCTGGCCTGCTGCAGCTGGGCGATGTAGGCGCGGGTGGCATCGCGCTGCGCGGCGTCGTCGGCATAGACCGCCGAGCGGTACTGGGTGCCGCGGTCCGGGCCCTGCCGGTTGAGCTGGGTCGGATCATGCGCCACCGAGAAGAACACCTGCATCAGCTGGCCATAGCTGACCTGGGCCGGATCGTAGGTGACCTGTACCGCCTCGGCATGGCCGGTACCACCGCCGCCGACGCGCGGGTAGGTGGCGTTCGCCGCACTGCCGCCGATGTAGCCGGAGAGCGCATTGTCCACGCCCTTGATGTGCTGGAACACGCCCTGCACGCCCCAGAAGCAGCCACCGGCGAAGACGACCTGTGCCCGCTTCACACCGGGTTGGCGCAGGTCCGCCTTGCCGGTGGGTGGCGGCATCGCCACGGCTGTGGTGGCTGCGGCGGCGAGCGCCGGTCGATCCAGACCCAGCACCACGCTGGCGGTGAGTGCCGCGATGGCGACAGCGATGCCGCCTGCAACGAGTTTGTCGACTGCGATCTTCATGCGATGGCTCCTCACCCAAACGTAAAGGCGTAGGCGCGCACGCCCGGATCGAGGAACTCGATCTCGAAGGTGCGCTCCTGCACGGCGCCGGACTGGCGGATCAGCTGATACAGACGGTTTTCATCCACGCGGCCGTCGCCGTCGGCGGAGATGTCTCCACCGGCTGCTGCGCCCGGCGCCTGACCGTCGATGCGCACGCGGAACCGGACCGGCTTGCCGTCCTCGCCCGGCGCCAGCACCAGGTGCAGGTCACGTGCATGGAAGCGGAACGCGACACGACCGCCGCGCGTCTCCAGCCGGGCGTCTTCGTTGCCCACGGTCCAGCGTCCAGCCAAGGCCCACTGGTTGTGTTGAAGCGTGGCAGGCACCGTGTAGTCGGCAGGCTGGTCCTGGCGCTGGCCACCGGGCGAGGCGAAGTTCTCGGCACGCGCATGGCCGAGGTAGGTCTCCGGCGATTTGAGGTTGTCCATGTCGGCCTGGCGCGCCACGCCGTCCAGCGTCATCGCTACCGGAGCATCGTCACCGGGCAGGGTGTTGCCCGCCTCGCGCAGCAGCTGGCGGATGATCTGCTCGGACTGCGCATAGTTGCCCTCGCCGAAGTGATGCGCGCGGATCCGGCCCTGCGCATCGATGAAGTAGTGCGCCGGCCAATACTTGTTGTTGAAGCCGCGCCAGATGGCGAAGTCGTTGTCGATCGCGACCGGGTAGGTGACCTTCAGGTCCTTCACCGCCCGCTGCACATTGGCCAGATTGCGCTCGAAGGCGAACTCCGGCGCATGCACACCGATCACCACCAGGCCGTGATCGCGATAGCGCTCGGCCCACTCACGCACGTAGGGCATCGCGCGCAGGCAGTTGATGCAGGAGTAGGTCCAGAAGTCGACCAGTACCACCTTGCCGCGCAACGCCTGCGCATCCAGCGGCGGGCTGTTGAGCCAGCCGGTCGCACCGGCCAGCGAGGGCAGGGTGCCTTCCACCGGCAGCGGCTGCCCGGGGGCACCGGCGGTGCTCATCATCGCCGCACCGGCGGCGGGTTGCTGTGCTGGCAGCACATCGAGCAGGCCCTGTTCCAGCTTGGCGGTGCTGATCGTGGACAGCCGGGTCAGCACGCCGGTATCCCACCCCATCGCGATGGCGACCACCGCCAGCAGCGCCGCGATGCCGAGCCCGCGGCGCACCCACTCCCCCACGCCAAGACGGCGCTTGAGCGCGGCGAACACGCGCCCGCCGATCCAGATCGCCAGCGCCAGCGAGGTCGCCGCGCCCAGTGCATAGGCGAGCAACAGCCCGCTGGTGCCGACACTGGCGCCCTGCAACGCCGCGCCGGTGAGGATCAGGCCGAGGATCGGCCCCGCGCACGGTGCCCACAGCAGGCCGGTGGCGATGCCGATCAGCAGCGAGGTACCCACGCCCCCCCGGCCCGCGTCACTGGCCGCATCGGCCGAGGCGCTCAGCCGCGCCCCCAGCCGCTGGAACGGCGACAGCAGGCGGTCGGCCAGCGCCGGCCACAGCAGCGCCAGCGCGAACACCGCCATCACCACCAGTGCGATCCAGCGCCCGATCTGGTTGGCCTGCGCTACCCATTGGCTGCTCACCGCCGCCAGGCTGGCGACCACGGCGAACATCAACGCCATGCCGATCAGCAGCGGCAGGCCACTGCGCAGGAACGGGCGGTCCGAGCGCGCGAACACGAACGGCAGCACCGGCAGGATGCAGGGGCTGAGGATGGTGAGCACGCCACCGAGGTAGGCCAGCACGAGCAGAAGCATGGAGAGGTCCTTCTATGACGCAGGGGAGTGCGGCGCTCAGGCCGCGACGAAATTCATGGCCACGCCGTTCATGCAGTAGCGCAGCCCGGTGGGGCGCGGGCCGTCATCGAAGACGTGGCCGAGATGACCGCCGCAGCGCCGGCAATGCGCCTCGACACGGACCATGCCCAGAGTGGTGTCGCGGTCTTCGCCGACGGCATCGTGCAGCGGCGCCCAGAAGCTGGGCCAGCCGGTGCCGCTGTCGAACTTGGTGGAGGAGGAGAACAATGGCAGCGCGCAGCCGGCACAGCTGAAGGTGCCACGCCGATGCTCCTTGTTGAGTGGGCTGCTGAACGGCCGCTCGGTGCTCTGCCGCCGCAGCACGCTGTACTGGGCAGGCGTGAGCTGTTCGCGCCACTGCGCATCGCTGCGCATGACCTCGAACTGGCGCGCAGGCGCGGCGGGAGCTGCCGGGGCGGGCCCGCTGCAGGCGGTCAGTCCGAACAGGCCGGCCGCGGCAGCCATGCCACCCATTCCAAGCACATTGCGACGTGTGTAACGCATGGCCGATCTCCGGGCACGGGGACGATGCGGCCATGCTGCGCCCGGCCCGGTCAACGAATCCTCACGCAGGGTTAAATTTTCCGTGACACATTCAGGTCGCGATCCGTCGACAATGCCGCCATGCCCTCCTGCCGCCCCCTGAGCCGATGAGCAGTACCAAGCGCGTCCTGATCGTCGAAGACGATGTCCACATCGCCAACCTGCTGCGCATGCACCTGCGCGATGAAGGCTATGAGGTCACCCATGCCGCCACCGGCGACGAGGGCCTGGCCCTGCTGGAGGCGCAGCCGTGGAGCGCGCTGGTGCTGGACCTGATGCTGCCCGGTGTGGACGGCCTGGAGATCTGCAAGCGCGCCCGTGCGATGACGCGCTACACGCCGATCATCATCACCAGTGCGCGCGCCAGTGAAGTGCACCGCATTCTCGGCCTGGAACTGGGCGCAGACGATTACCTGGCCAAGCCCTTCTCGATGCTGGAACTGGTGGCACGCGTGAAAGCGCTGCTGCGCCGGGTGGAAGCGATGGCCCAGAACGCACGCATCGATGCCGGTGAGATCGAGGTGGCCGGGCTGCGCATCGACCCGGTCGCCCGCACGGCGCTGGTGGAGGGACGACCGCTGGAATTGACTCCGCGCGAGTTCGACCTGCTGTACTTCTTCGCCCGTCATCCCGGCCAGGTGTATTCGCGCATGGACCTGCTCAACCAGGTGTGGGGCTACCAGCACGACGGCTACGAGCACACCGTCAACACCCACATCAACCGCCTGCGCAACAAGATCGAGCGCGATGCGGCCAACCCGCAACGCATCCAGACGGTGTGGGGGCGCGGCTACAAACTGGTCGATGGCCACGAGGGGACAGACACGTGATCCGCCTCACCTTGTCCCAGCGCCTGTCCGCGGTGTTTTTCGCGCTGTTGCTGCTGTGCTGTGGCGCACTGGTCTGGATCCAGATGCGCAGCACCACCGTGCATGAGCAGGAAACCGTGCAGCGCCTCTCACGCGGGCTGGCCGAGCACATCGCGCGCAGCGGCGAGCTGATGGATGGCCGCGGCATGCGCAATGGGGAAGTGCGCGCGCTGTTCGGCAAGCTGATGGCGGTCAACCCGAGCGTGGAGGTGTATCTGCTTGATGACCAGGGCCGCATCCTTGGCCATGATGCGCCCGACGGTCACCTCAAGCGCAGCCGTGTCGATCTGGCGCCTGTGCAGGCGCTGCTGCGCGACGAGCCGTTGCCGATCCTCGGCGATGACCCACGCAGTGCGACCGGCCGCAAGGTTTTCAACGCGGCGCCGCTGTGGGTGCAGGGGCATCAGGCGGGTTACATCTACGTGGTGCTGGTCGGCGAGCAGCGCGAAGCGCTCGCCGCCAATATCGCGGCCAACAGTACGCTGCGTACCACGTTGTGGTCGCTGGCGATCGTCGCCGTGGTGGGCCTGCTGGCCGGCCTGGTCGCGTTCCGCTGGGTGACCCGCCCGCTGCGCCAGCTGACCCGGCGCATCCAGTCCTTCGATGTGGATAGTGCCACCCCGGATGCCGCACCGCCCCCGGCGCCGCTGCGCCCCGGCGAGCGCGACGAGCTGGCCATCCTGCAGCACAGCTTCGGCCACATGGCCCAGCGCCTGGGCGAGCAGTGGCAACAGCTGCGCCAGCAGGATCTGCAGCGGCGCGAACTGGTCGCCAACATCTCCCACGACCTGCGCACACCGTTGTCGTCGCTGCACGGGTATCTGGAAACGCTGGCACTCAAAGACGCCACGCTCAGTGCCGACGAACGCCAGCGTTACCTGTCCATTGCCCTGTCGCAGAGTCACAAGGTCGGGCGCCTGGCCCAGGCGCTGTTCGAGCTGGCCCGGCTGGAGCACGGCGGGGTGGTGCTCGACCGCCAGGCCTTCTCGCTGCCGGATCTGATCCAGGATGTGTTCCAGAAGTTCGAGCTGGCAGCCGAGTCACGCCGGCAGACGCTCGGGGCCGACATCCCGCCCGGCGTGCCGCCGGTGGTCGCGGATCTGGCGTTGATCGAGCGGGTGCTGACCAACCTGCTGGACAACGCCATCCGCCATACGCCGGAAGGTGGCCGTATCACCGTGACCCTGCGCGCGGCCGAGGGCGAGGTGCAGATCAGCGTGGCCGACACGGGCCCCGGCATCGCCCCCGAACGGCGCGACACCCTGTTCACCGCGATGCCGGCACTGGGCAGCCAACGACCGGACAGCGGCGGGCTGGGCCTGTTGATCGTGCATCGCATCCTGCAGCTGCATGGGCGCGATATCCGCCTGCTGGAGAGTCGCGACGGGGCGCTGTTCGTGTTCTCGCTGCCGGCCACGCGCTGAGCAATGCGCCGGGGGCTCAGGCGTGTGGCAGGAGCACCCGAAAGCGCGCGCCGCCGAGCACCGAGTCGCATACATCTGCACTTCCACCATGTTTGGTGGCGATGATGTGGACCAAGGCCAGTCCCAGTCCGAAGCCGTCGGGGTGTCGCTGCAGCTGCACATAAGGCTGAAAGATACGCTCACGGTCGGCTGGGGCCACGCCAGGTCCGTCGTCATCCACGGCGATGACCACCCCCGATCCGGCGGCATGCAGGCTCACGACCACCTGACTGACTGCGTGACGCCGTGCGTTGCCGATCAGGTTGCCCAACGCCAGCATCAATGCGTCGCGGTTGGCGATCAGCGTGCACCGATGAGAAGGCTGGAAGCTCAGTCTCGCGGCGCTGTCGCCGACAGCAGGAAAGCGCTGTTCGAGCGCCTCGAAAAGCCGCCAGACATCCAGCCGGTGTGTGGTGACATGTCGGCTGCGACCGAACTGCGCGTAAGTCACGCCGGCAGAGGCCAACTGCTCCAGCCGCGCGACATCGGTCTTCAGGCCGTTCAGCAGCGCTGCCCCTTCCGGGTCGTCATCGGCGATCTGCATCATGGCCAGCGCGAAGCGCATCCGCGCCAATGGCGTACGCGTTTCGTGGGCGACCGCCTGGGACAGAATCCGTTGCCCTTCCATCGCGCCATGCAGTTGCGTGGCCATGCTGGACAGCGCCTCACGCAGCGGCCGCACGAGATGGGTGCTGACGGCGGGGGCCGCGACGGCCAGCTCACCCTGCTGGATCGCCAGCGCCATGTGCCCGAGCGCATAGACATCGCGCCACAGGCGATACACCAGGAAGTACAGCGGGAACGCGATGGCGATGATGAAGATGCTGATCATCACTGCGGCATCCACGTGCTCGCTGTCGTACAAGGCAAGATCGGCCTGCTCGGGTTCGGAGAAATCGCCCAGTACCAACACGTCGGCCGAGCCAGGAAGTCGCTGATAGCTGAAGTGCCCGTCTGGAGACAGCACCAGCCCACCCTGGTCCAGATGCTGCAGCGACGGAACATCCAGTACGTGCGGCGCCTTGGCCAGCGACATGACCTCCAGCGGGTAGGCGAACTGCATTTGCAGGTGCCGGGTCAGCTGCGGCCAGTCTGTCTGCGGCGTGTCGGCATAGCGCGCGTGCAGAAGGTGGTGGGTGCCTTGCAGTTGTGTGCGGATCTGCTGTTCTTCTCCCTGCTCGGTGAGTGACGCCCACAGATACAGGCCCGAGGCGATCAGCACCAGGTAGGCCAGCACGAAGCCCAGGCAATAGCGCAGGAACAGGCGGAAGTGACCCCTGTGCTGTGCCGGCGTGCGGTGGGGCTGCAGCGTCTTCAGCCCCATCCGGCTCGATTGAACAGATAGCCCTTGCCGCGGATGGTCTTGATCCGGCCGGGTACCTCCGCCAGGTCACCGAGCTTGCGACGCAGTCGTGAGATACGGGCATCGATCGAGCGGTCCAGGCCATCGAAACCGATCCCGCGCAGATCGCGCATCAGATCATCGCGGCTGAGGATCGTGCCTGCGCTGTCAGCCAGGCACAGCAACAGATCGAACTCAGCCGTGGTCAATTCGATCCGCTCACCCTGCAGCGTCACCTCGCGGGTATCGCGTTCGATGCGAAGCCCCCCGAAGCACAGTGTCGGGCGTGTCTGTCGCTGGCTGCTGGCGCGACGCAGGTGCGCGCGTACGCGCGCCAGCAGGACCCGTGGCTCGATCGGCTTGCCGATGTAATCATCCGCGCCCAGCTCCAGCCCGAGCACCTGATCGATATCATCGGTGCGCGCGCTCAACATGCAGATCACCCCGCTGAAGCGCGGTCGGATCGCGGCACAGACAGCAAAGCCGTCGATACCGGGCAGGGTGACATCCAGCAGCACCACGGCCGGGTCCAGACCGGGAATGCGCTCCACCGCACTTTCGCCGCTGAGCTGGTGCACCACGTCGTAGCCATGGCGCGAGAGATAGCCGCTGACCAGAGCGCCGAGACGCTCGTCATCCTCCACCACCACGATGTCGACCATCGCTACCCTGCCTTGTCTTCCTGAGCTGGCGCGATCCTAAGGCAGCACGACGGGGCAGCGAGGTGTGCGCTGAACGTGCCCGTCAGACTGTTCATCCAGAGGCAACTTGTGGGGACTGGTGCGGCGAATCTGCGGTGCAACACGTCGGGCGATGTCGTCATCGGGCGGTCTGAAAGTGTGCCCGCGAAGGCACGAAACACGTGTGTGATTGTCGCGTTCAACCCGCTGTCACGAACCGTTACACAGGGTCTAGAACGGTTGCGCGGGTCACACGTGCGCTGCACTGACAGGGCCCCGCCAACAACCCACCGTGTGCACTCCCAACCACGGAGTCATCCATGTACATCAAACGTTCCCTGATTGCCCTCTCGTTGGCCCTGGTCACCACAACGGCCCACGCCTCTCCTGCGGATCGCGAAGGTCTCTACGTGTACGGTGGCCTCGGCAAGACGCACGCCAACGGGAAGGTCCCCGCTGCCGATGCCGCACCGGGGACCAAGCGCAAGCAGCGCAGCTCCGGCACGAGCTACAGCGTCGGTGCCGGGTACCGGTTCAACCCGTTCCTGGCGGCCGAAGGCTCCTTCGACAACACTGTCGGCAACCGCCGCAGCAAGGATCCGGGCACGGCGAATCTCTCCAGCCGTTCGCTCACCCTGGGGGGCTTGGCCCTGATACCGATCGGTGATCACGTGGAGCTGTTCGGCAAGGTGGCCGTCGGCAGCCGCCAGCAGAGTTTCCTGCCGCCCAAGGGCACGGAGATCAAGACGACTCGGCAGCGCAAATTTGCCACCACGCCCAGCGTCGGCGCCAACGTGTATCTGACCGACGCGCTCGCGTTGCGCGCCGAGTACACGATCCCGATGTCGGCCAACAAGAAGGTCCAACAGGCGGCCGGCGTGGAAAAGATGCGCCTCAATAATTGGTACGTGGGTATGTCCTACGCCTTCTGATCGGCAATGCCATCGCCACCCCGGAGCCGCTGCGGTCGGGGGTGGCGTTTCCGCGATCCTGACAGGAGAAACCTCTGCATGAGTGGTATCTGTGGCGTCGTCGTGCGCCCTGGAAAATGTTCCGCTGGCTTGCCGCAACGCTTGGACGCCATGAGTGCGACGTTGCGCCACGGCGGCCGCGCTCCGTCGACCTGGTACGACGAGCGCCACGGCGTGGCGCTGGCGCGATTGCACAGCGTGGGCGGGACCCAACGGTCACCGCAGCGGTCCGCATGTGGGCGCTATGTGCTGTGTCTGGACGGTACGCTGCATACCCGTACGACCCTGCAGCGCGAGTTTGCGACGTCGGCAGGGGCCGCCGAGGAGGATGCGACGCTGCTGCTGCTCTCGATTGCTGCCCGTGGACTGCAGCGCACGTTGAATGAGTGCGACGGGGACTTCGCGCTGGCCGTATGGGATCGCCAGGAGCACGTACTGTGGCTGGCACGCGATCGGGTCGGCGCGCGGCCGCTGTACTACGGCTGGTGCCGCGGCGATCTGCTGTTCGGCATGGGGCTGGCCTCGCTGCACGGCTATCCCGGCTTTCAGGCGCCGATCAATCGCGATGCGCTGACGCTGCTGCTGCGTTTTGGCTACATTCCCGCGCCGCACAGCATCCAGCAGGGCATCTTCAAAGTGGCCGCCGGGTGCGTGGTCCGGCTTACCTTGGCCGTGCGCGAGGCGGGGGCGCTGGCACACAAGGACCACGCGGGTGGTCGCCGCTATTGGGACGCCCGCGAGGAAATGCGCACGGCGATTGAAGCGCGTGCGCACCTGCCGTTGTCCACCCGTGACGATGCGGTGGAGCGGCTGGAACTGGTGCTGCACCAAGCGGTATCGCGGCGGTCGCCACAGGAGGGCACAGCGGCGGCATTCCTGTCCGGGGGGACCGATTCCTCGTTGGTCACCGCCGTCCTGCAGTCGCAGTCCATGCTGCCGGTCGACACCTTCACGGTCGGCTTCGACGATCCGCGCCACGACGAAGCCGACTGGGCAGATCAGGTCGCCGCCCGGCTCGGGACCCGGCACACCCGTCACATCCTCCGGCGTAGCGAGGCAGAAACCCTCGTGGCGGCGCTACCGGACATCTGGTGCGAGCCCTTTGCCGATGCATCGCAGGTGCCGACACTGCTGGCCAGCATGCTGGTCGCCGGCCGCCATCGTGTGGTGATGACAGGCGATGGCGGGGATGAGTTGTTCCATGGACATACCGCTTATCAACGTGCCATCCGCAATGCAGCGTGGAACGAACGTGTGCCTGCGCCGTTGCGGTGCCTGTTGCGGCGATGGCCTGCGGCCGACCCCGAACGGGCGCGATTGGGCGGCTGGCCCGCGCTGCGTTCGGAACTGAGCGCCGATAGCGTGGAGGCGCACTACCTGTTGCGGGTATCGCGTTGGCGCGATCCGGCGCGGGTGGTACTGCAGACAACCGAGCCGGCGACGGTGTTCACCGATCGCGCGCGCTGGCTGGACGCAGGCGAACCGGCCGATCGGGTGCAGTATCTGGACTTCCTGATGGATCTCGGCAACGGCATCCTGACCAAGATCGATCGGGCCGGGGCAGCCCAGGGGCTGGAAACCCGATCGCCGCTACTGGATCCGGCGGTGGCGCGCTTTGCCTGGTCGTTGCCCGGTGGCCTCACGTTCGCCGATGGCGAACACAAGTGGATTCTCAAGCAGCTGCTGTCGCGGCATCTGCCCGAACGGCTGGTGTACCGGCCCAAGATGGGGTTCGGCCCGCCGGTCGCCGCCTGGCTGGCCGGCCCGCTCTTCCCATGGGCCAATGCGCTGCTGGACGAACAACGGCTGTGCCGCGAGGGCTACTTCGATGCAGCGCTGGTCGGGCGGATATGGACGGAGTTCTGTGAGGGCCGGCGCAAGTGGCACACCCACCTGTGGCCGATCCTGATGTTCCAGGCATGGCTGGAGCGCCATCGGTGCGCCATTGCCTAGGCCTGATCGCCGCCCCAAAAAAGACCCGACAGAGGGAGGGTTCTGTCGGGTCTGGGATTGCGTGGGGGGAGGGACCCACGCAAATTCGATGTTGTCCGGCTCAGCCGCGCGTCTTGCCTGCGCTGGGCGTGGCGGCCGCGAACGGCTGCCGGGCGAGTTCGCCGAAGGCTTCGGAGGCCTTCAGCCCCAGGCCGGCCACTTCCTGGCTGGCGCTGGTCCAACGGGCGAGGTTGTCACGTGCCAGTTGCGCGCCTTTGGGCAGCAGCGACTGCAGCGTGCCGGCATCCTGTGACTGCACGATTTCACCGAAGAACCCGCTGGTGGCGGTGATGTTCTTCTCCAGCGTCTTCAACTGCACCCCGAACATGCTTTCGGCATTTTCCAGCGCGAGCCGGTTGGCACGCGTGGCCGTGGCGGCCAGCTGGCGGGTGTAGTCGCTGAAGGAATCGGTGAACGCGGACGCCATGGTCAGGACGGCTCGAGAACGTTGATGCAATGCAGCATACGCCGAAAATATTGCATTGCAACATTCCATCGCCAGTGGTGGCCCGGTTTTAGTTGAACCGGTTTCCAATCAATGGGTTGCGAAGGCTTGCGGGCGATGATGATGGGGTGGGAGCCGACCAACGGTCGGCTCTACCGCGCGCTGCCGGGTCAGCCGCGGTAGCGGCAGCCGGAGGTGCAGGTTTCGTGCACGGTGACTTCGCTCAGCTCGGGCAGGGCCGGCTTGAGTTCGTCCCAGATCCACATCGCCAGGCGCTCGCTGGTCGGGTTCTCCAGGCCGGGGATGTCGTTGAGGTAGTGGTGGTCCAGACGGTCGTAGATCGGCTGGAAAGCGGCTTTGACGTCGCCGAAATCCATGATCCAGCCGGTCTGCTCGCCGGGCTCGCCTTCCACTTTGAGTTCCACCCGGAAGGAGTGGCCGTGCAGGCGCGCGCACTTGTGGCCCGGCGGCACGTTGGGGAGGTGGTGAGCGGCCTCGAGGGTAAAGACTTTGAAGATTTCCATGGCCGCATTGTAGCGGTGGGCTGGGGCTCCAGCAGGGGTCGGGCGTTAATTGTTGCTAACGAAAACATTTCCATCCGGATGAAGAGATGTTAGTTTCTCTTATATCCGTATGAAGAGATGTTATTGGCCGCGGTTCAGCCAGGCATGGACTACTGCGGAACTTGTCGTCCACCACCCCACTGAAGTTCATGCCCAAGCACACTCTTCTTGTAGCGGCGCTGTCCGTCGCTCTGGCAACGCCTTTGACCGCGTTTGCCGACGCCGCCCCCGATGCCGCCGCCGCCGGCGACAGCAAGACCCTTGCCGCCGTGCGGGTCACCGGGTCCAACATCAAGCGCACCGATACCGAGTCGGCCAACCCGGTGCAGGTGATCGAGCGCCAGCAGCTGGAGGAGACCGGCAAGGCCACCGTCGCCGACCTGCTGCGCTCGATCTCGGCCAACACCGGCAACGCCGCCAACGAAACCACCAACAACGGCTGGGCCTCCGGTTCGGCAGGCATCGGCCTGCGCGGCCTGTCGCAGAAGAACACGCTGGTGCTGCTCAACGGCCGGCGCCTGGCCAACTATGGCTTCCCGGCCGGCGGCCTGTCGGACACCTTCGTCAATCTCAACGCGCTGCCGCTGGTTGCGGTGGAGCGCATCGAAGTGCTCAAGGACGGCGCCTCGGCCGTGTACGGTTCGGATGCCGTGGCCGGTGTGGTCAACATCATCACCCGGCAGAATTTCGAAGGTGCCGAACTCGGTGGCAGCCTCGGCACCGCCGACCAGGGCGGACTGGACGAGCAGAACCTGAAGTTCATCGGCGGCATCGGTGATCTGGACACGGACGGCTACAACATCCTGGTCAGCCTGGAAGGCTACAACCGCGAGCGCCTGGACCAGGACCAGCGCGACCTGACCAAGTCCGGCATCTACACCGACAAGCCCGGCGGCCGCTGGAACGGCTGGTCGGCCAAGGGCGCGCGCTATCTGGTCAATGGCACCTCGGTGCCGATGCTCGATGCCAGCGGCAACTGCCCGGACGGCACCACGCTGGTCGCCAGCGCACCGATCGACGGCCTGGCCGGCAACACCTGCGGCTTCAACCAGGCGCCGTACACCACGCTGATCCCCTCGACCAAGCGCTACCAGGCCTACGTCAACGGCACCTTCCGGGTGAACGACAACGTCGAAGCATTCGGCGAAGTGCTCTACAGCGACATCAAGGGTGTCTCCTGGTTCGGCAGCAGCCCGTTCTTCACCCTGGAAAGCGGCCGCTTCGCGCTCAACGCCGATACCGGCCTGGCCGAACCGGTGTCGTCCAATCTGCCCGCCAGCAGCCCGTACAACCCGTATGGTCGCGCGGTGCCGATCGAGTACACCTTCTTCAACCTCGGCGCGACCATCAAGACCAACCGCTCGCAGGCTTACCGCGGCCTGGTCGGGCTGCGCGGCAGCCTGCAGAACTGGGATTGGGAAGTGGGCGCGTTCGGCGCACGCAGCAGCGAGCGCGAGACCGTCTCCGGCGGCTTCGCCAACCGTTATGCACTGGCCGATGCGCTGGCCTCCGGCAGCTACAACCTGCTCAATCCATCGGCGACCTCTCAGGACGTGCTCAACGCGATCAACATCAGCACGCTGCGCCCGGCCGAGTCGGTGCTGCAGGGCGTGGATGCCAAGATCTCCGGGGCGATCGGCCACACCTGGGCCGGTGAGATCGGGTTCGCCGCCGGTGCCGAATGGCGCCGCGAGAAGCTCGACTCCAACAACCCGTGGCAGATCGATGCGGGCCTGCAGATCCGCCCGGCGATTGCCGAGGTGCATGGTGAGCGCAAGGTCACCGCGGCCTATGCCGAAGTGAACGTGCCGCTGGCCGAGCGTCTGGAACTGCAGGCGGCTGCGCGCGCCGATCACTACAGCGATTTCGGCGATGCGTTCTCGCCCAAGCTGAGCCTGCGCTGGCAGCCGTGGGACATCCTGCTGGTACGCGCCGCCGCCTCCAAGGGCTTCCGCGCGCCGTCGCTGTCGGAGAACTCCAACAGCACCAGCATCGCCTACGGCAGCGTGATCGATCCGCGCGACCCGGACGTGCCGGGCTCGCGCCAGAACCCGACCTTCTTCACCGTCGGCAACAACGATCTCAAGCCGGAGCGTACCAAGAGCTTCAATGCCGGCATCGTGCTCTCGCCGTGGTCCAACACCAGCCTGAGCGTGGATTACTACCGCATCGAGCTGGAAAACCTGGTGGGCACCAACAACACCCAGACCCTGGTCACCGACAACGTGCCGGGTGCGGTCAGCCGCGATGAGCGCGGCAAGCTGCTGGCGGTGTTCAACCGCTACCAGAACCTGAGCGAGCTGAAGACCTCCGGTTTCGATGTCGAGCTGCGTCAGCGCTTCCCGACCGCGCGTGCCGGCGACTTCGGCCTGAGCACCGCCTTCACCCACGTGCGCGACTACAGCCGCCCGACCGTGGTCGGTGGTCCGCTGGTGGATTACGCCGGCAGCAACCTCGGCGCCACCCTGCCCAAGAACAAGGCCACCACCACCTTCGATTGGAGCTACGGCGACTTCCGCACCGCGCTGACCTGGTACTACACCAGTGGTTACGACCAGAAGGCCAGCGCCGCGGCCACTGCCGTGCAGGATCGGGTGGATGCGTACAACCAGTTCGATCTGTACCTGGGCTACACCGGTATCGACAAGCTGACCCTGTACGCGAAGATCCAGAACCTGGCCGATGAGGAGCCGCCGTACGACGCCTCTTTCCCGGGCATCCGCGCGCCGTACGACTTCAGTCAGTACGACCTGCGCGGTCGCTACTTCACGGTCGGCTTCGACTACCGCTTCTGACCTCATCCAGCGCACCGGAGCGTGCGTATCCACAGGGCCGAAAGGAACCGGCCCGTCTTTCGGGGAATCGCTGTGTCTTTGCAACGTCGTCTGCTGTCTCCCATCGCCTGGTTGGCGCTGGTGCTGTCTGTGTTCGCTGCGCCTGCGTCCGCGCAGAGCGCGTACTTCTTCCCGGGCAGTGGTGATTTTGATCCGGCCGTGCCCACGCCCCAGCAGTTTCTCGGCTATGAGATCGGCAGCCGTTACACGCGGCACGATCAGCTGGTGGCCTACTTCAACGAACTGGCCAGGCACTCGGACAAGATCAAGGTGGAAGAGATCGGCCGCAGCTACGAGGGCCGCCCGCTGCTGATCGCCACGGTGACTTCGGCGCAGAACCTGCAGAACCTGGATACGCTGCGCCGCCAGCACGTCACCCTGGCCGATCCGGCGCAGCCGCTCTCGGCCGCCGGCAACAGCCCGGTGGTGGTGTGGCTGGGTTACAGCGTGCACGGCAATGAAACCTCCAGCGGTGAAGCGGCGATGCTGACCGCCTACTACCTGGTCGCCAACCGCAGCGCGGAGACGGCGCAGTGGCTGCAGCAGGCGGTGGTGCTGTTCGATCCGGCGCAGAACCCGGATGGGCGCGACCGCGCGGCAAGCTGGCACAACGCCTATGCCTCCTCGCCTGCCTCGGCCGATCCGGCCGACAAGGAACATGTCGAACCGTTCCCGCAGGGCCGCACCAATCACTACTTCACCGATCTCAACCGCGACTGGCTGGCGCTGACCCAGCAGGACACGCGGCCGAAGATCGCCTATTTCCACCAGTGGTATCCCAACGTCCAGATCGATTTCCACGAGATGGGCAAGGACAGCACCTACTACTTCGAACCGTCACCGGCGAGCATGCACAGCCCGCTGATTCCGGCGGCGTCGTATGACTTCAACAAGACCCTGGCCAAGTACCACGCCCAATCGCTGGATGCACTGGGCTCGCTGTATTATACCGGGGAGAACTTCGACAACTTCTCGCCGGTGTATGGCTCGACCTACCCGGACTTCCACGGTGCGGTCGGTGTGACCGTGGAGCAGGCCAGCTCGCGCGGACGCGTGCAGGAATCGGTCAACGGCCTGCTGACCTTCGGCTTCACCATCCGCAACCAGGTGGCGACCGGACTGGGCACGGTGCGCGGCGCAGTGACCGAACGCGACGGGCTGCTGAAGCTGCAGAAGGACTTCTTCCAGTCCGCGCTGAAGCAGGCCAACCAGCAGCCGGTGAAGTCCTTCGTGTTCGGCGACGCGGCCGACCCGGGCCTGACCCAGCGGCTGCTGGATCTGCTGCTGCAACACCAGATCACGGTGCAGGCGTTGAGCGCCCCGATCACCGTGGATGGGCTGCGCTTCGAGCCGGGCAGCGCGTACGTCGTCCAGGCCGCGCAGCCGCAGTTCCGCCTCGTGCATTCGATCTTCGCCGACACCCCGCCGATCAAGGGCGATGTGTTCTACGGCAGCACCTCCTATGCGATCGCGCCGGCCTACGGTATCGCCTTCGCCGCAAGCCGCAGCCGGATTGCCGGTGGCGAGCGCGTGGCCAGCGTACCGGCCGCCAACGGTGGCGTGGTTGGCGGCCAGGCGGGCTACGCCTACGTATTCGATTGGCGCGATTACAACGCCAGCCGCGCGCTGTATGCGCTGCAGGCCAAGGGCGTGGTGACCCGCGCAGCCTTCCAGCCGTTCACCGCGGCCACCGTGCAGGGCGAGCAGTCATTCGGCTATGGCAGCGTGGTGGTGCCGGTCGCGGGCCAGCCGCTGGCCGGTGCCGAGCTGCTTGCCGCGGTCGATGCGGTCGCACGCAGCAGTGGCGTGCACATCCAGGCGCTGTCCAGCGGGCAGAGCCGCGGTGGCATCGATCTGGGCAGTGACAGCGTCAAGGCACTGCGCAAGCCGGCGGTGGCGCTGGTGATGGGCGAGGGCGTCAGCGCCACCGAGATCGGCTCGGCGTGGTTCCTGCTGGATCAGCACCTGCAGTTGCCGGCCAGCAAGATCGACCCGGCCCAGTTGGGCAAGATCACCCTGGACCGCTACACCACCATTGTCCTGGCCGGCGGTACCTATGCCGGCGTGGACGCCACCGCCGTGGCGGCGCTCAAGCGCTGGATCAATGCCGGTGGCTCGCTGATCACCTACGGCACGGCCGCGCGCTGGGCGATCGAGCAGAAGCTCAGCGACGAAGTGCTGGGGCCGGAGGAGAAGGCGCCGGACGCAGCGCGGCGCGCGTTCGGTGACCAGCGCGACATCGCGGCGATCGAGCGGGTGAGCGGCAACATCCTCAGCGCGGACGTGGACAACACCCATCCGCTGGGCTTCGGCGTACCGCGTCGGCAGCTGGCGGTGAACAAGGAAAACGGCCTGAGCTTCCAGCCCAGCCGCAACCCGTTCTCTACCGTGGTGCGCATCGACGAGGCGCCGAAGGTCAACGGGTACCTTTCCGAGCGAAACCGCAGCCGCGTCGCCGGTGCCGCGTGGCTGGTGGTCTCGCCGCAGGGGCAGGGCAATGTGGTGCTGTTCGCCGATGATCCGGCGCACCGCAAGTACTGGCATGGCACCGAGCGCCTGCTGTTGAACGCGATCTTCTTCGGCAACCAGCTCAACCCGACCAAGCCGCGCGGCTGACACGCCCACCGGTAGTGCCGGCCGCTGGCCGGCTCCCGAGCCCCCCACACACACAGCCGACTCCCCGTCGGCTGTGTTCATTCCGCCCCATCACAGCCCCCGTGAAAATTTCGTATTGCGAATCATTCGCAATACGAATAGGATGGCGCCCGCTCACGCTGGACATGAGCGTCACCGGTACCGTCGCGCCGATCCACGCCAGCCCCTCCCGGGTTGCGCATCCGCGTCCTCGAACCGTCACCGTCCTTTCTCCAGGGGAACCACCATGAAGATCGTCCCGCTCACCGCTGCCCTGATGGCCCTGGTGCTGGCCCCGGCCGTCCTCGCGCAGCCGGCCAGCAAGACCGCCACCGCCTCGCCGACCGCCGCCGCCTTCCTCGCACAGTTCGCCACCAACGGCACCGACAGCGTCAGCTGGGCCCAGTTCGAGGCCTTCCGCAAACAGCGTTACGCCCAGACCGACCGCAACCACGACGGTCATGTCGACGAACAGGAATACGTCGACGAGTACCTGCAGCGCTTCGACGTGCGTCTGGCCGACGCACGCGCCGGCCACCTGCGCCAGACCGACACCCGCTTCAAAGCGTTGGACCGCGACAACAACGGTGCGATCAGCCGTGCCGAGTACGATGCCGCCGGCGAACGTACCTGGGCCAGCTATGAAACATCCCAGAACGCCACGCAGGAGACGGCCGCGGCGTCTTCGCGCGATCCGTTGAAGATGCCGACCTCGCATACCGCCAACGGCATGCTGGAACTGTACGACCGCAACAAGGACGGCGCGGTCGATCGCGCAGAGTTCGATGCAGTGCGTGCAGCGAGCTTCGCCGCCACCGATACCGACGGCGACGGCACGCTGTCGCTGGCCGAGTACACCGCCGAGTTTGACGGCCGCCTGGACCACCAGCGCCAGCGTGTCCGTGCCGATGCCGAGCGCCAGGCCCGCGTGCGCTTCGCCTCGCTGGACAAGGACGCCGATGGCCACATGACGTTCGCCGAGTACCAGCTCTCGGGCAAGCGCATGTTCGACCGTGCCGACAGCAACGGTGATGGCGTCGTCGATGCGCGCGATCCGGAGCCGGTCGCCGGCGCGCACTCGGCCAACGGCAACCGCTAGCGGCCCGGACGTGCCGTGCACGTCCCACGTATCAGCCAACGATGATTCCGGCGCGCGATTCCCCGCGCGTCCTTGTGCCTCCCAGCCCCGCTCGATCCACTGATCGCCGCAGCCAGGAACGGCCCGCCGCCAACCGCGGCGTTCACGCCATTCCCTACCTCTCCTGCGGAGCTTGATCATGAAGTCGTCCCTCACCCTGCTGGCCATGGCGGTTGCCGCCGGCCTGTCCGTCACCGTGCACGCTGACACCGTCAACGATGCCAGCACGCTCGATACCGTGCGTGTGCAGGCTGAGCGCGCCAAGAAAACGCGCTCGGCCAACCAGAACGTCACCGTGCTCACTTCGGCCGATCTCGACAGCGAGATGGCCAATACGATGGAAGAGGCGATCCGCTACATCCCCGGTGTCAGCATCGTGGACATGGGCCGTTTCGGCGATAACGGCTTCAACATCCGTGGTCTGGAAAGCGACCGCGTGGCGATCACCGTCGATGGCCTGAGCCTGGGCGAATCGGTGGAAACCGCGCGTTCCTATGAGTTCTTCCGCGGTGGCCGCGGCGATGTGGACATCGATACGCTCAAGAGCCTGGCCGTGATCAAGGGCGCCGATTCGATCAGCGCCGGCAGCGGCGCACTGGGCGGCGCGGTGGTGTTCACCACCAAGGACCCGGCCGACTATCTCAAGGCGAGCGGCAACGATACCCACCTTGGATTCAAGGCGGGGTACTCCGGCGCCAATGACGAAACCATGGGCACGCTGACCGTCGCCAACCGCACCGGCTTCGTCGAATCGATGCTGGTCTACACCCGTCGCGAAGGCCATGAATCCGAGTCGTGGTACGACACCACCAACGATCGCATCGGGGTCGGTCGCCGTACCCCCGATCCGGTCGACAGCACCCGCGACAACCTGCTCGGCAAGCTCGACCTGCAGCTCGACGAGGCCAATACGCTGGGCTTTCTGTACGAGCGTGGCCGCGCCACCAACGACGTGGACAACCTGTCGCGTGTCTATGCACCGGGCTACCTGTCGCGCAAAGGCCATGACACCACCGACCGTGACCGCTACGGGGTGAACTACCAGTGGCGGGCCGACAACGCGCTGTTCGATACCCTGGATGCGCAGGTGGACCGGCAGGTCACCGACAGCCGTGGCATCACCACCATCGTGGCCGGCAGCGGCTGCCCGGGCGGCGCCACGCCGTGCCTGCGCAGCGAGAACCGCTCCACCAAGCAGACCCTGGACCGTGCCGCGGCCGATTTCAGCAAGGTGTTTGCCACCGCAGGCGCACGCCACGACGTGGTCTACGGCCTGGCCTGGCAGCAGCGCGACATTGATTTCACTGCCGTCGACACGCGCTGGAATGCCGCTGGTGCCGTGGCCTCGGTGGAGATCGATCCGCGCCAGGTGCCCAAGACCGACGTCACCGCCTGGAACCTGTACCTGCGCGACAGCGTGCAGCTGCTCGACGAACGCCTGACCCTCAGCGCGGGAGCGCGCTACGACCGTTACGATTACGCGCCGCAGGTGGATGCCACCTTCGTGGACCGCACCGGCACCGTGCGTGATGTGAGCTTCGCCTCGCCGAGCTGGCAGCTGGGCGCGGAATACCGCTTCCTGCCCGATCACGCGCTGTGGGCCCAGGTGGGTCGTGGCTTCCGTGCGCCCACTGTGGCGGACATGTACTCGCCGACCAGCGCCACCCAGGTGATCAACGCGCAGAACGGCCAGCCGCTGCTGCTCAACGACACCGTGTCCAATCCGGACCTGGAGGCGGAAAAGAGCCTGAACCTCGAGTTCGGCTACCGCTGGAGCACGGACCGCGCGCAGCTGGGCCTGTCGGTGTTCCGCGACCGCTACGAGAACTTCATCGAGTACACCAACCTGGTCCAGTCGGTACCAGGTGGTTTCCGCACGACGGCGACCGGTCCGGTGCTGTACTCGCGCAACTACACGATGCCGACCAACGCGGGCGAAGTGACGGTCAAGGGCGCGGAGCTCGAGGGCCGCTGGCAGATCAGTGATGCGTGGTCCTCGCGACTGGCCGCGTCCTACGCCAAAGGCGAGAAGCGCAATGGCGATCCGCTGGAGAGCATCGTGCCGGCCAGCGCCGTGCTCGGCGTGCGCTATGCCCCCTCGCCGGTGTGGAACCTCACCGCCAGCGTGACCCATGCCGTGGCCAAGAAGACCAAGGACGCCTACACCACCGACGCCACCGGCAAGGTCACCACGCCGGCCTTCGTCGACAAGGCCGATGGCTACACCGTGCTGGATCTGTATGGCACCTGGAACGTCACCCCGCAGTGGAAGCTCAGCGCTGGCCTCTACAACCTGACCAACGAGACGTACTACCTCTGGCAGCGCGTGCGCAACGTCAACAAGGGCAGCAACACGCTCTACGGCTACGTCAACGATGAGGGCATCGGCCGCTACAGCGAGCCGGGCCGCAATGCACGGATCACGGTGGCCTACAGCTTCTGAGTCGGGGCGCCGAGCCACAGCCGTACAGGCGCCAACGGCCGGGCCGGTAGTGCCGGCCGCTGGCCGGCGCCAGACAAACAAAAAAAGGGCGACGCAGATGCGTCGCCCTTTCTACGTTTCAGCGATGCCCGAAGGAATCAGCTGGCGCGACCGCCACCGCCACCCTGGCTGCGGCCACCGCCGGCATTGCCACCGCCACGGCGCTGGCCCTGCGGCTGGCCACCGCGCGGTGCACCGCGGCCGGCGCCATCACGCTGACCGCCACCGGCTTTCTTCGGGCCGGCATGGGCGTGGCGCGGGGCCTCGGCGTGCGGGCGACGTGCATGCTTGCGCGGCGAGCGATCGCCACCCGGCAGTTCGGCCTTGCCCGGCGCGCTGTTGCCCCAGCGGATCGGGGTCTGCGGCTCGAAGCCCGGCACGTCGCGGATGTCCATGTCCTTGTCGAGCAGGCGCACGATCTGGCGCAGCAGCTTGGCTTCGTCCTGCGCCACCAGCGAGATCGCCTGGCCGGTCGAGCCGTTACGACCGGTACGGCCGATGCGGTGCACGTAATCCTCGGCCACCATCGGCAGGTCATAGTTGATGACCTTCGGCAGCTCGTTGATGTCGATGCCGCGCGCGGCGATATCGGTGGCCACCAGCACGGTCACGCGGCCGGCCTTGAAATCACCCAGCGCACGCAGGCGCTGGCCCTGGCTCTTGTTGCCGTGGATCGCCGCGGTCTTGATGCCGGACTTGTCCAGGAACATGGCCAGCTTGTCGCAGCCGTGCTTGGTTCGGCCGAACACCAGGGTCTGCTCACGGCTGTCCTGGGCCAGCAGGTGCAGCAGCAGCTCGCGCTTGCGCGGGCCATCGACCGGGTGCACGCGGTGGCTGATGTTCTCGGCAACGGTGTTCTTCGGCGTGACCTGGATCTGCTCCGGGTTGCGCATGAACTCCAGCGCCAGCTGCTTGATGCTCTCTTCGAAGGTCGCCGAGAACAGCAGGGTCTGGCGGTTCTGGCGCGGCAGCTTGGCGAGGATCTTCTTGATCGACGGCAGGAAGCCCATGTCGAGCATGCGGTCGGCTTCGTCCAGCACCAGGATTTCGATGCCGGAAAGGTCGACGCTGCGGCGCTCGATGTGATCGATCAGGCGGCCCGGGCAGGCGACCAGCAGGTCCACGCCACGGCGCAGCACGTCGAACTGGTTGCCCATGCCGACGCCGCCGTAGATGCAGGCGCTCGGGATGCGCAGGTACTTGCTGTAGCCGCGCAGGCTGTCATGCACCTGGGTGGCCAGCTCGCGGGTCGGGGTCAACACCAGCGCGCGCGGACGGCGCGGGCCATCAACGGCCTGCGGGTTGGTGCCCAGGTGCTGCAGCAGCGGCAGGCCGAACGCGGCGGTCTTGCCGGTACCGGTCTGTGCGCCGGCCAGCAGGTCGCGGCCTTCCAGGGCGAGCGGGATGGCCTGCTCCTGGATCGGGGTGGGGGTTTCGTAGCCCTGCTCGGCCAACGCGCGCAGCAGGAACGGGGCAAGGCCCAAGGATTCAAAAGACATCGGGTGGAAGCTCCAAAGACAAAGTAACGCCAGGCCGAATGGCCGGACGCGAGGCAGATCAATGTGATCGGCTGACTCGGAGCGTTCCCGTAAACCGCGCTGCGAGAATTGGGTGCAGTCGACGCGGTGCGCAGACTGGAATGCATGACGAATGGCGTCGGAGTGGGGGCGGGCGACGGATCGTTTGATCCATATCGCCGGCGATCCCGAAGGGAAACGGACGGCCGCTGCAGACCCGGATAGTCTAACGGATGTTTGAGACCCATACCAAACCCCCCTGTTCAGCTTGGGAGGAGGGGGGCGGAACGGTAGAGCCACGCCATGCGTGGCTGCTCCTGCGCGTAGGCAATGCATTACGGTAAGGCGATGCGGCGGTGCAGCTGGTAGGCCCGTCAACCATTTGATTACACTTGAAACCTATTTTCGCGATCCCGGATACCCACCATGAAGCTTGGTTCTTTGAAGGAAGGCGGCCGCGACGGCACCCTGATCGTGGTCTCGCGCGATCTGCGCCAGGGCGTGCGCGCCACCGGCATCGCCGCGACCCTGCAGCAGGCCCTGGAAGACTGGAGCCACCTGGCGCCGCGACTGAACGCCCTGTACGAATCGCTGAACGACGGCGACGCCGACGGCGTGTTCGATATCGACCTGCAGGCGCTGGCCGCCCCGCTGCCGCGTTCCTATGAGTTCGTCGACGGCAGCGCCTACCTGCCGCACGTGGCCCGCGTGCGCCGCGCCCGTGGCGCCGAGGTGCCGGAAAGCTTCTACACCGATCCGCTGATGTACCAGGCCACCAGTGCCGGCTTTTACGGCCCGCGCGATGCGGTCAAGGTGGTCAGCGAGGAATACGGCATCGACCTGGAAGCCGAGCTGGTGGTGATCACCGACGACGTGCCGATGGCGGTGACGCCCGAGCAGGCCGCCGGCCATATCCAGCTGATCGGCCTGGTCAACGATGTCTCGCTGCGCAACCTGATCCCGGGCGAGCTGGCCAAGGGCTTCGGCTTCCTGCAGTCCAAGCCGCGCTCGGCGTTGTCGCCGGTGTTCGTCACCCCCGATGAACTCGGCGAGGCGTGGCAGGACAGCAAGGTCCACCTGCCGCTGGTCACCCACATCAATGGCACCTGGTTTGGCGCGCCGGAAGCGGGTGTGGACATGCAGTTCAACTTCGCCCAGCTGGTCGCGCACGCGGCCAAGACCCGCCCGCTGGGCGCCGGTGCGATCGTCGGCTCGGGCACCATCGCCAACGAAGACACCAGCAAGGGCGCCTCCTGCTTCGCCGAACAGCGCACCGTGGAAACCCTGCGCGACGGCAAGCCGAGCACGCCCTTCATGTCCTTCGGCGACGTGGTGCGGATCGAGATGTTCGATGCGGCCGGCGACAGCATCTTCGGTGCGATCGAGCAGCGCATCGAGCAGGCGGCCAAGCCCTGAGCGCCGCGGCGGAGACCGTTATGGAACCGATCGAACTCTTCAGTTACTGGCGGTCCAGCGCGGCCTACCGCGTGCGTATCGGGCTGAACCTCAAGGGCCTTCCGCACCGGATCACCCCGGTGCACCTGGTCCGCGAGGGCGGTGAGCAGCACAGCGCGGCCTATGCCGCGCTCAACCCGCAGGAACTGGTGCCGACCCTGCGCCATGGCGATCGGGTCCTGCAGCAGTCGATGGCGATCCTGGAGTACCTCGACGAGGTGTTCCCGGCCACGCCGTTGCTGCCCAGCGACGCCGAGGGCAGGGCGCGCGTGCGTGCGCTGGCCCAACTGGTGGCCTGCGACCTCCACCCGCTCAACAACCTGCGGGTGATGCAGTATCTGGAGCGCACGCTGCAGGCAAGCGCCGAGGCGCGCACGGCGTGGACGCTGCACTGGATGGCGGAGGGCTTGGCGGCGATGGAAACGCTGCTGGCCGATCATCTGGCGACGGGTACGTTCTGCCATGGCGACCAGCCCGGGCTGGCCGATGCCTGCCTGGTGCCGCAGCTGTACAACGCGCACCGGTTCGGCCTGGCGCTGGCGCCGTACCCGACCCTGCAGCGGATCGAGGCGGCGTGCCTGGCGCTGCCGGCCTTCGACGCGGCCCGGCCCGAGCATCAGATCGACGCAGGGTGACGGGTAGGCATCGACCGTTGGTCGATGCGCCTGGCCCATTGCCCCCGCCCAACGGTGGGGGCTTAGCCGTCAGAACCCGTGGGTGATCGACGCCGGTGCGCTGTTGGCCGAGAAATCCGCGTACGGATCGTGCTCGCCGCTGCCGCCTTCGGACAGCCGGAACTTCAACGCCAGGCCATCGCGCGAATCGGCCGCGCGCAGCGCTTCCTCCTGCTCGATGATGCCGTTCTTGGCCATCCGGAACAGGCACTGGTCGAAGCTCTCCATGCCTTCTTCCAGCGAGGCTTCCATCGCCGCCTTGATCTCGTGCACCTGGCCGCGGCGCAGCAGGTCGCGGATCATCGGCGTATTGATCAGCACTTCGGTGGCCGGCAGGCGGCGCCCGTCCTTGCCCTTGACCAGGCGCTGGGAGACCACCGCGCGCAGGTTCAGCGAGAGGTTCATCAGCACGTTGCGATGTGCACTCTCAGGGAAGAAGTTGAGGATGCGCTCGATGGTCTGGTCGGCGTTGTTGGAGTGCAGGGTGGCCAGGCACAGGTGCCCGGTTTCGGCGAAGGCGATGGCCGCTTCCATCGTTTCCGCATCCAGGATTTCGCCGATCAGGATGACATCGGGCGCTTCGCGCATCGCGTTCTTCAACGCGTCGTGGAAGGTGTGCGTGTCGAGCCCGACCTCGCGCTGGTTCACGATCGACATCTTGTGCTTGTGCAGGTACTCGATCGGGTCCTCGATGGTGAGGATGTGCCCGGTGGTGGTGCTGTTGCGGTGGTCGATCATCGAGGCCAGCGAGGTGGACTTGCCCGAGCCGGTCGAGCCGACCACCAGCACCAGCCCGCGTGGCGTCATGATGACGTCCTTGAGCACCTGCGGCAGGTTGAGCTCTTCGATGCTGGGGATCTTGCTGCGGATCGCACGGATCACCATGCCGACCTCGCCGCGCTGCTTGAATACGTTGACGCGGAAGCGCCCGGCATCGGGCAGGGCAATGGCCATGTTGAGCTCGAGCTCGCGCTCGAACTGCGGGGCCTGGCCTTCATCCATCAACGAGTAGGCGATCTTCTTGACCATCCCGGGCGGCAACCCGGTATTGCCCAGCGGATAGAGTTTCCCCTCGATCTTGATGTATACCGGTGCTCCGGTCGTCAAGAACATGTCCGACGCGTTCTTTTCGGTCATCAGCTTCAGGAAATAGCCGATATCCATGCGAAATGTTTCCCCAACAATCAGCGGCTTGCCATTGCAAGCGCACCGCAGGCTTCCGACAATGGCCGTGCACACAACTTCTGGCGACGGCACCCCCAATGAAACCTAGCTTCGCACAAATACGACGGGCCCTGTATGTGACGGTGTGCGCATTCGCGCTCTCTGGTGCCGCACAAGCGCAGGATGGCGCCCTGGAGCTGATGCAGGCCCAGCAGGCGGTCGACAAGGCCACCCAGGCCGATGCCGACCAGTACGCCCCGGACCTGATCGCCGTGGCCCGCCAGGGCCTGGAGCAGGCCCAGCGTGCCGCTGGCGACCGCCGCGAGCGCAAGAACGCGCCGATACTGGCCGTTCGCGCCACGGTCGATGCCGACCTGGCCCGCGCCCGCAGCGAAGAAGCCACCGCCACCGCGCAGCTGCAGCTGCGCCGCAATGAAGTCAGCCAGCTGCAGCGCCAGTTGGCCACCGGGGAAGACCGCTGATGATGTCCACCAAGATGCGCATGCCCTGCCTGCTGCTGGCCGCCAGCCTCAGCCTGCCGCTGATGGTCCAGGCCGCCGATGACCCGGCCGTGGCCCAGCTGACCCAGCGTCTGATGGCGATCCAGTCCAACCCGGATGCGGCCCAGCTGGCCGCCTTCGAGCGCTTGCAGGCCCAGCAGGCCGTGGCCGATCTGGCCAAGGCCAAGCGCCGCGACCAGGACCAGGCCCGTTATCTGGCCGAGCGCCGGGTCGAGATCGCCGAGACCAGTGTCCGTGCCGCGCTGGCCCAGCGTGAGGTGGATCAGCTTGAACGCACCCGCAGCGAGCTGCTGATCGAAGCCAGCCGCCGCGATGCCCAGCGTGCCCGCCAGGAAGCCGAGCGCCTGCGCGTGCAGGCCCAGATCCAGGCCGAGGAAAGCGAGCGCCTGCGCCAGGCGGCCGAGCAGGAAGCGCTGGCCCGCCAGGATGCCGAAACCGCGCTGACCAGCGTGGCTGGCAAGCAGACCGCGCGACTGAGCGCCGCCCAGCAGAACGCGGCCAAGCTGGCCCGTGAGGAAGCCGAGCTGGTGGCGGGCAGCAAGCTGCCGGGCTCCAAGTTCGACAGCCGCGGCGAAGTGTTCACCTTCAACGGCGATGCTTTCGCGGCCGGCAAGGGCAGCCTGTCCGGCGGTGCCAAGGGCCAGGCCAAGGCCTTGGCCGAGTACCTGAACATCGGCAAGAAGGGCCGGGTCCGGATCGAGGCGTACGACGCCGCGGCCGGTGTCGGCCAGCAGCGCGCCGAGGCCCTGCGCGATGCGCTCGTGGCGGCTGGTGTCAGTGCCAGCCGGCTGCAGGTCAGCGGCAAGAAGGCCGCCGCGACCAAGGCCCGCTCGGCCGAGGTCATCATCGCGCCCTGATGCCGGACCGGTGCTGCGTCATGCGCGGGGGTCATGACGCAACTGGTTGTTTTTGTTTAATTTTCGTTGTTCTGCGCGTTCAGCCTGAACCCCGCTTAGGCGGGGTAGACGATATCGTTTGAAAGGGTTGAACCGGCCCCGAAGCAAGCGTAGGGTCAGTTGTCCGGGTCGCCTTCCGCGGCCCGGACGATAGGAGGGCCGGCAATGCACCAGCGCCACGAATCACAGCAGTCCGAGGTCCAGTCCCTACTGGCCGCCGCTGCGGGTTCGCAGGTCAGGGTTGGGCGGCACTCCGCCCCAAGCAGCGCCCCGTGCCGTCAGGCCGGGGCGTTCTTGTTTCTGCAGAAGCGATAGGAGGTTCATCATGTTTGAAGGTCAGCCCCAGAGCGATATCGACGCACGGCGCAAGCAGGATCCTGAATTCAAGGCGCTCTACGAACGGCACCAGAAGTTGAACAAGAAGTGCATGGATGCCGAGCTGGGTGTGCTTCCGATAGACAGCCTCACCCTGGGACAGATGAAGCGTGAAAAGCTGCTGGCCAAGCAGAAACTGGAACGGATGTACGCCTCCCCCGTGCACTGACCCCCCTTGCTGCCCTACGTCGCGGGCGGTTCCGGTCTCCTCGTCGACCGGTGCCGTCCGCGCCGCTTGATGAACGCGGCAACCTGACTTTCGCCGCCAACCGTCGGATAATCACCGGTCCGGCCGCATTGCGGCGCGAATCGATGTGATCCGATGGCAATCCACTCCTCCGTACTCGAACTCATTGGCCAGACCCCGATCGTCAAGGCCCAGCGCCTGGATACCGGTGTCTGCGAGCTTTACCTGAAGCTCGAGAGTGCCAATCCCGGAGGATCGATCAAGGACCGCATCGGCCTGTCGATGATTGAAGCCGCCGAGCAGCGTGGCGACCTCAAGCCGGGCGCGACCCTGGTCGAGGGCACCGCCGGCAACACCGGCCTGGGCCTGGCGCTGGTCGCCCAGCAGAAGGGCTACAAGCTGATCCTGGTCGTGCCGGACAAGATGAGCCGCGAGAAGATCTTCAACCTCAAGGCGATGGGCGCCGAAGTGCGCCTGACCCGTTCGGATGTGGCCAAGGGGCACCCCGAGTACTACCAGGACATGGCCAAGCGCGTGGCCGAGGAAACCCCCGGCGCGTACTTCATCAACCAGTTCGGCAATCCGGACAACCCGGCCGCGCATGAGTTCGGCACCGGCCCGGAAATCCTGGCGCAGATGGACGGCGACCTGGACGCGATCGTGTTCGGCTGTGGCAGCTCCGGCACCATGACCGGCCTGTCGCGCGCCTTCTCCACCCTCTCGCCGAAGACCGAACTGGTCCTGGCCGACCCGGTCGGCTCGATCCTCGCCGAATACATCAATGACGGCGTGCTCAACGACAAGTCGGGCAGCTGGCTGGTGGAAGGCATCGGCGAGGACTTCCTGCCCTCGATCGCCGATTTCAGCCGCGTCACCAAGGCCTACGCGATCAGCGATGCCGAGAGCTTCCATACCGCGCGCGAGCTGCTGGGCAAGGAAGGCATCCTCGGCGGCTCGTCTACCGGTACCCTGCTGGCCGCGGCGCTGAAGTACTGCAAAGAGCAGACCACCCCGAAGAAGGTGCTGGTGCTGGTCTGCGACACCGGCAACAAGTACCTGTCCAAGATGTACAACGACTACTGGATGCTGGACAACGGCTTCCTGGAGCGCCCGCAGAGCGGCGACCTGCGCGACCTGATCCTGCGCCCGTACGGCCAGCGCGATACTGTCGTGATCGGCCCGAACGACCTGCTCACCACCGCCTACCAGCGCATGAAGCTGTACGACGTGTCGCAGCTGCCGGTGATGGACGGCGACCAGCTGGTCGGCATCGTGGATGAAAGCGACGTCCTGCTGCATGTGTACGGCGACGAAGCCCGCTTCCGCGACCCGGTCGCCACCGCGATGGTCAGCAAGCTGGACCGCCTGGACGTGAAATCCCCGATCGAGGCCCTGCTGCCGGTGTTCGACCGTGGCCAGGTCGCCATCGTCATGGATGGCGCCAACTTCCTCGGCCTGATCACCCGCATCGACCTGCTGAACTACCTGCGCCGGCGCGTACAGTAAGCGTCTGTGTCGCAATGAACCCATGTTTATCCGCGTCAACGGCCGATTAAGCCACCGCTGATAGACTTCCGCTCCTTTTGCGGGGCCCCCCATGGGGGCTCCTCTTGCTGGGAAACAACATGTCCGATCACGCTTCTTCCGGGCACGGCGACCGCTCGCTCGCCCTGGCTACCCTGGCCATCCACGGCGGCCAATCGCCGGATCCGAGCACCGGCGCGGTGATGCCGCCGATCTATGCGACCTCCACCTACGCCCAGTCCAGCCCCGGCGAGCACCAGGGCTTCGAGTACTCGCGTACCCACAATCCCACCCGCTTCGCCTACGAACGTTGCGTGGCCTCCCTGGAAGGCGGTAGCCGCGGTTACGCGTTCGCCTCGGGCATGGCCGCCAGCTCCACGGTGATGGAGCTGCTGGATGCCGGCAGCCACGTGGTGGCGATGGACGATATCTATGGCGGCACCTTCCGCCTGTTCGAGCGCGTGCGTAAGCGCACCGCCGGCCTGCAGTTCAGCTTCGTCGACCTGACCGACCTGGCCGCGTTCGAGGCCTCGATCACCCCGCAGACGAAGATGGTCTGGATCGAGACCCCGACCAACCCGATGCTGAAGATCGTGGACATCGCCGCAGTCGCTGCGATCGCCAAGCGCCACAACCTGCTGGTGGTGGTTGACAACACCTTCGCCTCGCCGATGCTGCAGCGCCCGCTGGAGCAGGGCGCGGATCTGGTCCTGCACTCGGCCACCAAGTACCTCAACGGGCACTCGGACATGGTCGGCGGCATGGTGGTGGTCGGTGACAACGCCGAACTGGCCGAGCAGATGGCCTTCCTGCAGAACTCCATCGGCGCCGTGCAGGGGCCGTTCGACAGCTTCCTGGCCCTGCGCGGCCTGAAGACCCTGCCGCTGCGCATGAAGGCACACTGCGCCAACGCGCTGGCCCTGGCCCAGTGGCTGGAAAAGCACCCGGCCGTCGAGAAGGTCATCTACCCCGGCCTGACCTCGCACCCGCAGCATGAACTGGCGACCCGCCAGATGAATGGCTACGGCGGCATTGTTTCGATCGTGCTCAAGGGCGGTTTCGAGGCGGCCAAGCGTTTCTGCGAGAAGACCGAACTGTTCACCCTGGCCGAGTCGCTGGGGGGCGTGGAAAGCCTGGTCAACCATCCTGCGGTGATGACGCATGCCTCGATCCCGGTGGAACGCCGCGAGAAGCTGGGCATCAGCGATGCGCTGGTGCGGCTGAGCGTGGGGGTTGAGGAGTTGGGGGATCTGCAGGTGGATCTGGAGCGGGCGCTGGGTACCGAGGCCGCTTGAGATGGGCATCCTGTCGGTATTCGGAAAAAACCGCTCGCTTGCCTACGAACTGACCCAGCGTGAAGTGCTGGGCCGGTATCGTGGCGCGAGCTTCGGCCTGTTGTGGTCGTTGATCAGTCCGTTCCTGATGTTGCTGGTCTACACGCTGGCGTTCGGCTTCGTGATGAAGGGGCGCTGGCCAGGCTCGAGTGGTTCGACGACTGATTTCGCGCTGATCCTGTTTGCCGGCTTGACCGTCCATGGGTTTTTTGCCGAGTGCTTCATCCGCGCGCCGCAGTTGATCGTCGGCAATACCGGTTATGTGAAACGCGTGGTGTTCCCGCTGGATATCCTGGTGTGGAGCATGACGTTCTCCGCGCTGTTCCACCTCGCCATGAACATGGTGGTATTGCTGATTCTGTATCTGTGCCTGAAAGGCAATATCCACGCCACTGCGCTGCTGTTGCCGCTGGTGCTGGCGCCCTTGGTGATCCTGACCGTTGGCGTCGGCTGGGCGGTATCAGCGCTGGGCGTGTACCTGCGCGACATCGGGCAGATTGCCGGCGTCGTCGCAACCGCCATGCTGTTCCTTTCCTCGGCGATCATTCCGGTGGAATCGGTGCCGGAGAGTTATCGCATCGTGTTTGAACTGAATCCACTGACCTTCATCATCAACCAGGTGCGTGAAGTGGTGATCTGGGGCCGCCTGCCGGATTGGACAGGACTGGCGATCTACACGGTGATCGCCTGCGTGGTCGCATTCATCGGACATCGCATTTTCACCAAGCTGCGCGTGGGGTTTGCCGATGTCCTCTGAAGTCACTGCGGCAGAAACCGTCATCGAGGTCCAGGGCGTCGGCAAGGCGTACCACATGTACGAGCGACCCTCGCATCGCCTGTGGCAGGCGCTGGCCGGCAAGCGCAAGTCGTTCTACAAGGATTTCTGGGCGCTGCGCGGCGTCAGCTTCTCGATCCGCCGCGGCCAGACCGTGGGTATCGTTGGCCGCAACGGGTCGGGCAAGTCGACCCTGCTGCAGATGATCGCCGGCACCTTGAACCCCACCGAAGGCCATATTTCGGTGAAGGGACGGGTCGCCGCCCTGCTGGAACTGGGCAGCGGCTTCAACCCGGAATTCACCGGGCGTGAGAACGTGCTGCTCAACGCGACCATCCTTGGGCTGCGACGCGATCAGATCGAGCAGCGGATGCAGAGCATCCTGGCGTTCGCCGACATCGGCGAGTTCATCGATCAGCCTGTGCGCAGTTACTCCAGTGGCATGTCCGTGCGCCTGGCGTTCGCGGTGATCGCCCACGTGGATGCGGACATCCTGATCATCGATGAGGCACTTGCGGTCGGTGATGCGTTCTTCTCGCAGAAGTGCATGCGCTTCCTGCGCGAGTTCCAGAAACACGGCACCCTGCTGTTCGTGAGCCACGATGCCGCGGCCGTCACCAACCTCTGCGAGAACGCGGTATGGCTGGAGAACGGCAAGATGCGCCTGGCCGGGACCTCGCAGGAGGTGGTCGAGGCCTACATGACCGAACAGCACGTCGTCGGCCGGCGCGAGGCAGGGTCCGAAGACATCGTCGTGGCGGCGAAGAAGAAGCCCCGCCGGTTGTCGACCGATCATGCCGATTTCCGCCAGGACGCCTTCAATGAAGCGGGCGTGCAGAATCGCATCGCGTTGTTCGAGTTCGATCCGGACAATGTCGGGCAGGAGTTCGGCGCGGACGGTGCGCGCATTGTCGATGTGCGCATGACAGATGCCGAAGGCACGCCGCTGTCGATCCTGGAAGGAGGCGAGCTGGTGCGCCTGGAGGTGCGGGTCGCCCTGCGCGAAACCCTGGACAACCTGATCGTCGGCTTCTACGTGAAGGACCGACTGGGCCAGCGCCTGTTCGGTGACAACAGTTACTTCGCCTGCAAGGACGCGCCCGTGTCCGGCGAGGCAGGCGAGACCGTGGTAGGGGCATTCGTCTTCCGGATGCCGATCATGCCGTCCGGTTCCTACATGGTCGATGTTGCCGTGGCCTCCGGCGACCAGCACGACCATACACAGCAGCATTGGATCCACGACGCGCTGGAGTTCCGCGCGCTGGATGAAACCATGCGGTTCGGCCTGATCGGGTTGCCGATGCTGTCCATTGAAGTTTCCAAGGAGTCGCGATGATCGAGTTTACCGGCGAGCGCTTTGTGCCCACTGAGCACGGCGTGATCAGGCAGGAGCACCTGCATCGCTATGCGTGGTGCCTGCCGCTGGTGGAAGGCAAGGACGTGCTCGATGTCGCCAGTGGCGAAGGCTATGGCAGCGCCATGCTGGCCTCCAAAGCGCGCTCGGTGCGCGGCGTGGATATTTCCCACGATGCAGTGAATCATGCCGCCGAACGGTATGCCGCGCTTGGCAACCTGCAGTATCTGCAGGGTTCGGCAGCGGCCATTCCGCTTGCCGATGACAGCGTGGATGTCGTGGTGTCCTTCGAGACCATCGAGCACCTGCTGGAGCAGGATGAAATGATGGCCGAGATCCGGCGCGTGCTGCGCCCGGACGGCATTCTGGTCATGTCCTCGCCGAACAAGGAGGTCTACTCCGACCAGGCCGGTTACCACAACGATTATCACGTCAAGGAACTCTATCTCAATGAGTTCCAGGCCCTGCTGGAGAAGTACTTCCCGGCGGTGGAACTGTCCGGTCACCGCATGGCGGTCTGCTCGACCATCACGCCCCTGGATGGCGCGCCGGAACAGCAGGTGTTCCAGGCGTTGGCCGATACCGGCGAACGCGTGGAGCAGCGCGTGGCGCACATGCCGGCGGCGGTCTACTTCGTGGCCATCGCCGCGGCAGACCGTGGGCTGATCCCGGTGCTGCCTGCCTCGGTGCTGTATGCCGAAGGCGAAGATCTTTACAACCATCATCATGAAGTGGCCCGGTGGGCGAAGGCGCAGGATGCGGAGATCGCGTCGTTGCGCGGTCACGTGCAGCGCGAGCAGGCCGAGGTCGGGTCGTTGCACGGGCACCTGTCACAGCAGCAGAACGCGTTGGAGAAGCTCGCAGGAGAATTCGAGCAGCAGCGACAGACTGTCGAGAGCCTCGCAGGCGAGCTCGAACATCAGCGTCAATTGATGAACTCACGGGGGATTGAGCTTCAGCAAAAGCAGCATCATGCCGAAGTCCTCGAGCGTAACCTGGCGCACGCGCAGAATGTGCTGAGCGTCGAGCGCGATCATGCCCGCCGGCTCGAAGGCGCCATCGCGGCGTTGTGGGAAGCGAAAATCCAGCTGGAAGTCGATCTGTCCAATCTCTTGGGCAGCGCACGGGATGACCTCCACAAGCATCACCTTGATATCGGGCTGTTGATGGCCTCGGCGGGGGGAGTGTCCAGTGAATCACCCGCCGCGGACCTGGCGGCCGATCGTCGGCGCGAACAGGAACTGGCCGACGTCGTGCAGCGCTATCGTGGTGAGTTGTCGTCGCTGCAGGCATTCACCAGCACGTTGTTGCAGTCGAAATCGTGGAAAGTCACACGGCCGCTGCGGTTCCTGTCCCGTGTCGTGCGGGGTGACAGCGATGCCGTGTTGAATTCGCTGCGTGCCACTGGCCTGGCACGGCATCGCCTGCTCGCGCCCTTGGTGCCGACGATCAAGCGGTTCTTGATGCGTCGCCGGGACGCTGTCGTGGTTCCGGTGGAGGGGCTCAAGCTGGATCAGATTCTCCAGAATCCCGACCAGGCGCTGCAGGACCTCCGCTTCGAGTCAGTCGAGGCGCCGGTGGTCAGCATCGTCATCCCCACCTACGGCAACTACGAACAGAGCCTGGCCTGCATCGCATCGATCGCCCGTGCCGGTGCGGATGTTTCCTTCGAGGTGCTGGTCCTGGAGGATGCTTCCGGCGATCAGGACATCAAGAAGCTCGCCCGGATTCCGGGCCTGCGGTTCCACGATAACCCGACGAACCTCGGCTTCCTGCTGTCATGCAATCAGTCCTTGACCCTGGCCAAGGGCGAGTTCATTTACCTTCTCAACAACGACACCGAAGTGACGCCTGGCTGGCTGGACGCACTGGTGCAGGTCTTCCGGACCCATCCGGACGCCGGCATGGTCGGCTCCAAACTCGTCTATCCGGACGGGCGGCTGCAGGAGGCCGGTGGCATTGTCTGGGCCGACGGCAGTGCCTGGAATTTTGGCCGTCTGGATGTTCCCGGCAGATCGGCTTATTGCTATCTGAAGGAAGTCGACTACGTCTCGGGTGCGTCGATCATGCTGCCGGCGACCTTGTTCCGGACGCTGGGTGGCTTCGATGAGCGCTATGTACCGGCCTACTATGAAGATACCGATCTTGCCTTCCGGATCCGCGAACAGGGGTTGAAGGTCTATCTCCAGCCTGCATCGGTTGTCGTCCATTACGAAGGTCTGTCCAGCGGCACCGATGAAACGACCGGCGTGAAGGCGTTCCAGGCGATCAACCGCGAGAAGTTCCTGGCACGCTGGGAAAACACGCTGCGCGACGAACAGTTCCCGAACGCCCAGGATGTGTTCCTGGCGCGCGACCGCTCCCGCAACCGCCGACACGTGCTGGTCGTGGACCATTACGTACCGCAGCCGGACCGCGATGCGGGATCACGGGCGACCTGGCAGGTGATCGAGACCCTCGTCCGCCAGGGGTGCCAGGTGTCGTTCTGGCCCGCCAATGCGTACCAGGACCCGATCTATACCCCGCCGCTGCAACAGCTCGGCGTTGAGGTGCTGTGCGGCTCGGAGTACGTCGGTCGCTTCGACGCATGGCTGACCGAACACGGCAACTACCTTGATGCGGTGGTGCTGAACCGGCCGCATATCTCGGCCGACCTGGTGGGCAGCGTACGCCGGCACAGCCGTGCCACGCTGGTCTATTACGGACATGACATCCACCACCTGCGCATGCAGCAGCAGCTCGCGCTGCACCCGGACGATGAGCTCGAGAAGGAAACCCAGCGCTATCAGGATTTCGAGCATTCGCTGTGGAAGCAGGCCGACGTGATCCTCTATCCCTCGGCGGATGAAACCGCTCATGTACGCCATTGGCTGGACACGCACGTGCGTGGCGTCGACATCCGCGCGGAGACCATCCCGCTGTATGCCTACGAACCCGTCCCCGACGCCGCCATGCTCGGGCCTGAGCAGCGGCAGGACATCATTTTCGTGGCAGGTTTCGCGCATGCTCCGAATGTCGATGCTGCCCTCTGGTTCGTCCGCGAGGTGTTTCCGCTCGTTCGCAGTGAAGCGCCGGGCGTGCGGCTGAGTCTGGTCGGTTCCAATCCACGTCCGGAAGTGCTGGCATTGGCGTCGGAGGACATCGAGGTCACCGGCTACGTCAACGATGCGGCCCTGGAGGAACGGTACCGACGCGCGCGGGTCGCCGTGGCACCCCTGCGATTCGGTGGCGGTGTGAAGGGGAAGGTGCTGGAAAGCCTGCAGTATGGCCTGCCGTGCGTGACCACTTCCGTCGGAATGCAGGGACTTGCCGACGCGTCCTCGTTCATGCAGGTGGCCGATGCGCCGGAGCCGATGGCAGCACGGATCCTGGCGTTGCTGCGCGACGACGCTCATTGGTCGCAGGTGTCTTCCGCCGAGAGGGCATTCATCCGGCGGTACTATTCGCACGATGCGTTGTGGGGTGTACTTTCCGCAGCCATCGGCACGCGCCCGCTCTCATCCTGAGCATCGTCGCGTGTAGCGGGTGCGCATGGGCCACGGGTTGGGCATGCCATTGCGGCGTTCGTGCTGCCGGGTGTGCGTTCCGGTGGGCACGCGCCGGCGTTTGAAACGGCGGGCCACCCATTACGGACCGGTGGCCTTGCTGCGTTCCGTCACCTTTGGAGTTCATTGCTTGCAGCCTTCTCTTCGCCAACGTGTCTCACTGCAGTTGCAGCGCCTGCCGGTCCAGGTTTCGCTGGGCCTCTGCGCCGTTCTGCTGCTCGGCGTGGTGCATCAGGTATTCGTCACGCGCGCCCACCCTGACGCGTTGTACATGGACTCGCTGCGACTGCTGTTCCAGCTGGACCAGTGGCAGGCGGGACACATGTCCACCCTCGACTTCTGGGGTCAGGGGTCATCGCATCGCGGTTTCGTCAACCAGCTGTTCCTTCTGGCCAATGTCACTCTGTTCGATCTGGATGTTCTGCTTGCCAACAGGCTGACCGGCATCGTCATCGGGCTCGTGGCAGCGGTCCTGGTGGTCGCGTGGTGCCGGGACGCAGCCCGGCAGGAAGGCAGGACCAACGTCCTGCTGCAGCTGACGGTCTCCATCGCCTTCGCGGTCCTGTGCTTCAGCTGGGCAGGTTTCGAGCTTTTGACGCTGGACCTTGGGCTGCCCCTGTGGACGAAGAACCTCAGCTTCGTGCTCTACATCTGTGCCCATGCCGGTCTCCTGGGAGGTCGTTCACGGCACCCGCTGGCCTTGACCATCGGGTTGTCGCTGGCTGGGCCGGTGATCGTGCTGCTGGTGGGCATGGGCTGGAACTACGCGTTCGTCGCCGCTGTGCTGGCCATGCAGGCGCTCGCGTTCCTGCCGCCCTGGCGAGCGAGCGGCGTGCGCCGCGGTGTTCTTCCCTCCCTGCTGCTCGTCGTCTCGATGATCGTCTATGTCAACGCGGGCAGCCTCACCGATGGTGCGGTGAAGGGCGGAGGTCTCAACATCGATGCGGACGCGCCGCTGTTGGCGCTGTATGCGCTGGGCTCGACCGTCGGATATCCAGAGGCCGTGCTTGTCGGTCGCTTCCCGTTGCTCCTCATCGCCGGGGCCGGGCTGGTGATGCTGCTGGTGGGCCTTGCGGCCACGGCAAGCTGGTTGCGTCGAGGCGCACCAGGCTCCCGCGTTCCTCTCTACCTTGTGCTGTACGGCGCGCTGGTCGCCGTCTCGGTGACGCTGGCGCGTGGTGCCGATGGTCCGCTGGCGGTGATGGCGTCGCGCTATTACATGGATATCGTGCTTGGCTTGATCGGGGTGCTTTGGCTTGCCGCGCGTGAGGTTCGTCTGCGGGCACCGGTGTCGATCGCGGCGTTGGCCGTCTGGTTGCTGGTGCTGGGCGTCATGGCCACCCATGCGCAGACCTATCGACACGAATGGATGATCAGTCCCTATCGCGCCCTGCTGTTCGCCGAGATGAACCGTGTCACGCTGCGGGCGGTGCCGGATGACTCGGCCGCGGCGATGCTGCAGTCCCCACTGATCCACGCCAGGCAAGGCTCGGAGGTAATGCGGACGCGCAGCCTGGCGGTGTTCAACGCCTCCCCGGCGGATGCGTGTTCCACGACGGCGATAGCCTATGGTCCTGGTTGGAACCAGGCAGAAGGCGCAGTACGTTGGTCGACGGACGATGCTGTACTGGAGTTGCCGCCGTGTGGGTGTGATTACAGCGCTGACCTGTATCTGCCCGCAGGCATGGCCCCACGACAGGTCACGGTAGGCGGCACTGATGGGGTGATGCAGCAGCTGTCGGTGAGCCCGGGAGAGTCGGTGCGCGCGCTTCTTGGCCAGGGCAGGGTGAAGCTGACCGCCGATCCGATCACGGTGCCCAGCAGGGACCTGCCGGGTGCGACCGACAGCCGTGAGCTCGGCGTGCTGGTTACCGGCTTCTCGGTCAGTTGCGGAGCGCATTGAGGATGGGCAGCGAAATGCAGGGCGGGACGCCTCTTTTTGAAGGAAAACCGGGTCCACTCCAGCGACTGATCCGTGATCAGCGCGTTCTTTTCCTGCTCGTGGGTGGCGCCAATACCGCATTCAGTACCGCGCTGTTCGCGTTGCTGAGCTGGAAGCTGGGCCCCTCGGTGCCCTCGGCGGTCAGCCTGTCCATCGCATGGCTGGTTTCGTTGGTCCTCGTGTTCAACGTTTACCGCCATCTGGTCTTCAGGGTGACGGGACACGCACTCAGGGACTTCGCCCGCTTCACCGGCGTCAACCTGCTCTCTTTCCTGCTCAACGCGGGGGCGCTGACGCTGCTGGTGGAGGTTGCTGGTTTCCCCGCGATCCCGACGCAGATCGCGATCACGTTCGCGGTGGTTGTCTTCAACTACTTCGGCCACAAGTACTTTTCGTTTCGAAGGAAAAAAGAGTGATGAGCACGCCTCTTCCGGCCTCGCCACGCGTTTCCGTTGTCATACCTGCCTACAACAATGCGCGTGACATCGAGGCTACGCTGCACTCGGTGCTCCGGCAGGACTACGACGATTTCGAGGTTGTCATCGCCGACCATTCCTCCACCGACGGTACCGCTGACGTCATCGCCCGGTTCTCGCAGGATCCGCGTGTCCGGATCCTGACCCCGACGCCGGTAGGCGGTGGTGCCAAAGCGAACTGGACGCGGGTGTCAGAGAATGCGCGTGGCGAGTTTCTCAAGCTTCTCTGTGGCGACGATCTGATCACACCCGATGCCCTGCGGCTGCAGGTGGCGGCGTTCGATGCCCATCCGCAGGCAGTGCTGGTGGCGTGTCGGCGCAACCTTGTGGATGCCGCAGGCAAGCAGCTCATGGCGGCCCGTGGCCTGGCCGGACTGCGCGGCTATGTACCCGGTCCGCAGGCGGTGCGCGCTTCGATCCTGTCGGGCACCAACATTTTTGGTGAGCCCGGCTGCGTGATGATGCGCCGTGATGTGTTCGAGCAGGTCGGTGGGTGGGATGAGCGTTTCCCGTACCTGATCGATCAGGCCAGTTACAGCCGGGTGATGATGCAGGGCGGGATGGTTGCGATCGACGCCGTACAGGCGAGCTTCCGCATCAGCGCCACGCAGTGGAGTGTGCGCCTGGCCCAGCAGCAGTCCAGCCAGGCGATCGCGTTCCACGAAGATTTCTTCGCCGCGCATCCGGGCCTGCTCTCGGCAGCCGAGTTGCGCCGTGGCAACCGCCGTGCGAAATGGATGGCCTACGCCCGGCGCCTGGCGTACATGTGGCTGCGACGCCGGATGTAAACCTGTCAACCGTCCGTGGGCGCGTCGGCCTTCAAATTGACGGTGGCGCCGACCACATACTGCGGGCGGTTGTTGACGTTGAGCAGGATCCGACCGACGTATTCACCAATGGCGCCGAGGGCCAGCAGCTGAAGGCCACCCATGAACAGGATCGCCACGATCAATGAGGGCCAGCCCACCGCCATGTCCGGCACGGCGAATTTCCGGATGATCACGCCGAGCGCGAACAGGAAGGCGAAGGCCGAGGCGATCAGTCCCGCCAGCGACACCAGGCGAAGCGGAACGATCGAGAAGCTGGTGGCCATCTGCAGCCACAGCGAGATGGACTTGCGCAGGCTGTAGCCGGACTGACCATCCTGGCGGTCATGATGACGCGCGGTGATCATCGTGTAGTTCGAGGTACTCTGCAGCAGCAGGCCATCAACGTAGACGAAGGGCCCCTGGTAAGTCAGCGCGGCTTCGCAGATTTCCCGCCGCATTCCGCGGAAGGGGGAGAGGTAAAGGTCGCGGGGCTTGTTCAACAGGATGCTGGCGACCATGTCGTTGAACGCACTGCCGGCACGCTTCCACAGCGCATGTCGGCGCGACTCGAACTGCACGTAGCACAGGTCCGCGCCGTTGCGCAGGGTCTCGATGATGCGTGGAATATCATCCGGATCATGCTGGAGGTCATCGTCCATCGTGATCACGAATTCACCCTTGGCGTGCGCGAACCCTGCCATCACTGCGTTGTGCTGGCCGGCGTTGCGGCGAAGGTTCACGCCCTTCAGCCATGGGCGCGTACGTGCCAGCTCCTGGATCACCTGCCAGGCATCGTCCGGGCCATGGTCATGCACCAGTACCACCTCGAAACCACCCGCGCGCGTTGTTGCCGACAGCGCTGCCTGGAGCCGGTCCGCTAGGGCGGGCAGGATGCCGGCGCTGCCATAGACAGGTATGACGACGGAGATTTCAGGATTCATGGGGCTGGCCGTAGTACTTGTGGATCACGCGGAGAGGGTAGTCTGGACCAAAATCCAGCCCGATGTCGCGCGCCGTGCGCTCGGCCAGCGCGGTATCAATCAGCATCTCCTCGCCCCGGTCCACCGCGATGATCTGCGCGCGGCGTCCAAGCACGGATTCGAACAGGCCGACGATCTCCGTCATCGGCAGCGACCATGGGGAAGCGATCGAGGCCACCTTGGGCACCGGCCCAGCGCCGGAGAGCAGCTGCGCGGCGATGCGGACGACGTCGTCGATATCGATCAGATTGCGGCAGGCGCGTGTCCAGACGGTCAGCGGATCGCCAGCCAGGATGCGGTCTCGCAGGAAGTTGGTGAGCGTGTTCGGATTGCGGGTATGCCCGACCACCTGTGGAAGCCGCAGTACGATACCGGCCGGATGCGCGGCGACCAGTGCTTCCATGGCACGTTTGTGCCGGAAATAGGGCGAGTCCTGCAGCGGGTTGACCACATTGCAGCTGCCGAAATAGACCAGCCGGGTGATGTCGCCGGCCAGGTACTGCGCCAGCATTGCACGCTCGCGTGCGAAGGCGGCCGGGTCTGTTTCGCTGGAGTTGGACACCCCGGAGGCGAAAATGACGGTTCTGGCGTCGTCTGCGAACAGGGGCGCGAATGCACGCGCCACCAGTCCCGAACCGACGATCATCGCAGGTCCCCGTTCGGTAGGCAGTGGCGGAAAGGTACGGGCATATCGAATCACGTCCATGCTGGGCGGCCGGTGGCAGCGCTGCGGCCACCCGGGGGGCTTACCTTACGCGGCCTGGACGGCCCGCGGAAAGAGGCAGGGCGTGAGGGCCGAGGCCATCACGCCCTGCGGGTCGGGCTCAGCCCAGCGCCGCTTCCAGCTCCGGCAGCAGGGTGAACAGATCCCCCACCAGGCCGATATCGGCGATCTCGAAGATCGGCGAATCCGGGTCCTTGTTGATCGCCACGATGGTGCCCGCGTCCTTGATGCCGGTCAGGTGCTGGATGGCACCGCTGATGCCGACGGCCACGTACAGCTCCGGCGAGATGATCTTGCCGGTCTGGCCGACCTGCAGGTCGCTCGGCACATAGCCGGCGTCCACGGCGGCGCGGGAGGCACCGACCGCGGCACCGAGCTTGTCGGCCAGCTGGAAGATCACCTTGAAGTTCTCTTCCGAACCCACGCCACGGCCGCCGGACACTACGCGCTTGGCGCTCTGCAGGTCCGGGCGGTCGGTGGCACCGGCGGCGAGGCCGATGAAGCGGGTGTGGCTCGGCAGGGTCGCATCGACGCTGGCCGCTTCCACGCTGGCGCTGCCGCCCTTGGCTGCTTCCGGCCACGAGGCGGCACGCACGGTGGCGACCACGATCTGGTCGGCCGGCACTTCGACGGTGATGATGGCGTTGCCCGCATAGATCGGGCGCTTGAAGCTGTGGCTGCCTTCGACGGTCATCAGGTCCGAGACCTGGTTGACGCCCAGCAGGGCGGCCACGCACGGCATCAGGTCCTTGCCGAAGGTGGTCGAGGGGCCGAACACGTGGGTGTAGCCGGTGGCCAGCTTCGCGATCTGCGGGGCCAGCACCTGGGCGAGCGCCTGCGCGTTGGCGGCGTTGGCCACGGTCAGTACCTTGGCCACGCCCGCCAGCTGCGCGGCCTCGGCGGCTACGGCGGCCGGATCCGCGGCCAGCACCAGCACGTCGATGCTGGCGCCGCTGATCGCGGCGGCCGCACTGACGGTCTTGGCGGTGGCGGCGTTGAGCTTGCCGTCGTGGTGTTCAGCGACAACGAGGATCTTGGTCATTACAGCAACCCCTTCTGCTTGAGTGCGGCGACCAGTTCGGCCGCGTCCTTGACCATCACGCCCTTGCTGCGCTTGACCGGCGCGGCGTACTGGGTGGTCTTGAAGGTATCGGCGGCGTCCACGCCGAGGTCGGCCAGCTGCAGGGTTTCCAACGGCTTCGCCTTGGCCTTCATGATGTCGGGCAGCTTGATGAAGCGCGGCTCGTTCAGGCGCAGGTCGGTGGTGACCACGGCCGGCAGGTCGACTTCCAGCGTTTCCAGGCCGGCGTCGACTTCACGGGTGACCGTGGCCTTGCCGTCGGCAATGTCCAGCTTGCTGGCGAAGGTCGCCTGCGGGCGGCCCCACAGCGTGGCCAGCATCTGGCCGGTCTGGTTGGCATCGTCATCGATGGCCTGCTTGCCCAGGATCACCAGGTCCGGCTGTTCCTTCTCGACCAGCTTGAGCAGGGTGCGGGCGGCGGTCAGCGGCTGGATCGCCTGGTCGGTCACGACATGGATGGCGCGGTTGGCGCCCATGGCCAGGCCGTTGCGCAGGTGCGCCTGGGCATCGGCCGGTGCGATCGTGGCGACCACGACCTCGGTGGCGATGCCCTTGTCGCGCAGGCGCAGCGCTTCTTCCAGCGCGATTTCATCGAACGGGTTGGGGGACAGCTTGACGCCGTCGGTGACCACGCCGGAACCGTCCGGCTTGACCTGAATGCGGACGTTGTAGTCCACCACGCGCTTGTACGCGACGAGGATTTTCATCTGGTGCTGGATCCTTCAATAACGGGAGAACGTCCGGTTCTTTGACTAGCAACCGGTTCGGGGGTGGGACAGCGATTCTAACTGGCGCAAGGGCACCATGCGAATGCGTATGGTTATGCTGCAGCGCGTCATGAAATCGACGGAAAACGCCGACTGTTCACGCTGCACGGGCAGTCGTGAAGACGGCCGCCATGTATCCTGTGGCGCTGAGTCGGGGCGCCACCAGGCCCCCTGCACGCACATCGAACAGGAGAACGGGTAGTGCCCACATGGCTTGTCACCGGCGGAGCCGGATTCATTGGCGGTAACTTTGTCCTCGAAGCGGTCGCCAAAGGCGTGCGCGTCATCAATCTCGATGCGCTGACCTACGCGGGCAACCTCAAGACGCTGGCCTCGCTGGACGGCAACCCGGACCACGTGTTTGTCGAGGGCGACATCGGCGACCAGGCGCTGGTGTCGCGCCTGCTGGCCGAGCACCAGCCCGACGCGGTGCTGAACTTCGCCGCCGAAAGCCACGTGGACCGTTCCATCGACGGCCCGGGCGCGTTCATCCAGACCAACGTGGTGGGCACCCTGGCGCTGCTGGAAGCCGTACGCGATTACTGGAAGGCGCTGTCGGACGACAAGGGCCAGGCGTTCCGCTTCCTGCACGTCTCCACCGATGAGGTCTACGGCACCCTCGGCGAGACCGGCAAGTTCAGCGAGACCACCCCGTATGCGCCCAACTCGCCGTACTCGGCGTCCAAGGCGGCCTCGGACCATCTGGTGCGCGCGTTCCACCACACCTACGGGCTGCCGGTGCTGACCACCAACTGCTCCAACAACTACGGCCCGTACCACTTCCCCGAGAAGCTGATCCCGCTGGTGATCGCCAAGGCCCTGGCCGGCGAACCGCTGCCGGTCTACGGCGATGGCAAGCAGGTGCGCGACTGGCTGTTCGTCAGCGACCACTGCGAAGCGATCCGCACCGTGCTGGCCAAGGGCCAGGTCGGTGAGACCTACAACGTCGGCGGCAACTCCGAGAAGCAGAACATCGAAGTGGTGCAGGCGATCTGCGCACTGCTCGATGCACGCCGCCCGCGTGAGGATGGCCAGCCGCGCGCCAGCCAGATCACCTACGTGACCGACCGCCCCGGCCATGACCGCCGCTACGCGATCGATGCCTCCAAGCTCAAGGACCAGCTGGGCTGGGAGCCGAAGTACACCTTCGAGCAGGGCATCGGCTTCACCGTGGACTGGTACCTGGACAACCAGGACTGGGTCAACGGCGTGCTCGACGGCAGCTACCGCCTGCAGCGCATCGGCACCACCGCCTGAGCGCGGTGATCACCAGACAGAGGACAACCGCATGACTCAACGCAAGGGCATCATCCTCGCAGGTGGTTCGGGCACGCGCCTGTATCCGATCACCAAGGGCGTCAGCAAGCAGCTGCTGCCCGTGTACGACAAGCCGATGATCTACTACCCGCTCAGCGTGCTGATGCTGGCCGGGATCCGCGACGTGCTGATCATCAACACGCCGCACGAGCAGGCGCTGTTCCAGAGCCTGCTCGGCGATGGCTCGCAGTGGGGCATGAACATCGAGTACGCCGTGCAGCCGAGTCCGGACGGGCTGGCGCAGGCCTACCTGATCGGCAAGGACTTCATCGGCGGCAAGCCGAGCTGCCTGGTGCTGGGCGACAACATCTTCCACGGTCATGGCCTGCGTGAAGTGCTGCGCAATGCCGACCAGCGCGATACCGGTGCCACGGTGTTCGGTTACTGGGTCAATGATCCGGAGCGCTACGGCGTGGCCGAATTCGACAAAGCCGGCAAGGTCATCGATCTGGTCGAGAAGCCCGAAAAGCCGCGTTCGAACTATGCCGTCACCGGCCTGTACTTCTACGACGGCAACGCCAGCGATTACGCCGCGGAGCTGAAGCCGTCGCCGCGCGGCGAGCTGGAGATCACCGATCTCAACCAGCGTTACCTGCGCGAGGGCAACCTGCATCTGGAAGCGCTGGGTCGTGGCTATGCGTGGCTGGATACCGGCACCCACCAGTCGCTGCTGGAAGCCTCCAACTTCATCGAGACCATCCAGACCCGCCAGGGCCTGCAGGTCTGCTGCCCGGAAGAAATCGCCTTCGGCCAGGGCTGGATCAACGCCGAGCAGCTGGAGAGGCTGGCAGCGCCGCTGATCAAGAACGGCTACGGCCAGTACCTGCACACGCTGGCTGTGCGAGGAGTGGTGCCGTGAAGATTGTCGAAACCAAGCTGCCGGGTTGCGTGGTGATCGAGCCGGCCGTGTTCGGCGACGAGCGCGGCTTCTTCTTCGAGACCTGGAACGCGGCCCGCTTCGGTGAGCATGGACTGCCGACGAAATTCGTACAGAGCAACGTCTCCAGCTCGTCCAAGGGCGTGCTGCGCGGCCTGCACTATCAGTGGCCGCGGCCGCAGGGCAAGCTGGTCAGCGTGCTTGAAGGCGAAGTCTACGACGTGGCGGTGGATATCCGTCGTGGCTCGCCGACCTTCGGCCAGTGGGCCGCCGTGGTGCTGAGCGCGGAGAACAAGAAGCAGTTCTGGATTCCGGAAGGCTTCGCGCATGGTTTCGCCGTGCTGTCCGAACGGGCGATTTTCAGCTACCTCTGCACCGAGGTGTACCTGAAGGACTTCGACGCCGGCGTCCGCTGGAACGATGCCGACATCGCCGTCGACTGGCCGATCAGCGCACCCACGCTGTCGGCCAAGGACGAGTCTGCGCCGTTCCTGAAGGACATCGCCGAGGACCGCCTGCCGGTCTACCAGCCGTGACGATCCTGCTGCTGGGGGCCAACGGCCAGCTCGGTCGTGAACTGCAACGCGCGCTGGCTCCGCTGGGCACGATCGTGGCGACCACGCGCAGCGGCGTGCTGCCCGACGGCAGCGCGAGCGAGGTGGCCGACTTCGACCAGCCCGCCTCGCTGACCGCACTGCTGGACCGCGTCCGGCCGACGCTGGTGGTCAATGCCGCCGCCTACACCGCGGTGGACCGGGCCGAGGACGACCGCAAGGCGGCTTTCCGTGCGAACGCCGAAGCCCCCGGTGTACTGGCGCACTGGTGCGCGCAGGCCGGCGTCCCGTTGGTGCATTACTCCACCGATTACGTGTTCGACGGGCAGGGCACGCGCCCGTACCGGGAAGACGATGCGACCGCCCCGCTGGGCGTGTATGGCGCCAGCAAGCTGGCCGGGGAGCAAGCCATCCGTGCGGCCGGTGGACGCCACCTGATCTTCCGCACCGCGTGGGTATACGCTTCCCACAGCGCCAACTTCCTGCGCACGATGCTGCGGGTGGGGGCGGAGCGCGACGTACTGCGCGTGGTGGCGGATCAGGTTGGTACGCCGACGCCGGCAGCGTTGATTGCCGATGTGACCGCGCAGGCGCTGCAGCACGACGGCGCGCTGTCGGGCACGTGGCATCTGACCGCCAAAGGCGAGACCAGCTGGCACGGCTTTGCCGAAGCGATCTTTGCGGACGCGGTAGCAACAGGCGTGCTGCCGCGGGCACCGAACGTCGAGGCGATCACCACGGCCGAGTACCCGACGCCGGCCAAGCGCCCCGCCTATTCGCACCTGGATGTGGCGAAGCTGGAGCAGGACTTCGGCGTCGTGCTGCCACGCTGGCAGGACGGTCTGAAGCGGGTCATCGCGGACTGCTGACCCAGGCGTAGAGCCACGCCATGCGTGGCTGACGTGGTGTCAGGATTCCAGGCAGGGCAGCCACGCATGGCGTGGCTCTACCCGCAATAAAAAAAACCCGGCCTTGGCCGGGTTTTCTGTTTATCTGTCTGGCGTCGATCAGGTACGCCCGTACGTGTCCTCGAACCGCACGATATCGTCCTCGCCCAGATAGCTGCCGGACTGCACTTCGATCAGCTCCAGCGGCAACTTGCCCGGGTTCTTCAGGCGATGGGTCACGCCCAGCGGGATGTACGTGCTCTGGTTCTCGGTGAGCAGCAGCACTTCTTCCCCACGCGTGACTTCGGCGGTACCGCTGACCACGATCCAGTGTTCGGCGCGGTGGTGGTGCATCTGCAGGCTCAGCGTTGCGCCCGGCTTGACCGTGATGCGCTTGACCTGGAAGCGGGCGCCATTGTCGATCGAGTCGTAGGCGCCCCACGGGCGGTATACCTTGCGGTGCCAGGTCGCTTCGGGACGGCCATCGGCCTTGATCCGGGCGACCACCTGCTTGATCTCCTGCATGCGGTCGCTCTTGCCGACCATGACCGCATCATCGGTCTCGACCACGATCACGTCATCCAGGCCGACCAGCGCGATCAGGCGCTCGCCGTAGGCGAAGGTGTTGCGGCAGTCGATCGCGATCACGTCGCCGTGGTGCGCGTTGCCCTCGCCATCCTGTTCGGACACGTCACGCAGCGCGGTCCACGAACCGACGTCGTTCCAGCCGGCATCCAGCGGCACGACCACGGCGTCGGCGGTCTTTTCCATCACCGCGTAGTCGATGGAATCCGACGGCACGGCGGCGAAGGCGTCTTTGTCCAGGCGGGTGAAATCGCTGTCGCGGCGCGCCTGCTGCCAGGCGGTGCGGCTGCCGGCCAGCATGGCGGGATTGAACGTCTCCAGCTCGGCCAGGAAGCGCGAGGCCTTGAACAGGAACATGCCGCTGTTCCAGAAATACTCGCCCGACTGCACGTACGCGCTGGCGGTTTCCGCATCCGGCTTCTCGACAAACCGATCCACGGCGCGTACATCACCGCCGGAGGCGGCCTTGATATAGCCGTAGCCCGTTTCCGGGCCGGTCGGCACGATGCCGAACGTCACCAGCTTGCCGGACTCCGCGGCCGGTACCGCACGCAGTACGGCAGCACGGAACGCCTGTTCGTCGGCGATTACATGGTCCGACGGCAGCACCAGCAGCAGCGCATCATCACCCTCGCGGGTTGCTTCCAGCGCGGCCACCGCGATCGCCGGGGCGGTGTTGCGGCCAATCGGCTCCAGCAGGATTGCCTGCGGCTGCACGCCCAGCTGCTGCAGCTGCTCGGCGGCGACGAAGCGGTGCTCCTCGTTGGCGACGATCAGCGGCGCGCGGCCGGCGATCGCTGCCACACGCTGCCAGGTGGCCTGCAGCATGGTCTGTTCGCCGGCCAATGCCAGGAACTGCTTGGGGTAGGACTCGCGCGACAGTGGCCACAGGCGGGTGCCGGAGCCGCCGGAAAGGATGACGGGAAGAAGGTTCTGCATGGTGGGGGTACTCGCCTCAGGCGTCCTTGAGCAATTGGGAAATTTCATCGGTGCGTGCGCGCAGCAGCGCTGCGTCGCCGCGGGTTTCAACATTCAGCCGCAGCAGCGGCTCGGTGTTGGAACTGCGCAGGTTGAAGCGCCACTCGCCGAAATCGGCGCTGATGCCATCGGTGTGGTCCAGTGCCGGCGCCTGCGCGGCGTAATGCTCCATCACGCGGGCGACGGAGCGCTTGGCATCGGCGACCTTGAAATTGATCTCGCCGCTGCACGGGAACTTCTGCATGCGCGCTTCGACCAGATCGGCCAGCGAACGGCCGGACTCGGACACCAGCGCGGCGATCAGCAGCCACGGGATCATGCCGGAATCGGCGTAGGCGAACTCGCGGAAATAATGGTGCGCACTCATCTCGCCGCCGTAGACGGCATTTTCCGAGCGCATCTTTTCCTTGATGAACGCGTGGCCGCTCTTGCACAGCACCGGCTGGCCACCGGCTTCCTCGACCATTTCCACCGTGTTCCAGGTCAGGCGCGGGTCGTGCACGATCTTGCCGCCGGGCTGGCGCGCGAGGATCGCCTGGGCAAGCAGACCGACCAGGTAATAGCCTTCGATGAAGCGGCCGTTATGGTCGAAGAAGAAGCAGCGGTCGAAGTCGCCATCCCAGGCGATGCCGAAGTCCGCGCCATGCTCGCGCACGGCCTGCGCGGTGAGCTCGCGGTTTTCCGGCAGCAGCGGATTGGGGATGCCATTCGGGAAGCTGCCATCGGGCTCGTGGCAGATGCGGATGAACTCCAGCGGCAGGTGCGGGGCGAGCAGATCCACGATCGTGCCGGCGCCGCCGTTGCCGGCATTGACGACCAGCTTCAAGGGCTTGAGGGCCTTGGGCTCGATGTAGCTCAGCAGGTGCGCGATGTAGGCGCTCTTGTCCGGATGCGACTGCAGGCCGGCGCTCGGCTCGGCGGCGGGGGCCTGGTCGGCCTCGACCGCATCGGAGATCGCGAACAGGCCGGTATCGGAGCTGATCGGGCGGGCCTGCTCCTTGACCAGCTTCATGCCGTTGTAATCCATCGGATTATGGCTGGCGGTGACCATGACCCCGCCGGCCGCCTTCAGGTGGTCCACCTGGAAATAGACTTCCTCGGTTCCGCACAGCCCGATGTCGAGCACCTCGCGGCCGGCGCCGCGCAGGCCGGCTGCCAGCGCATCCTGCAGGGCCCCGCTGGTGAGGCGGACATCGTGGCCAACCACCACCGTGCCGGGCGACAGCTGCGCCGCCAGGGCCACGCCGATGCGACGGGCCAGATCTTCGTTCAGTTCATCCGGAACCCGGCCGCGGATGTCGTACGCCTTGAATGCGGGGAGCGTCATCTATTCAGTCCTTCTGACAGTCAGCGCACTAGTTTAGCCGCTGCCGTGTATGGGAATCGTTTTCACCGGGGCGGGCCGGGTCAATGCCGGAGCCCGGGGGCAGGGAAAGCCCCGGGCAATGGCTACAATGGCCGCTTACATCAACGAGGTGAGGGCGTAGATGAGCAAGTCCCCAGACAACGCCGGGCGACGTGGAAAGCAGTACGCCAGTGCGGCTGAAGCGCTGCAAGGCGCCATCGCCGATGGCCAGACCCTGGCGGTCGGCGGGTTCGGCCTGTGCGGTATTCCCGAGGCCCTGATCGCCGCGCTGCGCGATTCCGGTGCCAAGGATCTGACCGTGATCTCCAACAATGCGGGCGTGGATGGCTTTGGCCTCGGCCAGCTGCTGGCGACGCGCCAGATCCGGAAAATGATCTCGTCCTACGTGGGCGAGAACAAGGAATTCGAGCGCCAGTACCTGGCCGGTGAGCTGGAGCTGGAGTTCAACCCGCAGGGCACCCTGGCCGAGCGCCTGCGTGCCGGTGGTGCGGGCATCCCGGCCTTCTTCACCGCAACCGGCTACGGCACGGTGGTGGCCGAGGGCAAGGAAACCCGCGAATTCGATGGCAAGCACTACGTGATGGAGACCGCGCTGCGCGCCGACGTCGCGCTGGTCAAGGCGTGGAAGGCCGACGAGGCCGGCAACCTGGTGTTCCGCAAGACCGCGCGCAACTTCAACCCGGCCTGCGCGATGGCCGGCAAGCTGTGCATCGTGGAAGTGGAAGAGGTGGTGCCGGTGGGCAGCATCGACCCGGACCAGGTGCACCTGCCGGGCATCTACGTGCACCGCATCGTGCACAACCCGCACCCCGAGAAGCGTATCGAACAGCGTACCGTGCGCCAGGAGGCGAACTGAGATGGCCTGGACCCGCGATGAAATGGCACAGCGCGCCGCGCGCGAACTGACCGACGGCGCCTACGTGAACCTGGGTATTGGCCTGCCGACCCTGGTCGCCAACCACATTCCCGACGGTGTGGATGTCTGGTTGCAGTCCGAAAATGGCCTGCTCGGCATCGGCCCGTTCCCGACCGAGGCCGAGGTCGACGCCGACCTGATCAATGCCGGCAAGCAGACGGTGACCGCACGCGCGGGCGCCAGCTACTTCGGCAGCCACGACAGCTTCGCGATGATCCGCGGCGGCCACATCAACCTGGCCATCCTCGGCGCGATGCAGGTCACCGACAAGGGCGACCTCGCGAACTGGATGGTGCCGGGCAAGATGGTCAAGGGCATGGGCGGGGCGATGGATCTGGTCGCCGGCGTGCAGCGCGTGGTGGTGCTGATGGAGCACACCGCCAAAAGCGGCGAGCACAAGATTCTGCCCGAGTGCAATCTGCCGCTGACCGGTGTCGGCGTGGTGGACCGCATCATCACCGACCTTGCCGTGTTCGATGTCACTGACACGGGCCTGGTGCTGGTCGAGGCGGCTCCGGGCGTGGGTATGGATGAGTTGAAGGAAAAGACCGGCGTGGCCTTCGTCCAAGCCTGATTGCCATTGCCGCCGTGGTGTCCGTTCAACGGGCACCACGCTGGCTCCTGAGGAAGGCCATGGACCTGCATCTGCGCGACGCTGAAGTGAGTTGGCACCGTCACTGGCTCTCCCGCGACACCGCCGACACCCTCCAGCGCACGCTCCGCGACGACGTCCCATGGGAGGTGCACACGATCCGGATGTTCGGCCGCCAGGTCGATTCCCCGCGCCTGAGCTGCTGGATGGGCGACCCGGCCGCGCGCTACCGCTATTCCGGTACCGAGTTCGTGCCGCAGCCCTGGCATCCGGCGCTGCTGCCGCTGCGCGATCAGCTGGCGGCCTGCTGTGGCCATGCGTTCAACAGCGTGCTGCTCAACCGCTACCGCGATGGCGATGATGGGATGGGCTGGCACAGCGACAACGAGCCCGAACTGGGGCCGGCACCGGTGATCGCGTCATTGAGTCTGGGCGCGGCGCGGCGGTTCCTGCTGCGGCGCCGGGACGACCATGCGAAGAAGGCCGAGGTCCTGCTGGACCATGGCGATCTGCTGGTGATGGGCGGGCAGACCCAGCGCCATTACCAGCATTCGCTGCCGAAGAGCGCCCGGCCGCTGGCCGAGCGCCTGAATCTCACGTTCCGCTGGATCAACGCACCCGGGCAGGGGTGACCGCGCTGCGGGCGTGATCCTGCTCGCCGGTCACCAGAGTCCAGCCCACCACGTTCGTGGTCAGTGTCTGCAGCCCCTGTTCCAGCGCGGCGGTGACCTGGGCGACGTCGGTGCTGCCGACCGGGTTTTCCTGGCGGAAGGTGCGGTCGGCGACCACGCGCTGGTCGATCACGTGGATCAGCTTGGCGTTGACTTCGATCAGCGCGGTCGGCGTAGCCTGGCCGCGGTAGTCGGCTTCGAAGCGGCGCACGTCCATGGCCAGTTTGTAGTCGGCCCGGATGCCGGTGGTGACCCGGGCCACCCCGTTGATGCGACCGGAATCCTCGAAACCGCGCACCAGCGCGTCATCGAGCATGTCGGTGGCCGGCTGGGCCCAGCTCACGCCCTTGTAGACCTCCAGTTCGGAGGGGGTCGGGCGCACGTTGATGCGCGGGCTGTCGACCACGCGCGCGGCGCTGGGCTTGACCAGCACCAGCTGCCAATCGACGGTCGGCCAGCTCGGGTCGGCCTGGATGCGGACCACGGGCGAATAGATGGTCACCGCGCTGCGCTCGTTGCTGCCCAGCAGCGAGCAGCCGCCAAGCGCGGCGATCAGGGCGATCGGCAGCAGAGGCCGGAACAAGGTCGGGCGGCTCATTTGGGTTCGAACTCCTTGGGTGCGTCGCGGCCGAGCAGATAACGTGCCGGGTTGTTGTCCAGGCGGTCGCTGACCCGGCGCAGATCGCGGATCAGCCCGCGCAGCTCGGTCAGGGTCGGGCCAAGCTGGGCCAGGCCATCGTTGGCGAAGCTGTTGATCGCCGCACGGTTCTCGCCAAGGATCGAATCGGCGTTTCCGGCGGCCGAATCCAGCTTGCTCAGGGTGGTTTCCAGCTTGTCCAGGATCGGCGGCAACTGCTGCACCAGGTTCTTGTCCAGGCGCTGGATGGTGCCGTTGGTGCTCTTGAGGGTGACATCCAGGCTGCGCGCGGCGTCGCGCGCGCTGAGCAGCAGCGCCTGGGTGCCCTGGTCGCGGTCGGCCAGGCCGCCGCTGATGGTTTCCAGGTTGGCCAGGGTCGCGTTGATGCTGGCCACGTTGCGGTCGCTCAGCACCTGGTCCATGCGCTCGACGATGCGGTTGGCCACGTCGGTGATGTTCTGCAGCGCCGACGGCGTGGTCGGGATGATCGGGGCAGGGTCCTTGTTGACCGCGGTCAGCGCGGCGGACTGCGGCGTGCCGCCACTGAGCTGGATGATCGACGGGCCGGTCAGGCTGGTGATCGCCAGCTTGGCGCGGGTGTCGGTCTTGACCGGCGTATTGGAGTTCAGCCGGATCCGCGCGACCACCTGGCGAGGATCATCCGGGACCAGGTTCAACTCGGTGATCGAGCCGACCGCGATGCCGTTGTACTGCACCGGGCTGCCGACCGACAGGCCGGTGACGGCCTCGCGGAACACCACGCGGTATTCCGTCCAGGTGCGGTCGGAGGAGTACTTGGCGGCCCACAGGCCGAAGGCCAGCAGCGCCAGTCCCACCACCAGGGTGAAGGCGCCGATCAGGACGTAATTGGCTTTGGTTTCCATGGCTTACTCGCTCTCGTGCTTTGCATCGCGCGCAGCACGCGCGCGCGGTCCGTGGAAGTACTCCTGGATCCACGGGTGGTCCAGTTGTTCGATCTCGTGCAGCGGGGCATTGGCGATGACCTTCTTGTCGGCCAGCACCGCCACCCGGTCACAGATCGCATACAGGGTGTCCAGATCGTGTGTGATCAGGAAGACAGTGAGGCCCAGCGCTTCCTGCAGGGTCTTGATGAGGCGGTCGAACGCGGCCGCGCCGATCGGGTCCAGCCCGGCCGTGGGCTCGTCCAGGAACAGCAGCGGCGGGTCCAAGGCCAGCGCGCGGGCCAGGCCGGCGCGCTTGCGCATGCCGCCGGACAGCTGCGAGGGCAGCTTGTTGATCGCATCGGCGGGCAGGCCGGCCAGCTTCACCTTGAGCAGGGCCAGTTCGTAATGCCAGCGCTCGGGCAGCTCGCCGTGATGTTCCTTCAACGGCACCTGCACGTTCTCGCCCACGGTCAGCGAGGAGAACAGCGCACCATCCTGGAACAGCACGCCGGTATTGCGTTCGATATGCAGGCGGTTGGCCGGGTCGCTGGAGCGGGCATCGACGCCGAGCACCTCGATCTGACCATCGTCAGGCGTGCGCAGGCCGAGGATGCTGCGCATCAACACCGATTTGCCGGTGCCCGAGCCGCCGACCACGCCGAGGATCTCGCCGCGACGCACATCCAGGTCCAGCCCGTCATGTACCACCTGCGCACCGAAACGGTTGGTCAGCCCGCGCACGCGGATCAGCAATTCGCCGTCATCGGTGGCGGCAGCGTCGCGGTCAGGGGCCGGGGCGGTGTCGGTGATCATCGGTTACCAGCCCATCTTCATGAACCACAGCGCGGCGAACGCGTCGAGGATGATCACCAGCGAAATGGCCTGCACCACGCTGGAGGTGGTGCGCTCGCCGACCGACTGCGCGGTGCCTTCCACCTTCAGGCCTTCCAGGCAGCCGATCAGGCCGATCACCAGCGCGAACACCGGCGCCTTGGACAGGCCCACCAGCATGTTGCGCACTTCCATGGTGTCGTGCATCCGCGCGATGTACATCTGCGGCGGGATATCCAGATCGAACGCACCCACGGTGATGCCACCGGCCAGGCCGGCGACCATCGCGATGAAGGTCAGCAGCGGCAGGGTGATCAGCAGGGCGATCAGCCGCGGCAGCACCAGCAGATCGACCGGGTCCAGGCCCAGCGTCTTCATCGCGTCGATTTCTTCGCGCGCCTTCATCGCACCGATCTGCGCGGTGAACGCACTGGCGGTGCGGCCGGCCAGCACGATCGCGGTCAACAGCACGGCGAACTCGCGCAGGAAGGCGATGCTGACCAGTTCGACCACGTAGATCTCGGCGCCGAAGTCGCGCAGGATCGTGGAGCCGAGGAAGGCGATCACCGCGCCCACCAGATACGAAAGCAGTGCCACCAGCGGCACCGCATCCAGGCCGACCTGTTCCATCTGGGCGACGGTGGCGGTGAGACGGAAACGGCGCGGTTCCTTGATCAGGCGCGCGCCCTTGACCAGGTTCTCGCCGAGGAAGCTGGCCAGCGCCACGATGTTGTGGCCCATGCCGTGCACGCTGACACCCAGCCGTTCCAGTGCGGCCAGCACGCCGAAGTCGCGCTTGGCCTTGGGCCGGTCGTCGGCGACTTCCTCGATGGTGGAGACCAGCGCACGATGCTCCTCGCGGAACGTCACCGCGTCCTCGCCGAGATCGGCGCGGTGGGCCACGCGCAGCAGCTGCAGCACGCCGGCCGAGTCGAGCAGGGTGATCCCGCTGGCGTCCAGACCGGTCACCTTCTCAGGAAGGCCGCGCAGCACCTCGGCCGCGTCCAGCGCGGTGCGTAAAGTCCAATGACCAGACAACCGGATCAGACCGGGGTCTTGGGCATCCTGCTCGAGATGGGGGGCTTGGTCTGAGGTCATGTAGGCGTCCTGCGCGCAGCATAACCTGTCCGGGTGCATGGCTCGCGTATGCGCCGGACCGGGCTGAACGCGTTGCTCGGCAACACCGGGGGCGTCATGCCGCGATGCGATGCCACCGGGATTCTTCAGGCCGGGGCGTGTTCGGGTAATACTACGGCGCATGTCTGCCGACGCCCCCACCATCGTTGCACCACCGGCCACCTACGCACAGCGCGTGGCCTTCGTTTCGGAAATGGCCGGGCGCCTGCACAGCTATGGCACTACCGCGCAGCGGCTGGAAGCCGCCGTGGTCGCGCTGGCGCAGCGGCTGGACCTGGATTGCGAGCCGTGGTCGAACCCGACCGGCCTGATCCTGAGTTTCAGCGACCCGACCAAGGCGATCGGTTCATCGGACATCACCCGCGTGATCCGGCTGGCACCGGGCGAGAACGACCTGCATAAACTCAGCATCGCCGACCAGATCACCGATGCGGTGGCCAACGGCACCATGAGCATCGCGCAGGGGCATACCGCGCTGCGCCAGCTGGACAAGGATCCCGGCCGCTGGGGCAAGATCCGCACCATTCTTTCCTACAGCCTGGGCGCGGCAGGCGTGGCCGGCCTGTGGAAACTGCCGTGGCTGGATATCGCCACCGCCGGCGTGATCGGTCTGCTGATCGGCGTCATGGGCATGTATACCGACCGCCGCCCGGCCACGCGCGAGGCCAACGAAGCGTTGGCGGCCCTGCTGGCCGGCTCGGTGGCGACGCTGGTGGCCTCCTTCATCGGGGCGCTCAACCTCAATACGGTGATCATCGCCTCGCTGGTGGTGCTGCTGCCCGGGATGTCGCTGACCAATGCGGTCAATGAGCTGGCCAGCCAGCACTGGGTCTCCGGCACGGCGCGGTTTGCCGGTGCGGTGACCACGATCCTGAAACTGACGGTGGGCGCGGTGATCGCGGTGACCCTGTCCGGCATCGTCGGGCTGGAACCGCTGGTGCGCGCCTCGCGGCCGCAGGCCGATTGGGTCGAGTGGGGGGCGCTGCTGCTGGCGGCGTTCGCGTTCGCGATGTTGTTCAAGGCCAACCGCCGCGATTTCCCCTGGGTGATGGCGGCGGCCGTCGCCGGCTATGCGATCTCCAAATTCGCGGGCCAGGCGTGGGGCATCCCGGCCGGCATTTTCATGTCCGCGATGCTGCTGACCGCCGCCGGCAATCTGTTTGGCCGGCTGGCGCAGCGCCCGGGCGCGATCATCCGCCTGCCCGGCATCATCATGCTCGTGCCCGGCAGTACCAGCCTGCGCGGCGTGCTGACGCTGGTCCAGCAGCAGGACATGAGCGCCGGCCAGACCGTGCTGATGACCGTGCTCAACGTGGTGATGGCGCTGGTGGCCGGCCTGCTGTTCGGCAATCTGCTGATCCCGGCGCGCAAGAATCTTTGACCCTTCCGGTCACCGCGCGCGCCATCAACGGGTACGAAAACGCCGGCGCGAGGCCGGCGTTTTCATGTGCAGCAGTGACTGACCGGCTTACTTCTTGATCAGGAACTCTTCAACCTTCTTGCCCTTGGCAGTATGCGCGGCCAGCCAGCGCGGCTGCTTGCCACGGCCGGTCCAGGTTTCCTTCGGGTTGGCCGGGTTGCGATACTTCGGAGCGACCTTGCCGAGCTTGCGCACGGCCTTGGCCGGGGCCTTGGTGGCCTTGCTCGCGGCACGGCCACGTGCGGCCGGGGCGGCACCGCCGAACAGTTCTTCCACCGAATAGCCCTGGGCCTTGGCCAGCTTGGTCAGCTGTGCGCGGACCTTGGTGATCGCCGGACGCTTGGCCACGATGGTCTGCTGCTTCTTGGCGTTCTTGATCAGCGCGCCCAGCTCTTTGGCGGACAGGCCGCTCAGGTCGATACTCATCTACTACTCCGCAATATATTAAGGACAGGGTGAGCCGGTCCTTGGCGTCGGAAACAGCATACATTCTCTTTTGCGAAATACACAAACAAACCGGAGTTATTGAAACCGGATCCGCCATTGAAAAGGCCGGGTTATTCACCCGGCCTTTGTCATTACTTCGTCAATTTTGCCAGCAGCGCGTCCTTGTCGAGGACCTCCGCTTCGGCGGCACTGCGCGCGCGGTACTCGAACGTGCCGGCGGCGACGCCGCGTTCGGACACCACGATCCGGTGCGGGACACCGATCAGTTCCATGTCGGCGAACATCGCGCCCGGGCGCAGGCCGCGGTCATCCAGCGCCACATCCAGGCCGGCGGCCTGCAGCTGCGCAAGCAGCTCGGTGGCGGTGGACGACACGGTCTCGTCCTGCTTCGGATTGATCATGCAGACCACGACCTGCCACGGCGCCATCGCGTCCGGCCAGATAATGCCGGCATCGTCGTGATTCTGTTCGATCGCCGCCGCCACGATGCGCGAAATGCCGATGCCGTAGCAGCCCATCGCCAACACCGCAGCCTTGCCGTTTTCGTCAAGCACGGTCGCATTCAACGCCTGCGCATACTGGCGGCCGAGCTGGAACACATGGCCGACTTCGATGCCGCGCGCGATCTTGAGTTCACCGCCATCGGCGGCACGATCACCGGCCTTGGCGTTGCGGATGTCCGCCACTTCCGGTTCGGGCAGGTCGCGGCCCCAGTTGACGCCGGCGATATGGGCACCGGCTTCGTTGGCACCGATGACGAAATCGGCCAGCGCGGCGACGTCGCGGTCGGCCACGATGCGGATCGGCTGGGCCGGATTGAGCGGGCCGAGGAAGCCCGGCTCGCTGCCCAGATGCGTGGCGATCTCCGCCTCGCTGGCCATGCGGTAGCCCTGCAGACCCTCGACCTTGCCCAGCTTGATTTCATTGACGTCGTGATCGCCGCGCACCAGCGCCAGCACGAAGCCGGCCTCGCTCATGATCGCGACCGACTTGACGGTGCGCTCCAGGCCCAGGCCGAGCAGGGCGGCGACGGCTTCGCAGGTCTTCTGCGTGGGCGTATCGATCCTGCGCAGCGCTTCGCTGGCGGCCGGGCGCTCGCCCGGGGCCGCGGCGATGGCCGCTTCCATGTTGGCCGCGTAATCCGAGCCGGTGGAAAACACCAGCGCGTCTTCGCCCGACTCGGCGATCACGTGGAATTCCTGCGAGGCGTCGCCACCGATCGCGCCGGAGTCGGCCTGCACCATGCGGAAATCCAGGCCCAGGCGGGTGAAGATGCGGCTGTAGGCCGACTTCATGTTTTCGTATTCGCGCACCAGGCACGCATCGTGCAGGTGGAAGGAATAGGCATCCTTCATCAGGAATTCGCGCGAGCGCATCACGCCGAAGCGCGGGCGGATCTCATCGCGGAACTTGGTCTGGATCTGGAAGAAATTGACCGGCAGCTGCTTGTAGCTGGACAGCTCCTGGCGCGCGAAGTCAGCGGCAGCCTCTTCCGCGGTCGGGCTGTAGCAGAACACCTGCTCCTTGCGATCCTTGAGCTTCAGCAGCTGCGGGCCGAACTTTTCCCAGCGGCCGGTGGCTTCCCACAGTTCCTTGGGCTGGATGGTCGGAATCTGGAATTCCACCGCGCCGGCCCGCTCCATTTCCTCACGCACGATGCGCTCGACCTTGCGCAGCACGCGCAGGCCCAGCGGCGACCAGGTGTACAGCCCCGAGGCCAGCTTGCGGATCATGCCCGCGCGCAGCATCAAGCGGTGGCTGGTCAGCTCCGCGTCGCTGGGGGTTTCCTTGGTGGTGTGCAGGTGGAACTGGGAGAGGCGCATCGTCGGCTTCGCTGAACGGCAGAAGCCGATATTCTGCCAGTCCGGCCGCCGCGATGGGTGTTGCCGTTGGTTTTGGCCGCCTCGACGGGGCCGGTGGCTCAGGCCTTGGGGGTGCAGTAGGCCTGGATGGCGGCCTCGGCCAGGGTCTTCTGGGCGCTGCGCTGCTCGTCGGTCAGGGCAGTATCGGCCGTGCCGTCGCCATCAGCGTCCTGCATGACCTTGCCCGGCCCGTTGAGCAGGGTGAGATTGCCGCGGGCGTCGGTGCAGGCCTTGTTCTCGGCCGGGGCGGCGGCGGTCTCGCGCGGGAGCGGGTCCCGGTTCTCGACCTGGCGGGCCTCGTACTTCTGCCCGGCCGGTGGCTTCTCCGAATACTGGGTGACGCCGTTGGCATCTTTCCACTTGTAGACAGTGCCGGCGCTGGCCGTGGCGCTGGCGAGCAGCAGCAGGCCGCTCAGACGGGACAGGGCACGCATGGCAACTCCGGGAACGGGGCAGAACCGCGATTGCAGCACCCCGGGCCGGTGCTGGCAAGCTAAACTGGCCGCATGGATCAGATGAAACCCCCGCCGCGCTCGCGCAGCATTTACCTGCTGCCCAACCTGTTCACCACCGCAGGCCTGTTCGCCGGCTTCTACGCGATCATCGCCGCGGCCAACGGCGACTTCGTGAATGCCGCGGTCGCGGTGTTTGTCGCGGCGGTCATGGACGGCCTGGACGGCCGCGTGGCCCGCCTGACCGGCACCAGCAGCGAATTCGGCGTGCAGTACGACTCGCTGGCCGATCTGGTCAGCTTCGGCATGGCCCCGGCCCTGGTGATGTACCACTGGTCGCTGTCCTGGCTGAAGTTCGACGACCCGGTGATGGGCCGCGTCGGCTGGGCGGTCGCCTTCCTGTATGCCGCCTGCGCCGCGCTGCGCCTGGCCCGTTTCAATACCCAGGTCAGCGTGGTCGATAAACGCTGGTTCATCGGCCTGGCCAGCCCGGCCGCCGCGGGCCTGATGATGTCCTTCGTCTGGGCCTTCGCCGATGGCAACCTCGGCTGGGACGGCAACCAGCTGCGCTATGTCGCGCTGGGCGTGACCCTGGTGGCGGCGCTGCTGATGGTGAGCCGGATCCGCTTCTGGAGCTTCAAGGGCAGTGGCGAGAAAGGACCGCGCGCCGATCGCGTGCCGTTCCTGGCGCTGGCCCTGGTGCCGATCGCCATCGCGATCATGGTCATCGATCTGCCGCGCGTGCTGTTCGCGGTAGGCGTGGTGTATGCCTTGTCCGGCCCGTGCTACTGGGCGTGGCAGCGCACCCGCAAGACGGTCGAGCCGAACGCGTGAGCGGGCAGGCGCTGCCGCCATTGTGGTCGCCGGCGCAGCAGTCCTGGCTGCAGGCGATGGGCTATACGGTGTTCGTCGACGGCAGTGTCGAGCCGGAGGCCGCTGCCGTACCTGATGTGCAGCTCAGCGCGGCGCCGCTCGCAGAGTCGTCCGTGCCCGTGCGCCAGTCGCGGCCGGCACCGGCGGTGGATGCGCCCGCACCGGTGCGCCGAAGCGCGCCGCGCACGGTCGAAGAAGGCGCGCCGCCGCCCGTTCCGGCGGCCACGCCGGCACGCGCAGGCGGAGGCCGCCGCGCCGCGGTGCGGATGCCCGATCGCCTGCAGATCGCCCTGCTACGCGCCTCCGGCTGCAACCCGGCCGAGCCGGACACCCAGGTCTTGATGGCCAGCTGGAACCTGGATGAACTGCGCAGCAGCGCCGCCGCCAAGCGCGCGTTGTGGCCGCAGCTGCGCGCCCTGCGCAAACGGGGCCGGTCGTGAGTGCGGTGAGCTCGCCGCGGCCGTTGTCGCTGCGCGCGCTGCGCGAAAGCGACCTCAATGCGGTGATGGCCATCGAGGTGCGCGGTTACCCGTACCCGTGGACCCGCGGCATCTTCCAGGACTGCCTGCGTGCCGGTTATCCCGGCCTGGCGATGGAAGAGGACGGCCTGCTGATGGGCTACGGCCTGCTCAGCATCGCCGCCGATGAAGCCCATATCCTCAACATCTGTGTGGACCCGCTGTGCCAGTCCCGTGGCCACGGCCGCTACCTGCTGCGCGCGCTGGTGAAGCTGGCACGCGACCATGGCGCGCACCGCGTGTTCCTGGAAGTGCGCCCGTCCAATACCTCGGCCGTGGCCCTGTACCACAGCGAAGGGTTCAATGAGATCGGCCGCCGGCCGCGCTATTACCCCGCCCGCGACGGGCGCGAGGATGCGCTGGTGATGGCGATCGAGCTGGTCGACGACGACATCCAGGTGATGCCGCCGCTCTGACGTCCCGATGTAGAGCTACCCCATGGGTGGCTGCTGTTCGATCCGGCCCGTACGGGGTGTGGCTGTCGGAGACAGGCGCAGCCACCCATGGGGTGGCTCTACGTGATCCGCAGCACCACTGCCCCGAGCACGATCAGGCCGGCGGCGATCCAGCGTTGGCGGGTGACCCGTTCGTGCAGGATCCAGGCCGAGATCAGGATGCCGAACAGGATCGAGGTTTCGCGCAGCGCGGCGATCATCGCAACTGGCGCCACGGTCATGGCCCACAGCGCCAGGCCGTAGGAGATCAGTGTCCCGAACCCGCCCACGATGCCGTAGGCCCAGTTGCGGCGCGCATAGTCACGCAGCGCGCCGGCGCGGGTGCACAGCGCCCACAGGGGCAGGGGCAGGCCGGAGAGCAGGAACAGCCACAGGGTGTAACTCACCGCCGCGCCCGAGTGGCGCGCGCCCCAGGCATCGACCAAGGTGTAGGTGGCGATGACGCCGGCATTGAGCAACGGCAGCCACAGATGCTGGCGCGAGGTGCCGCGGGTCATGCACAGGATGCCCAGGCAGATCAGCGCGATTCCGCTCCACGCGATCCACGCCAGGCGCTCACCCAGAAACAGCGTGCTGATCAGCGCTACCAGGATCGGCGCGCAGCCGCGCATCAGCGGGTAGGACGCGCTCATGTCGGTCAATTGGTAGGTACGTGCGACGAGGACGTAATACCCGACCTGGAGCAGGGTCGAGGTCGCCAGCCATGGCCAGCTCTGCGCGGCGGGTGTGGGCATGAACGGCAGCGCGATCGCGGCGATCACCGCCGCCGAGCCGGTGACCAGGATCGTGGTCAGCAGCGTGTCGGTGCCGCGTTTGACGATCGCGTTCCAGCTGGCATGCAGCAGGGCGGCGAACAGCACGATGCAGAAGAGGGACAGCGACATCGTGTCGGCGGTCATTCAATCCGTGGACGAACCCGCATCATGCCGCAGATGGGCAGCCATCGGGCCCGTAACCGCGCGGGCGGGCCCTACCTACGTTATCGGCCCAGGGTAGAGCCACCCCATGGGTGGCTGCACGCCATCCCGCCCCGGAAGGCAGCCACGCATGGCGTGGCTCTACCCTGGCCCCGCAGAAGCAGCCACGCATGGCGTGGCTCTACCCGTGCGCTTACAGCTTCGCGCGCTGCGAGCGCAGGCCATCCAGCTGGGCGGTCCATTCGACCAGGCGCACGCGCTCCTGCTCGACCACGGCCGCGGGCACCTTGTCGGTGAACTTGGCCAGCTTGGTCTCGCTCTTTTCCTTCTCCGATTCCACCCGGGCGATTTCCTTGTCCAGGCGCGCGCGTTCGGCGCCCAGATCGACCAGGCCCTCCAGCGGCACCAGCAGGGTGAGATCGCCCACGATCGCAGCGGCGGCCGGCGGCGTGTCGCTGCCGTTGGCCAGCCATTCGATGCGCTCCAGCTTGAGCAGGAACGACAGCGACGAGGTGAAACGGGTCATGCGCGCGCGGTCGTCGTCGTTGCCACCCTGCAGCAGCAGCGGCACCAGCTTGGACGGCGGCACGTTCAACTCGCTGCGCACGCGGCGCAGCGCGTTGACCATCGACTTCAGCCATTCCACGTCGGCTTCGGCACGGGCGAAATCACCCGCGAACTCCTCGGCGGTCGGGTACGGACGCAGCGAGATGGTGTCGTCGGTGATGCCCAGGCGCGGGGCGACCTGGCGCCACAGCTGCTCGGTGACGAACGGGGTCAGCGGGTGCAGCAGGCGCAGCAGCGCTTCGAGCACGTACAGCAGGGTGTGGCGGGTGCTGTTGGCGTCATCGGCGTCGGCACCGTTGAGGGCCGGCTTGGTCAGTTCCAGGAACCAATCGCAGAACTCGTTCCAGGCGAATTCGTACAGGCACTGCGCCAGCAGATCGAAGCGGTAGTTGGCGTAATGCGTCTGCGCTTCGGCCGAGACCGCGGCCAGGCGTGCCAGAATCCAGCGCTCGGCATCGGTACGCGGCTGCGGCACGCCGGTGAAGCTGCTGCCCTCGGTGTTCATCAGGGTGAAGCGGCTGGCGTTCCACAGCTTGTTGCAGAAGTTCTTGTAGCCCTCGGCGCGGTTCATGTCGAACTTGATATCGCGGCCGTGGGTGGCCAGCGCGGCGATGGTGAAGCGCAGCGCATCGGCACCGTGGGCGATGATGCCCTCGGGGAATTCGCGGCGGGTCGCCTTCTCGATCTTCGGCGCGTCCTTGGGCTTCATCAGGCCGGTGGTGCGCTTGGCGACCAGGTCCTCGATGGAGATGCCATCGATGATGTCCAGCGGGTCGAGCACGTTGCCCTTGGACTTGGACATCTTCTGGCCCTGCGCATCGCGGATCAGGCCGGTGATGTAGACGTCCTTGAACGGAATCTTCCCGGTGAAGCTGTCGGTGGCCATGATCATGCGGGCCACCCAGAAGAAGATGATGTCGAACCCGGTGATCAGCACCGACGACGGCAGGTAGCGCTCGAAACCGCGCGCGTCCATCGCCTGCTCGTTCGGCCAGCCCAGCGTGGAGAACGGCCACAGCTGCGAGGAGAACCAGGTCTCCAGCACGTCGCTGTCCTGGTGCAGGGCGACATCGGCGGCAAGATTGTTCTTCGCGCGTGCTTCGGCTTCGTCGCGGCCGACATAGCAGTTGCCCGCGTCGTCGAACCACGCCGGGATACGGTGCCCCCACCACAGCTGGCGGCTGATGCACCAGTCCTGGATGTTCTCCATCCAGTGGCGGTAGGTGTTGATCCAGTTGGCCGGGACGAACTGGATGCTGCCGTTCTCGACCAGCTCCAGGCCGCGCTTGGCCAGCACGTCCATCTTCACGAACCACTGGTCGGTCAGGTACGGCTCGATCACCTGCTGGGTGCGATCGCCACGCGGCACCTGCAGCTTGTGTGCACGGGTCTCGATCAGGATGCCCAGGTCTTCCAGCTCGGCCAGGATCACCTTGCGCGCCTCGTAACGGTCCAGCCCGCGGTACTTCTCCGGGGCGTTGTCGTTGATCGCCGCCACCGGGGTGAACAGGTTGATCATCGGCAGGTTGTGGCGCAGGCCGACCTGGTAATCGTTGAAATCGTGCGCGGGGGTGACCTTGACCACACCGGTACCGAACTCGCGGTCGACGTAATCATCGGCGATCACCGGGATCTCGCGGTCGGTCAGCGGCAGCTTCACCATTTTGCCGATCAGGTGCGCATAGCGCTCGTCTTCCGGGTGCACCATCACGGCGGTATCGCCGAGCATGGTTTCCGGGCGGGTGGTGGCCACGGTCAGGGTGCCGCTGCCATCGGCCAGCGGGTAGCTGATCGACCACAGGAAGCCGTCTTCCTCAACGCTTTCCACTTCCAGATCGGAGATGGCGGTCTTCAGCACCGGATCCCAGTTGACCAGGCGCTGGCCACGGTAGATCAGGCCCTGCTCGTGCCAGCGCACAAACGCCTCGACGACCGCTTCGGACGGCTGCGGGTCCATGGTGAAGGTGCTGCGCGACCAGTCGCTGGAGGTGCCCAGACGGCGCATCTGGCGCTCGATGGTGTCACCGGACTGCGCCTTCCACTCCCACACCTTCTCGATGAAGCCGTCGCGGCCCAGCGAATCGCGGGTCTCACCGGTGTTGGCCAGCGCCAGGTTGCGCGACACCACCATTTCGGTGGCGATGCCGGCGTGGTCGGTGCCGACCTGCCACAACGTGTCGTAGCCGCGCATCCGGTGGTAGCGCACCAGCGCATCCATCAGGGTCTGCTGGAAGGCATGGCCCATGTGCAGCGTGCCGGTCACGTTCGGCGGCGGCAGCAGGATGGTGTACGGCTCGCCCTTGCCGGACGGCTTGAAATGGCCGGCCTTCTCCCACGCGTCGTACAGCGCGGTTTCAAAGGTTTTCGGGTCGTAGCTGGAGGCGAGTTGGGTCATGCGGGAACCAGGATCGAATACGGAAAGTGGGGGTGCCGGAAGCTCAGCGCCCGAAGGCGCGGCGGATCTTCTGGTCGGTATGGAACTGTGAGACCGCGTAGGCGGCCCAGATCGCGGCGGGCAGCCAGCCAGACAAGGACAGCCGACTGACAGTCGGCTCTACCTTCGAGACGTTGAGGATGCCTGTGATCGGGCGGCCGATGGTGAAGAAGGCGAACCAGGGAAAGATCAGGGCGATCAACAGGCGCATCAAGGGTCTCCGGGGGCGGCGGCGACCGGACGGGCGCCGCGCGGGTTACATGTCGTACTTGTTCAGGTCAAAGCCCAGTGCCTTGTACTGGCGCCAGCGTTCGCGCAGCGGTTCGCGCGCCTCCGGGTCAGCCGGCACCACTTCCAGCACGCGGTCGCAGGCTGCCAGATAGGGATCGTCGCGCAGGTTGATCACCAGCGGCCGGGCCGGGGCCTCGGTGCCGGGCACGGCGATCAGCACCAGCGCCTCTTCCTCGTCCATGTCTTCGCCGGCGATCTGGTGCGGGATGTAGGCATCGTTG